>WNGB01006250.1_pt1 | contig 17575 bp, 10 predicted proteins | sample 5400681 | NCBI WGS metagenome assembly WNGB01 (sample SAMN13153367, study PRJNA577476) | soil metagenome | isolation source: 115 cm soil or saprolite under grassland replicate 2 | place: USA:California | collected 2016-06-15 | reverse complement strand
AACCTGGGGTCGAGATGCCGTAGCACTTCAGATGATCCCCGAGCGCTGGAGTGATGAGATTGCCTCCAGAGTCGCGCACGTCGACCTGCCTGCACGACAGCACAGCATTGTTGATCCGGACCGTTGGATGGAGGACCGTCGACGTCCCAAGTTGGTTGATGCTGACGGTCTCACCCAGGTTTTCCGAGTCCGAGATGCTGATGCACTCGAAGTTCACGGCGAGCGACACGCCTCCAGCGCCGCCACCCGCCTGGGCCGTCGTCACGGATAGCGCCACGAGCCCCATCCCCGCCACGACCTGCAACACGATATTGTTTTTCACTGTCGAGCCTCCTCATCCCTCTGCGTCGCCACACCGTGTGGCGGAGCGGAGCTTCGAGTCACTGCCAGAGCCTGCCGCCGACCTGCCCTGGTGCACGACGCGTCCGGCTCACGATCGCGTCGACCTGCTGCGCGCTGACACCGCCCTTTACTGCGTGACCGTGACCAGCTGCCGGGCGCGGAACTCCGTGAGCGCGCCCGTGAGCGGATCTTTGAAGAACCCTGTGACCACGCCGTATTGCGTGCCCAGAACGAGCGAGCCGCTTACGGGGAACTGACACACCAGGTCCTTGATCCCGTCCTTGGGATCGATGTCTTGGGCCGAGCACGTCCCCTGACCGTTTTTATTGGTCACCACGGAGACGGTGCCGCCGTTGCCCGTGAACGTCAGCGGAGCCGTTGTCGTCAAGGTCACCACGACGGCTGACGCGTCCCACACCTGCGCGCCATTGGTTTCGCTGTAGATCCCCACGGAGATGGTCGCATTATGACCAGGGCTGACCATGTTTGTTGGATCGGCCGGCTTGATGTCGATCCGGTGCGTGGAGCAGAAGCGCGGCGTCCCATCCGGCAGGGTCCCGCATTCGTGCGTGGGGCACAAGGAGTTGGGAAAGGCCGATCCACAGTCCTGGCCATCGCCAACGCCGTTACCGTCGAGGTCGCCAGCCACGAAGAGGTCGTTCTCCTGCTGACTCGAGATGCTGACGTGCTCGGCCGTATTGGCGGAATGGACACCGCCGGCGAAGTCGAGGGCCGCCGAGGTGCGGTAGGCCAGGCTGCCCCAGTCATCGTGCCCCTCGAGCAAGCTTCCGGATCCATCACAGCCGCCGGAGCCCTGGTTGAGGTCCCCGGTGGCGTTCGTTTCGATGATCGGTTGCCCCTTGTTCGGTCCAGTCGTGAACTTGTTCCGGTTCCAATTGATGGGCTGCGCATTGGCCGTCACCACCGACCACGCGCTCGGGCCAAACGCGGTCTGATCGGCCGATGGGAAAAACGGCGCGATCGGACCGAGGCTCGGGTCGAGGACACCGACCGCCAATCCGAGACCGATGGTCTCGTTCAGACTCAGCTCGTTGAGGTCTGGCAGCAGAGCCCGTGAGTAGTCCAGCCGCCGATTCGGGACGGGGCTACTCGCGAACTGGCGCGTGTAGCTCATGACGCTGAGATGGTTCGGCTTGCAGTTGATGTTGTCGCCGCCCCCGTGCCGGAGCCCGAGGTTGTGTCCGACCTCGTGCATCAGGGTTCCGGCCTGTTGATCGGTGGTGCCTCGGGCATGGCTGACACCGCCGACCAATGTCGTGGTGAAGTTTCCGAGGGTGATGGTGACGTCGTCCCCGCCCACCTCCGAGCAACCCGAGCCGCCAGACCCCCCGCCGGCCGTCGTGCCCACCTGGTTATGGCCAAAAAGGACGTAGTGGAATACGAGACGCTTCGCGTTCAGGGTCGCGAGACCACTGGCACGGTCGGATGCGGTGCCGAAGTTCAAATTCTTGATGGCGTCGAAGTCGGCCGCCTCGTTGGGGTCGATGGCGAAGCTCACCGGACCGGTACACGGCGTGAACGCGACCTGGTTGACGTGATTTTTCGGTGCCGGGGGAGTGGCATTGTTGAAAAACGATACTTGCTCGTCGACCTGGAAGTGGATGCGGACGCCGGCCGTCCCGTCGAGGTTGGACGGCGGCGCGGCCTTGAAAGACTCCCGGATGCTCGTGACACCGGCGATGCCGATGCTGGGCTGGCTCAGGGCCAGCGGATCGGGCCGATGGAACTGCATGTAGTCGATCTCGACGAAGATGTCCTTATGGTTCGGAACGGCGCACTCCTCGGTGTCGGCGATGTCATCACCGTTGGTGTCGACCATCACACACAGGGCGAGGTCACGTTGGGTATCGCCGTCGAAATCGAGTCCGGGGCGCTGAATCCCGTCCGCGTCGGCCGGCCACAGGTCTTTTCGTTCCCAGCAATCGGGGATACCATCGCCGTCGGCGTCCAGGACGTTGCCCGTGCCGTCGAAGCATTCGGGTCGTGGGACCGTGTTGTAGGTCACCGGATTCGCGGGGTCGGAGGCCGTATAGAACCCTGGATAGAGCACCGTGGCCGTCGACGGTAGACCGCAGTTATAGGCGGGAAACTCCAGCGCGACCACCGCGTTTCCGTTGGTGCCGGTCCGGGACCACATCGCATCCTTGAAGACCGACTGGTAGGTCACGGGGTCGCATGCGAGATCGCCGAGACTCGGTTTCAGCGTGGTCCCCGGGACGGAACCGAGGGCGCCGAGTTCGGTGTTGGTGACGAGAAGAGCGCCGGTGATCTTGTCCAGTCGCAAGATGGTGCTGACCCCTTGGCACGCGACGACCAGGACGCCTCCCGTAGAAGCCAAACCGATGGCGGTGCAGATCGGCGTGAGGGCCGTCGGCGGGATGGTAATCGTCCCGGCTAAGGTCAGCGTCTCCGTCGACGTCGAATCATTCAAGACGTAAATCGTGCTCGAGGTCGCTCCCTGGTAAATCACGTGCTTCTCGGCGTCCCAGGTCACGCCGGTACAGCTGGCGGACAGCCCCGCGGGCCTGGTGATCGACGTGGCGGTGGCAAGCGGTGGGGTGCCAGAAGGGGGAGTCGTGCTGAACTGGCTGAAGGCGATCTTGTAGAGACTGCCGTCATTTCCACAGCCGAGGAGGTCGCCCTGATCCGGGCGGAGCACGAGGTGCGCCCAGCCATTGCTCGGCGCAGCGATCGCGCCGGAGATCCTGGTCGTGAGGGTCTTGACCAGCTTGGCGCTGGTTGGGGCGCTGTTCGGGTCGATGAAGTTGATCTGCGATCGCCTCGTGTTGGATGCGGTGTCTCCGCCGTTGTCGAGGCAGGACATCGCGAGGAGCACGGGATACTGAACCGGATCGACATTCTTCAGCTTGGATCCCTGCACCACGGCCATCGACGTCCCACCCTGCGAGCCGCAGAAGGGGTCGACAGAGGTGCCATCAACCGTCGTCTGTAACGTGTCGGTGATCGTGATCGTCCGGAGTTGAGCGCCGACATTGAAGGCGGCGTGCGCCAGCGATGGGGCCAATGGCACGAGGACTCCCACCATCACCAGGAACACCGTCGCGCCTGCAATAGGCCCGCTCGCTTGCCATCGTCCTCGCGCATTCATTCGCTTCTCTCCCTTTCGCGATCGGCCCGCCACATGATCCCGATCAGAAGACTGCTGACTGCCGCAGCTCTATGGCATTCCGGATGCCACACGGGGCATTCACGAAAACACGATGTTGCCGTGTGAGAGCGCTCCGAGTGGTGGTGCGGGGTGGTGGTGCAAGGTGGTCGCAGCGTGGTCATGGCTCCACGCCGGTGACGGCTTCGAGGTGCGTTCGAGCCTGACAACGCCGCTTCATGCTGGTACTCCCCTGGCGCATGGGTTCTGAGCCATCGAGCAAGACAAATGCCACACCGAGATGACACGGTGGGGAATAGGTTTGTGATTCAGTAAGGCCGCGTGTGATGCCTGAGTGACATGGCGACCGTCACGATGACATGCGTCCCCGGCCGGGGCCTTGACAGGATCATGGCAACAGGCCACGATCCGGCGCCGTGACCAGCATGTCCTTCCTCCAGACGCGAACCCGGTCGGCGCGCGAGGGCATCGGCAAGCCGGTCCTGCGCAAGGAAGACGCGCGCCTGCTCGTCGGCGGCGGCTGCTACAGCGACGACGTCAACCTCCCCGGCCAGGCGTACGCGTGCTTCGTGCGGTCGCCGCACGCCCACGCGCGCATCGGAACCATCGAGACGGTCGCCGCGCTGGCCACGCCCGGCGTGATCGCCGTGCTCACCGGCGAGGACGCCGCCGCCGACGGCGTGAAGCCGATCAAGCACAGTCCGATGCCGGCCAATCCCTACGAAGAGATGATCCGCGGCAGCGACGTGGTCTTCGTCGCCCCCCATCCGCCGATGCCCGCCGACCGCGTGCGCTTCGTGGGCGGCGTCGTGGCCATGGTGATCGCCGAGACGCCGGCCGCGGCGCGGGACGGCGCCGAGCGTGTCGTCGTCGACTGGACACCGTTGCCGGCGGTGACGACCAGCCTCGCCTCCGCCGCTCCCGACGCTCCGATCCTCTACGAGGAGACCTCGTCGAACGTGTGCGTGGATGCGCGGGTCGGCGATCCGGAGGCGGTGGCGAGCGCGTTCTCACGGGCCGCCCACGTGGTGCGACTCGAGACGTGGATCCACCGGATCACGGGCGTACCGATGGAGCCGCGCGCGGCGGTCGGGGTCTGGGAACCGGCGACCGGCCGGTACACCGTCCATGCGGGCGCGGGCGGCCTGGGACGGACACAGACCGGGGTCGCCGGCGCCCTCGGCGTGCCGGAGAGCGCCGTCCGCGTGACGACGCGCGACGTGGGGGGGAACTTCGGCACCCGCAACAGCTGCTATGTCGAGTTCGCGCTGGTGGCCTGGGCGGCGCGACGGCTCGGTCGCCCGGTCAAGTGGACGGCCGAACGGCGGGAGGCCTTCCTGGCCGACTACGGGGGCCGCGATCTCGTGTCGCACGCCGAGCTGGCGCTCGCCGCCGACGGCACCTTCCTGGCGTTTCGCGCCGTCAACACCAGCAACGTCGGCTCCCACGTCGTCTCCTTCCACCCGCTCAACAAGGGCATGGCGATCGCGACCACGGTGTACCGTGTTCCACTCGCGTCGCTGCGCGGTCGCGCCGTCGTCACGAACACGTCGCCGACCACGCCATACCGCAGCTCGGGGCGCCCCGAGGTCATGTTCGTCATGGAGCGGCTGATCGACCTCGCCGCGCGCCGCCACGGCTTCGATCGCCTCGAGCTCCGGCGCAAGAACCTCGTCCCCGCCGACGCGATGCCGTACCGGAACGCCTCCGGCGTGCTCTACGACAGCGGCGACTACACGGCCGCGCTGGATCGGACGGTGACGCTCGCGGACTGGGCGGGGTTCGAGGCCCGCCGAGCGGAGGCGCGCCGCCGCGGCCGGTATCGCGGCATGGGCGTGGCGAATTATCTCGAGCTCAACACCGGCTTCCCGCGCGAGCGTGCCCACATCACGGTCCATCCCGAACGACGGGTCGACCTGGTCCTGGGCACGCTCTCGTCGGGCCAGGGCCACGCCACGAGCTTCGCGCAGCTCCTGGTCGAGTGGCTCGGGGTCGAGCTGGCCGAGGTGCGCCTGGTCACCGGTGACACCGATGTCACCGTGGTCGGCGGCGGGGCCCATTCCGCGCGCGCGCTGCGCCTGGCCGCCATCGTGATGGCGAAGGCGTCGGATCAGATCGTCGAGAAGGGCAAGCGGATCGCCGCCTGGCTGCTGGAGGCCGCGGACGCCGACATCGAGTTCGCCGCGCGTCGCTTCGGCGTGAAGGGCACCGACCGCTCGGTCGACCTGTTCGAGGTCGCGGCCGCCGCCCAGCGAGCCGACGCGCCGGAGGATTGTCGAGGCCCGCTCGACGGCCTGAGTGACGAGACCCTGCCCCAGCCGTCGTTTCCCTACGGTTGCGCCGTGTGCGAGGTCGAGGTCGATCCGGAGACCGGCGTGGTCGACCTCGTGCGCTACACGACCGTCGACGACTGCGGCCGCGCCGTGAACCCGATGATTCTCCATGGCCAGACGCACGGGGGCATCGCGCAGGGCGTGGGGCAGGCCCTGTGGGAGCACTGCGCGTACGACCCCGAGAGCGGGCAGCTCCTGTCGTCGACGCTGATGGACTACGCCCTGCCCCGGGCGGACGCGCTGCCGTCGTTCACCACGGAGATCAGCGAGGTCCCCTCGACCGCGCACCCGCTCGGCCTGCGCGGCGGCGGGGAAGGCGGCACGACGCCGGCGCTCGGCGCCGTGGTCAACGCGATCTGCGACGCGCTCGCCGAGCTCGGCGTCGAGCACATCGAGATGCCGGCGACGCCGGAGCGCGTATGGACGGCGATTCGCGGCGCGGCGGGAGGCTCGTGAAGGAGGCACGGATGCCAGGACTCATGCTTCCAGCCCTGTAGCCGGAGCCTGCCTTGCCGGACATTCGCGGGCGCCATTGTCAGGACGGCCCGGGGGACACGCGCAAGACGGTCCGCCTTCGCAATCTCAACATCAACGGCCTCACGACGGGCCTGATCGGAATCAACATCACCGGCGCCACCAATGCATCGAACAGCCAGGTGTTCATCGACGATTGCCTCATCGACGGCATGTACGCGGGCGCCATGCGCGGCATCTCCGACCGGCGCAGCGGCGGGGAGCTGTGGGTCTTCAACACGACGGTGAGGAACATCGGCGGGGTCGCCATCGACATCGCTCCGGGGGGCAGCGCGACGCCGCTCAACGTGACGCTCGACCACGTGCGGGCCCAGAACGGCGACCTCGGTGTGGCGATCGGTCGCCCGGCCCGCGTGCTGATCGACCGCTCGGTGTTCGCTGGAAACAAGACGGGCGGGATCCAGGCGGATGGTGGCGTGGAGCTGAACGTCAGCAACAGCAGGATCAGCGACAACGGCACCGGCGTGCGTGGCGGCGGAGGCATCATCCGACTCTCCAACAACGAGATCGCCTTCAACCGCATCGGAATCGCCGGCGCCACGACGTCCTTCGGAAACAATCGGATCTCGGGCAACGGGACGCCGGGGACCGCCCCCACGGCGGCCGGCCCGATCTCGAACGAGCTCGGTCAACAGTAACCCCCCAAGGAGGCAGCCATGAAGATGCAGCGAGTGACCAGCCCCCACGTGAAAGAAGCCGCGCCCGGCACGTGGTCGAACTGCCGAGTCTACGGCAACGAGGTCTTCGTCGCCGGCATGACGGCCGGCGATGGCCAGGGCGGCCTGCTCGGTGACGGCTCGATGTACAGCCAGGCGAAGGAGACCTTCGGCAAGATCAAGCACCTTGTCGAGGCGGCGGGCGGGACGATGAACGACATCATCCGCCTGGACATCTACGTGACCGATATCAAGCAGCGCGAGGGCGTGTGGAAGGCGCGGCGGGAGTTCTTCTCCGGCGATTTCCCGACCTCGACGCTGGTCGAGGTGCGCGCGCTCGCCACGCCGGAGCTGCTCGTCGAGGTCAACGCGACGGGCTTCCTGGGCGGCAGCGCCGGCGCATAGGACCTGCGACGCCGGCCCGCCAGACGAGACGGCCTGGAGAGACCGGGTCACCACTACGGACGGGTGACGTACATCTCCAGCAGGCGCGCGGTCACGCTCGACAGGCCATAGAGAAGCCCGACCTCGGTGTCGCCCGCCTTCTCGGTGACCGCGTACTCGAATGGCCCGAGCGCCCCGATCGCCTCACTGACCGTGAGCTTGCCGCGGACGGTCACCTTGAATGCCGCCAAGCCCTTGATCGTCGCCACTTCGAAGTTAGGCTGGTCCAGCATGATGGCCCGCCGGCCTCCTGTCGTGGCCGCCACGCTGACCTCGAGCGGCTTCACGCCCGGCGGCGGCGCCAGCAGGGCCTCCTCCTGCAGGGCGATCCACGCCGCGACGTTGGGGATCTCCAGCACCAGCATCACGTTGATGTCGGGCAACAGCGGCGGCTGAGCCATCGCCTGCCGGGGCCCGACGCCCACGCCAAGCGTCGCCACCAGGAGTCCGAGCAGCCAGAACCATCGAGCCGAGAATGCGAAAGAAATACACCACCTCCGTAGTAGGGTGCAGCCGAGCACGACATTGCAATCCGCGGACCTCGGATCGATGGCAGCCTAATGCTGCGAGCGGTAAGGGACTGCAAATCTTACCGTTGGATTCCGGCGAGCAGTGACCGTCAGGACGGTTTCGCGCAGTTCGGATGATTGACAGTACATATTGGGGGCCCTTGGCAGGCAATTTGCGCTGCCGACCGGCGTGAGGCGAGATCCAGAGGGTACGCCCGCCGTCTTGGCGCGCATGCTCGCCCAGACGCTTGCCGGAGAGGTCGGCCCCACCATCCTCGGGGGGACGCTCGTCATCGCCGCGTCCGCGGTGCTCGTCCTCGAGCCCTGGCCCCTCAAGCTCATCGTGGATAGCGTTCTTGGCGGGCGTCCGCTTCCGCCCGTCCTCGCGCGCCTCATCCCGGGGCTCACCGACCCTGTCGAGTCGGGGGCCCGCGCGCGGCTCCTGCTCCTCGCCTGGCTCTGCGCCAGCCTCGTGGCCCTTCGCCTCATCGTCGGTGTTCTCACCATGGTGAGCACGAACGTGCTCGTGTCCGTCGGCCTCCGGATGGTCTTTCGGCTACGCTGCCGACTGTTCGACCACATCCAGCGACTGTCCGTGGCGTTCCACGACGCCACCCCCGTGGGCGATTCGCTGTATCGGGTGACGTGGGACAGCTACGCGGCCCAGACGATCTTCAACAGCGGGGTGGTGCCGGTCATGACCGCGATCGTGACGCTGACCGGCATCCTCTTCATGATGACGCAGCAGGACGCCGTGGTCACGGGGGTCGCCCTGGCGGTCTGCCTGCCGCTGGCTCTCCTGATCCGGCAGCTGGACCGTCCGACGACGGCGCACTCCCTCCGGGTTCACGAACGCGAGAGCGATGTCAGCACGCGCGTCCAGGAAACGCTCGTGGGCATTCGCGCCGTGCAGGCCTTCGGTCGCGAAGAGTTCGAGGGGGCACGGTTCCGTGAGCATGCCCAGGCCAGTCTCGCCGCGTACACGCGACTCACGAAGATCCAGACGGGATCGCAGGCGCTGGCCGGCACGCTGATGTCCGCCGGGATGACCGCCGTCGTCTTCCTGGCCGCGCGACGCGCCCTCGAGGGCCAGATGACAGCCGGCGACGTCGTGCTCACCGCCGCCTACGTGACCATGCTCTATCGACCGCTGGAAACGCTCACCTACACCGCGGGGACTCTCCAGAGCGCGACGGCCGGGGCGCGCCGCGTGCTTGCCGTGCTCGACACGAAGCCCGACGTGGTCGAGGCGAGCGACGCGGTCGAGTTCTCCGGGCGCGCCCGGGGCCACGTCCGCTTCGAGGGCGTCGACTTCGGCTATCGCCACGGCCAGCCGGTCCTCCGCGACTTCAACCTCGACGTGCCGGCTGGCCAGACCGTGGCCCTGGTGGGCGCTTCGGGAGCCGGGAAAACGACCGTGGCCAGCTTGCTCCTGCGCTTCTACGACCCGGATGCCGGACGCGTCCGCCTGGATGGGCGAGATCTGAGCGCGCTGACGCTCGCCTCGCTGCGCCGGAACATTGCCCTCGTGTTGCAGGAGCCGGTGCTCTTCGGCACGACCATCGGCGAGAACATCGCGTACGGGCGGCCCGGAGCGACCTTCGACGAGATTCGCCAGGCCGCCCAGGCGGCCGGCGCGCACGACTTCATCACCAGCCTTCCACACGGCTACGACTCGGCCATCGGAGAGCGGGGGGCGATGCTGTCCGGCGGTCAGCGGCAGCGGCTCTCGATCGCCCGCGCCTTCCTCAAGGACGCGCCGATCCTGATCCTCGACGAGCCGACCAGCGCCCTCGACGCGGAGACCGAGGCCATGCTGCTCGAGACGCTGCGTCGGCTCATGCGCGGCCGCACGACGCTGATCATCGCCCACCGCCTCTCCACGGTGCGGGACGCGGACCGGATCGTCGTGCTTCAGGAGGGACGGATCGTGGAATCCGGGACGCAGGCCGACCTCCTGGCGCGGGGCAGCGTCTACGCGCGGCTCCATCGTCTGCAGTTCGACAGAGAGCCGGCGGGCTCGATCGATCGCACCTAGGATGGCCGCACCCCTGCGCATCGTCGTCGTGGGCACCTTGGCGTCGATGCCCTATGCCGGCATGGCCTGGATGCACATGCAGATCACGCAGGGTCTCCGGCGCCTGGGACACGACGTGTACTACATGGAGGTGACGTCGGTGTGGCCGTACGACCCCGTCCGGCAGATGAAGGTCAACGATTCCGAGTACGCGGTGCCCTACCTGGCCCGCGTCGCGGAAGGTTTCGATCTCGCCGACCGCTGGGCATATCGACGAAGCTACTCGGACCGCGAATGGTTCGGCATGAGTCAGCGGCGAGCCGAAGAAGTGCTGAGCCATGCGGATCTCGCCCTGAACATCACCGGGGCCACGCGGCTGCGCACCCGAGAGGATCTGCAGACGAAGCGGCTCGTGTATTACGGGACCGATCCCGTCTACGACGAGATTGCCTTCGCCACGGGTGACCGCGTCATGCGAAGAACCGTCGATCAGCACGACGATTTCGTCACCTACGGTGAGAACATCGGGCGGCCCGACTGCCCGGTGCCGCCCCTGCCGCGGTTGCGAGCGAGGACACGCCAGCCGGTCTTGCTCGACTGTTGGCAGACCGACCGCCCGCCGCGGTCGGAATTCACGACGGTCTGCAACTGGAGGCTGGGGGGGCACGACATCGTCTTCGAGGGCGAGACGTATTACTGGAGCAAGGACCGGGAATTCATGAAGTTCATCGAGCTTCCACAGCGCGTCGACACGCCGATCGAGCTCGCGATGGGCCTGACGGACGCCAAGGTGACGCGGCCGGGCTTCGGCGATCTCATTCCCGCTCAGGGAATGACCGAGGACGAGCTCGTTCTCCTCGCCGGGCGCGGCTGGAAGCTGACGGATGCTCACGCGTTCACCACGGATCCGTGGTCGTACCGTGACTATGTCCAGGCCTCGAAGGCCGAGTTCACGGTGGCCAAGGATCAATATGTCCGACTCAAGAGTGGCTGGTTCAGTGAGCGGAGCGCCTGTTATCTCGCCGCCGGCCGACCCGTCATCACGCAAGACACCGGCTTCGGCACGGTGCTTCCCACGGGCGAGGGGCTGTTCGCCTTCACGACCCTCGACGACATCGTCGCCGCGTTCGACGCCATCAACGCGGAGTACGACAGGCACAGCCGGGCGGCGCGCGCCATCGCCGAGGAGTACTTCCGAGCGGAAACGGTCCTGGCGAAGCTCCTCCGAGATCTCGGCGTGTCGCCGTAGGCCGCCGCCGAGGGGACGAGACGTGATGCGGCTCATCGCCTTCTACCTGCCCCAATTTCACCCGATCCCAGAGAACGACCAGTGGTGGGGCAAGGGCTTCACCGAGTGGACGAATGTCGCGAGGGCCCGTCCGCTGTTTGCCGGGCACTACCAGCCGCACGTCCCCGCGGATCTGGGATTCTATGACCTGCGCCTGCCCGAGATCCGTCAGGCCCAGGCCGACCTCGCCGAGGAATACGGGATTTCCGCCTTCTGCTATTACCATTACTGGTTCAACGGTCGACGGCTGCTCGAGCGGCCCTTCAACGATGTCCTGGAGGCCGGCGAGCCGCGCTTGCCGTTCTGTCTCTGCTGGGCCAACGAGAATTGGACCCGCCGGTGGGACGGAAACGATCAACACGTCCTGATCGCGCAGAAGTACGGTGAGGACGATGACCGGGAGCACATCCGGTGGCTCCTGAATGCCTTTCGCGACCCCCGCTACCTCCGGATCGAGGGAAAGCCGCTGTTCCTCGTCTACCGCACGATGTGGATGCCGGATCCCCTGAGAACCACGGCGATCTGGCGGGAGGAAGCGCACACGAGCGGCGTCGGGGAACTGTTCCTGTGTCGCGTCGAGAGCAGCGTCTACGAGCACCATGACCCGAAGCGCGTCGGCTTCGACGCCGCCGTCGAGTTTCAACCCGACTGGAGTCGGCGAGGTGTGCCGTTGCGGCGCCGCAAGGGAAGCAACATCTATGACTATGCGGCCGTGGTCGACGCCGCGCTGGCCAAGAAGCCGTCCCCGTATCGGCGGTTTCCGTGCGTGACTCCCGGCTGGGACAACTCCCCGCGTCGTGAGCGCGGAGCGACCATCATCACCGGATCGACGCCGGAGCTCTACGGAGACTGGCTCCGGCAGGTGCTGGCGCGGACGGTCGCGAGCGGCGACCACGAGCAGCTCGTCTTCATCAACGGCTGGAACGAATGGGCCGAGGGGAATCATCTCGAACCCTGTCGGCAATGGGGTCGGGCCTATCTCGAAGCGACTCGCACGGCTCTGGCGAATTTCCGGACATCGCCCACGCCCATGCGCCCGGGCCCTGAATCGCCCACCGAACGGAGCGAACCGACCGTCCGGTCCATGGTGCGTTCGGCCCAGAGCAGCATGCGGGACATCCTCGGAGAGATCCAGGCTGGACTCGAGCAGGGACACGCGGAATTGGCGGCGGCCATGGTCGAGCTCGACTACAGCGAGCGGCTCGAGCGGGCGATCGAGGAGATCACGGCGCTCGTCCCCCGCGCGGAGAGCTTGATCCTGGTCGACGACGGTGAGTGGAGGACGGACATCGTCCCCGACCGACGGGTCTTCCCCTTCCTGGAGCGGGACGGGTATTACTGGGGTCGACCGGCCGACGACGCCGCCGCGATCCAGGAGCTCGAGCGGCTGAGACAGCAGGCACCGGCCTTCATGGTCTTCGGCTGGCCGGCGTTCTGGTGGCTCGAGCACTATGCCGGACTGCACCGGCACGTGCGGTCGAAGTTTCCATGCGTCCTGGACAACGACCGCGTGATCGCGTTCGACCTACGCGCCCGCGAGATGTCGTGAACGCCGCCGAGAAATACCACCGGTTCGATCCGGCGCCGGACTCCAGTCACAACCTGCTGCTGGGTCTCGTCCCGCCGGCCGCGCGCGTGCTCGAGTTCGGCTGCGCGACCGGCTACATGTCGGAAGTTCTCGGCGCGCGACTGGGGTGCTCGGTCACGGGAATCGAACTCTGCCCGGAGGCGGCCGACGTGGCGCGCAAGCACTGCGAGCGCGTCATCGTCGGCGATGCCGAGCATCTCGACCTGGCGCAGGCGCTGGGCCCCACCCGCTTCGACGTGATTCTCTTTGCCGACGTCCTCGAGCATCTGCGCGAGCCGGGCCTCCTGCTGAGCCGAGTCCGTCCGTTTCTGGCCGAGGGCGGGTCCGTCGTCGCCTCGATTCCCAACGTCGCGCACGGCAGTGTGCGACTGGCGCTGCTGAACGGCGAGTTCCGCTATCGCGACACCGGTCTGCTCGACAGCACGCACTTGCGCTTCTTCACCCGCGAGAGCATCGAGGAGCTGTTCGAGCAAGCCGGGTACGCCGTCACACGCTGGCTGCGACGGCGCATGGAGATCGGAGGGACGGAGCTCGGCCTGCCGAATCGGGGCGTCCCGGACGCGGTGTGGCAGTGGCTGGCCGCCGATCCGGAAGCGACCACGTACCAGTTCGTCGTCCGTGCCGCCCGCCGCAGCGAGGCGGCCGAGACGATCTACCGGCTTCGGATCCGGCGTCGAGAGGAGCGGATCACCGAGCGGTGGCTCGAGCAGAGCCGCCACGCGGCGCAAGAGCTGGCCACCATCGTCGGCCCCGGTGAGCCCTTCATCCTGATCGACCAGGATCAGCTCAGGCCCGAACTCGGACCCGCTCATCGGGCCCAACCATTTCCCGACCGTGACGGGCAGTACGCGGGCCCTCCCTCCGATGATGCGGCCGCGATCGAGGAACTCGAACGTTTGCGGAACCGTGGGGCGATGTTCGCGGTCGTGGCGTGGCCCGCCTTCTGGTGGCTGGAGTTCTACGCCGGGCTGGCGCGTGAGCTGCGCGCACGTTATCCGTGCCTGCTCGACAACGAGCGCCTGGTCGTCTTCGATCTCCGGCCGAGCCGCGAACCGTCGTGAGCATGTCGCGCCCGCTCGCGAGCGTCATCGTCACCAGCTTCAATTACGCGCAGTATCTGGCGCAGGCCATCGATAGCGCGCTGTCCCAGACCTGGCCCGCCGTCGAGGTGATCCTGGTGGATGACGGGTCGACCGACGCCTCGCGCTCGGTCATCGATCGCTATGCGGGGCGCGTCCACGCGATCTTCAAGCCCAACGGTGGCCAAGCGTCGGCACTGAACGCTGGCTTTGCCGGGAGCCGCGGCGAGGTCGTCCTCTTCGTGGATTCGGACGATGCGCTGCTCCCTCACGCCGTCGAGCGCGTCGTTTCCGCCATGGTCGATCCCGCGATGGCCAAGGTGCAGTGGCGTGCGACGGAGATCGACGAAGGCGGCCGGTCGACCGGGCGATGCATCCCGCGTCACGAGCTGTCCGCGGGAGATCTACGCGATCGCGTGCTCGCGAAGGGTCCCTACGGCTATCACTGGCCTCCCACGAGCGCCAACGCGTGGTCGCGCCGCCTGCTGGACCGCATTCTCCCCATGCCCGAGTCGGAGTTCCAGACGTGCCCCGATCTCTATCTCGCGGCGCTGGCGCCGCTGTATGGACGGGTCGAGCGTGTCGGTGAGCCCTTGAGCCTCTGGCGGAAGCACTCGCTCAACCAGTCGTGGCGCGAGGATTTCGTCAAGCGAGTCCAGGAGGGCGTCGAGCGCGACGATCGGACGATGCGTGCGGTGGTCGAGCATGCGCAACGCCTGGGCCTGCACCCGCAGCGCGACCGATGGCACGCGCATGCATGGTGGACCCAGATCAGGGCCGCGATCGCGGACATCGTCTCGGTCGTTCCCGAAGGCGGCTCCTTCATCCTCGCCGATCAGGACGTGTGGGCCAGCGGACCCCGGATCGCGGGCCGCCGGCGGGTGCCGTTCCTCGAGCGCCATGGACTGTACGGCGGCCCGCCGGCCGACGACGGCGAGGCCATCGCGGAGCTCACGCGTCAGCGCGATGACGGCCAGCGGTTTTTCGTGGTGGGTTTTCCGCACCTCTGGTACCTGGATCACTATCAAGGGCTGGGCGTCTGGCTCCGCACACACGCCCGAGCGCGGCTCCGAAACGACCGCGTCGCCATCTTCGAGCTCGATTGACCGACATGGGGGGCCCGACCTGGCCCCGGCTTTCTCATTTATCGACCGAATCACCGCTCGAGCCATCTGCGTGCGGCGAGGATCTCCTCGAGCCGCCGCGCGATGAGCCGGTGGCCCTCGGGGCTCCAGTGGGAGTCGGCGGGGGCGTGGGGCATACCGCCGACGCGAACGGCGTCGCGAAGCAGCCCCGTGAGGTCGAGACATGCGAGCCCTTCGCGGCGACAGAATCGGTCGAACAGCTCGGGCAACGGCCACACCGTCCATGAAGCGAGCGCACTGTTCGGCGGAAACTCGATGAAGTCCCGGTACACGCGGAACTTGATGGGCACGTAGACGAGCAGCAGCTCGACGTCGTGGACCCGCGCGAACCGCGCGCCTTCTCGGAACGTGTCCTGGGCTCGTTCCCAGCGACCGTGCTCGAACGCCGTCCAGGGCCAGGCGGCCTCGTCCGCGAAGAGGATTTTCTGCCCGCGATGCCGTCCGCTCGTGACGGTCCCGACATACGGGCAGTAGCTCGGGACCAGCGGGTACGCCATGAGGCGCAGCTGCGCATAGGCGCTGCGCACGAGGGACCGGAGCCGCCAGCCGTGCCCTTCCGTGAATCCGGTGGTCCGCGCCTCGCGCGGCACGACGAGCATGTTCTCGAAGTCCTGATCGTTGTACAGGTCATTGCCCTCGAAGAAAAACCAGATCACGATCCTCGGCTGGAGCGGCATGGCATCCAGCTTGAGGACGATGAGCTCCTGCGCCGTGCCGTAGCCGGCCACGCCGAGATTGGCCACGGGCCGACCCAGCCGGACCTGCAGCAGGCTCGACGCTGTCTGCTCGTCCGAAACGTAGTCGCCTTGAACGTAGGAGTCGCCGATCAGGACGATGTCCGCCCGGCTGAGCTCCGTCGCATTGCGGTAGCCACGCCGGTCGTACGTGACGGTGACCAGATCAGCGCGGGACGCGGGCAGTCGGCACTTCACCTCGACGTCGCTGCGAGGCCGCGCGGACCCACGGATGCTGGGCGCGTGGCGGAAGCCCAGATCGGCATCGGGCAGGTAGTGCTGCTGCTCGCCTCGCAGCGATCGGAGCACGAGCTCCCAGTGGACGAGCCGCGCGGCGGCCGCCAGCTCCAGGACGCCGAGCGCCAGGAGCAAGCCGAGCGTCGCGGCCGCGGCGCGCCGCATGGTCTGCCGCGGCTCGACGCTCGCGTGGACGACGGCCCCCACCGCGGCCACGTACGTGAGGGGCAGGGCCAGGACGAACAGGACGTCGGTGAGCGTGGCGGCCCCGACGCTCGGGATGCGCGCGATGGAAGCGACCAGACCCCAAAAGAGCGCCGCCGGAGCCAGCCAGAGGGCGGCCCTCGCGGAGCGCCTCATCTCCGGAGGGTGGACTCTCCGACGAGCATGGACGAGATCTTTACGCGCTCCGCGCTTCGGGCACGGTGATCTCGGTCTCGGCCGGGACGGCCGACGGCTCGACGGCCGCGGGTGCGCCGGCGAGCAGCACGGCCGCGATGGCCGCCGCACAGTCACGAAGCGCGACGATCGAGAGCGCGGCGACACCCGCGCCGAGCACGCCGGCCACGACGGCCGCTCCGGCGAACGCCGCGCTGCCCGCGAGGGCGCCGACGATGACGGCGATGACGGTGGCGCCCGGCGACCAGCGCGGCCACACCCGGAAGCGTGAGAGCTGTCGGCCACCGCCGTGCTCCTCGGTCGCCATGCGGACACGGGCCCCGCCCAGCGCGCCACCGCGGATCGACAGGTCCCAGCGGTCCCAGACGCCGCCGCGCTCGACGACGAAACCCACGGCGCGGAACGCGCGTTCGAGCGCCTCGAGCCGTTCCGTCGGCGGCCGCCAGACTTCGCTCCAGGTCGTGAACTCGCGGACCCGCGGCAGCGCCCAGGCCCGTGGCCCGTGCGCGCGCCACAGCGTCAAGCCGTGACCGAGCCGGCCCCTCAGGCGGGCAACCGGCTGCAACAGGTGCAGGCCGGCGATGACGAGCCGCATGCGCGCGCGACCGGCCCCGTCGGGGGGCGCCGCACGCAACGGCGCGTGGACGGCGGCCCTGGCCGCATGGACGAGTGGCCCGCCGATGGCGAACGCCAACGCCGGTGACGCCAGGTAGAGGAGCGGCGTCCAGAAGGCGCCGAGACCCGCCAGCGCGGCGAGCGCGAGCACGAGCAGCGTCCACTCCGGCATCGTGGGCAGCATCGCGAGCCACGTCGGCCCGCCGTGATAGAGCGACTGATACGCCGCCGTGCCCCACACGCCCTGGTAGATGCGACCGCGAGGCCGCGCCAGCGACGTCGGCCCATAGAGGCGGCCCGCCCACGCGGCATGACCGGCGCCGTTGTAGCGCTCGGGCCACTTGCGCTCGAGCAAGGCCTCCGCGCGTCCGTAACCGACCTGCTGCCGCCAGTACGCGCGCACCGAATTGCGCCGGTGATGCCAGACGACGGCGGCGGCACTGAAGCCGAGCGTCCATCCGCAATCGCGCAGCCGCCAGCAGATGTCGACGTCATCCCCGGCGGTGC
>WNGB01006247.1_pt1 | contig 17578 bp, 19 predicted proteins | sample 5400681 | NCBI WGS metagenome assembly WNGB01 (sample SAMN13153367, study PRJNA577476) | soil metagenome | isolation source: 115 cm soil or saprolite under grassland replicate 2 | place: USA:California | collected 2016-06-15 | reverse complement strand
CCGCATCGAGAACATGAATCTGGGCGTTCGGCACATCTTTGCGATAGCGTTCCGGTTCGCCAGGATCGAACGATAGATCATACTTGCCCCAGACCACCAACAGGCGCGGTTGTTTCTCTCGCATCCATGCCTGCCACTTCGGATAAGCGTGCACATTGGTGCGATAGTCGTAAAACAGATCGCTTTGAATCTGCGCTTGTCCCGGCTGAATCAGGAACGCGAACTCGTCTGTCCACAAATCCGGATCGTAGCGATCAACGTTCGGATCGTTCCCGACGTGACGCGTCCGCGTCGTCTGCAACGACAGTAGATTTGTGCGAAGCGCGCTTTCGTTCGCAGCGCGATCTTTCCAAAACTCGCGCCGCGTCGTCCAATTCGTGCCGAGCCCTTCGTTATGGGCGACCGCGTCCTGAACAATGAGAGCGTCTACGCGGTCTGGGTGCACAAGCGCCATGCGAAAACCGACAGGGCCGCCGTAATCCTGCATGTAAAACGTGTAGCGCGAAAGACCAAGCGCTTCGGTGAAGTGATTCATTATCTCGGCGATGTGATCGAACGTGTACGTGAATTTTTTCGGATCGGGCCAGTCACTGTGTCCGAAGCCCGGGTAATCGGGCGCGACAAGGTGAAATCGGTCCGAGAGCCGGGCGAAGAGAGGCTCGAACATTCGGGATGAAGATGGCAATCCGTGGAGCAATAGAATCGTTGGGGCATCCTTCGGTCCCGCTTCCCGATAAAAAATCGAAAGTCCGTCAACCTTAGCCGTGCGATAAAAGACGTGCTGAAAGCCTTGTGTGGCGGCGGCTATTCCTGATGTATTAACGGCAAACATTGAAATGACGGAGATCGCAAACGCAATGAGTACCAGGAGTTTGGTTCGCCGTCCGGTTTTCACATTTGTATTGCTTTAATATCGATCACCGAACGCGCAACCGAAAGGATGGACGTCACGCAAATCATTCTTCACGAAAGCGGGATGTCCGGTGGATGTGTTTGTGCTTTCCGCGAAAGCCACGATAAAAAAAGCGCCCCAGACGTGTGCTCGTCTGGGGCGCGACACTGCGCTGCCTAACCAAATTACCCCGCGCTAGTCACGGGGAAAAACTTCGAACAAGTTGTTCTCGCCGTGCTGCTGGGTGAAGAAAAGCCGCGCCTGACCTTTCTTGAAGACCTTCGTTCCAATCAATCCCTGGATCGTGCTGTCTCCCTCGGACATGTGCACGCCAGTCGGCTCGTTATCTTCGTCAGTCGCCAGTGGATCCTGGCCGAGCGCAACGAATCGGGTCGCGATGCTTCTCTCGGGATGCTGTTGGTCCAGTTTGTAAGCCCAAATCGAGTCGAGCTTATTCAGCTGATCGTGCAACGTGTCGCCGCGATCTTCTGTCAGCAAGATCGTGTCTTTATCATCCACGAACGTGATATTATCGAACGAAGCATGGTCGGCGTCGCCCAGGACCACGAGAGAGATGTGCCCAGTCTCGCGGCTTCGGTCGAGATCGACACGGAAGATTCCGCCCCAGGCGCCGCGCGCTGCCAGCACAGGGTCTGTGCCCGCAATATTGTTGGTATCACCGGTGACGACGAAGAAGAAGGCCTGAAAGTGTGAACCGGGGTGGAACTGCCCATTCTCCGGGCGTTTGAATGGCGTGGCGCCAGCAGCTTTGGCGAGAGCGTTGGCATCGAACGGATCGGTGCCATCAATCTCGGTATCATGAAGCGTGACCCATTGGACCGGCCAGGACGCACCCAAGGTGTGGAGCAGCAGTTGATTCTCCGACCTTGTGTCCCCATTCGGATGCTGGGCGTCCACCGGCACGAACACGACGGGGTTGCCGTTAATCGAAACCTGGAGCGCTTGCAATTTGCCATGAGTGAGGTCGTCCGGAGATGTAGGAACGAATCGGAAAACGAACGAGTTTGGATTCCTTCCATTATTCAAAACCGTGGTGCCCCCGACATCCTCGACGATCAGGATGTTTCCCCAGTCATCAGGGTGGATACCTTCGTATCCGCCACGGCCGAGGCTGCCATAGAGGGTGCGCAAACCTGCGCCCGCTCCGGTGTTCGGGTCAAAATCGGCGCCCATCTCTATGACACCGCCGTTAGCACCGGCTTCCTCCGCGAAAAGCAGGGTGCGACTAAACGGGTCCCAGGTGGAACCATCGATGCTGTTGAATTCAGTCAAACCATTCTCATCGACTGGCGTCAGAAGCGTGAAGCGGTGATCGGGATCGGCCACATCAAGATTGATGCGTGTGACGTGAGCGAGATCGTCGGCGTTCTCGTGCCCCTGAAAAAGGAAATGCCTGCCATAATCGTAGCCAGGCGTGGGACCACCCGGATTATGATCAAGAATGAGATAAGTGTTTTCGTCCGGCTCGGTGCGACTGCCATCGCTGAGGTTTCCGAATTGCGTGATCAAGCCCGAGGGATTCTCAAGCAGATCAAGGCCCTCGGCGAGCAGCCCGGCTGTAAACTCCGGTGACAAGACGTTGGAAGAAATCACCACAGGATTGGCTGCGGGCACGCCGCTTACCTTTTCGTTGAAAACCCTGACATGATTGTCCGCGGCGGCCTTTGAGGCAGCCATGGTGACAAGCGCCATAACGATGGCTACGAATGCGCAGGACTTGGCCTGCAGTGGATTCTTAAGAGTAAGTTTCATGATTTGATTTGTGTTGGATAGGTTTGTTTTGCGTTTTGGATACGGCGGAACTCGCCGCACGTTGTCAACAGCTACAGCGCAATTGTGTCGAACCGGTTGAGAACGTGTAAAAATTGCGTGACTTCGACGTAACGTATCGGTTTCACGCGTGCAGCCGCTGCCCGCTCGCCTAAGTCAACGCTCTTTGCGGCTACGTGAATGAGCCCGGCAAGATCGATCGAAGAAACTCGCTTCTCACTGAATCTCGGCGTCCCAAACCATTCCAGTATATTTGCCTACGCGATACGTGATTTTGATCCGCTCGTTTTCGCGCAATTTTCCCATTGCGCTCGATCCGCACGGACTTCAATCCTGCGGCCGTTATCGAGCATCCGGACTTTTACGATCCATTGTTCGTGATTGGTCGCCCGCCCGTCGTTGAGTGCCTCACCTTGTTTCATCGCTGCGACGTAATCCTTCCCGATCACGATCGCGTCGCCATTTTTCTTTTCGCAGCCTGCCAGACCCATCACCAACAGCGCAACAACACAGCCGGACGCGATCAATTTCTTCATTCCTAATCTATCCTTCGCAGATTGAAACGTCTGCAGCCGGTGATCCCGATCGCTGGTTGTTACTCATCGTTCGAGGTGTAGAATGTTCCGCGACTGTTTCGCTGGCAAATCCTGTCATCCCATCTAAAAAATAAGATTCCGCTATGGCTGTTGATCTACCGCGGTTGGTTTCGGATCCAAACCAGCGGGTCCAGGTGCAAGACACGGAATTCCTGGTCGATGTGCTCGGCCGGTATGTGTGTAGCACGTGGGACGACGCCGCAAACAATGGTGGCGTCACCTTCGATGCGATCGTCATTGGTGCGGGGATGTTTGGCGCTTATTGCGCCGAGAAAATCTACCGTCACGGTCCCAACCTGCGCGTCCTCGTGCTTGACGCGGGTACGTTGCTCGTCACCGAACATGTGCAGAACCTCTCCCGCATTGGCCTGGACGCTGCCGGTGCTGTGACAGTCGCGAAGAACATCGACGATCCTGGCACACGCAATCGTGTATGGGGATCGCCATGGCGCAGTCAGGTCGCGTTCCCGGGTCTTGCCTATTGCTCCGGCGGACGCTCGCTCTACTGGGGCGGTTGGTCACCTCGCTTGACTGACGTGGACTTGCAGCGTTGGCCAGCCGAAATCGCGTCCTATCTGCAAAGCGCGTCGCAGACCGGCGACGCGTATGAGGCGACAGAAAAGGAAACCGGTGTCTTCGACAAGACCGACTACATTTCCGGGCCGTTGTTTCAAGCGCTGAAAGCGAAATTTGTGGCCGCGAAAAGTGGCCTGCCAACGGTCGATGCCATTGAGGACGCGCCGCTCGCCGTCCAGGCAGCGCCGCCGGCTTCGGGTCTGTTCAGCTTCGATAAATGGAGCAGCATGCCGATTCTAACCGATGCAATCCGCGAAGCGGCAGCTCGTCCCGACTGGCAGCGACGCTTGTTTCTTGTGCCCCGCGCTCATGTGACCAGGCTCCAAGTCTCCAGCGGCGCCGTGACCGGGATCGAGCTGCGCGTGAACGGTCAGCCGAAATTTCTAAGTGTCTCGCCCAAATGTGCAGTGGTGCTCGCTTCCAGCACCGTCGAGACGACCCGCCTCGCGCTGGAATCGTTTTCGACGCCGCTGATGGGTCGAAACCTCATGGCGCATCTCCGCTCAAACACCGTCGTGCGCATTCATCGCTCGGCCATCGATCCCACATTGCCGACCGAACTCCAAGCCGCCGCCCTGCTAGTGCGAGGCTCAACGCCAACCGGTCGCTATCATCTGCAAGTCACCGCGGCCGCCGGTCCGGGTGGCTCCGAGGACGCTATGTTTCGAATGATTCCGGACCTCGACCTGCTCGAGCAGACGCTCGCCAATCAGCGGGAAGACTGGATTGTTATTACCCTACGGGGCATCGGCGAAATGTCTGGGGACCGCAACCCGAATGCACCCAAACAGACCGGCGCACCGCCAAGTTGGATGGATTTGAGCGACCAAACCGACGAGTTCTCCATGCGGCGCGCATGGGTGAACATCGTTCCAAACAACAACGACAACACGCTCTGGAATACGATGGATCAGGCTGCGCTCGACCTGGCGCGTGCTGTCGCCGGCAACGACGCGACAAAGTTCAAGTTCATAAGCCAAACGCGCGACGGCCCCGGCACCACTCATCACGAAGCGGGGACGCTCTGGCTCGGCGCAGACCCGCAAACATCTGTGACCAATCTCGACGGTCGTTTCCATCACATTAGCAACGCCTATGTCGCTGGGCCGGCCCTTTTCCCTACCCTCGGCTCCGCGAATCCATCCCTCACGGCTATCACACTCGCCCGCCGTACCGCAGACGCTATCCTCAACGCATCGCTCGGTGCAGAACCGGGCTTTACTCCAATCGGCACGGGCGGTGTCGCCGGATGGAAAATGGCCGGAAGCGGTGGATTCATTGAACTCGGCGGCAACATCATCGAGAGCTTCGGTGGAATCGGCCTGCTCTGGTTCACCGGAAAACAATTTAAGAATTTTATTCTTCGTGTGGACTGGCGCGCCTCTACCCCAACCGATAACTCCGGGGTCTTCATCCGATTTCCTGATCCTGGCAATGACTGGACGATCCCAGTCAACCAGGGCTACGAGATCCAGATCGACAACACCGGTTTCAATCCCGACACGAATAGCTTCAACGACCCGCTGCACAATACCGGCGCTATTTATACACTCGCGCCTTCGACCGCCGCGCCCGCCGTGGGCCAATGGCATACCTACGAGATTGAAGCTAATGGAACCACTATCACGGTGCGCCTCGATGGCCAGCAGGTCAGCCAGCTCACTAACGCCAACCGTTCTCCACAAGGCTTCATCGGACTACAAAATCACGATGGTGGTTCTCTTGTGCAGTTTAAACGGTTGCGCATTAAGGAACTACCTTGATCCGTAGTCGCTTAAGCTAATACGTTCTAGCTTGCAAAGCAGCTGCGTTGCCGGGATTCAAAGCTATCGCCGAAGTAACGTTTCCACCATTGATCGGTCTCGCCAGATAACAGACTTGTACTTCGTTCGATGGCGGTCCGCCCGTCCCTGTGTCATCGAAGTTGACCGTGTTGCCGCACGCTACGCGGGCCAGCAGCGAGACGGCCTGTCAATATCGCAAGCAGTGTTTTATTGCCGGGTTTCTAGAAGCGATTCCAAAAATGGCTTGAAGAGCGCCTTTGTCACTGATTGTCTGTATGTCTGTAAACGCACCGGTGCTGACCGGGCAATTCCTTTAAATCAACCAAAAGGAGAATTTATGGGCCTGTTACGAATCAAAGGAAGCATCGATATCAATCAGTTCTGGCCGACAGGCAAGTCGCCTAACATTCTCTCGGATGCCGACACTGTTCACGTCCAAGTTGACCCAAAATCGTCGTTTGTGTTCGAGGGCAACGTCACCCGCGCCTTCGATTTTGCCTGGATTACCACTCGGAAAAACAAGGACGGCAGCCACTCCCCGAACTACGTCATCGTGAGTCAGACGACGCCGAATGCGCACCTGAAGATACGCCTCCAAGGCATCGACGCGCCCGAACTTCACTATCGCGTCGACCAAAAGAAAACGGAAGTACGCCAGAACTGGGGCAAGCGGGCTACCTTCGAACTCCGCAAATTCATCAAGCCCCGTGCCTCGGGAATGAAGATCGACTGTCATGTCGAGACACTCGTCAAATCCCCAAACGATGTTTTCGACATATACGGACGCCTAATCGGCGACATCATGATCGCGGACGGCAGCAGCATATTGAACGTCAATCATTGGCTGGTAAAAAATGGCTGGGCTTTCCCGACGCATTACAACTCGATGCAACTCGGGGAAATCGACTCCATCAATGCCGCCTGGGCCGGCGGCAAGCGTGGCTTTAGAAAATCCATCGCAAAACGCGCCGCAAACGATATGTACGGGCTGCCCTGCGGAAAAGCGGGTGACGATCCGGCAGAGGCGAAGAAGGACAAGGGAAAACTGGTTCTTCCGAAATTGTTCCGTCGTCTCGTCGGGTTCAAAGAAGATTCGAAGGGCGCCGCCACCCTAAAAGACTTTTTAGCGTTGCCTTCGAAGAAGCGGAATTTGGTTATCAAGCTGGCGGACTTCAAGACGCTCAGTCCCGCGCAGCGCGCGAACCCCACGAAGAAGAACAGCGGGGTGACATTGATCGAGCTCCACGCTCTCATAACCGATGGCAATCGCCTTAAGCCCAAAGCAGAAGAGTTAGTCTTTGTCGAAGATCCCGCAACGCTCAAGAACAGCAGCAGTCCGAAGGCGATCGGCTGGGACGACCAAGGTGTCCCAGTCCCAAAGATCTAGAGCGATCAACTCTTGAAAAGAAGAAGAGTGAGAGGGCTCTCCTTTTTGCTCCTTGTTTCGCATTGCTTGACGTCCTCTCACCAAATGTTTAACCGAACGCTCAGCAAAAGGCCATCACAACGAAGGCTAACTACCAGGTGGCAATACGGTTCACGAATCTGTTAATTCAAGGAGCACCGGCTTTATGTCCACGACCGGAGTTCCGTCGATTGCCTCGAACGGGCCAACCAATAGACGACCGGAATGTATCCGCGAAACTTTCACGCGGTGAAGTCCCAAAGGATTGGGACGATCTGGCGATCGAGTCGAAAATGCTCCTGTCAGTGGACGAGACCGGTCGCCTCGCGGGCGAACTTTGAGTACGTCTCTCTTGGCACGATGCAGCCAAGTGATAACAATGATTTCATCGCCCAATTGCATTCGGTCTAGAGCCTTCCTGTAAGGAGGAAGCACTTCGATAAGGGCATTAGGTGCGCCCTCGAAGCCTTGTCGAGGCGCTTCTTCGCGTCGTCTTAACTCGGAACGGATGAACCCGATTGGCTTGATTGAAAAATTCTTCATATGACATCGCATCCTCTGATTATTCAAATGTTCGCCGCGGCACGTTTGAAGAGATAATCTCGCAACGCCGGATCGTCTGTCAGGCTCGCAGCACGATTGAACGCTTCCCGCGCTGCGTCCTTTCGATTGAGCAATTGAAGCAAATGTCCGCGCGCCGCCCAATAAGGTTGATAGTTTGCGGTTCGATCCGTTGGAATTTGTTGAAGCACAGCGAATCCGGCAGCCGGGTCGCCCGCTTGTGCAATCGCAACGGCTCGACCCACGAACGAACCGATGCTAGGCGCAATCCGCACCAAGCCCTCGTAGAGCAAAGCGATTTCCTTCCAATCGATGCGTCCAGTTTTCCCTCGATTGGCGTGAACGGATTGAATCGCAGCTTCCAATTGATAGCGCCCCATGTGCTTGAATGCAGCAGCGGACCGCAGATGTTTCTCGGCTTCGTCAATCATTGATTGCGACCAACGAGTCGTGTCCTGCTTATCCAGCGGCACAAACTTGCCATCGCTTGTGTAACGTGCTTCCCGTCGTGCTTCACAGTGCAATATGAGTGCAAGCAAACCGAAAGCTTCCGGCTCCTGCGGCATCAATTGCGCTAACATTCGCCCCAACGTGATGGCCTCCGCCGCGAGCGCGTGGTGCGTCGGAGCCGTTTCCATCAAACTTTCCCAGCCAGTCGTGTAGGCCGCATAAATGGCGTCGAGAACAAAAGAAACACGCTCGTCCCACTCCGGTGGCTCGGGGACGCGAAAAGGAATTCCGGCGTCACGGATTTTATTTTTCGCACGAACGAGGCGCTGACTCATTGCTGCAGGAGAGACCAGGAAAGCGGAGGCAATGCGCGTAGCATCAATACCAAGAACAGCTTGTAACATCAGAGGAGTACGGGCAGCTGGATCGATCGCTGGATGCGTACACACGAAAAGCAGCTTCAGGCGTTCGTCCGGGAAAGACTCCTGGTCCGTTGTCGTCGGTTCATTTTCCTCGGCCAGTTGTTGCAACGAAGGCTCGGCATCTCGCCGGGTCTGTTCCCGGCGGGAGGCGTCAATCGATCGGTTGCGGGCCACATGCAAGAGCCATGCTTCGGGCTTATCTGGAACTCCATTCGTCGGCCAATTTTCCAGGGCGGCGACTAGCGCCTCGCTCAACGCATCCTGCGCATCGGCAATGTCGCCGGTACGCGAGGCGATGTAGGCGACCAGCCGTCCATACGAATCACGCGCAACGGCTTCAATCGCATCATGCGTGGCAGATTCGCTCATCATTGAAAATGACTTCGATTGCGGCGACTTGCGTGATGCCAACCGCAATCTGACCCTGCCTGTGCAAAATCTAGACCCTTAACCAGCCACGGAACGCCCTGGCGGCATAGTAAGACTGCGCACCGTTGTGACCCACGAAGACACGGCCGTAGCGGCGATCACAATAGAGGGCACCTCCGAGTTTTCTAATATCAGCAGGTGTTTTCACCCAGCTCGACGTCTTCGTATCGAAATCTCCAAATTTCTGCAGCTTCAGATATTGTTCTTCTGTCAGAAGCTCAACGCCCATGGCTGTTGCCATATCAATTGCGGTACTTTTCGGTTTATGTTCCTTCCGCGATTCCAGCCCTTCGCGGTCGTAACAAACACTTGTGCGGCCTTTGGGACTTTCCGGTGAACAATCAAAAAAGATGTATTCGCCGGTCTTTTTATCATGACCAACAACATCCGGTTCACCGCCGGTTCTTTCCATTTCATTAAGTGACCAGAGTTTTTCCACATTAGCTTCCAGCTTTGCTTGCACTTTCGTCCATTCGAGACCTTCATGGCGGTTCATGTTCTTCTCAAAACGGGCTTTCACTGCTTTGAGTAGTTCTTCACGTTGTTCTGATGACAACTTCTTTTTATTGCTATTGATGTTGTTCATACTTTTACTTCAAGCGCATCGGCCAACTTTTCTATTGTCGCAAGGGGAACAGGCCCGATCACTTTGAACGTCGCGCCCGAATCACCAACCAGGTTCTCTGCACGATGAATAGTGCGACCTGGCCCAGAATAGCCGCCCCAACTCCAGACAGGCGATATGCACCGAGCCATAGCGCAACGCCAATGATGGCGAAGAATACGCCTGAATACATCCAATATCCCGCAAAGATAATTACAGGAACGAAGACAAACCGGACAGCAGGCGCGTAGTTTGGAATTTCTTCAAACGGACTATAAATGTAGCCGAGTATCGGAATGGCAAAGATAAGGTGAATCCAACGAAGAATCGTACGTTGCGTGGCCTTACTAATCATTTAATCCCTTTCCATTGAGAATTTGGGTAGCGGAGTAGCTTCGTCTAACTCAGGAATATGCACCGAGCGGACGTACTTCGACCGCTGAGTAAGCCGCCGCAGGATGGCGCGCGGCCCATTCCAACGCGGCGTCGAGGTCTGGCACGTCAATGATGACGAAGCCGCCGAGGAATTCCTTCGTCTCTGCATACGGGCCGTCGTGAACCTGCCGCTTCCCGTCCCGCACTGAAACCATCGTCGCCGATTGCGGCGGCTGCAAACCCGCGGCCGTGACAACGACGCCCGCGGCCCGGAGCGCTTCGCCGTAGGCTTTGCCGGCCGCGGCCATTGCGCTATCGCGGCACTCGAACTGTTCCTGTGAATGGTGAACAAGTAATGCGTATTTCATGGTGTTAGTTTCAGCTGTTGTTTTGTGTTTTGTTCCTTAGCGTTTGCTCCACGGCTGCTCGCCGGCCACTTGTTTGGTGCTGGCGTTGACACGGTTGAAAAGGTTGGTCGTGGCAATCCAGAGAATCAGAACTGCGAGCGCCTTCTCGTCATAATGCAGAGTGGCGTCGTTCCAGATTTCCTCTGGTACCGGATCCGACCGATCGTTGAGCCGTGTGACGCCTTCTGCCAAGGCGAGCGCGGCACGTTCGGCCTCGGTAAAATAGGGCGCTTCGCGCCACGCAGCTACGGAGAATAGACGATCGTCTGTCTCCCCCGCCTTCTTTAGCTCGCGAGAGCCCATATCAACGCAGACGCTACAGCCGTTGATTTGGCTGGCACGCAGGTGGACGAGATCGAGCGTGCGCTGAGACACACCGCTTTTTCTAACAGCTGCCACCAAAGCCATCAGGGGCTGCATGACGTCAGGCATCAGCATCGCGGGGTTTTTCATTCGCGGTTGTATCGTTTTCATTTTCGCTTTCTCTCCTTTTATTTCGTTTTTGTTGGTTATCGAGCCGGAAAACTTCGCGGCCTCATAATGCTGACGTTTGGCCCTCATCTGTTTCGACATTTCCCAAAAAACTTTTCGTGAATCCGGCAAGATCGACATCATTGTTGCTCAACACATTTTCACGACACTGCGAGTCGCAACGCCAGGGATCCAATGGCCAACAAGAGATACGTCGCCGACCATGGAAGGTGTGAGTACCAGCGAGCACGAACCACAACAGTAATAGCACCAACGAAAAACAGGACCAGGCCAACCGCGGCTGCCACGCCGACCAGAGGAGCGCCTATACCCACCAGTAATCCAAGTGTGCCTGCGGCCTTGAGGGCGCCCAGCGTGAACAGCCACGAATGCGACCCGCCCCAGTTGGTCATGTTATCCAGGACCCACTGCGGTCGACGGAAATCAACAATAGCCGCATACGTGTTGGCTGCGGCGGTCAAGACGGTGACGATGACGTATGCCGTAAACATAATGCATCAGTTCCGTAATGAAGACGCGCGACAACAACGCATTTCGACATTCGGCGAAAGTTTTTGCTGTTCGTCCAAACAGAATTGCCAGGCGGCCTAAGCCAATGCGGTGCCTACCGAGGTCAACGGTAGAACGCGTTGTCCTCAATGCGTTGGCCGGGGTGGTGGCGGCTTGCCACCGAATATTTGCGCCTTCGGCGATTGGCTTTGGCATCGGTCCGAGCCGGACGGGCATTTGCAAGAGAAGCCGATCCACCCTACCCGCCACCCGGCGTAGGCCGAATCGCATCGGCCAACGCCGGGCTGGATGATTAAATCCTGATGGATTTTTCCGAATTGATCACTTACAAGCTTCGCGCGGCCATTCGCGCGTTTCTTCCAGCGATTCGCCGGTTTCAAGAAGACTCTTGAGACTGGCGAGAATGTGGGGCCAGCCGCTCGACACAGCTTCGATAAACTTCGAGCCTTCTTTCTCGATTTCGTGAATAACCGTGAGCTTGACCGATTTCCCTTCCGGTTCCAATTGATACGTCAGACGCGAATAACCTTCCGCTTTTAGTTCAGGTCTGAATTCGTTGCGCCATTTCAGAACGAGCCGCCGAGGCGGTTCGATTTCGAGGACTTCGCCGCGATCGGTTAGCATTCCGTCGGGAGCGATAGCCTTCCAAGACGAACCTGCTTTCCATTCGGATTCCTGAGTTGTATCAAACCAGAACTTTCTGGTGAATTCCGGTTCAGTGAGCGCCTTCCACAATTTCTCAGGTGTTGTGCGAATGTAGGTTACATACGCGAATTGATCTTTTTTCATCATGTTACTTTTTCTTGGTTTTGGTTTGTTCGAGACCTTTTTTCAAATCGCTCAACGCCTGTAGGCGATGGCGTTCGTATTTGCCAATCCAACGCTCATAGATCTCATGCAACGGCATCGGATTGAGATAATGCAGCTTCTCGCGCCCGCGCCACACGACCGCGATGAGGTTTGCTTTTTCCAGCAACACCAAATGCTTCGTCACCGCCTGCCGCGTCATCTCCAGATGCTCGCATAACTCGCTCAACGTTTGCCCATTCTCCTTGCGCAATTCATCGAGCAATTTTCTGCGACTGGGATCGGCTAACGCTTTAAAGACTGCATCCATCAACTAAACGTTATGCAACCAAACGGTTGCATGTCAAGCGAACTGTTTCAGGTATTTTCTTCCATGAACTTTGTGAATCTCCAGCAGCTGCCGTTTGTCGGAATGTCGTATGAATTCGTGGGCGAAACGCAGGGCGCGCCGTTCTCAGCCTACATCGTCAACGCAAAGCCCGGCCAAGGCCCGCCATTGCACACGCATCCGTATGTCGAGGTCCCGTTCACGCTCGAAGGCTGTGCCACCATCACAGTCGGCGATGAGACCCGCGAAGTGCAATCCGGCGGCATTGTGATCATTCCCGCTAACACCCCGCACCGCTTCGTTAACTCCGGGAAGACAATCCTGCGTCAGATCGACGTCCACGCGAGTCCCAAATTCATTCAAACCAATCTCGAGTGAGGATTATTCCCAAGCTGCCTTGCGCTTTTGTTTATTCCAGCTGCTTGCGCACTTCGATTTTGCCAGGCTGAAAATCGACTTTGTCGAACTTCGCAGTGTCAAGGTCCCAAACCGCGTGAAGCTCGGCGGTCCAATGCGGCCCAGCGGCCAGGTTCGGTTTGTTGTCGGCGAAGATGTTGAGCAATAACTTGTGATCTTTGAATTCGAAATTCTTCTCATGTGGATCGTCTGACACAAAAGTGTAGGTATCGGATTCCTTCGGATACTTTTTCAAGAACCGTCCATGAAAATCGTGATCGAAATATTTTACGATCTCTGGCCAGGGCTTTTCCACCCGTTTGACCTTGTCATTTTCAATTTCATAAATCACCAGATATTCATCTCCCCATTTCATTTTTCGCCAGACCGCGACAAAATTATTGCCATTCCATTTCGCCGCAGGCGCGCCGCGTGAGCCGATCCAACCGACACCGTTACCGATGTCGATCTCCTGGAGAACCGCGTAAGGCTTTAGCCTGACGAGCACGTTTGGAACGGAGGCTTCGTCCGACTCTTCATTGCGCACAGGATAAAGAAGGGCGAAGCGGCCATCGGGCGAAAGCGTCTCCTTGCCAACTTCATATTCTTTTGGAACCTCCGGATACGACTTCTCCTCAGCAGTTGGTGAAGCAGACTCTTCCTGCGCGCGAACGATCACAATGCTTGCCAAAAATAGCGTGGCAAAGAAAATCAAAGCTCTCATGTTTCTCTCAACCCTCAACTTTCAACTCTAAACTATCAACTTGTGGAGTCGGTTGTCTTTCTTCGTGCCGTGAACGTCGGTGGAGCGAATCGATGTCAGCCCGCACTGATCGCGAAACAGTTGTCGAAGTTCGGTGTGGTCAACATCGGCGCGGTCGGCACGTTTGTTGTACGCGAAAACGTGCGCGAATCCGTTCTGCGCACTGCGATCGCGAAGAAGTTGCCGTTTAAATGCGAGATCATGATTTGTACCGCAGGCGATATCATCAAACTCGCGTCAAAAAATCCATTCTCGCGACAACCAGCAGGACCAAATATAACGCGGTTTGTTAACGTTCTGGCCAAACGACTCCCCTCACCGCCGCCTCTCCCCCTCAGCCTGCCTTCGGACGACGACTGGCTGCTCAAGATCATTGCAATCCAAGACCGATTCGTCCTGGGTCTGTATCATCGGCAGATGAAAGCGATCAGTTACCTCGGCAAGATCGAGAAGCTGCTTGGCGTGCCGGCCACCACGCGCAATTGGAATACCATCGAGAAAGTCGTGAAAATCCTTAAACACAATTCACAAAATTGACCGACTTTGAAGTTTTTACTTCTGACTTCTTCCTTCTTACTTGTAGCCTCACCGGCCGGTCATTTGCTCCAGCTTTTCAGGGTATCGAGCTCCTTGCACGTTGATTTCCGATGCGGCGTTTTCGATGTCGCGAAGATCGTCTTGCGTAATTTCGATTGCAGCTGCTCCGATATTCTCCTCCAGCCGCTTCAGTTTCGTCGTGCCTGGAATTGGAACGATCCACGGCTTCTGCGCAAGCAACCAAGCAAGCGCGATCTGAGCAGGCGTCGCCTGCTTCCGTTTTGCGATCTCGCCTAACAAATCAACCAACGCCTGATTCGCTTTTCGCGCCTCCGGCGTAAAACGCGGAAGCGTGTTGCGAAAGTCCGAACTGTCGAACGTAGTCTTCTCGTTCATTTTTCCCGTAAGAAAGCCTCTGCCCAGCGGGCTGTACGGGACAAAACCGATCGCGAGTTCCTCGAGCGCCGACAGTAGCTCCTTCTCAGGATCTCGGAACCACAACGAGTATTCACTCTGAACTGCAGTGACGGGCTGCACCGCGTGTGCGCGACGGATCGTTTGCACTCCTGGCTCAGAAAGGCCGAAGTGCTTCACCTTTCCCTCACCAATGAGCTCCTTCACCGCTCCGGCCACATCTTCTATTGGCACTTTGGGATCAACACGGTGTTGATAAAACAGATCGATCACATCGGTACGGAGTCGCTTGAGCGAGGCTTCAGCAACTTGTTTGATGCGTTCGGGGCGGCTATCCAAATCGCTCCACCTCGATTCGATTTTGGAAGCGGCTTTGAAACCGAACTTGGTGGCTATCACCACTTGCTTGCGAAACGGAGCGAGCGCTTCGCCTACAAGTTCTTCGTTCGTGTACGGACCATAAACTTCGGCGGTATCGAAAAATGTGACGCCGCGTTCAACGGCCGACCGAATCAGTGAGATCATCTCCTGTTTGTCGCCAGGCGGACCGTACGCAAAGGTCATTCCCATACAGCCCAATCCTAGGGCCGAGACTTCCATATTAGTTTTTCCAAGTTTGCGTTTTTTCATTTTTTCTCCGTTCAGACTAAAAGCCATTTCATATGGTAGGGACGGCTCGCCGAGCCGTCCGCCCGATCGGCGCGCCCGGCGGTCGCGCCCTACCAAAATATTTGTGAGATGAATTTAGATATTGTCATTCAGATTTCAGTGAAGCCATATCGATGGAGAAGCGGTACTTCACATCCGACTTGAGCAATCTCTCGTAGGCTTCGTTGACTTTCTGTATCGGAATGACTTCGACGTCGGCAGTGATGTTATTGGCGCCGCAAAAGTCGAGCATCTCCTGCGTTTCGGGGATCCCGCCAATCATGGACCCGGAGAAACTGCGGCGTCGAGCGATGAGGCCGAACGCTGCAACCCCAAGGGGCTTTGCCGGAGCGCCGACTAAAGTAAGATTTCCATCGACGCCGAGTAAATTGATATACGTGTTAATGTCGTGATCGGCGGAGACGGCATCCAAGATGAAATCGAAACTGCCGGCGTGCTTTTTCATCTCGTCGGCGTTACGGGAGACAACGATTTCGTCGGCGCCGAGGCGCAGCGCGTCCTCCTTCTTGTGAGGCGAAGTAGTAAAGACGACGACGTGGGCTCCGAGAGCATCAGCAAACTTCACGGCCATATGGCCTAGCCCGCCGAGACCAACCACGCCGACTTTCTTGCCCTTGCCGACGCCCCAATGGCGCATCGGGGAGTATGTGGTGATTCCAGCGCAAAGTAGCGGCGCAGCACCAGCAGGTTTGAGATTGGACGGAACGCGAAGGACGAAGCGTTCATCCACTACGATGCTTTCGGAGTAGCCACCATAGGTAAAACCTCCGAGGTGCTTGTCTGGCGAGTTGAAGGTGAGGATCATGTTCGGGCAGAATTGTTCCAGGCCGGCTTTGCAGTACGCACAGGTTCCGTCCGAATCGACCATGCAACCGACCGCGGCGAGATCGCCCGGTTTGTACTTGGTGACTGCCGAGCCGACCTTGGTCACACGACCAACGATCTCATGGCCGGGTACGATTGGATAGTTCGTGGCCATGAACTCGCTCCACTCGTTCCGTACAGAATGAAGATCGGAATGACAGATGCCGCAGAACAGGATCTCGATTTGCACGTCGCGATCAGTTGGATCACGACGTTGGATTTTGGTTGAGGCCAGCGGTGATGTTTCACTGGCAGCAGAATACGCTTTCGCGTTGTACGTAGTCGGATGCATGGTTGATCTTATCTCCTTTCATCAAGTCGCGGTGGCTGCGCGTGTGTGGGATTTTGGAGTGCCACATTAGAGTTAATCCCGATTCCCTCCTTAAGATGAGAATCGAAACGCAATCTAGCGTCGCGCTTAGTTACCGGATGTCCGAGGCGGGACTCAACAGAAGGCAACGAAGGAAAGAAAGGATAAGGACAAGGCTTCGTTCTACTTGTTTTTTTCTGTGTGACCTGGGACCTCCTCCATGTAGCGATCAGCGGCGACTGCTGCCTCTGACGGACTGCTGCCGTTCTGACGCGCGCTCAGGTAGGGCGCATACCAGTTCCACCAGTGATGTTCGGCGTGGGTCTTCTCGTACTGGCCGTGATGCTCTTCCGTCTCGCGGAGGAGGTCTGCAAGGGTTGCGACGTCCATGGCTCGTGCTCGCGGCACCTTCCATTCGCGGCCGGGAAGGCGCGTCGTGATCTCCTGGAGTAGCCAGCGGTTCCCGTCTGGATCCTCGAACGAGGCGAACGAGTAATAGGAACGACCCTGTGGGTCGCGTCCGCTAACGCGCGGGTTCTCCACCGCGTTGTTGAAGGGACCGCCGGCGTAGTGGAAGACCTCGCTCACGTTAACGCCGCGGGCGATCAAGTCGTCGCGGGCGGCGGCGATGTCGTCCACGGCGAGGACCAGGCTGTCCGCCAATCCAGACTTAACCGAGGTGATTCCCTTACCGAAGATGATCGACGCCTCTGAATTAGGAGGAGTAAATTGTATAACTCGAAATTTATCATTCGCGGCGTAATCGATATCTAACCGGAACCCCAGTTTCTCGTAGAACGCTTTGGCACGATCGACATCGGAAACGGGTACAACTACGACTTCTAATTTCATGTCCATGGTTACTGCTCCTTTTCTTTGATCTCCGTTCTGAACTTCATTACTGCAGCGATTCCTCCAGTTTAGAGGGAAGAGATTAAATCGACGATCTCATTTTTAGTCACTGTAGGACGTCTGTGCCAGTCCCGAAAGCATTCGGGATTCACAGAAATACCCTACAACAGAGTCTTATATATAAGAGAGAACTACAGACCGAGATCACTTAATCCTGGGTGGTCTTCGGGGCGACGACCAAGCGGCCAGTGATATTTGCGATCTGATTCCGAGATGGGAAGATCGTTGATGGACGCAAAGCGAAAGGCCATGAGCCCGTCGGGATTGAACTCCCAGTTCTCATT
>WNGB01006534.1_pt1 | contig 17579 bp, 15 predicted proteins | sample 5400681 | NCBI WGS metagenome assembly WNGB01 (sample SAMN13153367, study PRJNA577476) | soil metagenome | isolation source: 115 cm soil or saprolite under grassland replicate 2 | place: USA:California | collected 2016-06-15 | reverse complement strand
GTACGCTCCAGGACCAGTTCCGGCCCATTCAGGGCGGGATCCAGATCCAGCGCGTCTCGGGCACCAGCCGGGCGAGCTGCACCCTGGGCTTCGCCGCGCTGTGGAACAACCAGCAGGTTTTCCTGACCGCGGGCCACTGCAGCCCGAACCTGATGGCGACGGACAATGTGGAGCAGTTTCAGCCCACCGCCCCGCTCACCGCCGCCGATTCCGCGACCATGATGGGTATTGGCCGGGAGATCTTTCGATATTCCGAGGCGTGCGGCAGCGGCCGGTGCGCTTACAGCGATGCCGCGATCTACGGCCCCGTGCCGAGCCCAGCGTGGAGGCTCGGCCGCATCGCTCAGCCGAGTATTGGATGCTTCCCCGGCCCCTGCAGTCCGCCTGCGATTGAGGTCAGCGCCTACTGGAGCCACTGGGTCATCGACACGACGCACGCGAGCTTCATCGTCAACGATCTCGTGAGTCAGATCGGCAGCGCCACCGGGTGGAGCCAGGGGTACGTGTCGCGGACGTGCGTGGACGTCACGCCGTCTCACGGCGTGACGTACCGCTGCCAGATGTTCGCCGGTTACGGTGCGAGCGACGGCGACAGTGGCTCGCCGATCCTGCTCGACATCATGGGTGGGCCGGACTCCACGGTCACGTTGGGCGGGATTCATTCGGGCAAGTCGGCGCGGAACGCGGTGTTCAGCCCGTGGTCGGGGATTGTGCAGGACTATGGAAGCCTGGTGGTTGCTCCTCAGGTGCAGGATACTGCACGGCCTGCTATCCCGCCCCTACCGATTCTCCCAGCAGACTCCACGTACACTGTCGAAGGTCCAAACTACCCGCGTTCACAGTTGTTGTACTACCGGAATATCGTGCGGATCTCGTTTGACGACTCGACGGGTGGCTTATCGATTCGGAACCTGCTCGCTCGGTACAATGGGACCATCATTGGCGGGATCGCTGGCCCAGCCGATCCTGAATACTTCATTCAGGTGCCTGACCCTGGGACGACATTTCAGGCTCTCGACTCCCTCGTTGATCAGTTGTCCCGAGAACCCGGTGTTAGATGGGCGGCACAGGTGTACTACCGCACACCCGGCAAGATTTATTGGCGACGCCCAAACGATGGACCAGGAGCCCAGCGTCGGGACTGGTTCTCTCCGACAAATGCGACGCGTCCGCTGCTAGCAATCAGGGCGCCTCTGGCCTGGGGATGCGAGACTGGCAACTACGGATCGGTACGTCCCAAAGTCGGTGTAGTGGACTACGTATTCGATGTCAATCAGCCAGACCTCTCCGGAACAATTGTCGAGCCTCCAGACACCGGCACCCCCCGACCGCACGCGAAAGTCTTGGACGATACCACCTACCGTTCCCATGGAACAGCCGTTGCAGGGGTGTTGGCAGCGAGCGGTGACAATGGCGTTGGTACAACCGGTGTGCTTTGGCAATCCGACCTTACGATGTACAGGTATAGTCACAATGACTGGTTGTACCCGGATCTCGGTGCCCTTCTCAAATGGTACCTCAATGACGCGGTGCAGAACGGCGTGAGGGTGCTCGTCTTCTCTCACTCCTTCGGCGACGTCGGGAATGAGACCCACGTCAGGATCCTCCGAGATGCTTTTGCGCCGTACCTGAGAGGGGGTGGCCTCCTCGTTATGGCGACGGGTCACAAACTAGGTGAGCCAGGTCGGACGATGACAGTCCCCCAGTTGGCGACTACACATGACACTGTACTGCACGCTCTCCATCGAGCGGTCGCCCAGTTATATGACAGCGGCTACGCAAACAACATCATCTTCGTCGGCGGCACCGATGATTCGGGTAATTTCTGGCCCCCGAGCAATTACTGGATGGGAGCGACGGTTCTCGCTCCGGCGACCAACATTCTCACGCTTGCGAACACAGGGGACTTTCCGGCAGGAACCTGGACCGTCTCCGGTACTTCGTGGTCAGCGCCCTATGTGGCCGGCGTTGCGGGATTGCTCTTGGCGATGGATCCGACGCTGACTGCGGCACAGGTCAAGGGGTACATTGTGCGCGGCGATACTCAGCCGCGCCTGAACCCCCAGACCGGCGTGTTCGGTCCGCCACAACCCGTGGCCGGAGCTCCCGAAACCGTGTACCAGCTCGATGCCTACGGTGCCCTCACCCTGCTGGCCAGCGAACGATCCGGCGTCCCGCTTTGCGGCAACCGCGTGTGGGTGGCGGGGACGCAGCTCGTCGCCCAGCGGGATCCGGGCGCTGCACCTCAAGTGCTCGCCGACATCGGTGACACCGCTGCGTTCGTCAACGTACACCACGGCGGCCGGCGCGTCGACATCTGGACGAACGACTTCGATCCGCTGTCGTTCGTATTCACTCAACAGGGCACGTGGACGCAGTCCGGAAATCCCCCCGCCTCGCCGGATGGCGGAGCTTGGAACTCGCTCTGGTCGTTGTCGCACGACGGTGACACGGCGGTAACCCTGGTGACCCACACCGGCGCCGGCCAGGACACGCTTGAACTGCGCCGCGGGCCGACGGGCGGTTCGTCGACACACCTAGCGGACATCGTGGTACCGTTATCCTCGTCCGCAGATTCCGTGTGCATCTACCTGCTGAATGGCGTTTGTCAGGAGTACGGATTCACAGGAACGAGCGAGTTTGTGTATTTCCGGACGGCGGCCTACTCTCCGCTTGGAGACCGGGTGATCGTGAGCGTGTCAACAGCTCGTTCTCAGACCACCAGCGTTGGCGGCCTCGCCGTCTGCCCTTGGGACACGAACCCGCAGCAACCAACCCGGTGTATCACGCACATCGATCACTCAATGGGGACGATCGGAACGACATACCACCAGATTGACCTCCGGACGGGGATTGACACGGTTCTCGCGACTCCCACAACCGCGCCCGTGGTGGTCTTCTGGTCCGCGCTTGCGGAGGACGGCGGGCAGCTTGTCACCGGCGAAGGAGTGGTTAGTCAGACATACACCTTGCTGCCCGACACCAATTTCGTCGGCTTCCATACTGTAATAAACTCGCAGACGACCACGGCTTGCACGCTGCGATACAGACAGGCGTCGAGTGGCCTTACCCCGAGATATGAGACCGCGTCCGAAGACGTGTGTCGGGGCCCGCTCGGCGGGGGAAGCATAGCGCCTGCGCCACCGATCACGAGTCGGACTCACTAACGGCGCGCGGTAGGTGATCGGAGATCGACGGGGGACCTACCCAGCTAAGGGGTCCGCCGTTTCCTTTAACGCCGCCCCCATGCGCGAAATCACCTCCATCACCGAGATGCGCTCATGGTCTCGCACCGAGCGCTCTCGCCGCCACACCATCGGCTTCGTTCCCACCATGGGATTTCTCCACGAAGGCCATCTGCGCCTCGTGGACCGGGCGCGCGAGCTGGCCGAGCGTGTCGTCGTCAGCATCTTCGTCAATCCACTCCAGTTCGGTCCCCACGAGGATCTCGCCCGCTACCCGCGTGACTTGCCGCGCGACCGCAAGTTGGCGGAAGCACGCGGGGTCGACTGCCTCTTCGTGCCGGACGCGTCCGCGATGTATCCGGCCGAGCCAGTGGCGCGCGTCGTCCCCGGACCAGTAGCAGATGCGCTCGAGGGCACCGCGCGGCCGGGCCATTTCACCGGCGTGCTGACCGTCGTGAGCAAGCTGTTTCATATCGTCGAGCCCGACGTCGCTGTGTTCGGCCGCAAGGATTTTCAGCAGGGGATGCTCGTCAGACGGATGGTCCAAGACCTCGATTTCGGAGTCGCGATCGACATCGCGCCGACGGTGCGCGAGCTGGACGGGCTCGCCCTGTCGTCACGCAACACGTACCTCAGCACGGACGAGCGACGCTCGGCACTGGCGTTGTCGCGCGCCCTGCGGACCCTCGAGCAAACCTGGCGTGGCGGGGAAGCGGATCCCATGAAAGTGCAACGCGCCGGGCTGGAAGTGATGCATGCCCCCGGGGTGATCGCGGAGTACTGCGCGCTGGTCGACGAGAACCTGCAGCCCGTCAGCCGAGTCACCGCCCACACCGTCGCGGTGGTGGCGGCGCGCGTCGGCAAGACGCGGCTGCTCGACAACGTCGTCCTGGGCGAAGGCATCGGCGCCGATCCGCGAGTCACGCCGTGAGTTTGCCGGCCTGGGCGCTGGTGTCACCCGAGCGCCGCGCGCATATCGAGCGCGTTGTCGCACTCCTGAAAAGCTGGGCTGACGCGATGCACGCCGATCCCCAGGAACAGGGCCGCTGGCTCCGCGCCGGGTGGCTGCATGATGCGCTCCGCGATGCGCCCCTTCCCGATCCGCTGGCCCACGGGCCGGCCGCGGCGGACCGGGCTGCCGCCGACGGGGAGCGGGACCGCGGCGTGCTGGACGCCGTGCGGTTCCACACGATCGGCTCACCCGATTGGGACGACGTGGGACGGATGCTGTATCTCGCGGACTTTCTGGAACCGGGGCGCGACGCGGCCACAGATCACGCGGATTTGGCAGATCTCACGCAGAGGGTTCCCGCCGAGCGAGATGCGGTCCTTCGCGAAGTCGCGCGCCGGCGGCTCGACTGGGTGCTGCGTTCCGGCTGGCCATTGCCCGCCGCGACGGTGGGGTTCTGGAATCAACTGGTCAGAGGGTCGTGAAAATCCCCGTGCTGGTGGCCGTCGTCGTCGTTTGCGCCGGCTGCGGTGGCGACTCCGCGCAAACGCGTCCCATCCCGGGCGATCGCGGTCCCGCAATCACGGTCGAGGTCCTGAACGCCAACGGGCGGGGCGGGGACGCCCGCATCGGTACCCAGCGCCTGCGACGGGCGGGAATGGATGTGGTGTACTTCGGGAACGCGTCCGAAAGCGGGCTCGATTCCACCCGCATCATCGTGCGTCGTGGCGCGGAGAAAGTTGGGGAGCGGGTGCGGGCAGCGCTGGGGCAGGGACGCGTCGAGGTTCAACTCGACAGCGCGAAGCTACTCGATGTGAGCGTGCTCCTCGGCCTCGACTTCCACCCGTAGTTGACCGCATGCCGCGCTGATATCCAGGCCGCGGCTGCGCCGCAACACCGCTTTCACTCCTCGTTGCTTCAGGCGCCGCTCGAAGGCGAGCATCTGCGCGCGCGTGCTGGGCGTCAGATCCGGAGCGCCGCCGGGATGGAGCGGTAACAGGTTCACCAGTGCCTCGAGCGGCTGCGCGAGATTCGCCAACTGATCGGCGGTCTCGAGCGAGTCGTTCTTCCCGCCAATCAGCACGTACTCGAGCGTTACCCGGCGGTGGAACTGCTTCAGCGCCTCCATCAGCTGAGGGAGCGCGTACTTCTTTTCGATCGGCATCAGCTCGCGGCGTAACGCCGGCGCGGGCGCATGCAGGGACACCGCCAATCGGAACTGCTCGGGGCGCTCTGCGAACTTTGCGAGATTCGGGAGGATGCCAACAGTCGAGAGAGTGATGTGCCGGGCCCCAATCCCAAGGCCCTCGGCCCTATTTAGAATCGTGAGCGTCGCGTCCACCGCATCCCAGTTGAGCAACGGCTCGCCCATCCCCATGTACACGATGTTCGTCGGCTTGAGAGCGGGGTCGCGCAGCACCAGCTCCCGGACCTGCCCGGCGATTTCCCCGGCCGAGAGATTGCGGCGGAATCCCATGCGTCCCGTCGCGCAGAACACGCAGCCCAGCGCGCAGCCCGCCTGCGACGAAATGCACAACGTGCGGCGCTTGCCCTCCGGGATGAGGACCGATTCGATCGCTTCGCCGTCGTCCAGTGTCCACAAGAATTTTTGCGTACCGTCGCTCGACACCTGATGGGTACGTAGCGTGAGACGTGTTAGAGGGAATGCCTCGTCGAGGGCCGCCCGCAGCGGTGCCGGCAGATCGGTCGCCTCGGCCCAGCGGGCCACCGGCCGCTGCCACAGGCGCGGAACCACCTGGCGTGCGCGATACGTCGGCTCGCCACGCTGTGTCAGCCATTCCACAATCGCGGCGCGGGCCGCCTCCGGCGTCAGATTGAGAAGATCGACGCTCACCGAAACCGCATGTCCACGCCGACCCGGTACGTCGAGCCGAGGTCGTTCACGCCGGCGTCGCGCGCGAGCGTCACGCGATACTTGCCGATCTCCAGCCGCAGGCCGGCGGCGGGCCGCCAGTGCGTGCCGTCGCTGTAGCCGCCTTCCCGGGACACCATGAGATCGAACGCGACGGTCTGTGCGACCTCAGCGCCCACGCCCAATTGGTGATCGGCGCCGAAGCCGTGCGCAAACGAGATGCCGTATCGCCCGCGGACGACGACGCGGTTCCGCGAGACCGGCCCCTGCCAGATCCGACCTTCGAGGCCTGCGTATATGTCTTGCGCCGGATCATTCGTCTTGAGCGACGAAAAGAAGTGCGTCGCGGCGGCCGCGCGCAGCCGGTCTCCGAGCAGCGTCCGGCTCGCCCCGACGTCGAGTGTCCACCGGTCCCCACGGGCGACGTCGAGACGCGTCTCGTGAAAGGCGAGCGTGGCGCCGACACTCGTCCCCGCGACGAGTCGCGACCACGTCGCGCCCACCGCGAACGTGTAGACTGGTACTGACGTCCCGGTGGGATCGGGACTATCGATGGTCTGGGTAATGTCGCTCAAGCCAACACGGCCGTAGAGCAGACCCAGCTGTCCGATGGAGCCGGCAGGGATGCGAACCGCCGCGATGATTCCCGTCGCATCGACCGAGGCGGGTGTCTGAATCGCCTCGAGGGCGAGCTGGAGCCGCGCGCTATCCTCGGTCTGGGCTGGATTCCACATGGCGGCGGCAGGTCCCAGCGCAAGCGCCGGCGGGGTCGCCAGCGTCGTCGCGGCGACGCGCCAGAGCGTCGTACCGGTCGCCTGCTGTCCGGGTGCTCGCGGCGCGGCGAGCAGCAGGAGTCCAACAACCAGCAGGCCAATGCGTTGCATGCCGAACGTTTACCGTGGCTTGTGGCGCTGTCAACTCAAGTCAACTATCTTCAACCGGTTACGGCACTTGGACATACTCCATTGCGGCTCTCCGAACTGCTAACTCCCGACCGCATCCGGGTCCCGATTCGGGCCCAGAGCAAGGAGGGCGTGCTACGAGAGTTGGTCGACCTCCTGGTGGGGGGCAACGGGGCAGCCCCTGATGTTCTTCAGGCGGTCATGGAGCGGGAGCGTCAGTTCCCGACTGGCATTGGCTACGGCGTCGCGGTGCCGCACGGGAAGACCCCAGCCCTCGCCAATCTCGTAGCGGTCGCCGGCACCGCGCGCACCCCCGTGCCATATGAAACGGTGGATGGCGAACCGGTACGCTTGTTCTTCTTGCTCGCCGGCCCCGAGTCGCAGGCGGGCGCACACGTGAAAGCGTTGAGCCGAATCTCACGGCTGGTGCGGCGCGAGCCGATCCGCGCGCGGTTGTTGGCGGCGAGTGATGCCCAGGAGTTCTATCGCATCCTGTGTGATGCGGAGAGGGGAGGCGCATAAACGCAAGCGTGACTCAGACAACCCTGCGAACCCACCGCTGCGGCGCGTTGCGGAAGGAGCACGTCGGACAGCGGGTCCGTCTGGGGGGCTGGGTCCACCGCCGCCGCGATCTCGGAGGAATCGTCTTTCTCGATCTCCGCGATCGTGACGGCCTCGTCCAGGTCGCGGTAGGACCCGGCTGGGCATCGCCCGATCTCGTGACTCGCGCCCAAAGCGTGGGGCCTGAGACGGTCGTGCTCGTCGAGGGCGAGGTGGTCGCCCGTCCTCCCGCGATGCACAACGCCGACCTCGCGACCGGCGAAATCGAGGTGCACGCCACCACGTTGCAGGTCGCGGGCCCGGCGGAGACGCCCGCGATTCCCGTGGCGCGCGGCAAGGGTGAAGAGCTGCCGGCCGAGGAGCTGCGCCTCAAATATCGCCACCTCGACCTGCGGCGTCCCGAGCTCCAGGCGAATCTGATCCTGCGCCACCGGCTGCTGCAGCGGGCGCGGCGGGCGCTCAGCGAGCTCGACTTCCTCGAGCTCGAAACGCCGAACCTCACCAAGCCGACTCCCGAAGGCGCGCGCGACTATCTCGTGCCGTCGCGCGTGCACCCGGGCGAGTTCTACGCGTTGCCGCAGTCGCCGCAGATCTACAAGCAGCTGCTGATGGTGTCGGGCTTCGATCGCTATTTCCAGATCGCCCGCTGCTTCCGCGATGAAGATCTGCGGTACGATCGGCAGCCGGAGTTTTCCCAGATCGACATCGAGGCGTCGTTCGTGACCCAGGAGGACGTCGTCGGGGTGGTCGAGACCGTGCTCGTGGCGCTGTGGGACGAAGCCGGTCACCAGATCCCGCGTCCCTTCCCGCGGCTGACGTGGCGCGAAGCGATGGAGCGGTACGGGACGGACAAGCCCGACCTCCGCTTCGATTTTCCCATTTCCGACTGGACCGCGCAGGTCCAGCCGCTCGCCGTGCCGTTTTTCCAGGCCGCGACCAATGGCTCGCGCGTGCGCGGCATCGCCGTGCGCGGGGGCGGCAGCCTGTCCCGCAAGGATGTCGATCAGCTCGCCGAAACGGCGAAGACGCACGGAGCGCCCGGCCTCGCGTGGGTGAAGCGCCAGGGCGAGCAGTTGTCCGGCTCGGTCGGCAAGCACTTCACGGCCGAAGCCCTGGGGCGAATCGGCATCGGCGACGGCGATGTGGCGCTGATGACGGTCGGACCCGACCGCGTCACGTCACCCGCGCTCGACAAGGTGCGGCGGGAAGTGATCCGGCGAATGGCGCCGCAGCCGAAGCTCGCGCACGCATTCTGCTGGGTGGTCGACTTCCCGCTCTTCGAGCCTGATCCCGAGACGGGGAAGCCCGTGTTTGCCCATCACCCCTTCACGTCCCCGCATCCGGAAGACGCGAGTAAGCTCGATTCCGACCCATTCGCGTGCCGGGCGTTGCACTACGACGCCGTCTACAACGGCAACGAGCTCGGCTCGGGCTCGATCCGGATCACCGATCCTCGGGTCCAGCGGAAGGTCTTCGCGCATCTGGGGCTGTCGCCGGCCGACATCGATGCCCGCTTCGGTTTCCTGTTGACGGCGCTCGCCGCCGGCGCGCCGCCGCATGGCGGGTTCGCGGTGGGATTCGATCGCACGGTGATGCTCATCGTGGGCGCCGCCTCGATGCGCGACGTCATCGCATTTCCCAAGACGACCGCGGCGCGCGCGTTGTTCGAGGGCGCGCCCGCGCCGGCACGGCCCGAGGATCTCGCCGCACTTCACATAAAGGTGGTGCCATGAGCGACGACGTCGTCCACCGTCTGTCCGTGGAAGGCGTAGATCCGCTGGCGTTGGCCGGCGTCAACGATGCGAATCTGCTCGAGCTCGCGCGCCGCCTCGGCGTGCGGGTCTCGTTGCGCGGGGACAGCCTCTCGCTCTCGGGCCCAGCGGCGGCGATCGAGCGTGCCGGACAGGTAGCGCAGGCACTGATCGATCTCGCGCGGATGGGGGAGAACCTCGACGTGCACGACGTGGAGCGGCTGGTGTCGGATGAAGCACACGGGGAGCTGGGCCGCCAGGGCGCGTCCCCCGATCCGGTGAAGATCATTCTTCCCGGATTGCGCCGCGTCATCCAGCCGAAAACCACAGGCCAGCGCGAGTATCTGCGGTCGATCGCGGAGCACGACATCGTGATCGGCATCGGGCCGGCGGGGACGGGCAAGACCTATCTCGCGGTCGCGGCCGCGGTCGACGCGCTCGCCCGCAAGCGGGTGCGGCGCATCATCCTGGCGCGGCCGGCCGTCGAAGCCGGCGAGAACCTGGGGTTCCTCCCCGGCGATCTCCAGGAGAAAGTCGATCCCTATCTGCGGCCGCTGTACGACGCGCTCGAGGACATGATGCCGCGCGAGCGGGTGCAAAAGGCACTGGAGACCCGGATGATCGAGATTGCGCCGCTCGCGTACATGCGCGGGCGCACGTTGAACGACGCATTCGTGATTCTCGACGAAGCACAGAACGCGACCGGCATGCAGATGAAGATGTTTCTCACGCGTCTGGGCGTGAATTCCCGCGCCGTGATCACCGGCGACAAGACGCAAATCGATCTGCCCAACCGCGAAGACTCGGGGCTGCTCCAGGTCGAGCGAATTCTCCCCGGGATCGAAGGCATCGGGTTCTGCTACCTCGGCGACGCCGACGTCGTCCGCCACCGGCTGGTGCGCGACATCATCCGCGCCTACGCCGAGGACGCGCAGGGTTGAGATGAAAGTGCCGACACAGGAGAAGGCGCGCTATCACCTGGTGCGTTGGGTATGGGTCCCGGCGCTCGCGCTGGTCGCCCATGTCGCCTTCCCATCGGGGGGCGCCGATGTGGCGCCGCTGCTCGAGCCCGGCGCCCGCGCCGACAAGGATGTCGTCGCGCCGTTCAACTTCGTCGTGAACAAGTCGGAAGACGAGCTGCAGCGGGAGGCGGAGGAGCTCGCCGCCTCGGCGAAACCGATCTACGAGTTCCGCCAGCGCACCTACGACAGCCTCGCGACCGCGACGGCGGCGTTCTTCGCCGCCGTCGATGCCGCGGCGGACCAAGGTCCCCAGGCGATCATCCCTGCCGCCCGCGAATTCGGTGTGCCGCTGACGCCCCAGGAGGCTGCCTATCTCAGCAAGGGCGGGAAACGGCGCGCGTTGCAACAAGCGCTCCAAAGGCTGTTCGACCGCACCCTGGCCCAGGGCGTCACAGGGCCCGGTGTCCTCCAGGGCGAGCAGTCGCGCGAGCTGATCGTGCGGCGCGGGTCCACAGAATCGTCCGTGCTGCGCGATCAGGCGCTGACGTTCAACCAGTACCTGAACCGCGCCAAGGCGCTGCACCCCGATCCCGGCTCGAGCGTGGGTGACGTGCTGTACATCAAGCTCCAGCGGCAGTTCTTCCGCCCGACCCTGATTCCCAGACCGCTGGAAACGGAGCGGCGCCGCAACGAGCTGCGGGGCAGCGTCGATCCGAGCAAGTACATCGTGCGCGCCGGCGATCGGATCGTGGGCGCGAACGAGATCGTAACGAACGAGGCCCACGAGCGCCTCGTGACGCTGCACCAGGAGCTGCTCCGCCGCGGTGCCGCGACGACCTACTCGATCCGCGGCGTCATCGGTCCGCTGCTCCGCGACTCGCTGATCATCCTGATCTTCTGGGTTCTACTGGTGTTCTACCGGCGCGAGACCTATCGCGATCTGCGCCAGGTGGCGCTGATCGGCGGTCTGTTCGCGGTCCTGCTGACGCAGGGAGGACTGGTCGCGCGGTTCTATCCGGCGCACCCCGAAGTCATCTTCATGCCGTTCCTCGCGATGATGATGACCGTGCTGTTCAACGGCCGCGTGTCGATGATCGCCGCGATGATTCTGGCCGTCGTGATCGGGCAGCAACCGGTGTTTCACGACGTCCCCGCGACGTTCCTGTGCGTCGTCGGCGGCGTGACCGCCGCGTTGTCGGTGAAGACGCTGCGCAGCCGCAGCAACTTCTACGCGCCGGTGCTGATCATCGCCGGCGGATACTTCACCGGCGCACTCGCGCTCGGGCTCTCGAGCGGCTGGCCGATCGCGGAAATCGGGGTCCGCTGCCTGTGGGGCGCCCTGAACGGCTTGGTCTCGGCGGGTCTCACCTTCTTCCTGTTGCCGGTGGCCGAGTCGATCACGCACATCACCACCGATCTGACGCTGCTGGAGCTGTCCGATCCCAGCCGCCCGCTGCTCCGTCGCCTCTCACTCGAAGCACCGGGTACCTACGCTCACAGTGTGGCGATGGCGAACCTCGTCGAAGCGGCGTGCAACCGGATCGGCGCGAACGGCCTGTTGGGGCGCGTCGGGTGCTACTACCACGACATCGGAAAGGTCAAAAACCCATTGTACTTCGTGGAGAACCAGATCCCGGGCAACAATCCGCACGACCGGCTGAAGCCGCTGCAATCGGCGCAAATCATCAAGGCGCACGTCACCGACGGTCTCGCGCTCGCCCAGGGGGCCGACCTGCCGGATGCCGTGTCCGCCTTTATTCCCGAGCATCACGGCACGACCGAAATCACCTATTTCCTCGACAAGGCGAAGAAGGCCGACGGCGGCCAGGCGCGCAACGTCGAGGATTTCACGTATCCCGGACCGAAGCCGCGGTCGATGGAAACGGCGATTTCGATGATCGCCGATTCGGTTGAAGCGGCACTGCGGGTCCTCGAGGACCTGACCCCGCAGAAGATCGAAGAAGCGATCGATCACATCGTGCGCACCAAGGTCAACGCGGGCCAGCTCGATGAAGCCCCGCTCACGCTGCAGCAGATCGAGCAGGTGAAAGCCGCGTTTTTGCTCGTCTTGAGCGGCATGTACCACAATCGCATCGATTACCCGGAGTCCAGTGGCGGCATCAGTGCAGCCTGGCACTCAGCGGGCGCGCCAGGCGCGCGCTGACGAGCTGATGCGCGTCGCAGACCGGGTGCTGGCGTGGGAGCGCGCGCCCGCCGGGTCACACATCGACATCACCCTGCTTTCGGCGGCGGCGATGCGGCGGGCCAACCGCCGCGCCACGGGACGGCGCGGGCTGACCGACGTCATCGCCTATGCGCTCCCGCAACCGGACGGACGCATGCTCGGTGACGTCTATATCTGTCCCACCGCAGCGGCCGCCGCGGCCCGGAACGGCGTTGCGTTGAACGACGAGCTTGTGCGATTGGCCGTCCACGGCACACTGCACGTGTTGGGATACGACCATCCCGAGGGTCCGGGGCGCACTCGCTCGCGGATGTGGCAGCTGCAGGAACGCTACGTCACCCGTCTCCTCCGCTAATGCTCACCGAAGCGGCACTGCGCATCATCGGGCTTGTCGTCGCCATCAGCGCGGGTACGTGGGCCGCGCTGCTCGCCCTGGCGGAAGAAGCCGCCGTAGGCGAGGCACTCCATACCCTGGGCGATGCGCCACCCATCGCCGCCGAGCGACGTGTGCCGCTGCATCGCGCGCTGCACGTGGCGCGCCTCGCGTTGCTCATCCTGGGCGCCGTCGCCACGGCCAACGCGGTGGCGTGGTGGACCCGGCCGTGGGCCGAAGCGCTCATCATCCTTGTGGTGGGGACACTGCTGCTGTTCATCGTGGGCGACGCCCTGCCGCGCAGCGTAGCGCGTATTGCCCCGGAGCTCTCCGACGCGGCGCTCCCCTTCGCCCGCCGCACGCTCGCTCCGTTCGGTCCGCCGCTCTGGCTGCTCGCGTGGGCTGATCGGGGGTTGCACGCCCTGGTGCACACGCCGCGCCCGATGCAACCCGATCTGGGCGTTGCCCAACGCGACATGCTGCTCGGGGTCTTCACGCTGGCGGATACGACGGTGGACGAGGTCATGACGCCGCGACTCGACATGACCGGAGTCGACGTTTCGGCGTCCACCGACGAAGTCCTCGAAGCGTTCCGGCAAAGCCAGCACAGCAGGTTGCCGGTGCTCGATGGCTCGCCCGACAACATCGGGGGCGTCGTGTTCGTCAAGGACCTCGTGCCCATCGCGATGGGGCTCGCCGAATCGGGCACGCGCTGGCAGACGCTCATGCGGCCCGCGGCGTTCGTTCCGGAAACCAAAACGCTCGACAATCAGCTGCGCGACTTCCAGGGAACGCCCGCGCATATCGCGATCGTTGTCGACGAGTTCGGGGGGACCTCGGGACTGATCACCCGCGAGGACATTCTCGAGGAAATCGTGGGCGAGATCCGCGACGAGCATGACACGGAGACCACGCCGGCGATTCGACAGGACGGCGGACGGCTCTGGGTGGATGGACGCACCAGCCTGGACGACCTGTCGGCCGCGCTCGGTACGCCCATCACACATGCCGAGGTCTCTACCGTGGGCGGGCTCGTGTATTCGGTCCTGGGGCGCGTTCCCCGACCCGGCGACGAGCTTACGCTCGACGGCTATCGCGTCGTCGTGGAGCGCGTCGACCAGCGCCGTGTCACGCAGGTGTCGTTCGAAAAGCGATGAGCGTCGCCCTCGCGGTTCTGCTCGTCGGCCTCCTGTTGGCCGGCGTCTCGGCGGCAATCGGCGTCGCGGCGGCGACCGTGAGCCAGCACGAGCTGACGCGCTGGGTGGCATACAAGCTGCGAGGCTCGGCGGCCACGGTGAACGTGTTGAAAAACCCGGGACAGACACTCGCCACGTCCAACATGCTGACGACACTGGGTGTGCTGCTCGCGGCTGGAGCGATTCCGGCGCTGCTGGCGGCCACGACGCCGACATTTCTCGGGATCTTCACGATCACTGTCGGCGTGCCGCTGTTTATCGGTGCGGCGTACCTCATACCACGAGTTCTCGGGAGGCGCTGGGCCGAACCACTGGTCGGACATGCCGTCCCTCTGATGGAGCGCTTCGGGGCGGTGCTGTCTCCGTTCATTCCGCGGCGCGAGGGGTCCACGCGTACCACTCTCGCCGCGCTGCTCACCGGCGCCGATACCGACGCCCTCGCCACGACGGACGAGATGGCCGTGGTCTCCGGCGTCCTCGCCTTCGCCGATCGTCCCGTGCGCGAGCTGATGACACCGCGGACCGCCATCGTCGCGTTTCCCGAAGGGATTCTGACCGCCGAGGCCGCGCACGTGCTGCAGCAATCGGGATACAGCCGCTATCCCGTGCATCGGGGATCGCTGGATGAAGTGGTCGGCGTTGCGCACACGCTCGACTTGCTCGGCCGCCAGCCGGAGGATCCCATCCTCGTGCGGCCCCCGCTGACGGCGCCGGGCACGATGCGCGCGGCCGACCTGATGCTCGAAATGCAGCGGGGGGGCCAACACCTCGCGGTGGTGCTGGATGAATTCGGCGGGACCGCGGGACTCGTCACGTTCGAGGACCTCCTCAACGATCTCGTCAGTGAGCTGTTCGAGCCGTCGTCCTCCACCCCGGATACGACGCGAGTTGTCGAAGTGGAGGGCAGTACGCCGACCACCGAGCTCGCCGAGAAACTCGGGATGCCGCTGGCCGGTGCGCAGACCGTCGGCGGACTCCTGATTCAGGCGCTCGGCCGCATCCCGCGCGCCGGGGAACGGTTCACGTACAAAGGTCTGGAGTTCGACATCCTGACGGCCAGCGCGACGCGCGTCGAGCGCATCGCCGTTCGTGCCGGTCCGGTGCGCACGATTGCGCTCGGCGGCGGGGGAGGGTCGGCGTGACCATGCCTGAAGCCCCCGACCTGAGGCTCGACGAGCTGAAGGATCTCGCCGAGCAAGACGATCTTCATCCGTTCCTCCAGCGCGTGCGCCACGTCCATCCGTCGGATCTGGCCGACGTCCTGTCGGCTCTGGAAGAACCCACGCGCGTGCGCGTCATCTCCGAGCTGCCGCTTGACGTCGCCTCGAGCGCCCTCGCCGAGATGGAAGCGGCGGAACACCCGGAAGCGATGCTGTTGGCCGTGGGCCCGGAGTACGCCGCCGAGCTGGTCGAGGAGATGCCGACCGACGATGCCGCGGACCTCGTGGCGGAGCTCTCGCCCGGCCAGCGCGAGGCGGTCCTCGCGGAAATCAGCGATCGCGCCGACGTCGAGCGGCTGCTCGAGTACCCGGAGGATTCAGCCGGTGGGTTGATGACCACCAACGTGGTCAAGGTGCGCGAGGATGCCACCGTCGCGGAGGCCATCGAGGCGATCCGCCAGCAGAGCGAGGAGGACGAGAGCCAGCTGTACCAGGTGTACGCCGTGGACGTGCAGGGGCAGCTCCGCGGCATCGTGCCGGTCGCCCGTCTGATCGTGACGTCTCCGGCACGGCTGGTCCGTGACGTGATGGAGCAGCCCGTGGTCCAGGTCCAGCCCGAACAGGACCAGGAGGAAGTCGCCCGGCTCATGGCGCGCTACAACGTCGCGGCCGTGCCGGTCGTCGACGCGAACGGCCGGTTGCTGGGACGCATCACGTTCGATGACGTCGTCGACGTCGTCGAGGCCGAGACCACCGAAGACCTCCTGAAGTTCGGCGGGATGGAGGCGCTGGACGCGCCCTATCTGAAGGTCGCTTTCGGCCGCATGGTCCGAAAACGTGCCGGATGGCTGGCCGCGCTGTTTCTGGGGGAAATGCTCACGGCCACGGCGATGGCGTTTTTCGAAGAAGAGATCGCCAAAGCCGTCATCCTCGCCCTGTTCGTGCCCCTCATCATTTCGAGCGGCGGGAACTCGGGCTCGCAGGCCTCCACGCTGGTGATCCGCGCGATGGCGCTGGGCGAAGTGACGTTGCGCGACTGGTGGCGGGTCATCCGCCGCGAGCTGGCCGCGGGCCTGGTGCTCGGCACTGTGCTCGGGTCCATCGGGTTTCTGCGGATCACGCTCTGGCACGCCATCACGGGGATCTACGGCGTTCACTACCTCCTCATCGCCATCACCGTGTTCGGCAGTCTGATCGGGGTCGTGACATTTGGAACGATGACCGGTTCGCTGCTCCCGTTCATCCTGCGCCGGCTCGGATTCGATCCCGCCAGCGCGTCCGCGCCATTCGTGGCGACGCTGGTCGACGTTACCGGGTTGGTCATTTACTTCACCGTGGCGAGCGTGATCCTGCGCGGAACCCTCCTATGACGGCTACGCCCCCCCCGGCGTTATCCTTAGGGCCTATGCGACTCGATGCGGTGCTCGAAGGGTTGACGCGCGGCGACACCGCGGCGCTCGCTCGTGCGATCAGTCTGGTCGAGAACCAGCGCGACGGCTTCGAGCGCGTGCTGGCCGCGCTGCACAAGAAGATCGGGAAGGGAAGCACCCATCGCATCGGCATCACCGGACCGCCCGGCGCGGGCAAGAGCACGCTCACCGAACAACTGGTTCGCGCCTATCGCGAGCGCGGTCTCAAAGTGGCGGTCATCGCGGTCGATCCCACCAGCCCCTTCACCGGCGGCGCGCTGCTCGGCGACCGGATTCGCATGGAATCGGTGAGCCTCGACCCCGGCGTGTTCATCCGGTCGATGGCCACGCGAGGGGCGCAAGGCGGTCTCGCCACCACGACCGAAGAGGTCGCGGATGTGCTGGAGGCCTTCGGCTTCGAGCGCATCCTGATCGAGACCGTCGGCGTCGGACAGACCTCGACGTCGCTGCGACCGCCGAAACCACCGTGCTGGTGCTCGTCCCCGAATCGGGCGACGGAATTCAGACGCTGAAGGCGGGCGTCATGGAGATCGCCGAGCTGTACGTGATCAACAAGAGCGACCGGCCGGGGGCGGAGAAATTGCGCCAAGAGATCGAGGTAATGCTGGGCATACGGAAGGGCAACGCTTTCGCGCACATCACCCCTCACCATGGGACGGCGAAGGGCGGCGAAGGGCGGCGAGGTGAGGCGGCGGCAACTGCGAGTTCGTGGGAGCATCTGGTCCTGACGACCGTTGCGTCGAAGGGTGAGGGGATCTCTCAGCTCGTCGCAGCACTCGACCGCCACCACGACTATCTCGCGTCCAGCGGCAAGCTCGAAGACCGGCGGAAACGCAGGCTCGCCGCCCGCACTCGTGCCGTGGTGAACCGCGCCATCCGTCAGTGGGTGTGGGATGCGACAGAGGCGGAAGATCTGGTCGCGCAGCGACTCGACGACGTTGCCGCAGGCACGCGGAGCCCTTACGACGTCGCGGCCGAAGTCCTGGACAAGGTAAGGAACGGTAAATGACCATCCGGAAAAAGCCGGTGTACTCGTCCGCCGATCTGAACGG
>WNGB01015191.1_pt1 | contig 17582 bp, 15 predicted proteins | sample 5400681 | NCBI WGS metagenome assembly WNGB01 (sample SAMN13153367, study PRJNA577476) | soil metagenome | isolation source: 115 cm soil or saprolite under grassland replicate 2 | place: USA:California | collected 2016-06-15 | reverse complement strand
AGGAACGTCGGCACCGCCAGAGCGGTCCCTGGCACCGCGACGGCGCCGAGGACCACCGCGAACACCACCCGGCGGCCCGGGAAGCGGTACTTCGCCAGGCCGTAGCCCGCCGCGGTGGCGAGCAGGGTCGCGCCGCCTGCGCCCACCACCACGTACAGCAGGGTGTTGGCGAGCCAGCGCAGGTAGATGCCGTCGCGGTAGGTGAGCGTCTCCTTGATGTTGCTGAAGAACGCGAAGTGGTCGCCGAACCACAAACCCGGACTGGAGAAGAGGTCGGCCTGCGTCTTCGTGGCGCTCAGGATCAGCCACACCAGCGGCACCAGCGTGTAGACCAGGAAGAGCAGCATCAGCCCCGTCAGCAGCGGCGACCGGCGCGGCGTCAACGGCGAGACCGGCGTACGGCGCGTGCTCACATCGCCTCCCGGGAGCCGCGCAGCTGCACGACATAGGCGATCACCATCGTCAGCAGGCCCATCACGATCGCGACGGTCGCCGAGTAGTTGTACTGCTGGCCTCCGAAGGACAGGTTGTAGGCGTACAGGTTCGGCGTGTAGTACGTGGTGATCACGTTCGGCTCGAGCGTGCGCAAGATGTTCGGCTCGTTGAAGAGCTGGAAGGTGCCGATGATCGAGAAGATCGTCGCGATCGCGATCGCGCCGCGCAGCGCGGGGATCTTGATCGAGAGCACCGTGCGCAACGCCCCGGCCCCGTCGATCGCCGCCGCCTCGTACAGGTCGCCGGGCACCGTGCGCAGCGCGGAGTAGAAGATCAGCATGTTGTAGCCCACGAACTCCCAGGTCACGATGTTGGCGATCGACGCGAGCATCCAGCTCTTGTTGAGCGGGGCGATCGACGTGCCCAGCAGCTCGTTGACGTCCGCCGCCAGCCCGAAGTTGGTGCCGTACATGAAGCCCCACATGAGCACCGCCACCACGCCCGGCACGGCGTAGGGCAGGAAGATGATCAGCCGGAAGAAGTTCGACGCATAGAGCCGCGCACTGTCGATCGCCAGCGCGGCCACCAGCGCGAGGCCGAGCATGATCGGCACCTGCACCACGAAGAACAGCAGGACCCGCAGGGCGCCGTCCCAGAACTTGTTGTCGGTGAACACGTCGACGTAGTTGTCCAGCCCGACGAACTCCCGCGTGCCGAAGAACGCCTGCTCCCGGAAGAGGCTGAGGTAGGCGGCGTAGGCGATCGGAGCCAGGAAGGCGAGCGCGAACACCACCAGGAAGGGTCCGACGAAGATCCACCCCTTCGTGTCGCTGCGCGACCTCCACCGACGCCCGTGCGCCGGGGGCCGTGCCGTACGCCGCGCAGTGCGGCGCACCGCCTTGCGACTCGCGAGCTGAGCCACGACTTGGGCCACGGTCCTGGCCTCCTCTCGCCGCCGCGCCGGTGGCGCTGCGGATGTTGACGTCAACAGGTACAGTGGCGCACATCACATGTTGACGTCAACATGTTCGGGCGGAAAGGATGACGCGCATGGCGATGGAGACCGCGGCGGGGGAGCCGCTGAGGCGACGCGGGGCCTCGCAGGCCGATGTGGCCAGGATCGCCGGCGTCTCGGGGCAGACCGTGTCCCGGGTTGCCAACGACGCCCCCAACGTCGATGCGGCGACCCGCGAGCGGGTGCTGGCCGCGATGCGCGAAGTCGGCTACCGCCCCAACCGGGCCGCTCGGGCGCTGCGGAGCGGCCGCTTCCAGAGCATCGGCGTGATCGCCTTCGAGCTGTCCAGCGTCGGTACCACCCACACGCTGGACGCGATCGCGGCGGCTGCCACCGAGACCGGCTACGCCGTCAACCTGCTGCCCGTGCTGGACGTGACCAGGGACGCGCTGGTGACCGCCTTCGACCGGCTCGGTGAGCAGGCCGTCGACGGGATCATCATCCAGATCGAGGCGCACCTCCTCGACGAGGTGGACGTCGTCCTGCCCGAGGGTCTGCCGGTCGTGGTCGTCGACTCGAGCGCGCACTACGACTACCCGATCGTCGACACCGACCAGGCCCAGGGGGCACGGCTGGCCACCGAGCACCTGCTGGACCTGGGGCACGCGACCGTCTGGCATATCGCCGGGCCGGAGCTGTCGTTCGCGGCTGGCCGGCGACGGCAGTCGTGGGAGCAGACGCTCCGGGCCCGCGGGTGCGCCGTACCTCCGGTGCTGTCGGGGGACTGGTCCGCCGATTCCGGATACGCCGCGGGGCTGCACCTCGCGGACCACGAGGAGGTCACCGCCGTGTTCGCCGCCAACGACCAGATGGCGCTCGGGCTGCTCCGGGCTCTCCACGAACGAGGGCGGTCGGTGCCGGGCGACGTGAGCGTCGTCGGCTTCGACGACATGGGGGAGGCGGCCCACTTCTGGCCCCCGCTCACCACCGTCCACCAGTCGTTCGCCGAGGTGGGCCGGCGCAGCGTCGACGCCCTGATCAGGGAGATCCGGTCAGGCGTCCACGAGCACCAGGAGGTCCTGGTGCCGACCGAGCTGGTGGTCCGCTCGAGCACCGCGGCGCCCCCGAGGACCGGCGCATGAGGCCGGGGCGACCGCACTGGGTGCGGTGGCCGTCGGTCCTCCGTGCCGGTTCCGAGGGCCCGCTGGGCTTCGGCGCCGACTACAACCCCGAGCAGTGGCCTCGCGAGGTCTGGGACGACGACGTCCGGCTGATGCGCCAGGCGGGGGTCAACATCGTCTCCCTCGGCATCTTCTCCTGGGCCCGCCTGCAGCCGGCCGAGGACTCGTGGGACTTTGCCTGGCTCGACGAGGTGATGGACCTCCTGCACGCCCACGGCATCGCCGTCGACCTCGCCACCGCGACCGCCTCGCCACCGCCGTGGCTGAGCGCCAGGCACCCGGAGATCCTTCCTGTCACACGCACCGGCGAGACCATGTGGCCGGGTGCCAGGCAGCACTGGCGGCCGACGTCACCGGTGTTCCGGCAGCACGCCCTCGCCGTCGTCGAGGCGATGGCCGGCCGCTACGCCGACCACCCCGCGCTCGCTGCCTGGCACGTCTCCAACGAGCTGGGGTGCCACAACCTCTACGACTACTCCGACGACGCCGCGGCCGCGTTCCGGGCCTGGCTGTCGGAGAGGTACGGCGACCTCGACGTACTCAACCACGCCTGGGGCACCGCGTTCTGGTCGCAGCGCTACAGCGACTGGAGCCAGGTCCTGCCGCCGCGGCTGACGCCCACCATCCCCAACCCGACGCACCAGCTGGACTTCAAGCGGTTCTCTTCCGACGCCCTCAAGGACTACCTGCGCGCCGAGCGCGAGGTCCTCGACCGGTTGACACCTGAAGTTCCGGTGACGACGAACTTCATGGTGATGTCCAACTTCACCGGTCTCGACTACGCCGACTGGGCTGCCGAGGTCGACTTCGTCTCCAACGACCATTACACGGTGGTCGGCGATCGCGCCCTGGACGAGCTGTCGTTCTCGGCCAACCTGACCAGCGGCCTCGCCGGAGGCCAGCCCTGGTTCCTGATGGAGCACTCGACCAGCGCGGTCAACTGGCGCGCGATCAACCCGCCCAAGGCCGACGGCGCGCTGGTCAGGGACTCGCTCACGCATGTGGCGCACGGGGCCGACGCCGTCTGCTTCTTCCAATGGCGGCAGTCCGTGGCCGGCGCGGAGAAGTACCACTCCGCGATGGTGCCGCACGGCGGCGAGGACACCGAGATCTACCGGACGGTGGTCCGGCTGGGGCGGCACCTCGAGCGGCTCGCCCCCGTCGTCGGGTCGCGGCGCCGGCAGGCCCGGGCCGCGATCCTCTTCGACATCGAGTCGTTGTGGGCCCTCGACCTCGAAGCCAACCCGAGCTCCTCGCTGAGCCATCGGGGGGAGGCGCTCGACTGGTACGCCGCGTTCTTGGCGCTCGGGGTCCGGGCCGACGTCCTGCCCACCGTCGCGCCGCTCGAGGGGTACGACGTGGTGGTGGCGCCGGTGTTGCACGTGATGCCCGACCGCCGAGCTGCTGGGGGCGTACGTCGAGGGCGGCGGTCACCTGGTCACGACGTACTTCTCCGGCGTCGTGGACGAGAACGACCACGTGTGGCCGGGCGGCTACCCGGGCGCGTTGCGTGGGCTGCTCGGCATCCGCGTCGAGGAGTTCGGGCCGCTCCTGGACGGCGACGAGGTGGTCCTCGACGACGGCAGCACCGGGAGCCGGTGGACCGACCGGATCACCGCCACGGCGCCGGACACGGAGACCTTCGCGACCTACAAGACTGGCATGCAGGCGGGCCGCCCCGCCGTGACGCGTCGTACTGTCGGTCGGGGCTCCGCCACGTACGTCTCCACCCGTCTCGGACCGGTTGGTCTCGAGCCCCTCGTTGGCAGGCTGCTCGAGGCCGCCGGAGTGGACAGTGAGCTACCCGACGGACTTCGCGGCCGGGTGGAGCTCACCATTCGCACCGACGACGAGCGGGAGTTCTGGTTCCTGGTGAACAGGACCGACGACGTGGTCGATCTCGGCGAGCTGGGCGACGTCGGCGAGCCCGTGCTGTTCTCGTCGGACGGTGATCCCCGCCACGACGGACTGCCCGGCTCCGCGGTGGCCGTCTTCGCCCGCAGCCTCCGGTGACCGACACGATCCGCCCCGCGCGCGTCTGGCTCGACGCGCGACGGGAGCGCGGTGCGCTCGACCGGCGGCTCTTCGGCAGCTTCGTCGAGCACCTGGGTCGCTGCGTCTACACCGGCATCTACGAGCCGGGGCATCCCGCAGCCGACAAGCACGGCTTCCGCCGCGACGTCGAGGAGCTGGTCGACGAGCTCGGCGTGACGCTGGTGCGCTACCCGGGCGGCAACTTCGTCTCCGGCTACCGCTGGGAGGACGGCATCGGCCCCCGAGAGCAGCGGCCGCGACGGCTCGACCTCGCCTGGCGGTCGGTCGAGACCAACCAGGTCGGCACCGACGACTTCCTCGCCTGGGCGGAGCGGAACCGGATGGCGCCGATGATGGCGGTCAACCTGGGCACCCGCGGGATCCAGGCAGCGGCCGACCTCGTCGAGTACTGCAACCTGCCGGCCGGCACGCACTGGTCGGACCTGCGCCGGCAGCACGGCCGGGAGACGCCGTACGACGTCCGGCTGTGGTGCCTGGGCAACGAGATGGACGGTCGTTGGCAGGTCGGAGCCAAGACCGCGACGGACTACGGACGCCTCGCCGCCGAGGCCGGCAAGGCGATGAAGCTCGTCGATCCGACCCTCGAGCTGGTGGCCTGCGGCAGCTCCAACCACACCATGCCGACGTTCGGATACTGGGAGTCCGAAGTGCTCGAGCACGCGTGGGAGGTGGTGGACCACATCTCGATGCACGCCTACTACGAGGAGGTCGACGGCGACCGGCGCAGCTTCCTGGCCTCCGGCGCCGACATGGACTCGTTCATCGACGGGGTCGCCGCCACCATCGACGCGGTCGCGGCCCGCAAGCACAGCAGCAAGAGGATCGGCATCGCGTTCGACGAGTGGAACGTCTGGTACCAGACCCGGTTCAACGAGGAGGGGCTGCCGCGGATCACCGAGGCCGGTCGGCTGCTCGAGGACGACTACAACGCCCTCGACGCCGTGGTGGTCGGCGACCTGTTGATCTCCCTGCTCAACCACGCCGATCGCGTGCGGATCGCGTGCCAGGCCCAGCTGGTCAACGTCATCGCCCCGATCCGGACCGAGCCGGGCGGCGCGGCCTGGCGCCAGCCGACGTTCCACCCGCTCGCCGCCGTCACCGCCGCCGCGCGAGGCGTCGTACTGGACACCGAGGTGGACTGTTCCACCGTCGCCACCGCGCGGTACGGCGAGGTGCCGACCGTCACCGCCGCCGCCACCCTCGACCCGGAGACCGGCAGGTGGAGCGTCTTCCTCACCAACCGTTCGGCCGCCCCGACCGTGGTCCACCTCGAGCAGCGCGGGCTCTCCTTGGCCCGCGTGCCGTCCGCGCGCACCCTCACGGCCGATGCTCCCTCGGGTTCCGACCCCTTGTTCACCGCAACGGACGTCTCCCCGGGCCCCGGCGACGCCCTCTCGCTCGTCCTGCCGGCGGAGTCCTGGACGGTCCTCGACCTGTTCAACTGACCCGACGTACACCGAACGACGAGGAGTCGTATCCCATGTCGCACACGACGCGTCCCACCCGCGGCGTGCACCTCCGCCGTGGCGACACCAGCCTGGCGGTCCGCCTGGACTCCACCGAGCTCCCGTGCATCCTGCACTGGGGCCCGGATCTGGGCGACCTCGCGGTCGAGCACCTGCCCGACCTCCTCCGCTCGCTGGAGATGCCGACCGTCGACGGGGCGATCTACCAGCACTCGTGGGTGTCCGTGCTGCCGCAGCAGACCAGTGGCTGGGTGGGTCGTCCGGGTCTGCTGGGCAGCCGCGCCGGCCAGGCCTGGGCGCTCACCTTCGACGTGGTGGACCACACGGTCACCGAGTCAACCGACTGCACCCGGCTCACCAGCGTCGCACTGGACGGGCCGGCTGGTGTGGAGGTGACCAGCGAGATCGAGCTGTACGGCAACGGTCTGCTGCGCCTGCGTGCCAGCGTGCGGAACCTGGCGGAGACGCCGTACGAGGTGACGCTGCTCGAGCCCGCCCTGCCGGTGCCGGCCGAGGTCGACGAGCTCCTGGACATGGCAGGGCGGCACGCCCACGAGCGCACCCCGCAGCGCCACGCGTTCACCCAGGGGCAGCACGTCCGCGAGGCCTGGGGCGGCCGTCCCGGCCACGACTCGGCCACCGTGCTGTGTGCCGGCCGGTCCGGGTTCGGCTTCCGCGCCGGTCGGGTCTGGGGTGTCCACCTCGGCTGGAGCGGCAACCAGGTGCTCTGCGCCGAGAACTCCTTCACCGGCTGGAAGCTGCTGCGCGGAGGCGAGCTGCTCATGCCCGGCGAGATGGTGCTGGGCCACGACGAGACCTATGCATCGCCCTGGCTCTACGCCTCCTGGGGCGAGGGGCTCGATGCCTTCTCCGGCCGCTTCCACGAGCACCTGAGGGCGCGCGAGGTCCACCCACGGCGCGAGCGACCCGTGCTCCTCAACACCTGGGAGGCGGTCTACTTCGACATGGACCCGCAGAAGCTCGTCGAGCTCGCCGTGCGGGCTGCCGAACTGGGCGTCGAGCGGTATGTCCTCGACGACGGCTGGTTCAGGGGGCGACGCGACGACACGAGCTCCCTGGGTGACTGGGTCGTGGACGAGGACGTGTTCCCGGACGGACTCACCCCGCTGGTGGAGACCGTGCACAGCGTGGGCATGGAGTTCGGCCTGTGGTTCGAGCCCGAGATGGTCAACCTCGACTCCGACGTGGCACGGGCGCATCCCGAGTGGCTCCTCGGCACCCACGCTGGTCCTGGCATCAGTTCGCGCAACCAGCACGTCCTCGACCTGACAAATCAGGACGCCTGGGACCACGTGTTCGGCCAGATCTCGGCGCTGGTGGACCGCTACGGCATCGCCTACATCAAGTGGGACCACAACCGTGCCCTGACCGGCGCGGGCCGCGGCCGGGACCGCACCCCGGGCGTCCACCTGCAGACCCTTGCGGTCTATCGCCTGATGGACGCACTCCGTGCGAAGCACCCGGGGCTCGAGATCGAGTCCTGCTGCGGGGGTGGCGGACGCCTCGACCTGGGAGTCCTCGAACGGACCGACCGGGTCTGGGTCTCCGACTGCATCGACGCGCACGAAGGGCACCGTCTGGTCCGGTGGACCGGGCTGACCCTCCCGCCCGAGCTGATGGGCACCCACGTGGGAGCGGGCGCCGACCACACCACCGGACGCCAGCACACGCTGCGCTTCCGTGCCGGCACCGCCGTGTGGGGACACCTCGGTATCGAGTGTGACCTCACCACAATCTCGGACGAGGAGCGCGAGGAGCTCCTGGCCTGGATCGCGCTGCACAAGCGGTTCCGCGGGCTGCTCCACTCCGGCCGCGTCGTGCGGGCGGACACCGTGCCCGACGCCCTCCAGCTGGACGGCGTGGTTGCTCCTGACGGGCGCGAGGCGCTGTTCCGTGTGTCGGCGCTCGACCTCACCCTGGGCCATCCGGCCGGCCGCCTCAGGTTCCCCGGCCTGGCCCCGGAGACGGCGTACCGGGTGACGCCGGTGCCCCTCGCGGTGTCGGCCAAGGAACGCCCGCGACCGGCGTGGTACGACGGCCGCGTGGTGATGAGCGGCCGACTGCTCGACGAGGTCGGCCTGGTCGCGCCCCTGCTGGAGGCCGACGACCTGGTCATCGTGCACCTGGTCGCGGAGGTGGCGTCGAGCACGTCGAACTCGAGACCCTGAACTACATCGACTGGTTCAACTACGAGCGACCCCACGAGACGCTCGCCGACCTCACTCCCGCGCCGAGGAACTTCACTACGCTGCAAGAAACGAGCTCACGCCAACCGGCTGAGCCACAAAACGGGGCCTCCGGCGGACGGCGTACGACGCCCGGGGGAATATCGGCCGAGCGCCGGTGGTTCATCTGGGCGGTCCGGGTCCGCCGTTCGGTTGGAACGAGTTCCTGTTTCGGCAATTCGACTCAACATTCCCGGGCTGTTGCCGATCCTCGAAGAACCGCGGCGTTGCTCGGCGTCGCGCGCCAACCAAGAATGTCTCGGGAGATCTCATGCAGGTCCGTGCTGCGCGGGCTGGCGTCCTCATCTGGCTGCCGGTCCTCGTGATTGCTGCGTTCGCGTTCGTCGTACCCACGTCCTCAGCCGATGTGGCTGGGTCGCTCACCGTCGCGCCCAACGAGTACTACGGCGGCCAGGCCGTGCGGTACTCCGGACGCCTGGGCTCCGGCGGGGTCCGCAAGATCTGGCTCGAGTACAACATGAACCGCCCGGGCGACAAGTGGACCCGGATCGAAGGCTTCAGCACCTACACCCACTCCAGCGGAGCCTTCGACTTCACCTACCCGGCCCGGGGGATGCTCAACATCAGCATCCGGGTCGCGGCCCAGGGGACCGCGACGCCCGCAAAGCTGTTCCACGCTCGCGAGCAGGAGTTGGCCGTGTCGGTGCAACCGGAGCCCGGCGGCCTTCTCGAGTCGCTCTTCGACCTGCTCGGCTGGGACGACTACACCCGCTACCCGGCTGTTGCCGGTGAGCCGTTCCAGCTGACCGTCGACACCTCCCCGCACGGCACCCCGATCCTGGTCGGTCGGCAGGTCACGCTCCAGCGGCGCGCGACAAGCGGACAGTGGAGCAACGTCGCCACCGGACAGGTCAACCGCCAGGGTGTCGCGATGTTCGAGCAGACGGTGGCCTCCGCCGGCACGGTGGTCTACCGAGCCAAGGCGGGGAGCTGGACCCAGGGCGGCAGCCGCATCGGCTGGTTCCCGTCTTTCCCGACCTACGTCGACGTCACGGACGAGAGCCGCGCCAGCCGCGTGCTCAGCCGGACGTCGACCACGACGCAGAGCGCCACGACCTCCGACGACACGACGCCGGTCTCGAGCCGGCTCTCGGCGGGCGGCCCCACCACGACCGCGTCCTCGAAGTACGGCTGGGGACGGGCCGTCTTCGACTTCGGATGGATCTTCGGTGAGTCGCTGACCGACCGGCCCTACCGCGGCTCGCGGCGGCAGGGCCTGTGGATGGACACGTCCACGGGTTCGGGCCGCGCGGCCCAGCACAACGGCGGCCTGATGCTGGAGAGCAAGTTCGGCTACGTCGTTCCTGGTGATGCCGGCTCCGGCGACCACGGGACCACAGCAGTCACCCTCCGTGGCAACGCGCAGACCTATGGCCGGTGGGAGGTCCGGATCCGGCCGTGGGTCATCGAGAACGACGGCAAGGACTACCGCGTGAAGTTCGAGCTGATCCCCGACGACCCGACCCGGCGGGCGTGTGGGGCCCGCGCGATCACGGTGGCCGACCTGACTCCGCGCAGGTCAGAGGTGCGGATCGGCGCCTACTCGCCGATCCAGAACAAGGCGTGGCGGCGTACCCAGAGCTCGGTCCCGGTCGCCAAGATCGCGCGTGCCTATGCCGTCGAGGTCGCGGCGGACCACATCTCCTGGTTCGTGGACGGCCGGATCATCGGCACGGTGCGTGCCAAGGCAGCGATCCCCGGGGTGCCGCTGACCATGCGTCTCTCGCTGGTGGGCGCCGACACGGCGGAGATGAACCACACGTACGCGCACTTCGACTGGGTCCGGGGCTTCGGCATCAAGGCCGGCCAGCACCCGACGAACGGTGCCGCGCTGACCGCCGGCACGCACAGCCTGCACTGCTGACCCCGCCCACCCGAACCTCAGGCCTCCGGGAGCTTTCGGAGGAAGGTCTGGCCGCCGTTCGTGTCCCAGGACGACGGCCTGACCTGGACCGCCCGGCTGCCGATCACCACGGGTCGGGCAGGCCCGCTCCCGTGGTGATCAGGCTGCGCAGGCTGCCGTTGACGTAGTGCAGCCAGGCGGTGGAGCACGCGCCGAAGCACTCGACGTCCGGCACCAGGCCGACGTGGGTGAACCGCAGCTCGGTGCCGCCGGCCGTGGGCACGATGTCGAACGCGATCTCGCTGCCGGTCCACTCACCCGGCGCCGAGATGAAGGACAGGTGGCTGTCGGTGACCCGCCAGACCACGCGGCGGCCCGGCTCGAGCTCGACCACGCGCTGGAGGCTGTAGTGCTGCGGAGGGTGCCGGTAGCTGAACTCGGCACCCAGCTCGTCGGCACGCCCCTCGACCCGGCCAGTCCACCAGGCGCCGACGTCCAGGATGGCGGCGTACACCTGCTCGGGTGACTGCTCGACCGAGTACGCCGTGGAGTAGCCGCGCTCGTTACTCGGCGTATTCAGTTCTTCGTTGTTCGTTGATTGTGTCGTCATGAGTGATCGGATCCTTGTCTCTTTGATGGGGTTCGGGTCTGGGTTCGAGGCCGCGGGCGTTCGGCGCCGCCACGGAGTTGGCGGCGAATCGTGGGTGCGGGTGTGATCAGCCCGGCTTGCTGCGCTGGATCCGTTCGGCGATCCGCTTGATCCGCTGCGGCCTGGCGTCCCAGGTCGCGCCGACCGCGGACCAGAGGTCGTCGTCGATCGCGGTGCTCATGGCCGCGCGGCCAACCGGTTGGCATACGTGACGAGTCGCGGGAGGAAGTGGTCCCAGCCGCGGACGTGGTCGAGGTAGGCCTCCTCCAACACGGCCGCCTCCCACCCGCGCTCGCGGAAGCCGGTCTCCATGAAGCGGAGCAGCGTGCCGTCGCCGGACGGAACGAGGTCGAAGGTGACGAGGAGGGAGTTGTCCGGTGCCGCCGACGCGCCCTCGTCGTACACCCAGCGGAACGCGAACCGGCGGGGCGGGTCGGCCTCCAAGACGGTGAGCGACTCGACCTTCGCGTCCGGCGAGGCCGGGTCACCGAAGGTGATCGCGCCGGTGGCGCCGGGGACCGGGTCGAGCTCGGCGTCGTCGGGCCACCACTCGCGCAAATGCTCAGGAGCGCTGATCACCTCGTAGACCACCTCGGGGGTGGCGTCAATGCGAAGCTCACGCTCGATGCTTCCGTACTCCATGTGACCCTCCTGGCCTCAACGCAACCGACGGTTGCACGTCACCATATCTGGCACACCTTGATAGCGCAACCTTTCGTTGCGCAAACGGCTGTCGGACGTCTCCCAGCGTTCGGGTGACCAGCTCCGCGAATGGCGTGTCCGAGTCTGTGATCATCGCTAGGGAGTCGGCAAGGTCACCTTCCACTTGAAGGTCGACGGCGACCAACCGTTCCTCATGCCCGTGCTTCCCCAGTGCGCCGCGTCGAGGCCAGACCACGGCCGATGCCGCGAGCGGCCACCTCGAGTGCCGAGGTCAGCCGGGCCCGGTCGCGGCGCAGGTTCGGCACGACGACGCCGAGAGCGGCCACGACGTCGCCGTCTCGCCGGATCGGTACGGCGACGGAGCAGGCGCCGAGCGTCATCTCCTCCGCGGTGGTGGCGTAACCGTCGGTGAGGACCCGCGTGAGCTGGGCCCGGAGTCGGTCCGGCTGCGTGATCGTGTACGGCGTGATCCTTTCCAGCGAGGACAGCACGTGTGCCTGGACCTGTTCAGGTGCATGGGCGAGCAGCACCTTGCCCACCCCGGTTGCATGGAGGGGAAGGCGGGAGCCCACCCTGCTGACGACGGGCACGGACCGGTTGCCGGACAGTCGCTCGAGGTAGAGCACCTCGAAGCGGTCGCGGACGGCGAGATGGACGGTCGCCAGCGTCGCGCCGTACAGGTCATGCAGGAAGGGGGACGCGATCTCACGCAGGTCCGTCTGCATCGGGGCCAGCAGTCCGATGTCCCACAGCCGTCGGCCGACGACGTACTCGCCGCCGGGCGTCCGGGACAGCGCCCCGAGGGTGGTCAGCTCCTTCACCAACCGGTGCGCCGTGGGCAGCGGGAGGCCGGCTCGGTTGGCGAGCTCGCTCAGGGTCAGCCGACGGTGTCCCTCGTCGAACGCCGTGAGGAGTGCCATGGCGCGGGAGACGACCGATGCACCTGGTTGGGACGTGTTGCCGGCCATGGGTCCATCTTCCACTGAGTGGAAGCCCGCTGTCGACGCGACGGCGAGCCGGTCCGTAGCGTCGACTGCGTGACCACTGCAACCGACCACCTGCAGCCCCAGCAGATCGTCAGCGACGAGATCGCGAAGCTCCACGCGGACGCCCGGCCGGGCGACCGCCAGCCTCGGCTCGACTTCGCTCCCTACCGCAGCTCGCTGCTGCGTCACCCGACCAAGGACCTCCGTCACGCCGATCCCGAGGGTGCCGAGCTCGTCGCGCCCTGCTTCGGACACTCCGATGTCGACCGTCTCGAGTCCGACCTCACGATCCAGCGAGGGGGCGAGCCGATCGGCGAGCGGATCCTCGTGAAGGGACGGGTGCTGGACGGCGATGGCCGGCCGGTACGGCGGCAGCTGGTCGAGATCTGGCAGGCGAACGCCGCCGGGCGCTACGTGCACAAGCGCGACCAGCACCCCGCCCCCGTCGACCCGAACTTCACCGGCGTGGGCCGCTGCCTGACCGACGACGACGGCCACTACTCCTTCACCACGATCAAGCCCGGTCCCTACCCCTGGCGCAACCACCTCAACGCGTGGCGGCCCGCGCACATCCACTTCTCCTTGTTCGGCACGGACTTCACCCAGCGACTCGTCACCCAGATGTACTTCCCCGGCGACCCGCTGTTCGCCCTGGACCCGATCTACCAGGCGATCACCGAGCAGGGTGCGCGGGACCGGCTCGTCGCGACCTATGACCACGACCTCTCCGAGCACGAGTGGCTGCTCGGCTACCGCTGGGACATCGTGCTCACCGGCAGCCACGCGACCTGGCGGGAGACCGGCGATGAGTGAGCTCCTGACCACCCCCGGGCAGACGGTCGGCCCGTTCTTCCACTACGCGCTGCCGTTTCCCGGTGACCGGGAGCTGGTGCCGCCGGGGCGGGCGGGCGCCGTACGACTCCACGGCCATGTGTACGACGGCCACGGTGCCGGCCTGCAGGACGCGCTCCTCGAGATCCGGCAGGCCGACGCACACGGAGTCGTCCCGCGGGTCGAGGGTTCCTTGCGCCGCTCCGGTGCGTCGTTCACCGGCTGGGGGCGCAGCACCACGGACCCCACCGGGCACTACTGGTTCAGCACGGTGGAGCCCGGGCCGGCGACGGAGGGAGCGTTGCCGTTCTTCGCGGTGACGGTCTTCGCTCGCGGGCTCCTGGACCGGTTGTTCACCCGGATCTACCTGCCGGCGCCCGCCGAGGCGCTGGCCAGAGACCCCTTGCTCTCGACCCTGGCACCGGAGGAACGTGACCGCATGGTCGCGATCCGTGAGGAGGACGGACTCCGGTTCGACATCCACTTGCAGGGCCCGAGCGAGTCGGTCTTCCTCACCTACCCGCGGCACGGGGGGTGACCGGGTGCCCCTCCTCGAACCCGGGTCCCGCCGGGCAGCCATCGACGACACCGCCCTGCTCGCCGCCTTGGTACGCACCGAGGCCGCCTGGCTGCGGGCGCTCGCCGCCAACGGCCTGATCAAGCATGAGCAGGTCCCCTCGGCGACCCTCGAGGCCATCCCCGTCCGATTGCGCGACGAAGACGTGGAGGCGACGGGCAACCCGGTGACTGCGCTGGTCGACCAGCTGCGTGCCGGGATCAACGACCCGGACGTCGCCTCGATGCTGCACGTCGGGCTCACCAGCCAAGACACCCTCGACACCGCACNNGCTCATCGCCAGGGACGCGCTGGACCAGGTGACCTCGGCTCTGGCGGCGACGGCCGGGGCGCTGGCCACCCTGGCGGACGAGCACCGGAGGTCGGTGATGGCCGGGCGGACGCTGACGCAGTACGCCGTCCCGGTCACCTTCGGCTTGAAGGCGGCCCAGTGGCTCGTGGGTGTCCTCGACGCCGCCGACGCCGTGACGGCGGTACGACGCGGCCTTCCTGTGCAGTGCGGTGGAGCCGCCGGAACGCTCTCCCGGGCCGCCGACCTGGTGGCCGACCCCATGCAGCTGGTCGCCGCCTTCGCCCAGGAGCTCGGCCTGGCGCGGCCCGACCTCCCATGGCACACGCGGCGTACGCCCGTCCTCCGCCTCGCCGACGCACTGGGAGAGACGCTGGCGGCGCTGGGCGTGCTGGCGTCCGACATTCTGCTCCTGGGCCGACCGGAGATCGCCGAGGTGCGAGAGATGCCTACCGAGGGCAACGGTCGTTCGTCGACGTTGCCGCACAAGCAGAACCCGGTGCTGGCCGTGCTGGTGCGCGGCGCGGCACTCCAGGCCCCCCAGCTGGTGGCCCAGCTGCACCTCAGTGCCGCCCTCGCCGTCGACGAGCGACCCGACGGTGCGTGGCACGCGGAGTGGCCCGCACTCCAGCGGCTGCTCTCGCTCGCCGTCGTCGCCTCGTCGCAGGCCGCCGAGCTGATCCCCTCGTTGTACGTCGACACCGCGGCGATGAGCCGCCGCGTGGCGGAGGCGGCCGACGAGCTGCTCGCCGAGCGTCGGCGCGACGAGCCGGGCCCACCCTCGTCGTACCTGGGTGCCGCCGACGCCTTCGTCGAGGCGGCACTGAGACGCTTCTTCGACACCTCGGGAGACGAACGATGAACGACCCGTACGCCGAGGGGATGCGCGTACGCCGCGAGGTCCTCGGCGACCCGCACGTGGACCGGGCGGAAGCCGCGAAGTCCGACCTCACCGCCGACTTCCAGTCGTTCATCACGCGCTATGCGTGGGGTGAGGTCTGGACCCGCCCCGGGCTCGACCGCCGCATGCGCAGCGCGATCACGCTGACCGCTCTGATCGCAGGGGGCCACTGGGAGGAGCTCGCGATGCACGTCGCTGCGGCCCGTCGCAACGGGCTGACCGTAGAGGAGATCGGCGAGGTGATCCTGCAGAGCGCCGTCTACTGCGGCGTGCCGGCCGCGAACCACGCCTTCGCCATCGCGAAGGACGTCCTGGAGAAGGAAGAGAAATGAGCTCCACCACCACGAACACCCAGGTCGGCATCGTCGGCGGTGGCCCTGCCGGCCTGATGCTGTCGCACCTGCTCGCGCTGAGCGGGATCGAGTCGGTCGTGGTCGACCACCGCACTCGACACGAGATCGAGCACACGGTCCGGGCCGGGATCCTGGAGGCCGACAGCGTGCGGCTCCTGGTCGACACCGGGGTGTCCGACCGGGTGCTCCGTGACGGGCATGCCCACGACGGCATCGAGCTGCGCTTCGGAGGCGTCAGCCACCGGGTGGACTTCAAGGGACTCGTAGGACAGTCGGTCTGGCTCTACCCGCAGACCGACGTCTTCATCGACCTCGCGAACGCGCGGGCCCGCGACGGCGGCGACGTACGGTTCGGCATCAGCGACACCAGGGTCATGGACGTGGCCGGCGATCGCCCCGGCATCCTGTTCACCGATGCCGACGGCGTGGCCCAGGAGGTGCGCTGCGACTACCTGGTGGGCGCGGACGGGTCGCGCTCGATCTGCCGGTCCGAGATTCCCGAGGCCGAGCGGATGCATTACTTCCGGGAGTATCCGTTCGCCTGGTTCGGGATCCTGGCCGAGGCGCCGAAGAGCGCGCCGGAGCTCGTCTACACGCACTCGGCGCGCGGCTTCGCGCTGATCAGCCAGCGCACCGAGTCCCTGCAGCGGATGTACTTCCAGTGCGACCCCGAGGAGGACCTCGACGCCTGGTCGGAGGCCCGGATCTGGGACGAGCTCCAGGCGCGCGTCGCCGGGCCGGACGGCTTCTCCCTGATGGAAGGGCCGATCACCGACAAGGCGGTGCTGCGGTTCCGCAGCTTCGTCGCGGAGCCGATGCGTTGGGGCAACCTGCTGCTCGCCGGGGACGCCGCCCACACCGTGCCGCCGACCGGCGCGAAGGGCCTCAACCTCGCACTCGCCGATGTCCGGGTGCTCGCGGAGGTGCTCGAACGGGTCCTCTCGAAGCGCGACCCGGAGGCGCTGGACACGTATGGACCGAGAGCCCTGGCTCGCGTGTGGAAATCGCAGCACTTCTCCTACTGGATGACGACGATGTTGCACACGCTCCCCGGCGCGACGGACTTCGACGTACGCCGGCAGCTCGGCGAGCTGGAGTCCGTGGTCGGGTCGACCGCCGGCTCGACGTACCTCGCCGAGGGGTACACCGGCTGGTCAGGTCAGTGACCTGCAGATCGGCCCGCCATGATGGCGGCCCGGGTCAGCTCCGCACCGGGCCGGTCGAGCTGCGGACCATCAGCTGGGTGGGCAGCACCCGAGTCGGCGGGTCGACCGGACGGTAGGGGATCTGACGGACCAGAGCCTCGACGGCTCGTGCTCCAGCGTCCTCGGTCCGCTCGGCGAGAGTCGTCAGAGGCGGGTTACAGAAGTCGGCGCCGAAGATGTCGTCGAAGCCGACAACGCTGAGGTCGTCAGGAACGTGCTTGCCGCGTTCGGCCAGCCTGCGCATCAGTCCGATGGCGAGCATGTCGTTGTGACAGACGACCGCGGTCACGCCCGAGTTGAGCACGGCGTCTGCTGCGGCTGGTCCACCGGCCAGCGTCGGGGAGTAGGGGCCGAACCGTTCTGCCGTCATGCCGCGCGTCCTGGCCGCTGCTCGCAGGCCTGCCCAGCGCCGCGCGCCCGACCAGGATTCTGCGGGACCGCCGGCGAAGACGAACGACTTGTGCCCATACGACGCCAGGTGGTCGACGACCTGCTGTGTCCCGCTGTCGAAGTCGGCCACGATGCAGGACAGTCCGGGTGTCGCCCGATTGACCAGGGTGATCGGGTTGAGCTCGGCGGCTCGGCGTAGTTCGGCCTCGGGCAGTCGGGATGCACTCAGCACGAAGCCGTCGACGGCGCCGCCGAGGCGGCGGACCAACTGCTCCTCGACGGCGGGGTTCTCCTGCGTGTCACCCAGGACCAGTGTCAGTCCCGCTGCGGCGGCGGCGCGTTCTGCACCCTTCACCACCCCGGCGAAGTAGGGGTTGGTGATGTCCGGGACAAGAAGGGCGACGGTCCTGGTGCGACCGGACTCGAGGGCCTGTGCCGCGGGGTTCGGGGCGTAGCCCAGCTCCTCGGCGACGGCGAGCACGTGCTCGCGGGTCACGTGGTTTACGCGCTGCGGCCGGGTGAAGGCCCGCGACACG
>WNGB01007185.1_pt1 | contig 17584 bp, 19 predicted proteins | sample 5400681 | NCBI WGS metagenome assembly WNGB01 (sample SAMN13153367, study PRJNA577476) | soil metagenome | isolation source: 115 cm soil or saprolite under grassland replicate 2 | place: USA:California | collected 2016-06-15 | reverse complement strand
CAGCTGATTCGTTCGACAAATAAACCGTCTCCCAAATTTGACACGTTGGTGACAGGTCCGGGTCGGTCTTGTTCAGCAACACCTCAGCAAGCAGGTGAATCAGATGGGGGACTGGTACATTCCACTGCTGAATAGTACAGAGTCCAACGAATGTTAAAGCAATGCCCTGCCATTGTGTGTTGTGAGTAGACGATGATGAGTCGCTAGTCATTGCTTATCTATACCAGCTCAAATTTCAAATTTCGCAACCACCATTCTTGATGACCTGCACATGGGTCGCTCTGAAAAGCTTGTAGGGCCGCAGAAAGGCGCAGGTCATGGAAAACCATCCGGCATTGGGCATTGTGTTTGATCCTGGCCGCTTCAGAAGTGCTCATGGTTGAAGAACAAATGGAATCACCCTTCTGAAAGGTCAGAGTTATGAGGCTAATATGGCCTTGCTGTGAAACAGGAAGGTTCCGCACTGTTTACATTATTATTAGACTCGCGACCACCTTCTGTGGTGATCTATTTGTGTTTTGTTGTGGGTGCAAATATCAGACAGAGTATGAAAGGTAAGATCACCACAGAAGGACTGGGCAGAACGGAGCCATTTTTGTCGAGGTCCGCGTCAATGGCTTGGTCCATGGAGTTGTCCCAAGATTTGTCCAAGGGAGGCGGAATCACTCGCTTCTTGCAGTTGAGAATCAGAATAGGTTTCCTAGACTTGAGTGAATTTAGAAATGTTGAAAAGAAACGAAACACACTCCCAGCCACGATTGACTTCTACCTTCTGTGCCTTGTCCTTCAGCACTCTTAAGTCCAAGCTACTTTAAAGGGTACTGTTTTGAACATATCCTGGGGTCAACCATTGAGCAGAGAGCTGGCTCATTCCAACACCTGTGTACGTTTTTTCACTATGACCATTTGGATAACGAGCTTATCACATTTAGTCACTCCTGACCGACTTTTTGGTGGCAAGGCTTAGTTTCCGAGGATCGCGCCAAAAAGGTTGCAACAGGTTTTGGTATGCTTGTCTGCTTTAGCCGAAGATTTGAGCGTAGCGAGTCAAGATCCCTGAACAAAGATTGATGATCAGGGTTTTGTGATTTTCGAATGGTCTAAGGGTCCATTGTCACCTGCGTATATAAGACCTCTGTTTTCTCTTTTCTTCCCAAGAACTGACAACATGGATCATTATAGGACATGGATCTCTGGTCTGAAAAACACGCTTACTTATCCAAATGAGGAAACATTGGTTGCGGCCATCAATGTCGCGGTATGTGTCTTTGATTCTCATTTTATCTTGGCACTGATGTACGAGCATACTTATAGCCTGATACTTTATATTGTTTGCCTGAAAACCTTCACTCCATGACCTTTCTTGGTCAGCCGGACACACTGGACACACTGTCGACGCTGAAGGCAGCCCTCGGTGGTTCGAATGCTGCAGAGCTGAAAGAAGAGCTCTTAACTAAAATTCAAGATTGGGAGGCTTCTAAAACTGTCCGATTGCCAATTCCCTCGGATTATTTATCCTTTGTCATATCAACTCCATCTCCCGTTCCACCGAGCAAGTCCAGTTATTCGTCTAGTATGGTGAGTCAATGAGTACCCAAATTGACAATAAGTACTGACCATTATATACAAGCAGCAGTCTATTCCATTACAACACACTCTGGGCGATGGCAAGCTGCAGAGCGTGGGTGATATTCCTAGAAATTTGGCAATAATCAACACCTTTCCAGTTTCCAATCCCTGGTGAAACACTACCAACTAATGTGCGAAGACATTCGAAGTACCCTCGAAAAGGGTCAAGCAATCTTCCAAATTTCTCGCTGGAGAAATTCCCAACAGTATGTTTCTGACTGATCAGTATACAGCTCACAAGATGGTTCAGGAAGATGAGTGCCTTAATCAGATTTTGGCCAGTCAACTGTCAACAACATCTTGAGGCTCAGTTTCAAGAACTCAGCACACACATTCAGCAAATCACTCAGAAGCTAACTCAGGACACTGAGTGGAAGATGGCAATTGACCAAAAATTGCAAAATATCGTTGACTTTTTTGATCACTCAATCCCCATCCCTGGTCACCCGGATCAGCCACAAACCTTCAGTCAGCTCAACTTGTTCCCCTCCAAACTTGCTCCCTCGTTCGACCTTCCCCCCTCCTCCGAACTTTGGTCCCCCCCATTTGACCTTTCCCCCTCATTTGACCTTTCCCTCTCCAACCTCCCTTGGCCTACAATCAGTATTCTCCAAGGAAGGGATCCTGATTGTGATACTTTGATCTCTGATCGATCCGCGTTTTAGAGTTGCGTACATACGTACAAACTACATACTTTTTCCATACTTTTTCTGGCCTTCTCCATCATTCTTGTCCAGCCATTCCCAATCACCCTTGTCCATGTAGTACGTAAATCCATTGGAATCTGTTAGTGATGCACTTCTTCAGAGCCTTCGATGTGTAAAAGTGTGGGGAAGTAATGTGTCTCATGATCAGAAAAGGGTTTGTAAATTGGCCGAGAAGTTATGTAACAAAGACACTTTTTCCCGCTACCTTTTAAGGTAGAGGGTCTTGGGGGACCTAAATTGGATGTTTTGTTGTAGATTTGCAAGATTGGGGTCTGTTATATAATACCCACGTTTATTTCACACGCCACCAATGAGCACATAGAACCATCTCAAAGACACGGTTTGCGACTTTGAGATTCTTGTTGAATTCATCAATGTGAAAATGCAGTCGAATGAGTCATCGACTACAAATATGGCTCGATACGCTGGTGGCAAGAATAATAAAAAATAAAATAAAATAAAAGAAAGTCCCAAAAAAAAGAAAAGGAGAAACAGAAACAGAGATATACTAACCTTAAGCCAAACATCGGACAGCACCCATCGTTCGTTCACTTCAAATTCCTCACTCAACATTGCGCCAACTGGCTCCATATTTTGTACCTAGGTAAACTGATATGTACGGAATACATTCCGGGCTTTTTTTGAATGAAAATGCATGCATTGGTAGACATGCAAAAATAGGTGTTTGTCACACTGAGCCATTGCGGAGATTGAACCCTCTCTTCCTGATGATTTGCTGCTGATGTCGAGCTGCTCGGGGTTTCAAAATCACCCATATTGGGACTGTGACACTGCATGACCAACCGAACGATACTATCACTGCTGGGGTGAAGTCCTTTTGTAGCACCGCAAAATCCTTCCCAGGAGATGACATTTAAATAAAATTTTAAAAATAACTCATTTAAAGATGAATTTAAGGCTGACTATTTCCTTATAAGGGAATTTTTATATGAAATTTAGCGGAAATTTAACTAATTTTTAAATGTCATCTCCTGGGAAGGATTTTGCGGTGCTACAAAAGGACTTCACCCCAGCAGTGTATCCCTAACCCAAACATCGGACAGCACCCATCGTTCGGTCAGTCACACAGTGTCACAGTCCCAATATGGGTGATTTTGAAACCCCGAGCGGCTCGACATCAGCAGCTTGGAAAATCATCAGGAAGAGAGGGTTCAATCTCCGCAACGGCTCAGTCGGCAGTGTGACAAACACCTATTTTTGCATACCTACAAATGCTTGTATTTTCATTCAAAAAATGTGCGGAATGTATTCCGTACATATTAGTTTACCTGCGTACAAAATATGAAGCGCTGTCCGATGTTTGGGTTAGGGATAGTATCACGCGACATGTACCGTGATGTACCGTGATGTACCGTGACGTAACGTGATGTATAAGCGTATCGAGCCGAAATATTCCCTCGGCGCCCTAAAAAACAGGTAGCGGGCACTGCCGTTTACCGGCCCTATCCTTATTTTGGATCGGTGAACTCCACGACGATGACGACGACGCAACAATGACAAAGGGCCGCCCCGCTGTTTCCCCTCCAATTTTTTAAAAACATATTTGTATGTCTAACCATATTCCATTGATGATCCTAGAGTTCATGGCCATCATGCCCAACACGATTTGCTACAATAAGGTGCAGGATGACAACGACGAAGGGGAATGGGCCCGTTGTGCCAATTCCCCAAATTGGTTCGTATTTTCCCTTTCATTATTCTAATACTACACTTCCGCACACAGGACCCACCACGCCAATTCCAATTTCGAGCAACAGCAGCCCCCCACATCACCTGCTGCCACTCGTGAGGTTTTCCATCCATCACCCCATCTCCGAGTCGAGACGAACGAGGGTGGCCAATCATGACTACATGACACCCTGATTCATTTTCAACGGATACTTTTCTATGCTGACTGATCTATACGGTACGCTTGTCAATTTCATTCTTTTCCTTATCTACTAACACAAATGATAGAACGTGACAAGGGTGTGTTCTCCCCTGCTTGTCAACCTTTTTTTGCCCAACACGATCCCTCCACCTCTCGTTTCAAGCGACAGAAGGTGGTTTTGTCCACCACACCTATGACAACCCTCCACGCGACCCAAAACGTGTCACAGCGGGCAACGGTACGACAACCACTACGATCTGAAACGAGTGACAGAGGGCTGTTTGCGCCCAACTTGACACCTCCAACATCATTGTTTCTTTCGACGCGATGCAACAAGGGGGGCTTGCCCCTCCTCGTCCCTGCCTTTCGACACGAGAGGGAGTTGGCCCTCCTCGTCCTTGCCTTTCGACACAACACAATGAGGAGGGGTTGACCCTCTTTTCAAGGTAGGACATTGGCCCCGACAAGAAGCAGGGCATAGAGGAGGGGTGGGCACACAAGGTACGCCCCCTTATATCTACCTTTTTTTGTCATTTAATTAATTAATATATATTTGATTATTTTATAATGAATTCACCAGGCCAGGCCACTACACCACATGGGTAAGTGATTAAGAATTTACTTATAGATACGAATCTGAATTCATTTTGAAACCACGAAATCGAGAAACTTTCGTTGGCGCGTGTTGCTCTATACAGAAGATGTCGTCTGCCCCTTCTTGAAGGGGATCTCTGGAACGTTCCCATGGAAAAGGTAATTAATATATCTAGTCACCGAGCGTTTCTTATTTATTGGCGACCATAGAATCTTCGTGAAGAGATGGCCATGGATATAGACGAGGATGAAAACGCCATGCAAAGACCCAAGACTGCAACCGATTTCAGCATTCAAGTCAACTTTTCCTCTAATGACGACGAGGATCCTGAAGAACCAGCTGCTTCATTTATGCGCCTGGACAAGGAGATGAGCGATAAGACTGCTGAAATCGAACAGATGGCTCCCAACATGAATGCCATGGAACGGTATGATGTTCTTCTTTGTCATTAATAAATACTTATCATTTATTATTAAGATGACGTCGGAGTCAAACTGACCGATACTGAGTGAGAAGCAGAGCAATCTCGAAAGGAGTCCAAAGAGCAAGGGATCACTATAGCGATGTAAGAAAGCGAAGGTAAGAACTATCGTTAGACCTTCTCTGGGTATGCCTTACTTAACCTTGTAGATTCGACCTCTTTAATAAAGCCTAATAACCACATCTCAGACCTCATCGATGAGGTCTACAAGGAACTGACTAAAGGGAAGGCAGCCCCTATGGAGCTCAGAGGACAGTGAGGTAGGAACGGTCCTTTTTCTCGGTTCAACTCAACATTTTCGTCCAGGAACCTGCAATGGCGAACATCCAACTTCTTCTCCGCAGTAAGCGAAGATGCAAGACTCGATACAACACCGAACTCGCAGAGCTCCTCGTCAATCGTGACAAGCTCAAAAGGCACACGACGAGGGCTCCTGGCCTCTTGGCCCGCCTCCTCCGTCCACAAAAAAGAGGAGGAGCGTCGTGATATACGTCGTCGTGTGCAGAAGTTGAATGATATGGCGCAGAAGATGGCCAAGGTCTTGGAGATATTGCGATGAAGTCCAAGCCTCCTGTTCTCCCTATTCCGGCGGGCGGTGATGGGATGGAGATGACATTCATGCGGACGATACGATGGATGTGGATACTAATAATAACGCTGCTGGAACAGGTTCTGGATCACTCCCGAGCCGTAAACGACAACGACTTTGTGAGGGTGAAGACGAAAGACGACTGGCAATCATTCCTGATCTATCTACCTGAAGAACCAGAGGTCTACCGCAATCGCTTGGAGAAACTTGAAGGGAGATCACAGACCTAGACAATGAACTCGTCCATTACGAAGACGACAACAAGCGATCATTCGAACACGACCTCGTGAGCAAGATCGAGGATTACGCGTCTGCCTCTTCTCTAACTTACATAGCTTTCAACTCGTAGTACCCAAAGTGCTTTCTCTTTATCCCACTCTTCATTCCCTGAATCCACGCGTACGGCCCACATACAGACGTTCTTCTTGCGTGGCCAAATACAAGACACAAGACATTTTAATTTTACGAGGACGGAGCCATTTTCCACCTTATTTTACGAGCGGGCATGCGGATGCCGAAAAGGAGAAGAAGGAGAGGGATGTGAGGATTTGAAGAATGATGTGAGGGAGATGGGGAAAGACGTTGCCGAGGTCATCTCCAAGATTGAGTCGTTGAAGATTCAATTGTTAGAAGAAAAGAAGCACAGGGATATCGAAACCCAAGTCACAGAGGTTGGTCAATCAATTTCTTTCTTATTGACTGGTTTCTTATTTCTGTTCCAAAAGGTCAATGAACGCCTTGAATTCGGGTAAGTTCAACACCGCGAGTCCAACGTGCGCACAACGCAAACCTTCGAAGCAGCTCTCAAAGCCTCTCCTCCCTCTCCCAACCCTCCCACCTGCCACTCCCTCAACGGTCCAAGCCATCGCACCACCTCGGACTCAAACTCCAAGAACCCATCCCAGGCTCCAAGCCATCCAAGTCCACCTTCAGCCCATGCTCGCCCAAAGCAGGATCAACACCGAAGCACTCGTGAGAGAGAGACATACGGAGGTCGTGGAGAAGGATGGAATTGGTCTCAGAAACCGGCGGACAGATTGGATCGGGAGGTGCCCACGGCTCCTGTGGCTTGCTGGTCCTGGTCCTCCGCCTGCAACTGCACGTTCCAATGGTGCGGCACTTTCTCATAACACGGCCTTCGGTCCTGCCATTCGTTCTGTCCATTTCGCACAATGGAGGTATGTACTTCGTTTTTCTCAGTGTTGTTCAGACTGCCGATGCCATCCCTCTTGAGTCGTTCAAGAGCGCTCCATACGCGCCACCTCGCTCAGCACCCAGTACTTGGTCCTGGGTCTGTCCTTACAACCAACACGAATCTACTTCACTACCTCTTCCCCCCTATCTGGTCCCTTTAACAAACACAATGGACTGCGCTCAACCCTCATGAACTACGATGATGGTTTGGACGACACGGACGATATGCAGACAAACACTCTCGGGATAGATTTCGGTCACCATCAGGCATACTCCTCTCGAATAGCAGCCGGTTCCAGCAATACTCAATACTCATATATCCATCCCAATCTAGAGGATCGAACGACATTGATACTATGACCAAAACATGTCGCGAGCACCCACAGGGGTGCAAACACCTCAAGCAGTACGGAACAGGAGCAGGACTCCAGCCACTGTAACCCACGTTCGTTTGCCGCCACGTAGCACCCGGTTCAGTCAGGGATCCATCTGTTGCTCCTACGCGTTGAACATCTATTGCATCCTCTCACTCCTCGATCAAGACAGCTCCTGTTCAATCAAGGGCTGTTAGACTCCTGACTTCCCTCCCGGTCCTTATCCGCGGCCGATGATCACGGGTATGAGAATCCGTTCCACACCACCAGCACAACACCAACGCAAGGAACGGTTGCCACAACATGTCCACAAGAGAAATGGGGTAGGCACGGTTGAGAGGGGGATGGGCCGTTGTGCCAAAAAAGGTATGTTTTCTTGACTAACACTTGCACCGTGACTAACAAACTTTATTTCACAACAGGCATTGCACGAAATCCACCTATGTCTTTTCGTGTTCGGCGTCATTACATCAAGCAACACACGCCGTTCCTACATCCAGCGACACACACCGAACACGAAGAGACACCTTCAGTGGTGTCTGTTCGTGCTCGGCGTCTTTCCTACCTCTCTCATGCGCGCCAAGCACTAAAAACACCCCCGTTGGTGTGTCTTTGTCACCGGCGAGAAGGGTTTGCCCCCTCCTCCCTGTCAAGGCTTTTTAGCACTACGAAGGCGGCCTGCCCCTTCGTAGAATATTTATATTTATTATTAAATACATATATATATATATCTAACCAAAGTGCACTCGGGTGGTCCTTCACACAATAGCGGATAGCAGGCAAGACGACTCCGCAGCTGGTAGGGCCGCCTGAGTCCCAAAAGCGGCAGCAATCAATTGAGGGGGTACAGGTATGGGCATACACTAAGGGAGGGAGAGGAGGGAAAAGCAAAAGCGCGCGCGAGCAGAAGCGAGAAAAAACGGCAGTAGATACATTGATTTTTGATCTGAAGCAAATGTCCTGCTCTCTGTGGGGGGGGGTTCTGCCAGTGTTCAAATGACTATCTGTTCTTTTGTTTTTACTGATACTGACTGAGATGTAATTTACGAATTTTTAGTCTGTTCCAAACGGCTAAGAATACTCGAATATATATTATAGCCCGTTCTTGCCCCATGTAGCTTACTGACTTGCGAATACGCCCCAAAACACTGTTTCCACATTCTGCGGCACTTGTGTTGATTTTGGCGAGCCTTGGATCTAAATCAGCGTAGGTCTTGAGAAAGGACGCGGCCGAACATTTTGTATGGCCATTACTATGGCAATCATCGATAGCCTGTCTTGTATTCTTGAAGAAGTCTGGTTCTCTGGCCATGCAATAAGGACCTGAAGAGCAAGCAAAGTCGTATATCACCCATTTGGGGGCAATTCTCCAGTGGGTGTACAAAGCTGAAAACACATCGTTCCTACCCTCAGCATTTGGAATGCAATGAAAGCCATAGGCTATGCTATGAGAACACCAGCAAACCATGATACCTCCAGTAAGTCGTCGCTGCCCATATTTAGCATAGTGTTTCGAACAACCCCCCCCCCTCCTTCCTGAAGTTGCTTCGGCGCGGTTGTCACCCTTGAGATGCGGATACCTTGGTCTGCTTCTAATTTGGGGCATGCTGTATAAAGAGCCTGTCTACCTCTCATACATTACTTCACTTGCCTGTGATGACGGAAGTATATGTACGCACCTTAAGCCAGTCATTAGCTGATCGAGAACATCCATCCAGGGGGTTGTCATTATGCTGGATCACTGCGCTCAACACCTCGTCAGCGCGCTTTGCTAACCAATTACACACTTCCAGGGTATCTTTATAGAAACACCCTTTTTCGAAATACTCGTATCGTAGGGCTTCATAAAGGGCGGGGATGGGTTTTATGTTGGGCAAACTGGTGTTCGAAGGGTCCGCAAGAAATTCCCTCAGTGTTGCGATACAAGAATTTGGGAGAAATTGGAGTATTGATCCTTCAGCTGCGATCTGAGAGCATTAGTTTTTGCCTCATGGTTCCAAAATCCGAAAAATCACTTACCTCTTGGAATAGCTGTACCATTGGCTCAGGACTGGGACATTGCTCTGCTAGCCGCTGTAGCCCACAGTACCTGTGAAAAAGATTTCCGAGGAATACGTTAACCGCCCGCAGTCCCCTAGAAGCCTCAGGAATAAGATCTATCCTATCGACAACTTTCTTCACGGCCTTGTCCGTGACTTGAGAGCTTCCTTCTTCTGCGTCACTACTGGAATCTGTCGAACCCACTTGCTGGCCAAGTTCTTCAAGTGAGATTATTAATGAAGGTCCACTTATCACCTTCCTAATATTGCTGCGGAGAGACTTATCCGAAATAGCCGCCTGTCCTGGAACCGGGCGACAAGATCTAACTGGGGAAGAATTGTCAGGGAGAGTCGGTGGTTTCAGAGTGTCCGTTAGGTGCTTCCTTCCAAAGGCTATAGACACTCCATCAAAGATCACCGCAGATGGTTCAGGGCCACAAGCCGGACACCGCATCTCGCTTCCAAAACATTGTAGTAAGGAGAAGGAGAACCAGGCTGCTCGGAAGATCTCCTCGGTAACAAACGTAGCGTCGGGAGAAAATTGCATGTATCTCGTTTGTGTGACCGTTACCCAAGCCGTGAAAGGTGTTTCTGACGTAGTGTAGCATAAGGTGTAGTCGTTCAGGAGATCGTGTGCAAAGAGAATGCGATTGTTGTAGTTAAACAACCCGATCCTCGAACAGTCGGGGCCCGTGAATCGGTATCCTCCTCGAGAGCATCCATTTGGACAGACCTGAGTCTCTATTTCACAGGTGAATACCCTGAGTGAAGTATACACTTTGCAGGATCTCCAAGTTGTAGGCAAATGGCTGACACCGCGAGTACCGCAGCTGCATCTCGAGTGTTCATCCAAGGAGATCTTTATTGGAGGTGATATAATAGGTGGCGGCCGAGGGTATGGCTCTTGGTCCGTTGGTAGAGTTGTCCAAATCGGAACTGGTATGGGTTCATGAGAAATGGCGGGTATTCCACGAGCACTTGACACGCCCAAGCATCTGCCAGCTATGGAACTATTAATTATATTCCATTGAATGCATCGAGCCACTTACAGACATCCGGTGCCATTTCGCCTGCAGCGTCATCAACTTTATCTGACCGACCCCACAATCCCAGAAGATACGCCGCTGCCAATCTCACGTGTGTGCACAATGTCGAAGCCTTGCCGTCCTTTGAGCATAGCCACTCTCCCCCAGATTCCTCAGCACCGATATGAGTTACGATAGCCCGAGCTTTGACGCTCCTCTTCTGACTGCTTGAAGCAACAGAGAACAACTGTTCCAACTGTTGTGATCCATTCGTGTCCCAATAGAACAGTGCAACCATCGGATAATCACCTGGCATAGGTGTTATTAGTTAAACAGTCCTTGGAGATATAACTTACTTACTGCCATCATTGTTATCGTAACATTCAAACTGTTGCTCACCAAACTCCTTCAGAAACTTTGTGTGAACGCAATCATTAAGTGCGTTGCGTGCCGGGCAGAAGCATACAATTGCTTGCTCTTTTCCCATACTGGAACAGTGTAAGTGATACCATTTATTCTATCTCGAAAGTGAGTACATATAGTGACAGTATATTTCTCTGGAAACCAGACCTTCGCCGCCTTCCGCTTTCCATCCCAACCTTGAACAACATACATGTCCCCATGCAACTTTAAGAATCCTATTGCCCCAGACTGAATGTATTCCAAGTACTCCGAATAGGATTCCACCTCTTCGTCTGAACTTCCACTTTCAGCGACTGATGTTGCTGCTGCTGCCCCCTCGCTCCCACGTCCTTTTGAGCGTTTGATACTGAAAGGACCAAGAGGGTAGTTGGTTCGGCCTCGCTTCTGTGGGGACACCACTGCTCCTAAACCGGGTCTGGGAAGAGGAGGCGTAGGGAGTCGAACTTTAAATGAAGGAGCACTAGGTGCCCTCAGTCTGATTCCTGGAATAGGAGGTGTTGGAAGGGAAACAGGAATGTCGTCCATGCGTTCGGAAACAAAGGCCAAAAAACAAACTTATGTAATTAGGAATTTAGGATCATTTCCCGAAGCGGCGTTCATCGGGTATTGGCCAGGGGTTCGGTCGAGTTACACGAATAATTCTATTTTACAAAAAAGCCGAATATCTCACTCTCGAGGGTTTCCTGGGTCGATATCAGAGAGCTCCATCGGTGAATCGCACCGAGATGGAAGCAAATGTAACAGTTTTGTTAGTGAGCGACGACAATCATGAAGCAATCCGCTGAAATAGATGAAGCCCCGCATCTCTTAGTACTGTGGTCCCATTCCATGATATACGACAAGAGGGTGGGGGGGTAATCAAGGAAGGGCATGCGTCAACCATTGTTGTAGGATTTTTCTGATTCGCTCACCAACGTCACATTGGCCTTGATCAGTGATAGTCAATGCTAGACGCCGCATCCATCGGAGCACACCGGGCAGCTATCAAATCAAGTCTTCAGTTCAATCTTAACCGGTGATTAAATTCCACCAGACCTCATAGGCGCGGGGTCTAATTCAGATGGGTTGTTGTTGAGGATATCTTGATAGCGTCCATTGGCATCTTCGACCCTGTATAGGGCGTTCTAGATGAAGGAGCAGGCGCGGCGTCATGGGGGATATATGACCGACACGACTCAGTTGATCTAGAGAGGCGTTAACATGTTCATTAGATGGTCACAGTGACTTACTCCCAATCCGGGCGCTTCGCCTGGAAACCGAGGCGCTCCAACTTGAAACGAAAGCAGGTTCGGCAAGGTCCCGTCTCATCTCCCGAACCAACCCCTTGGCGATTCTGAAGTGGTGTTACTTGCACCTTCTTGGTGACAGAGGACTTTATGGTCGAAGTGAAAGTAGAGTAACCTGGAAGGTAGAGCAGAGAGAAATTAGAATTAGAAGGACCGGTCTTCATTGGCCAGACAGACAGTCCTGATGAGATGCGACTTCTACAGCATTTCCAACAGCGTTTCGGCCAAAGACACGCGAGCGGGGTATTGACCAGACTGCTTCCACAAAGCTTTGGATTGGTAGGGTCCGCGAGGAATGAAAGAGATGCTGAACAAAACGGATGGGAGTCTTCCAAGTTGGTTGAGGTGGTGGAGCAGTGCCCACGCGACGACAAAGTCCAGAGTGCAGAGTTCGCGTCACAAGCTTTTTCATGCCAAGAACTATCAGGATACTTCTCTGACGAAGTCGAAGGTGGAGGAGTGGCACGAGGACCCATCTAGAAAGCTTGACGCTCTTGTTGAGCATCTTTATTTTCTCCAACTGTGCACATGAGCATGTAATGATCAGATCCTTGACAAAAGGAGCGAAATTTGGAAAGATGCGCTTCGCATTTGAGTAGATAGGTGTAGAGGAGAATCTGGACGTCAATTTCGTGTTCACGATCAAAAGTGTCGGACGGGCGAAGGAGACCCGGAGGCAAGCTCTTTGAGGATTTCAGAGCCAGTCGTAGAACGGCTGCGGGACATCTTGGGAATTCAGAATACGCAGCAGTGAGAGTGACTCGAGGTATGATGGTTTGAGTACGCGGTGCCTGTCCTTGTGGAAGTGGGTTTTGGATGGGGTGGACAGCGTCAACGCTTTGCGTGAACGTGTTGTTGTTCATGGATGATATCGTCCGAATCCGAGGGGTTTTGGCTGTACCCCTGACGACTTCAGCGTCTCTGAGCTGGCGCCATCGCATGTCGAACACCATCCAGCCGAGGTCAGCGGTTGACTTGAGAAGGCGGTGGAATCGTTGCGATTCATTGGCCCAGCGGAAATTTAAATAGTGAATGAACCAGAGGACCATGTGGCCAAACCTGTAGGCTAGACGTGACTGGGGCGATTTGTAGGCGCATTGGCAGACACGGAGGCGTCGGTTTTTGACGAGGGCGTGTTGGATGGCTGGGAAGGCGGATGTGATAGCAAGGAAGATCATGACGACAGGTCGAGTATGCCAATAAAAAAATGAGGAGGGAGGTTTGGGCGACGACGAGGAGTGCTGAAAGTATTTCTGGGACATGCCAGGCGAGGGGGGCTCATAGCGCATCTGTCGTAGCGCGACGCCTGAGCAATTGTAGGCACATTATCCCTATCAGCGCGGTCGATAGGGAGAGCGTGAGGCTCATGAACCAGGCGGCATTTATTCGCATTTGAAGGAGAATGGGGGTATAGAGATCTTGGGCGGGGGAAAGATATGGTAGACGCATTGGGACCTAGCGGGATACTGGGAAAGTTATCAAAAGTGAGTAATGTTAGTAGATGATATCACTTGCCCACTGCAAGTCGCCAACAAAGGTATGATCTCTAAGTGTTCGATTGCCTGAAGCTGGGACACCAGCCTTGGATTCTTGTCGGCCAAACTGGAAAATTAATTTATTGATGCGTAAGCAAATGATAATTTTGTACTCACCGTTGCATGGATAACATAGAGGACAGGTCCTTCGTCGAAGCTCAAGTTGGCGGAGTTGAAGTAGTGTAAGGATCCAATGAGAAGATCCTGATCCGTCAGCCCATGATAGAATCGAGTGTTGAGAAAGTTTTTGGAGAGAAAGGGACTAGACGACAGTTCGCAAGGATTGCTACGCCAGAGAGATCAAGCCGGAAGCGGAGAGCCTCGAAGCTGAACTTGCAGTGGTGGCCAATCGACTGAAGGCGAGGGTGTCAGCATGGCCTTTAATATAGCGAGTCAAGAACTTGAATTGTTGCTTGTAAGGATGTGACGAGCGCAGGAGACCCCATGCACCAGATCGCCTTCCAAATACAGAGCGTGTCCTTCTCGGCAACCGTATCGCTTCCAGGTTCGAGGCAAATGGGACGGCCAAGAACGCTTCGAAAGCTTCTGAGCCTTGGCCTGCGGGAAGACCAATAACAGTTCCGAAAGTGGAACCACGTTCGCAAACCAAGCAATGCCCCAGTCGACTGGCTTTTGCGAAATCTTTTGCGAAAAAGTCGATCCGTTTTAGCTCACTTTGTAGCGACTCCATTTGCATTGCCTCCTTGTGCCCTTCCAGTTGTGATACCCGCATGGCTGCAGCACGCTGCCATGGCGAATGGACATCATTTTAGATGCCGACCGAAACAGTTACACCCACCAAGGCATTTGGTCTTGCTGGCGAGAACGTCCTCGACTACTTCTGCGCCACGTGGTCCTTCATTGGTTGTCTGGTGTTTCGTCAATGATGGTAGTTAGGAAAAGAGGATATTTTAGCAAAGAGAAGCGAGATCCCATGCGTGAGGTAGTGATGATGAAAAGTAGTGTATGTTAAGTAGTTTTGCAACGCTGGCGTCTGTGGTAGGTTCTGCAAGTGTTGCATGGCTGTTAGATGCCGCATAATGTGGTACTTGTATGGTCGTTCCAACTCTGACGCCTAGGTGATAATAAACACAGGTCAGAGTGAGAATGGTAGAGAAGGAATAATGCACCAAGAACGTCAGTCCCCTGTCCACCTTCTACAACTGATCCAAGCGCAAGTTCGAGCTCCTCGGTGAACATATCCGTAAAGATGGCGATCTCAGTGAAGTTGCCAAAAATAATCTTTGCATCCTCCTGCGTCATGGAGGGCCTAGAGAGTCTCGCCGTGGGCGAATTCGAAATAGTAGACTGAGTGCGGGACGACGACCTAGAAGAATTCGGTGGTGAATGTTAGACAGTGGTACTGTCAAACCTGAATGACAATGTCAGATCGGCTTTGTCAGATAGAGAAAGGGGTGAATGAGAGTTGAAAGGGCAGACAGTACATCGCAGCAGTCCACCCATAAGCTTTAATGGAAGGGATCGTAGTTACAGTAAAAAAGTTGAAACCAGGACCCACCCAGAATATGGGCCAGATCCGAGGCGTAGGCACGCTCAGATGAAAGGAGTTCATAACACTGGTCATAGTTGGCCGGCCGGTCGTTGTTGGGGACTGTTCATACCTTCCGGTGAATCTGCCCTGAAAGCCAGACTGCTAGGCGAGACTCGAGCGTCCGACAATCAAACAGGGGACAAGTGTACAAACAGGCCGGGGTTTGTTTGGTTAACCACCCGTGACCACCCACCATCAAGCAGCCATCGTATTTTATTAACCGTGAAGGACATTCTAGAAGGATAGGGACGGCCGCCTACACAGGTATGCATTTTCGTTTTCTTCTGTTATTTATTCAGTATGTTTCGATGCGACGAGGAGGCATTTCCCCCTTGTCGCTTTCGTTCTTTTCCTTTTCACCGTAACGAGGAATCGCCTTTTTCTTTCCCTTTTTAACGCGACGAGGAGGGATTTTCATTCTTTCCCTTGTCTTTGCAACGCGACCAGAAGGGAAAACCCTCTGTTGTTTTTCTTTCCTCGATGAGTAGGATTCCCTCGCTATTTGTTCTTTTCAATGCAACAAGGAGGGGAAACTCTGGTCGTTGTTTTCACCCTTCTTACATGAGGGGGGTCCTTGTCTTATGTTTGGACGCAGCCCTTTTCGTGAATATAACTCTGGTAGCATAAAATACGTAGGATATACAGGATAGGATAGGATACAGGATAGGATAGGATACAGGATAGGGATACAGGATAGGATAGGATACAGGATAGGATAGGATACAGGATAGGATAGGATACAGGATAGGATAGGATACAGGATAGGATAGGATACAGGATAGGATAGGATACAGGATAGGATCTTTGACTGGGATAAATACAAACTGATTTTGTGTCTTATATCCTAGGCCTAGAATTTCATATGGGAACGTCTCGTGTGATGAGGACGATGGGCGGACGCAGGTTTGTGCGACCGGCAACCCCATGTTTGTATAAGCCCGCGGGGCCTGTTTGGGTCACCATGCCATCACACACTTGTCCCCCCACGGTGTTGCAATCACGGTTATATACATGTCCAACAAGTTGGCCGGAAGGGTCATATTTTGTTGGTCACGGTACCGCCGATGTACTTGATAGTTAAGCCAGGTGAGTGTTTTCATTATTCCAAGTTTGAGAGTGCAAATGATTCATATTCAATTCTGATTTGATAAGTACAAGGTTACAAATGTCAGTCGTTCAACTTCAGTCAGTAACAAGTTGGAAGCTTATATAACGGTGGAAAGGTTTTAAGAAAAAGCAAAGCGACATACGAAATAGTAATCGTGCACAGCAACTCATGATACTCAGTACATCAAGAACTTAATCTGTTGATAGAAAGCAAAACAAATAACAGTCACCACGAAGAAAACAACAACAAAACCTCCAATGCCTGACGTGATGGTGTCTGTGGGGTTGGGTTGTCCGACTAAACCAAGTATGAGGATGGTGACGACAGATATCGCTATTGACCTGCATGAAAGCTTGTTAGGAACACGCAGGGGTACGTGCAATTATCATAAAAATATATTCACCATGCAAGCGAAGTAAATGGCCAGGTTAAGCAACCCCAAAAACGAATGGAGGACCATTCCCTGTGGTTCCTTGACGCGTCGATCCACTGATCCCTTTTGTGTCGAGTCTGTAGTCGGTCCTTTAAGGCAACAAGGACGGAAGCGGACGCAAAGCTCGCTCCAGAAAGGAAGAATGAGGAAGCAGTCAAGGAACGCAAGAGAGTGCTGCCCAAGACGGATGGTTGTAAGAATAACGCGATGGTCGCGCTGTTCATGGGCGGTTAAGTTGTGCGAACAAGAATCGAAGCCGTAATGAGAGGTACATACGGCAATGCCAAAGTGGACCCTGCTCGAATGATATTCAAGACGTTGACCATCTTGGCCACAGTAAGGCACCATTGCCTCATACTTGATTGATACATAGAGGCCTCGATGTCGAGGATGTGGTTAAGCGAATCGGCGCTCTGCGCCTGCAATGACGCACGCCGACGCTCAGCGGGAATCCAGCAATAATTTGCGAAATACAACGGCGCAAAGATAACATAAGAGACGACGAAATAAAGCATATTTTTTGGCAGCAGAACTGTGGACGTGTTGTTGCTGTTAGGAATTATCTCAAATCAACAGCGTTCCTGAAGGCAAGAATACTAACGACGAACTGTTGATGGATTTCTTGAGAAGGAAGAGAAGAGGGATCACAATGAGGATCGGAGTGCATAAGCGAAGAATCCATAGGTGCAAGTGATACCTCGTTAGGATGGGATAGAGGAAAAC
>WNGB01006241.1_pt1 | contig 17594 bp, 16 predicted proteins | sample 5400681 | NCBI WGS metagenome assembly WNGB01 (sample SAMN13153367, study PRJNA577476) | soil metagenome | isolation source: 115 cm soil or saprolite under grassland replicate 2 | place: USA:California | collected 2016-06-15 | reverse complement strand
GCGACATCGCCAGCGCGTGGCGCGGGCCGCCCCGCTCGAGCGCCCTCGCGAGCCGCGCCGGTCCCACGCGCGGCTCGAGGAAGACGACGCCGCCACCGGGGCGCAGGACGCGACGCACCTCGCGCAGCGCCGCGGGCGCGTCCTCGAGCAGGTACAGGAAGCTGTGCCCGGTCGCCCCGTCGAGCGCGCCGTCGCGGAAGGGGAGCGCCAGCGCGTCGGCGCGGACGAGCGGCAGGTCGAGGCCGAGGGCGCCGGCGCGGCGGCGGGCGCGCTGCAGCATCGGGGCGGAGACGTCGAGCCCGACGTGGCGCCGGGTCGGGTCCGCGCGCCACATCTCGAGCGCGCTCGTCCCCGGGCCGATGCCGAGGTCGAGGACGCGCGGGCCCGGGACGAGCGGCGCCATCGCGCGGCAGTCCTCGCGCCACGCGGCGTGGTCGGTGAGGAGGTCGTAGACGGCCGAGGCGCGGCCGAACGCGAAGCGCGCGTAGAGCCGGCCCGCCGCGCCGGCGGACCCGCTAGGCTCGGTCGACGCGGTCGTAGAGGAGCCCCCAGCGGACGCCGCGGTCCGACACCGTGAGCCGGTCGAAGCCGAGCGCGTGCATCGCCTCCGCGACCACGACGGCGCCCGCGAGGATGACGTCGGCCCGCTTCGGCTCCATGCCCGGCAGCGCCGCGCGCTCGCGGACCGTGAGCGCCGCGAGCGTGCCCGCGAGCTGCTCCACCTCTGCGAGCGCGAGGACGGCGCCGTGCACGCGCTCGGCGTCGTACGACGGGAGCGCCTGCGCGACCGCGGCGAGCGTCGTCACGGTCCCCGCCACCCCGACGAGCCGGCCTCCGGCGGGGCGGCCCGCCATCGCCGCGAACGGACGGACCGCCTCGCGCGCCGCGGCCCGCAGCGCCTGGACCTCGCCCGGCGTCGGTGGGTCGCCGCGCACGTGCCGCTCGGTGAGGCGGACCGCGCCGACCTGCAGGCTCGCGCGGCCGAGCGGCGTCGGCCCGTCGCCGAAGGAGAGCTCGGTCGACCCCCCGCCGACGTCGAGCACCGCGAGCGGCTCGCCGGCGCGGCCGAAGTCGCGCCACGCGCTCGACCAGACGAGCCGTGCCTCCTCCTCGCCCGCGATCACCTCCGGGGCGAGGCCCGCGGAGGCGCGGGCGGCCTCGAAGAACTCGTCGCCGTTCGCGGCGTCGCGCGCCGCGCTCGTCGCGACGCAGGCGACGACCCGCGCGCCGAGGTCCCGCGCCGCGCGGGCGTAGTCCGCGAGCACCGCCACGGTGTCGCGGATCGCGCCGGGATCGAGCCGCCCCGTCGCGTCCACCCCTCGGCCGAGGCGGGTGATCTCTGCGCGCTCGAGCACCGGCGCGAGGACCGCGCCGCGCCGCTCCGCGACGAGCAGGAGCACGGTGTTCGTGCCGACGTCGATCGTCGCGAAGCGCTCGCTCATGGCGCTCCCCGCGCTCACTCGGCGAATGGGCCCCAGGCGGGCGCGGAGAGGTCGCCCACGCCGCCGGCGACCGGCGTCTGGCGGTCGCCCTTCGGATCCGAGACGACGAGCTGCGCGACGCCCTTGCGGTCGCTGCGGAACGCCACGAGCCGGCCGTTCGGCGCCCAGGTGGGCTCCTCGTTGGTGCGCCCCTGGTCCTGGGTGATCCGCTCGATCTTGCCCGACTCGGGCGAGACGACGAAGACGTCGAAGACCTTGCGCTCGTCGCGCGCGGTGAAGGCGACGAGGTCGCCGCGCGGGCTCCACTGCGGGGTCTGGTTGTAGTTGCCCTGGAACGTGAGCCGGCGCACGCCCGAGCCGTCCGCGTTCATGACGTAGACCTGCGGGGTCCCGGCGCGGTCGGACACGAACGCGATCTTCTTCCCGTCGGGCGACCAGGTCGGCGAGAGGTCGAGGGCGGGCTCCTTCGTGAGCCGCCGCGCGTTGCTGCCGTCGGCCGCCATGAGCCACACGTCGCTGTTGCCGCCCTCCGTCGCGGTGAACGCGATGTGCGTCCCGTCCGGCGAGTAGACCCCGCCCATCGCGTTCGTCACCTGACCGACCCGGCGGAACGCGCGGTCCTGCAGGCGCAGGCTCCACAGCTCGGGGCGCCCGGCGCGGTAGCTCGTGAGGAGGATCTCCTTGCCGTCCGGGCGCCACGACGGGGTGAGGAGAATCGATCGCTCGGAGAGGAGGACCCGCGGGTTCCGGCCGTCGGCGTCGAACAGGACGAGCTCGAACAGCCCGCGCGCCTTGCGGATCGCCGCGAGCTGGGTCGAGAACACGCCGGGCTCGCGCGTGTAGAGCCGGACGATCTCGTCCGCGAGCCGGTGCCCCAGCGCGCGCGGGCTCGCCGCGGGCGTCCGCACCGTCTTCGCGAGCGACTCGCGCCCGGCGCGGACCTCGTAGACGTGGAGGTCGCCGACGACGTCGGCGCCGTCGCGGCGCACGCGCGCCCGGACGAGCCCCTCCGCGCCCACGTCCGACCACCGCGCGAAGCGGATCGACGAGGCGGCGAACCCCTCGCCGGGATCGGCGAGGAAGCCCTTCGGGTCGAGCACGTCGAAGAGGCCGGACATCGCGAGGTCGCCGCGGACGACCTCGGCCGCCTCGTGCGCGGCGCGCGCCTCGCCCTCCCCCTGGAAGTCGGCGACCGCGATCGGCAGCGGCTGGAAGTTGGGCGAGCCGACGTCCACGTACGAGCGTTCCTGCGCGATCGCGGGGGCGGCGACGGCGAGCGCGGCGGCGAGGAGGATGCGGGTCAAGGGGGCACTCCGGTCAGAGGTGGAAGTTCACGCCGAGCCCGACGCGGGCGTAGTGGTCGCGCAGCGCGGGCGGCGGCGGCGGGAGCTGCGTGCGCGCGATGGCGCGCTCGAGCGCTGTGTCGTACGACGGGCTCCCCGAGCGGCGCTCGAACTCGTGCCCGGCGATCCGCCCGGCGGCGTCGATCCGGAGGATGACCGTGGCCTTGAGGTTCAAGAGGTCCTGCGAAGGGATCGTCTTCGGCACGTCGTAGTTGCGCTTCAGCTGCTGGACGACGGCCCCGAGGTAGCGGTCCCCCTCCGAGCCCGACTCCGAGTCGCCCCCGGGATCGCCGGAGGGATCGCCGTAGCGGCGCTCGTCCTCCTGTCGCTGCACCTTCGAGAGGATCGAGGCGAGGCTCGTGCCGCCCGGCTTGCCGGCGGCGGGCGCGGGCGCCGCCGTGGCGGGGGGCGGCGCCGTGTCCCTGCGGGGCAGCCACTGCTCGGGCTTCTTCTCGCCGAGCCGCACGAGCTTCGCGACGATCGCCTTCTGCTCGAGGTCGATCGGCGGCGGCGGCGTCCGGACGAGCGCCCAGATGATGAGCAGGACGTGGGCGGCCGCGGACGTGCCGACCGCCGGCCAGAGCCGGTCGCGACGGGAGAGCGCGCTCGCGACGGGGAGCGCCATCTACCTCGCGGTCCCCTTCACCTCCCGGATCCGCTCGGGGGCCGGGTTCGTGATCATCCCGAGGTTCACGACCCCGGCCCGCTGCACGGTCGCCATCACCTCGACGACGAAGCCGTACGGGAGCGCGCGGTCAGCCATGAGGTAGAGCTCGCGGTCCTTCATCGCCCGCGCGTTCGCGCGGAGCTTGTCCTCGAGCCGGTCGAACGGGACGCGCGCCGCGTCGTCGCCCGTGCCGAGATACATCGAGCGGTCCGCGCGGATCGAGAGGACGAGCTTCTGCTCCTCCGCGTCGATCGCCTTCGCGTGCGCCTCGGGCAGCTTCACCTCGACGCCCTGCTGGATGAGCGGCGCCGTCACCATGAAGATGATGAGCAGCACGAGCATCACGTCGACGAGCGGCGTGACGTTGATCTCGGAGAGGGACTGGCGGCCGGAGCCGCCGGACGCGGCCATGTCTCAGCTCCTGCCGCTGAAGAAGTGGCGCCGGACGATGTTCAGGAAGTCGTTCGAGAAGTTCGTCATCTCGGAGTCGAGCACCCGGATCTTCGAGACGAAGAAGTTGTACGCGACGACCGCCGGGATCGCGGCGAACAGCCCGACCGCCGTCGCGATCAGCGCCTCGGAGATCGGCCGCGCCACCGTCGCGAGGTTCGCGTTCCCCATCCGGTAGATGTCGTGGAAGGCGCGCATGATCCCCCACACGGTGCCGAAGAGGCCCACGAAGGGGGCGGCGCTCGCGGTCGTGCCGAGGAACGGGACGAGCGATTCGAGGTGGGTGACCTCGGAGGCCGCGGCGCGCTTCAGCGCGCGCTCGACGTTCTCGATGCCGCCGAGCTCCTCGTGCATCCCCCCCTCGCCCTCCTTGTGCTGGGCGGTGACCTTCGAGAGCTCCACGTACCCGGCCCGGAACACCTGGCTGATCGGGGACGCCGCGAGCGACTCGGCCGACTGGTAGATCGCGTCGAGCCGCTTCGACTGCCAGAACGTCTCGAGGAACTTCACCGACTCGTCCTGCGCGCGCCGGACCTGGCGCCACTTCTTGAGGATGATGGCCCACGAGACGGCGGAGGCGCCGAGGAGGAGGAGGAGGACGCCGATCCCGACGGGGCCCGAGTTCTTCGCGATCTCGAGATAGTCGAGCCCTTCGCCGGCGACGGCGGCGAGCGGGAAGGCCGGAGGGAGGACGGCTGGGATCATCATGGGGGAGACCGGGGAGTGCGCAGTCTTAGCACGGGTGGATACACCAGGAAGAGAACGCGCGGGCGCGCGGATCGTTCCGCGCCCCGTGCCCGACATGTAGCACCCCGCGAGCGGGCGCTCGACCGCGCGCGGAGTGTGACCGCGGAGCGACGACCGTGCCACCCCCTCACCGGTTTTCCGCCTGGGACGTGGAGAAAAGCCAGTAGGATCGCCCTCGCAGCGTGGCACACGCGTTGCTCAAACCCAACGCGGTCCCCACACCCGGGGCCCTCGCGCCCATCGCAGGAGGAGATCCCATGAAGCGCCTCGCCTTCGTCCTCGCCGCCGCCGTCCTCGGGACCGGCTGCATCTTCGTGGAGGACCGCTGCACAGGAACCGTCTCGCTGCAGTGGGACTTCCAGCGCCCCGACGGCAGCGTGCCGACAGGGACCGTCAACGCCGTCTGCGTGGCCGCAGGCGTCGCATTCGTCGACGTCTTCATGGACGGCCAGCCGGTCGATCGGTTCTCGTGCAGCGAAGGCGGCGCCACGATCGTGGACGTCCGCTCGGGCCAGTACCTCATGACCGTGGAGGGCGTCGACGCCGGCGACGTCATCCGGTACCGGGAGGAGTTCAACCTCGACGCGCGCTCCTGCGGCGACCCGCTCATCGCGACCCGTCCGGCCGCCGGGTTCGTCGACCTCAACTACTCGCTCCCGGGCGGCGTCTGCGGCGCGTCCCCGTCGTACCTGTGGTTCGCGCTGCGCGACGCCGTGACTGGTCACCTCCACCCCGAGAGCGTCGACGCGGCGAACAACCCGCACCGCTACACGTGCCCCGGCGACGTCATCGTGCCGCTCCCCGCCGGCGCCTACACGCTCGAGTGGATGGAGGAGCGCGACACCTCGAATGGCGTGCTCGGCGTCGATTGCACCGACCGGCCGTTCGACGTGTTCGGTGGCACGACGACGGCGCAGACGCCGGCCATCGCGGACTCCACCACCGCCTGCATCCACCCCGCTGACTGAGTCGAGTGCCGGGCCGGCGGGCGGGCGCCGGCCCGCTCTGCCGGCGCGCGGCGAGGCGAGCGGCGGGTGCGCGCTCGGGGTAGACTCCCGCGCCGTGTCCCGCATCGGCATCTTCGACTCCGGCGTCGGCGGCCTGACCGTGCAGCGCGCCGTCCTCGACGCGCTCCCCGCCGCCGACACGCTCTACCTCGGCGACACCGCGCGCGTGCCGTACGGCACGAAGTCCGCGGAGACCGTCACGCAGTACTCGCTCCGGAACGCGCGGTTCCTCGCGCGCCACGGCATCGACCTCCTCGTCGTCGCGTGCAACACCGCCTCGGCGGTCGCGCTGCCGGCGCTCCGCGCCGAGCTCGCGGTGCCGGTCCTCGGGGTCGTCGAGCCGGGCGCGCGCGTCGCGGCGCGGACCTCGCGCTCGGGCCGCGTCGGCGTGATCGGGACGCACGGGACGGTCGCGAGCGGCGCGTACCAGGCGGCGATCCGGCGCGAGCGCGCCGACGCGCGGGTGATCGCGCGCGCCTGCCCGCTCTTCGTACCCCTCGCGGAGGAGGGCTGGACCGACCCGGCGGACGAGGTCGTGCGCGGCGTCGTCGCTCGCTACCTCGCGCCCGTGCGCGAGGAGGGCGTCGACACGCTCGTCCTCGGCTGCACGCACTACCCGCTGCTCGCCGCGGCGATCGCGGACGCCGTGCCGGGCGTCACGCTCGTGGACAGCGCGGCGGCGGTGGCGGCGGAGGTGCGGGAGCGCTTCGGCGGAGGCGGCGCCCGCGACGGGGAGCACCGCTTCTTCGTCACGGACGCGCCAGAGCGGTTCCTCGCCATCGCAGGGCGCTTCCTCGGCCGCCCGGTGACGGCGGCCGAGCACGTGGATGTGTAGGGTCGGGTCCGGGGCGCCTCACCGCGGTACCCCTTCGCTCGCCGCGCGCCCGCAGATCCGGTAGATTCGGAGACCGATGGGCGTCGAGGCGAAGAAGATGGTTGTGGGTTTCAACCACAACATCAAGCACAAGGGGAAGATGTACCACATCCAGACCGAGGACTCGGGACTGGAGAACCCCCACATCATCACGCACCTCTTCGTGGGCGGGAACATCCTCGCCTCGAAGAAGACCTCCTATGCCGACATCGTCGGGGCGGAGAACCTCGCCCAGGTCGTCCGCGAGCTGATGGAGGAGCAGCACAAGGAGATGCTGCGGAACCTCATCAACGGGGTCTACGACGACATCGACTCCGCGTACGCCCAGCACGCCCACTCGTATCAGCCCGGGCAGATCCACGCCGACGGCCGCAAGGTCGAGATGAAGGCGGGCGTCTCGCTCCCGGCGCAGGTCGTCGCGGACCAGCTCCCGCCCGAGGTGCTCGCCGCGCGCCAGGGTCCCGCGCCGATGCTGCACAACGACGGCGCCGAGACGCTCTTCGGCGAGGACCTCATCAGCGAGAAGAGCCTCGACGAGGTGATCCTCTCGTACCTCGCGGAGGATCTCGGCGAGCGGAAGTAGCCGGTCCCGCCGTGATCCAGCTCTTCCACGTCACGAAGGAGTATCCGGGCGACGGCCCGGCGCTCCAGGACGTGTCGCTCGAGATCGACAAGGGCGAGTTCGTCTTCCTCACCGGCGCGTCGGGGGCGGGCAAGTCGACGCTCCTCAAGCTCATCTTCTGCGAGGAGCCGGCGACGAGCGGGCAGCTCCTCCTGTTCGGGAAGAACGTCGCGAAGATCCGCGCGTCGGCGATCCCGTTCGTGCGCCGGAACATCGGCGTCGTGTTCCAGGACTTCAAGCTCCTGCCGCTCCGCACCGTGGCGGAGAACGTCGCGCTGCCGCTCGAGGTGCGCGCGCTCCCGGAGAAGGAGATCCGCAGGAAGGTGAAGACGCTGCTCCGCTCGGTCGGGCTCGAGCACCGCGGCGACAAGTTCCCGCCGTCGCTCTCCGGCGGCGAGCAGCAGCGCGTCGCCGTCGTGCGCGCGCTCGCGGCCGATCCCGCCCTCCTCCTCGCCGACGAGCCGACCGGGAACCTCGACCCCGACCGCACGCTCGAGGTGATGGACCTCCTCTACGGCGCGAACGCCCGCGGCACGACGGTGGTGGTCGCCACCCACGACCGCTCGCTGCTCGAGCGCTACAAGAGGCGGGTCGTCGTGCTCGAGCGCGGGCGCCTGCTCTCGGACGGCGACTCGATCCGCCGCGCCTCTCCATGAGCTTCCGGCCGGTCCACTCCACCCGGCGCGCCCTCGGCGCGATGGCGCGCGGCCCGTACGTCGCGCTCGTCGGGACCGCCACGATCTTCGTGGCGGTGTTCGCGACCGGTCTGTTCGCCGCGGCCCTCGGCGGGGCGGAGCGGCTGCTCCAGGCGTGGGCGGGAGAGGTCGAGCTCTCGGTGTATCTCGCGCCGGGCTCGGACGTCGAGGCGGCGGCGCGGGCGGCGCGGCTCATCGCGCCGGGGCGCCCGGTCCAGGCGGTGCCCGCGGCGACCGCGCTCCGCCGGCTTCAGCACGACCTCGGCGACCAGGCCCGCGTGCTCGAGGGGGTCGGGCCGGGCGCGCTCCCGGACGCGGTGGAGGTGCGCGCCCCGGGGATCTCGCTCGACGGGGCGCGCGAGCTCGCGGCGCGGCTGCGCGGCGGCGTCCCCGGCGCGGCGGAGGTGGACTACGGGAACGCCTGGCTCGAGACGCTCGAGCGGCTCGTCCGGCGCGCCAAGCTCGCCGCGCTCGTCCTCTTCGGCGCGCTCGCGGTCGCGACCTCGGTGCTCGTGTCGAACACGCTGCGGCTCGCGGTGTTCGCGCGGCGCGACGAGATCGAGATCATGAAGCTCGTCGGCGCGACGGACGCCTTCGTCTCCGCCCCGTTCCTCATCGAGGGGTTCCTGCAGGGGGTCTTCGGCGCGGGGCTCGCGGTGTGCGCGCTCCTCGCGCTCCACGCGCTCGTCGTCCCGAGGCTCGCCGCCTCCATCGCCGTCGCGGGCGGCCTGCGGCTCGCCGACACCCTGCCGCCGCTGCTCCTCGGCGGCCTCGTGCTCGCGGGGGGCGCCGTCGGGCTCCTCGGCAGCGCCCTCTCCGTCGCGCGCACGCTCCGGCGCTTCCAGGAGTAGCTCCTTGCCCGGCGCGCTCCTCCTCGCCGCCGTCCTCGCCGCCGGGAGCCCACGGGCGCAGCTCGACGCGCTCGAGGGGCGGCGCCGCGCCGAGGAGACGGCGGCGCGGATGCTGGCGCAGCAGGAGCGCTCGATCCTCGACACGCTCGCCGAGGCGGAGACCGCGCTCGCGGAGGCGCGCGCGGAGTGGAGACGGGTCGAGGCGGAGCGTGCCGAGGCGGAGGCGCGGCTCCACCGCGCGCGCGACGCGGAGGCGCTCGCCCAGGGCCGGATGGCGGCGAAGCTCGCGGAGCTCAGGCCGCGACTGCTCGCGCGGGCGCGGCTGGGGCGCGCCGGTGAGCTCGAGATCCTGCTCGCGTCGCGCTCGCTCGCGGACCTCGTGAAGCGGCGCTACCTCCTCGACCGGATCCTCGGGCGCGACCTGTCGCTCCTCGGCGACGCGAAGGCGGCGCTCGCGGAGCGGGAGCGCGCCCGCGGCGAGCGCGAGCTCGAGGCCGGGCGGCTGCAGGTCCTCGCGGTAGAGGTGGACGACCGGCGCGCACAGGCGGAGGCGCGCCGCGAGGAGCGCGAGACGCTCCTGCAGGCGCTGCGCGGTGCCCGCGTCTTCCACGAGCGCGCCGCCGCCGACGCGAGCGCTCAGGCGCGCAAGCTCGCCGACTTCGTGGCGACGCTGCCGCCGCCGCGTGCGGGACTCTCCGGCCCCGGCGGGTTCGCCGCGAGGAAGGGGAAGCTCGCGCTCCCCGCGCCGGGGTCGATCACCGTGGGGTTCGGGAAGGTCGTGAACCCGAAGTTCAACACCGTCACGGTGCAGAACGGCATCGACGTCGAGGCGCGCGCTGGTGCGCCCGTCCGGGCGGTGGCCGCCGGTCGGGTCGTCCACGCCGGCTGGTTCAAGGGGTATGGAAACCTCGTCATCGTCGACCACGGCGAGGGGTACCACACGCTCGTCGCCCACCTCGCGAGCATGCACACGGCGATGGGTGAGGAGGTGGACGCCGGCGACGTGCTCGGGACCGTCGGCGACTCGGGGTCGCTCAAGGGGGCGTACCTGTACTTCGAGGTGCGCGAGAAGGGCCGGCCGGTGGATCCGCGCCCGTGGCTCGGGAGGTGAGCTGCGGGTCCAGGTCCAGGCCTGCTATCATCCTCGGCGATGCGACGCTCCCGCCGGCTCGTGCATCTCGCCCTCGTCCCCGTCCTCGCCGTGGCGTTCTTCGCCGGGCTCGCGGTGGACCACCTCGCGAGCGCGGCGCGGCGCGCCTCGGCCCAGCCCTACCGCCCGCTCGACGTCTTCTCCGACGTGCTCGCCCACGTCGAGAACAGCTACGTCGAGGAGGTGGACGAGAAGGAGCTCGTCTACGGCGCGATCGACGGGATGATGTCGCGGCTCGATCCGCACTCCGTCTTCATGCGGCCCGACGTCTACCGGCAGATGCGGGACGACACCACGGGTGAGTTCGACGGGCTCGGGCTCGAGCTCACCCTGCAGGACGGCGAGGTGACCGTGATCTCGCCAGTGGTCGAGTCGCCCGGCGAGCGCGCGGGCATCCACCCCGGCGACCGCGTCCTCTCGATCGACGGCGCGTCCACGAAGGACATGACGCTCGCCGAGGCGATCCGGCGGATGAAGGGGCCCGCCGGCACGAAGGTGACGCTCGAGATCATGCGCGAGGGGTTCACCGCGCCGCAGAAGCTCGTGCTCGTCCGCGACCGGATCCGGACGCAGAGCGTGGACCTCAAGGTGCTCGATGCCGACCGGCGCTACGCGTACGTGCGCATCCGGACGTTCCAGGAGCGGACCGACCGCAATCTCCTGAAGGCGCTCGACGACGCCCGCGCCCAGCTCGGCGGGCAGATCCGCGGCCTCGTCCTCGACCTCCGCAACAACCCGGGCGGCCTGCTCGACCAGGCCGTGCGCGTGTCGGACGTCTTCCTCCCGAACGGCATCATCGTGACCACCGCCGGCCGCGGCCGCCGCAACATGGAGGTCGAGCGCGCGCACGAGAAGGACACCGAGCCCGCCTACCCGCTCATCCTGCTCGTCAACAAGGGAACCGCGAGCGCGAGCGAGATCGTCGCCGGGGCGCTGCAGGACCACGGGCGCGCGGTCATCATGGGGACGCCCACGTTCGGCAAGGGCTCCGTCCAGACCATCATCGAGCTCGAGGACGGCTCCGGGCTGAAGCTCACCGTCGCGCGGTACTACACGCCGAAGAACCGCTCGATCCAGGAGCGCGGCATCGCGCCGGACGTCGTCGTCGCGGACGCCGCGCCGCCGCGGGTCGACGACGCGCAGCCCGGGGAGCGCGAGCTGAAGCGGCACCTCAAGAACGACGCGCCCGCGCCCGTCGCAGTCGGCCACGCCCCCGAGGACAACCAGCTCCGGACCGCGCTCGACTACCTCAAGGCGGTCGACATCTTCAAGGCGTCGCTCGAGACGCCGCGCGGCGTCGCGGTGAAGAAGGAGTGACCCCGAGGTCCCCCGAAGGTGCGCGCCGCAGCGCGCCATGCCTCGTTGACTTCCCCGACCGTGCCGATATAGTCCGCCGCAATTTCGCGGGTCCCGGCAGGGGGATCCTCACCCGCGGACCCTCTCGGACCCTCTCGGACAGATGAGCGCTCTCGAGCTTTCGGTCGTCGCGGCCTACGCGCTTCTTCTCCTCGTACTCTCCGTGTACGGCTCGCACCGGTACGCGATGGCGTACCTGTACCACCGGCACAAGTACCGGCTGCCGACGCCGAAGAGCCGCTTCGAGCAGCTCCCGCGCGTCACGATCCAGCTGCCGATCTTCAACGAGATGTACGTGACCGAGCGGCTCATCGGCGCGGTCGCGAAGATCGACTATCCCCGCGATCTCCTCGAGGTCCAGGTCCTCGACGACTCGACGGACGAGACGCAGGGGATCGCCCGCGCGTGCGTCGACCGGTTCCGCGCGGACGGGCTCGACATCTCGTACGTGCACCGCACGAATCGCAAGGGCTTCAAGGCGGGCGCGCTCGAGAACGGGCTCGCGCTCGCGACGGGCGAGCTCGTCGCGGTGTTCGACGCGGACTTCATCCCGGAGCCGGACTTCCTGAGCCGCAGCGTCCACTTCTTCACGGACGAGGGCGTCGGCATGGTCCAGGCGCGCTGGGGCCACCTGAACCGCGACTACTCGGTCCTCACCCAGGTGCAGGCGATCCTGCTCGACGGGCACTTCGTGATCGAGCACACCGCGCGCAACCGCTCGGGTCGCTTCTTCAACTTCAACGGCACCGCCGGGATCTGGCGGCGGACCGCGATCTCGGACGGCGGCGGCTGGCAGCACGACACGCTCACCGAGGACCTCGACCTCTCGTACCGGACGCAGCTGAAGGGCTGGCGGTTCGTGTACCTGACGGACCTCGTCACCCCGGCCGAGGTGCCGGTGGAGATGAACGCGTTCAAGACCCAGCAGCACCGCTGGGCGAAGGGATCGATCCAGACCGCCCTCAAGCTCTGGCCGCTCCTGCGCAAGGCGAACCTCCCGAGGGAGGTCCGGCGCGAGGCCTTCTTCCACCTCACCGCGAACATCGCCTACCTGCTCATGATCCCGCTCACCATCCTCCTGCCGATCACGGTGGTGGTGCGCGTGTCGCACGGCTGGTACGAGGTGCTCCTCCTCGACATCCCGTTCTTCGCGGCGGCCACGTTCAGCGTCGTGATGTTCTACGCCGGCAGCCAGGCCGAGCAGGGGCGCACGTGGTGGGAGCGTGTGAAGTACCTGCCGCTCGTGATGGCGCTCGGGATCGGGCTGTCGGTGAACCAGGCCCGCGCGGTCGTCGAGGCGCTCATGGGGTACGAGACCGGCTTCACGCGCACCCCCAAGCACGGCGTGAAGGGGGCGGGCGAGTCGGTCGTCCGCAAGCGCTACAAGGCGGCGGCGACGTTCCAGCCGATCGTCGAGCTCGCGCTCGCGGCGTACATGACCTACGGCGTCGTTTACCTCGTCGAGCGCGAGGTCTACTACTCGCTCCCGTTCCTCGTGCTCTTCCAGGTCGGCTTCGCCTACGTCGGCCTGTCGAGCGTGTACGAGGGCGTGCGCGGGAGCGTCCTGCGCTGGTCGCGGGCGCCGGTGCCTCAGCCCTCGCCCGAGTAAGGCAGCCGCAGCCGCAGCGAAGCCGCAGCGAAGCCGCAGCGAAGCCGGCCGGGGCGCCGCGGCGCCGCATCGCGGAGGCGCCACGTCTCGGAGATCGTGCGCGCGCGGCTCGCTCCGCCTCTGCGCCGTGAGGACTGTTCGACGCGCGCAGGCGCGTAGCGCTCTGCGCGCGGAGTTCCGCAACGGCGCCGTGGCTGCTCTCGTCGCGCGCGACGAACGCAGCGTCCGCGCCGGAGCGCCTGCGGCGACGCGGCGTCCCGCGCCGGCGGCAGCGGCTCGGTCCAGCCCCCTCACCCCGGCCCCCCCCGGCCCTCTCCCCCGCTTCGCGGGGGCGAGGGAGAACCCGCTTGGTGGGCGAGGGAGGGATGCTGCCCAGTAGCCTGCTAGGCGAGCCGCTTCTCGAAGACCGACACCCCGCGGTCGAGCCGCCCGACCTCGGCGAAGCCGATCCGCTCCCAGAAGGCACGGGCCTCGGGGTTCTCGTCGCCGACGGAGAGCCGGAGCGTGTCGTACCCCGCGCGGACGAGCGCGTCCTCGAGCGCGGCGGTCGTCTCCTTGCCGTACCCGAGCCCCTGGCACGCCTCGCGGAACAGGAGCAGCGCGACGTGCGCGACGCGGGGCTCCGGGTGGTGCAGGTACAGGTCGAGGACGCCGACGGCAGGGCCGCCGACGATCGGGACGAGGGCGTAGATGCGCCGCAGGTCGTCGCCCTCCGCGTCGGCGAGCAGCCGCGCCGCGGCGTCGGCGCCGGGCGGGCCGCCCTCGGTCCGCGCGAAGTAGTCCGGCGCGCCCTCGAAGCAGGCCTGGATCTGCATGGAGGCGTCGACGCCGGCGCGGACCGCGCGGACGCGCGGGCCCTCGATCGGCGGCAGCTCGGCCCCGGGAACGTCGTCGGTGGGTGGGTGGGCGCGCGGCATGTAGGTCTGAGTAGCTCGCGCCCGCGCGGCGGGTCAAGCCGGTCCGCGCCGGTCACCCGAAGAGGACGCGGCGCGCGCCCTCCCCGGCGAGCGAGGGGGCGACGTGCTCGGCCCCCGCGGCGCGCAGCTCCTCCTCCCCGTACCGGCCGGTCGCGACGCCGAGGACCGGGATCCCCACGGCGTGGGCGCCGGCGACGTCGCGCGGCGTGTCGCCGATGACGAGCGCCTCCGCGGGGGCGACGGGGCGCCCGAGCCGCGCGGACGCGCGCCGGAGCGCGGCGCGCACCACGTGCTCGCGGTCCTCGCCGTCCGCAGCGAACCCGCACACGGCCGAGGCGCCCCAGTCGAAGTACCGGTCGAGCCCGCCGCGCGCGAGCTTGAGCCGCGCGCCCTCGACGACGTTGCCCGTGCAGAGCGCGACGAGGGCGCCGCTCGCGCGGAGCGCCTCGAGCGCGTCCACCACCCCGGGCAGGACGGCGTACCCGGGCCCGTGGATCTCCGTCTCGAGGTGCATCACGTAGCGGGCGAGGAGCGCGTCGCAGAACGCCTCCTCGAACCGGTGCCCGAGGAGCCGCAGCGCCTCGCGCACGATGAGCCGATCGGTCATCCCGTCGAGCCGGAGCCCGTGCAGCGCGCCCTTCACCTCGCCGCAGTGCTCCGCGACCGCCCGCTCGAAGGCGCGGCGCCCGGCGCCGCCCGCGGACACGAGCGTCCCGTCGATGTCGAAGAGGTAGACCGCCCACGGGAGGGTGGCGCTCACTGGAAGAGCGCCTCCACGAACTCCTTCGGCGCGAACGGCTTCAGGTCCGCGACGGTCTCGCCCACGCCGACGTAGCGGACGGGGATCCGGAGCTCGTCGCAGATCCCGATGACGACGCCGCCCTTGGCGGTGCCGTCGAGCTTCGTGAGGACGATCCCGGTGACGCCTAGCGACTCGTGGAACTGGCGCGCCTGCGCGATGGCGTTCTGGCCGTTCGTCGCGTCGAGGACGAGCAGCACCTCGTGGGGCGCGCCCGGGGTGGCCTTCCCGATGACGCGCTTCACCTTCTTCAGCTCCTCCATGAGCGGCGCCTTCGTGTGGAGCCGGCCGGCCGTGTCGCAGACGACGACGTCGGCCTTCTCGGCGACGCCGCGCTGGACCGCCTCGAAGCAGACGCTCGCCGGGTCGGAGCCCTCCTTGCCGCGCACGACCGGCGCGCCGACCCGCGCGGCCCAGATCTCGAGCTGCTCGCCGGCGGCGGCGCGGAAGGTGTCGCCGGCGCCGAGCACGACCGAGTGGCCCGACGCCTTGAGCTTCGCCGCGAGCTTGCCGATGGTGGTGGTCTTCCCCGACCCGTTCACGCCGACGACCATGACGACCCACGGCCGCGCGGCGCCGACCTCGAGCGGGCGGCCCGCGCCGTCGGCCGCGCCGTCGAGCGCGAGGATCCGGGCGATCTCCTCGCGGAGCGCCCCCTTCAGGCGGACGAGATCCGAGAGCTCCTTCCGCTTCACGCGGTCGCGGGCGGTCTCGAGCAGCTTCGTCGCCGTCTTCACGCCGATGTCTGCGGTGAAGAGCACCTCCTCGAGATCGGCGAGGACGGCCTCGTCGACGGGCTTCCCGCCCGAGAAGACCGCGTTCAGCCGGGCCATGAACCCGCCGCGCGTCTTCTCGAGCCCCGCGGCGAGGGTGCGCCCGGCCTCGGCCTCGACCTTGCGCCGCCGCTCCTCCTCCTCGCGCCGGCGCGCCTCCTCGGCCTCGCGCGCCGCGCGCTCCGCCTCCGCCCGGGCCCGCCGCTCCTCCTCCTCGCGCTCCTCGCGGCGGCGCTCCCGCTCCTCGCGCTCCGCCTCCTTCTTGCGGCGGTACTCCTCGCGCTTGCGGACCTCCTCCGCCTCGCGCGCGAGCCGCGCCTCCTCCGCCGTGGGCGCCGGCGCAGGCGGCGGCCGCGGCGCGGGAGGTGCCGCCGCGGGGCGGGGCGGCGGAGCAGGCCGCTCCGGCGCGGGAGCGGCCGCCTTCCCGCGCGCGAGCCGCTCGGGCGGCAGCGGGAGGGGAGGCTCGGGCGGCCCGCCCCGGCGGCGCAGCATGCGGACCGCGGCCGCGACGACGAGGAGCACGAGGACGACGACGACGGCGATCTCGATCGCGTCGTTCGGGGTGAGGGCGAGGGCGAGGGGGAGGATGTCGGGGGGCACGCAGGCTCCGGGAGGCGTGACCATATAGGGAGAGCGGCGCGGGCGCGCGACCCCTTTGCGAGGACCGGCGCCCCTACGCCGCCGCCGCCTCCCGCGTCCGCTCGGAGAGCCGCACGGACACGAGCTTCGAGACGCCCGGCTCCTCCATCGTCACGCCGTACAGCGTGTCGACGACCTCCATCGTGCGCTTGTTGTGCGTGATGAGGATGAACTGCGAGGCGCGCGACATCTCCTTCACGAGGTCGTTGTAGCGGCCGACGTTGGCGTCGTCGAGCGGCGCGTCGACCTCGTCGAGCAGGCAGAACGGCGTCGGCTTGATGAGGAAGATGGCAAAGATGAGGGAGACCGCGGTGAGCGCCTTCTCGCCGCCCGAGAGCAGGTTCACGCTCTGCAGCTTCTTGCCCGGCGGCTGCGCGAAGATCTCGACGCCCTGCTCGGCGTCGCCCTCGGCCGCGGTGAGGACGAGGCCGGCGCGACCGCCGGCGAAGAGGCGCGGGAAGACCTGCTGGAACTTCTCGTTCACGCGGTCGAACGTCTCCTGGAACCGCTCGCGCGACGCGCGGTTGATCTTGACGATCGCGGCCCTCAGGTCGGCGAGGGAGCGCTCGAGATCGCCCTTCTGGTCGCTCATGAACGCGTGGCGTTTCGAGAGGTCGTCGTACTCCTCGATCGCGGTGAGGTTGATCGCGCCCATCCGGTCGGCCTGCCCCTTGAGGTCGTCGAGCTTCTGCCGCTCCTCGTCGGACGGCGGCCGCTCGAGGTGGAACCGCGCCACCTCCCACTTGAGCTCCGCCTGGCAGCGCTCGCGGATCTGCTCCTCGAGGTGCGAGAGCGCGAGCGACTGCTCGCGCGCCGTGAGCGCCGCCTCGGCCGCGGCGGCGCGGACGCCCTCGGCGCGGGTGCGCACCTCGCGCACCTCGCCGTCGCGCGCGCGAGAGCCGGCGGCGAGCGCCTCGTGGGCGCCGCGGGCACGCCCGAGCTCCTCGCGCACCTGCGCGAGGTCCACGGCGAGGCGACCGAGGTCGAGGCTCGTCCCCTCGATCCGGCCGCGCAGCTCGGCGGCCCGCGCGTTCGCCTCGGAGAGCGCGGCGAACAGCCGTGCGCGACGGTCCTCCACCTCGCGCCGCGCGTCCTCGATGCGGCGCAGCGCGGCGCCGAACGACTCCCGGCGCTCCGCGTCCGCGGCGACCTTCACCTTGAGATTCATGAGCTCCGCGGTGAGCGCGTCCCCGCGGGCCTTCGTCGTCTCGAGCCGCTCCACGGACTCGCGCGCCCGCTCCTCCGCCCGCGCCTGCTCGGCGCCGGCGGTGGCGGCGGCGAGCCGGTGCTCCTCCTCCTCGCGAGACAGCGCCGCGAGCGCGTCCTCGAGCTGGGTGCGCTCGATCTCGAGCTGTCCCTGCCGCCCCGCGACCCGCTCGAGCTCCTCGCCGACCCGGGCGAGGTCCTTCTCCTGCTCGAGGAGCGCGAGCTCCTTCTCGCGGCCGTCGCGGTCGAGGCCCTTGAGCGCCGCCTCGAGCTGGAGCAGGCGGGCCTGCAGGGTCCGGTGGCGCTCGGTCGCGAGCGCGAACTCCGCCTCGAAGGCGCGGACCGTCTCCTCGAGCTCCTGCACCTCGCGCCGGCGCTGCAGCGCGCCGTGTCCCTCGCCCTCGAGCGGGCCGCCGGTGACGACGCCGTACGGGTCGAGCACCTCGC
>WNGB01009701.1_pt1 | contig 17602 bp, 19 predicted proteins | sample 5400681 | NCBI WGS metagenome assembly WNGB01 (sample SAMN13153367, study PRJNA577476) | soil metagenome | isolation source: 115 cm soil or saprolite under grassland replicate 2 | place: USA:California | collected 2016-06-15 | reverse complement strand
CACATGGCGGCACTCGGACCTGCCGTTCTACATGCAGATTAGCACTCGTAACGCGGGACGACCAGGCGTGAAGTGAACGCTGTTACTGCACTGACACGGAAGAGGTCACTGGTTCAATCCCAGTATCGCCCACCAGCTCACAGGCCATGTCCCATCGACGGACATGGCCTCTCTCGTGCCCGTACAGCAGTGGAGTACAGCAGCGGTCAGCCATCAAGGCTTTCCCCGAGCTTGCGGAGCGCTTCCCGGGTCTGTGCGGATGAGACCTGGGTGTAGATCTCCATCGTGACCTAGAACTTGGCATGCCGGAGGATCGCCATCGCCACCCGCGGATGCACATCGAGATCGGCGAGGAGGGTGCCGCAGGTCCGCCGAGCGTCGTGGACCGTGATCCGCCGGACCTTGGCCTTGATGATCCGGTTGTCGTAGGAGCGGTTGAAGTTGCGCGGTTCGATCGGGGTGCCGTGCCTGGTCGTGAAGATCAGATCCGTCGGGTGCCACTCCTTGCCGGCCTTCTCCCGGGCCGCTTCCTGCTCGGCCTTGCGGAGCCGTAGTGCTGCCACACAGATCGCGGGAAGCGGCAGGGGGGCGTCCGATGCCTCGGTCTTGGTCTCCCGGTGCAAGAGGCGCCCGCGGACCCGCTGGATCTGCCAGCCGATGCTCAGCTCACCGGCGTCCAGGTCCACGTCCTCCCAGGTCAGCCCGAAGACTTCACCCTTGCGGAAGCCGAGCACGAGGACCAGGACGTAACCGGCGTAGAACGGGTCTCCGGCCACCCGGGCGGACTCCAGGAACCGGCGTGCCTCCGCGCTCGACCAAGATTTGCGCTTGGCGGGCCGGGACGCCGGCAGTTTGATCGGCCCGGCAACGTTCTTGCCGATCAGTTCCTCTCTGACTGCCTGGGACAGCGCGGAACGCAGCACCTTGCGGATGTCGCCGATCGTCCGTGCGGATGGGGCGCTGTGGCAGCACTTGCCGATCGCACAGCAGCGCCGCTTGTCCTCCGGCCGCTTGGCGTCCTTACCCTGAAGACAGCACTGGCACGCCTTCGGGATCTGGTTGATCCAGGTCTGCACGTCCCGGACGGTGAGCCGGTCGAGCCGCTTGGCGCCGAGGCCCGGGACGATGTACAGCCGGACGATCGTCTCGTATGTCGCGGCGGTCAATGGCGCCAAGTTCGGCTGCACGATCTCGCGTAGTCAGTACACCAGGAAGTCACCGACGGTCGGGACCTTGGTCGCCACCGGGCCGGCCTTGGCCTGGTTGTGCAGCCGGATCCACTTGTCGTGCACCTCGTCGCGGGTCTTGCCGTAGACGTACTTGCGGGTGCGTGTCCCGTCCGGCTTGGTGACCCAAACATAGGCGGCGTAGCCATTACGGTAAGGGAAGTTCGAGCCTTCCCCGTTGGCACGGGTGCGTTTGTTGGTCATGCGGCCCACTCCCGGGCCTTGCGCTGAACGTACTCGTCGACCCATTCAGGCAGGACACGACGGTACCGGCCGTCTTTGAGTGAGCGCAGCTCTCCGGTGGCGACAAGCATCTTCGTTTTCGACAGGCCAAAGCCGAGCATCTGCGCGACCTCGGCCACCGTGTACCACTTCGGCGGTAGGGGGATCGCAGTCACTCGATGGTCTCCTTTCGGGTGATGGTGAGGTAGGCGCGGACGTGTCCGGTGCGGCGGGCGGGTCGGGTGTGGGTGCGGTAGGTGTGGCCGTCGCCGAGGAGTAGTCGGGCGCGGCGGGCGGTGTCGGCGAGGACGGCTTGGGTGTAGCCGGTGGCGCCGATGACGCGGATTTGCATGATGGTGGTGTTCATGGGTGGTTCCTCCTTCGGTTGTGATGCAACGGGTTGAGTTGGGCCCGGGGCGGCCGGGGTCAGGGGGAAATGTCCACTGTGGAGTTGTCAAGATGCGGGCCGGTTCTGGTGTTGACACGTAGGTGTCAAGCGGCCAGCGGCAGGGGGTTGATACTGGTGTGGTCGCCGAGTTCCTCGGGGTCGGCGTACCAGGCGTTGTCTCGCCAGGAGCGGGCGAGGTCGGCGCTGGTGTTGGCGAGCAGGGCGTCTCCGGTGGTGATCGAGCCGGTGGCGTGGTAGCCGAGTTCGTAGATGACTTGTTCGGCTTGTTGGTCGTCCCATAGGTGGGGGTGACCTTGAGTCCGTTGCCAGATCATGCGTTGGCGGCGTTTGAAGGTGAGGGTGACGGAGAAGCCTCGGGATTTGGAGGTGATGTGGCCGCCGTAGCCGTATTGGTGGGCCCAGCGGCGCAGCCGTTGCCAGCCGGGTTCGGCGCCGAGTTCCCAGCAGGCCCGCACGAGCCGGCCGGTGTGGGTGTCGGGGTCGAGGTGGGTGAGGATGAGGTCGTCGACGCGGCGCACGTTCAGGCCGGTGGTCTCGGTGCCTTTGGTGACGTACTTGCCGATGTAGCCGGCGACCAGGTCCAGGGTGACCGGCCCGCCGGGGGCGTTGACGTGTTTGACGTCCAGGCCCTTGCCTTCCGCGTCGCCCCAGGCGATGCGCCAGCCCCGGTTCCGGTTGGCCGGGTGTGGTGGCGAGACGAACGAGGTCTTGGCGAACGCCGTCCGGACGGCGGCTTCCAGCATGAGGCGGGCAATGCACGCCGGCGGTTTGACGATGGCGTCGGGGCAGTCGGGGTGGTAGCCGTCCAGGCGGATGAGCACGTGGTAGTGGATCGCGGCGCGGGTTTGGAACTCGTAGACCTTGAAGTAGCGCCGCCGCAGATCCACACCGTGGGCCCGGCCGAGGCGTTCGACCTCGCGTTTGACCCCGGCAGCGGTAACACAACCGGCACTGCCGGAAACGGTCGCGCATGCGGGTAGCCGGGGAAATCGCGACCCGGGCAGCGCCGCGATTGAGTAGAGATCGAGTGCGCGCTCATCCGCTGAGCGCGACGGCGAACATGGGTGCGAGCGGCCTTGAGCTCATGATGTTGACCGGAAGGAGCGGATGTTCGGACTACGGATCAGAAGGTTAGGGGTTCGAGTCCCTTCGGGCGCGCAAGATTATCAGGCGTCTGGCCTGCGGAAACGTGGGCCGGGTATATTTCAAGATTCGTCCAATGTAGACCTCAGGTGCTCCTGGGGTGCTCGTCTGTTTCAGAAGTGTTCGTACCGGGGTTTGCGGCGGCGTGATGCTACGCGCCGCCGCCGTCCAGATCTTGAAGGTGTCCGGGCGGCGGCTCCTGGCGGTTGACCCCGTGAGCTCGCCCGGCGCCGACGTCGGCGCGCACGGCGCTTCCTGGCTCTCCAGCAGACCCTCGTCGAGGCACGACGGACATCCTCCCGCAGCCCCTCGGGCTGCTGATCTCGGATGTCCGTCAAAACGGGTCAGCCCCACAGGGAGCAGTAGCGGTGTGGAACCGCTGATCGGATCTATCCGCTTGATCAATGCCGGGGGCCGGCCTATTGGCGATTCCAGGTGGCGTTTGTGTCGTTCCGTTGGAGAGTTTTCAGCCGGTAGGCGAGTTCGCTCGCGGATGGGGGGCTGGTTGGTGCGAGGCGGACGAGTGCGGTCAAGGTGCTGACCTCCCTCATAGCTCGCAGTGTGGGGTAGCCACTCCAGCGTCGAAGGTCGTAGCCGTATTCGTCGGCGAACCGGTCGACAGCTTCGGTGTTGAGGCCGAAGCGAGTTGCGGTATAGGTGGGCGCGAGGTCGATCTCGCGCGGCCCGATGCGGACTGAGTCCCAGTCGCCGAGGACGACCGGAGGTGACCCGCGTTGCCAGAGGAGGTTGCCGACGTACAGGTCGCCGTGGATAAGGCCGGGTTGGAGTGGAAAGTCGAGGGTATTGAACTGTTCGCGAAGCTCATCGATGCGATGGGCCAGCCACCGGAGTCCGGTCGCGTCGGGGGATCCGACCGCCAGAGCATCGCGGGTGGCTTGTGTGACGGAGCGCAGCGGTTCATATCGCTGCAGCGCTATTGGTGGCGTCGTGTCGATGGAGTGCAGGTCTCGCGCTATCCTTCCGAGCGTTCCAAGGTCGTGCTCGGGGGCGTTGCGGGGCTGCGGGTAGTACCGCCAGAAGGTGACCGCGACGTCGTCGATCGGGCTGACCACAGGGTCTTCAGGTTCGGTTGGCAGATGAAGCGGTTCGGTTGCCGGGAAACCCAGGTCTGCCAGCCATGCGGCGATGGTGACGCCGGTCCGGACTCGCTCGGCGACTCCTTGTCCGTATCCAACGCGCGCGACGGCTCCCGCGTCTTCGATGAGGTAGACCGCGTTGCCGAAGTGCCGAAGCAGGCGTGGACGCTCGGCTTGGATCCCGACGTGTTTGCAGGCGTCCGCTACAACCCGATCGAGATCTGGCGGAGGTGTGCCGGGCGAACGAGCCTGCGTCACTTGTCGGCCTTGGGCAGGGAGCGGTGGCAGGACGAGATCATTTCGCCGATCGAGTTCCGCATGGCGATGGCGCGTAGGTCGTGCCTGCGTAGTAGTACTGTTTCGCTGGCGATCTCCTGCCCGCCGTCGGCGCCTTCAACGACCAAGCGTAGCCCGCCGCCACCGGCGACCCGACGGACCTGGTTCATGCTTGGCACCTGCCCGGTGACCTTGACGAACAGCTCACCGATCGTGGTGTTGGCGTGTTCACCGCGGGCGATGGTGGGCAGGTCGGGAGTGTCGGAGAAGCGCTTCCGCGAGAACTGCGCTTTGAATCCGGCCCGGCTGGTTGCGGCCGCGTCGAGCCCGTGGACCGTGCTGGTCACGTCTGACGCCAGCAGGGTCTTGACCCCCACCGGATGTAGCCTGCCCTCGGTCATGAGCTGCATGAGCAGCTCGATCTCGGGGTCCAGCAGCTCGGTCAGAGCCTTGAGGTAGTCGGGCATGAGCCGGTCGGCGGCAGACATGAGTTTGCCGAAGACGTCCTTGGGGTCGAAGGCCAGACCGACGTAGTTGCCCTTACTCTTGCTCATCTTGGCCCCTGTGCCGTCGGTCCCTTCAATCAGTCCGGTGGCGATGATGATCTCCGGCCGTTGGTCGGCGTTCTCCATCACGCGGCGGCACATCTGCATGTTGAGCAACTGGTCCAGGCCCCCGAGTTCGATGTCGGCGTTGATCTCGACCGAGTCGAGGGCCATGACCACGGAGTAGACCAGCTCGGCCATCGTGAGGCCGCTGCCTGCGGCGAGCCGGCTACGGAAGTCTTCCCTCTGGAGTGATGCCGCGACGGGCAGCTTCTCCAGAACACCGATGAACTGCGGCAGCGTGATGGGGGCGAGCCATTCGCTGTTGTAGCGGAAGTCGGCGTGGTCGAAGTCGAAGAACGGGGTGACCTGCTCGCGGTAGGTCTTCATGTTGCTGGCGATGTCGTCGTCGGTGAGGGCTGGCCGGTCGGCGGTTCGACCGGACGGGTCGCCGATCTTGGCCGTGATGTCTCCGACGATGAAGACGACGCGGTGGCCCATACGCTGGAATCGACTGGCGATGATCATGGGTACGGCATGGCCGACGTGTACGTCGGCGGCCGTGGGGTCGATGCCGAACTTGACCACGAGCTGGCGGTGCGCGCTCTCGGCGGTGGCTAGCAGCTCGGCGAGCTGGCCGGTGGAAGGTAGCAGCTCCTGGGCGCGGGCGGCGATGAGGACGGCCTGCTCGGTCGGAGGTAGGTCGGAGAGGTCCATCGCGCGGCGCTCGCGCAGCAGTTCGAGGATCTCGGCTAGTTCCGGTCCGTCGCGCAGGTCAGGTGCGCTCCCCAAGATCTCCATGAGCGTCTTATGAGAGCTGCCGAGACGTGTCGTATCGGTGAGCATGGTGGTGGTTCCTCTGGTCAGGCCTCGGCCGTGGCAGGCATTTTCAGGTACACGATCTTGAGCGTGTTGGTCCTGCGTTGCAGGACGGGCGGCTGCGGGCCGTGCGGTGACCATGAAGGTGTACTGGTGATGACCGGTGCATAGGTGCCGGGGTCGGTCTCCAGCATGTCCAGTGCGGCGGCGAAGTCGTCGTGTTTGTCGTTGACGCGGTACGCCTTGCTGCCGCGTAGCGTGGACTCCTTCTCCAGAAGGGTGCGAACCGGTATTTCAGCAGCCACATGCGCGGGGTAGACGCCGAGGGCGACCACCTGTCCGAGGGGCGCCACGGCTGTTGCTGCTGTCAATATCGGTTCACTGCTTATTCCTCCCGCCGCTTCTACTACGACATCGTACTGGGCTTCGGTCAGCGTGTCCGCCGTGGCCACGTGATCGGCGAAACCGGACAAGCGTTCGGCTCGGCTGGCGTCCTTGACGGCGATGGTGACCTGCGCGGCAGCCCGACGGTGGGTGTAGATGGCGGCCAGGGCTGCCATCGGACCGTCGCCGATGATCAGGATGTTTGCGTCTTCGATGTTCAAGCCACGCGCGGCGTGCAGCACGCAGGCGAGCGGGTCGGCCAGCGTCGCCAACGCGATCGGTAGCTGGTCGGGAATCCGGTAGAGCTGCGAAGGGGCAACTCGCACCTGGCCGCTGAAACCGCCTTCGCCGATGTCCAGGCGACCGATGCCGGCGTCGTTGGCACACTGCTCGGTCCAGCCGCGTTCGCAGGTCGGGCAGGACCCGCATGGGTTGAGCGGCCGGACGGCGACCAGTTGCCCGTCAGATCTGCGGCCGACCAGTTCATGGCCCAAAGACCGGAGGTCGAAGCCGGCGCGCAGCCGCTGGATGTCCGAGCCGCACACCCCGGCGGCGACAACCTCGATCACGCTGGCGGTGCTCATGTCCATCGCCGGATGTGCTCGTCGGTGCCGCCGGACAGCCGGGCGAGGTCGCGTAGCAGGCTCAGCGCGGCACCGCTGGAAAGCACTTCACGGGCCAGTGCGAACGCCTCGGGGACGGTGCGCTGGGTGGTGCCGAGGTAGATGAGCGTTGCCGCGTTGACCGCGACGAGATCGATCAGCGCGCGGGGTGCCTTCCCAGCCAGGACATCCACGATGATGCGGGCCTGGTCGGCGGCGGTCTGGCCGGAAGCCAGGTCTGTCAGACTGTGCGGGCCGACGCCGAGGACCTCGCCGAGCGCTACGCGGCGCAGGTGGCCACGTTCGCCGCCGCGAACGCCGACCATGCAGGTCTCGCCGATGATGCCGACTTCGTCGATCCAGCGGATATTGTCCGGGGTCGAGGCGACGACCAGCATGTCTCCGCGGTGGTAGCGGCGCAGGATCTCCAGCGACAGTGTGACGTCAGGATGTGCCAGACCGTACAGAAGATTGTCGACCTTGATCGGCAGAAGCAACGCGGGGAAGGCCAGCGACAGCACGTGCGGTGCGAAGAACAGGCCCCCGTAGGCGGCGTCGAAGCGAGGCACCATCTGCTCGATCTCGAACACGCCCAGGTTGCAGGCCGCCATGACGTCCAGCACCCGGTCGCGGTCGCCGCTGATCTTCACACCGAGCGTCTTGAGCGTGTCGGCCGATCCCGCGACGGACGACGTGGCCGCTGACGCGCACTTGGCCACCTTGATCCCGGCCGCTGCCGCGACGACGGCGGCCGGGGTGGAGATGTTGGGCGTCTTGACGCCCTTCTTGCCGCTCCCGGCCATGCCGATAACCGGCTCACCGGTGAACGGGTGCGCGGGCCGGTCGGCGAGGCGGTGCACGTCCAGCTCCAAGGCGGCATCGATGACCCCGGTCGCCTCCTCGGCGGTCGGGTGTTTGGCCATGAGCCCGTTGAGGAGCACACCGAGCTGGGCACTGCGCTGTCGATCGTCCTCGATCGCCAGCACCATCCACATGTAGTTGTGGGCTTCCTCGTAGGTGAGGTTCTGCCCGGCGTTGACGCGGTGCAGGTATGGCCCGAAATGCGCCGGCATTGCATCGAGCACCGCGGTGGGGCCGATCAGGTCGGCGAACACACCTTCCTCCTTCGTGGTCACCACAGCTCAGTTATCGAGATCAGGTAGTCGGCCAGCTCCGCCTTCGTCCGGCGCCACTTGGGTGAGGCCGTCTTGCACTCGTCAACCAGCGCGAGGCATTCGTCGATCGGCCGGAGGAACATCTGACAGATCAACTGGTACGACGCGGACGCCTCCGGGGTACGCGCATCATCGCGCGTCACGCGGGCGACGATCTCGTCCGGCGTCGTGGTCATATTGATCGACGAGCCAGGGATGCTCTTGGACATCTTCGGGTGTCCCTCGAACCCGACCGTCAGCCGCGAATAGATCGACGCCAGCGTGAAATCGCCCCGAAGGCTCGTGTCGTCGCCGAACCGCCGGGCGACCTCGCGGGTGAACCGGACGTACTTGTGCTCGTCGACGCCGAGCATGACCAGGACTGCGTCGAAGTCTTGGCCGAGCGTCACGAAGTCGGCCGCCATCAGGGCCAGGGACACCTTGCGCCGAAAGGTCATCCGAGGGTCGACGATTCCCATCGATGCGTAGTAGGCGTGATTGTCCTCCTCCGCCTGGTCGAAGTCGGTGTCCTCGGCGTAGAAGCCGAGCAGGTACATGTTGCGGAGACAATCAACGTCGTTGAACTGGCTACGCAGGACGCCAGTGGTGTCGTTGAACCCCATTCGGCGGCAGAAGCCGGCGAACCGGTCGGCCAGCTCGCGGGTCTCTGCGAGCGGTCGGCCCTTGCCGTGGTGGGCGTCGAGGTCGCCGAGCACGATCTGACACCGCTCACCGCCGTCCTGCAAAGCGACCATGCGTCGGATCTGAGACGCGGTACCCATGTGCGGCACTCCTGACATGCCGAAGCCGGTTGTGATGATCCGAGAGTCCCGGGGGGTAGCCAGGAACTCGGTGGCCCGGTGGTGGCACAGCCAGCGCATGTTCAGCTCTTCGGCGCTGATGCCGGCCAGGTCGAAGGTGAACCGCTCCAGTTCGAAGGTGTCGTACCCGTGCTCGCGCACGACGTACTGGTAGTAGTCCTCGGAAAACATCACCGGCTGGGCTGGCTTGGGGTCGATCAGCGGCCCGGATGCAGTGGCCGATGTCATGGTGCCTCCCATGCGTTTCTCGGCGCGTTCGATGACAATGCTCGATGCGCCGTGAGGCGAGCCAGACCACAGCGCACCCCCAGCGTGAGCGTGGCTCAATCGCCAAACCGGCACGCACACCGGCTGGAACGTTGCACTGACCGCGCCGACGCCGGACGGAACCGGGCATGCAGCAGCATCACTGTGGAGGGGCATCGTGGTCTGACCCGGGCCTGGGCTTCTGGGCGACGGTGGTGAGGTGACGAACCCGCCGACCCTCCTTGGTCACGATCCGCTGATCGAAGCTGAGTTGCCGATCATCCACTTGGTCCTCAACACGGACTGCAACGCCTGGCAGCTGACGGCCGCATCGGGATCGCCGGGTGTGTGCCGGTTCTGCTACCGCGAGCGCAACCGGGTCCAGGCCGACCGGGAGACCGTGCTGCGCGTGCTCGAGGTGCTGCGCGCGGAGTCGGCTGCCCACCGGGTCGTGTTCGCCGGAGGCGACCCCATGATGCCCTACGACAACCACCTGGAGTCGGCCGTACGGCACGCCTCGGAGCTGGGCTTCGCCGTCAACCTGCACACCAATGGTCTGCTGCTTCAGGAGCGGTTCGACGGCCTTCGCGAGTGGGTCGACGTCTACTCCCTGGCGATCGATGGACCCGACGCGCAGGTAGCCGACTGGCTCCGAGGCGAAGGGTACTTCGACCGCTTCACGGCCAACGTCGCGATGCTCGCCGGCCACGGCAAGACCCTGGCCTTCAACACCTTCACCGCCGCCAACAGCATCGGGCGCCTCGCGGAGACTGCTGCCATGATCCGCAGCATCGGGCAGCGCACGCCGGTCGAGTACTGGCTCATTTCGCAGTACCGACCGATCGGGCGCTCCGACGCCCGGAAGGCCGACATCTACGGCTTCACCCCAGACGAGTTCCGCGCCGCTGTTGCCGCCATACGAGCCGACATGGACCGCATCCAGATCTTCGAGCAGCCCACGCTCGCCGAAACCGATCCCTACCCATTCCGCGCCTGGGTGCTCGCTGACGGCAGGGTCACCGTCGATCTCGGCAGCGTCGCATCGCCCCGCAACGAAGCCCTTGGCAACCTGCTCGAAGCCGGACTGGCACCGCTGATCCGCCGGTCACATGCCTTGCGCAATAACGAATTCGACCGCTCCGTCCTGACCGGAAGCGCCCCGTGATGCCCACTGAGCCGAAGCCTGTCGCGGTCGTCATCGACATCGACGGCACCGTGGCCGATCACCGACACCGCGAACACCTCATTGCCGGTGCCGCTCCGAACTGGGGGGCGTTCTTCGCCAACTCCGGGCTCGACGACCCGCTTCCCGAAGGCATCACCCTGGCAATCGAGCACACCCTCCACTCCATCGTGATCTGGTTGACCGGCCGCCCCGAGCGCTACCGCCAGCTCACCGCCGATTGGCTGGCAGCCAACGGCCTTCCCACCGCGAACCTCAACATGCGGCCTGACAACGACGTACGCTCGGCCGCCATCTTCAAGGCGGAACGGCTTGCCCAGCTCAGCGCCATGTACGACATCGCGCTGGTCGTCGACGACGACGAGCAAGTGGTGGCCACCCTGCGCCAAGCCGGATGGCCAGTCCACCACGCCCAATGGATGCCCCGATGAGCCGCGTCCTGCGGGTCGTGCACATGCCCGCCCGGACCCCGTACGTCCGCAAGATCAGCTCAGACGCGTATTCGATACTCAACTGCGCCAACACCGGGCACGGCGTCATCCCGGCCGCTGTCACCGCCAGCTGGCTCCTCGACCGCCGGCCGCTTGACTGGCTTGACGTGCTACACCTGCACCACATCGAATTCGATGATCTTGCCACCTTGCAACGGCTTCTCACCGCCTGCGCCGACTCCGGCGTCAAGGTCGTCTACACCGCACATGATCTTACCCCCATGTATTGCACGCCGGACGACTTCACCGCTCGCATGGATCTGATCATCGGCTGCGGCGCGTCCTGGATCGGGCTCACCGCCGCCTCGGTAGAGGCACTGCAAGATCAGTTTCCCGACCTGCCACCAATCACGATCATTCCGCACGGATACGTCGTCAGTCCTGACGAATTGGAGAGCCGGACCCGCGCCGGTGGGCCGCCTTACGCGTCCCAGTACTTGCTGTACGGCGCGTTACGACCCAACCGTGACCACCTGGCGACCATCGCCAACTGGAGCCTGAGCGTCACTGACTCTGCCGCCCAGCTGAACGTGCTGCTGCGGGCGCTGAGTCCTGCCGACTTTGAACGCCACGACGTTCCGGCGCTGCTGACGATCATGAAGGCGGACCCGCGCATCAAAGCGTCCATGCGTGCCTACCCCTCCGACGCCGAGGTGGTCGCCGCCGGCCTCAACACCGACGCACTGCTGCTGCCCTACCTCTACGGCAGCCACTCCGGCCAGCTGGAACTCGCCTTCGACCTCAACCTGCTGCCGGTGTGTTCCTCGGTCGGCTACCTCATGAACCAGTACCAGGTCCACAAGGGGCTCGTGGGCGAGCCGATCTGGTTCGACTGGACTGACGGGCACCCATTCCTCCACGGGGAGAAGTTCGTCGCCGCCCTTGAACTCGCCCACGTCCGACTGTGCAACACCTCACGGCGCGGGCCGGACAAGGACTTCCTCGACTACCGCCGAGATGAACACGCCACCTTCCTCGACGCCCATCACAGCGTCTATGCCGCCTAGTCAGAAGGGACTGCCGTGCCGGCAGACACCAGACGGATGCTCGTAACCGGAGGCGCGGGATTCATCGGCTCGCACCTAATCGTCAGGCTGCTGCCCGGAGGTCTCCGGGTCGGGGTGGACAACCTGTCCACTGGCACTCAGGCGAACCTTGACGCCAGCCGTCGTACGGGCCTGCGCCGAGCTGAGCTGTTCATGACCACGACGGCCCGGCGGGCGCTCAGCACCCGCCTCGCCGGGCTGCGTAGCGTCATCGCGCTGCGGCCTACCGTCGTTGTCGGCAACCAGTTGCAAGACTCGTGACCCACATCAGCGGCCCGCCCCGGCCGAATGAGGGGGACGTAACCGCAGGCGCCACCCACGGGCACGGCAAAGTCGGGCCTTCGGTATTCGTGCAGGTAGCAGCCCCAGTGGTTTGAGAACGCGGCGGTTCTTGCGGGCGTTGTGTCGTAGGGCGGCGGCGATGTTGGTTACGCCGCTGATGCGGAGCAGGCTGATCGCGGTGTTGCGGAGGGTGGCGACGACGCGTGGGGCGTTGCCGGTGTGGACATGGGAGGCATCTTCCCGGTAGGTCACGTCCCTGATCCAGGGCAGCACCTGCACGCTCCAGTGCCCGCGTACGTAGGCCAGTAGGTCGGCGGGGCCAGCCTGGTCTGTGGTCAGGCTCGTGACATACAGCATCGCCTGGTAGGAGGTGCGGCCTTTCTCGGTGACCGTGCGTTCGATCAGGAGGACCTGCGCGGTGTGGGGGAAGTTCAGGTCCTCGGGTGCGTTGATGACCTGGATGGTGCGTATCTCGTGGCGGCCTCGGTCGTGGTCCTCGGTGCGGGCGGTGACGGCGACGTTCTTCCAATCCAGCCCGTCGAGCCGGTCGAAGAGGGTGGGTTGGTTGTCCAGCACGGGGAAGATGAAGTGCGCGTTCTTGTTCTGGCGTAGGAACCGGGCGTTGGCGCGTTGGGTCTGCATCGCGTCGCTGGTGATCACCATGCCGGTCAGGTCCAGTGGGGACAGCAGCGGGATGAACGCGGTGATTTCGTTGCTCTTGTCGGCGACCTGGCGCTGGGCAAGCACGAGGCCGGTATGGGTAACGGCGGCCAGCAGATGCGGTGCGCTGTCCTGGTCGGTGCGGGCTCCGCGGGTGGTCTTGCCGTCCACGGCCAACGCGGGCAGGGGCGGGACGTGCATGGCGCGGGTGCTGTAGCGCCTGCGGCGTTGACCTGCTGCCTTGGCCCGGCGGCGGGTCTTTCGGTCGCGGGAGGGCCGCCGGCCGGTGCGGGCCTTGGCTATGGCGGCCAACGCCGCGCGGCGGTGCAGCCATCGCCCCAGCACCGCGTCCAGGGCGTCGCCGTCAAGGCGCGTGCACAGTCGCCGTACCGTCTTCTCGTCCGGGCCAACGCAGCGGCCCGATACCGGGTCCTGGCGGGCTCCGAGGGTGCGCAACGTCTTCTGCCCGGCGCCGGCGATCCATTGCCCGATCGCGTGGAACGAGGTGTTGCCGGCCAGGACCGCCGCGATCGCCATGGCCAGGACCGTGGGCAGTCGGTGACGCACGCCGCGGGCATCTCTCGGATCAGGCACCTGGGACAACGCGGTGAGCAGGTTCTCCTGCCCGGTGTGTCCCAGTCGTACCCGACGCGGCGGGCTCTGCCTCTGGCCATGGACACGATGGATCAGCGAAGATAGCGACGCGGGCACGGGGCATCGTGCCGGCGGCTGAGCAGAACTACCACGCGATGCGCGACGAACTGACCACCCTCACCGGGATTGTCCGCGCCCTACTCGCCGAACGCTTCACCGAGGTCCATGCAGTCACCGACGTGTGGCTGACGCTGCCCTCTCAAGATCGGCGCGCGCTTCCGAGTGGACGCAGGACGGGTCCGGAACCTATCGCGAATACCTTGGCCGGTACGGTCGTTGTCGTGGATGGGGCCGGGCTGGATGATGCGAGCGGACGTGTGGCGCTGTCCGAGGCGTGCAGGGAGGTTGGTCTCGATCCGACCGGGGCGGAGCTGATTCGACTGGGCGACTATGCGACGTTCCGGCTCGCCGACGGGAGAGTCGTAGCTCGCGTGAGCCGCAACGGACGCCTGTTCACGGATGCCGCTCGGGAGGTCGCGGTGGCCCGGTGGTTGGCATCCGTTGATGTGCCGGCGATCCCGGCGCTCGATGTAGATCAGCCAGTCATAGCCGAGGGTCGGGTGGTCACATTCTGGGAATCGGTGTCGGACCGGCCGGAGTACGGCACCCCTGTTGAGCTAGCCGTGCTGCTGCGGCGCCTCCACCGGCGCGCGGCGCCGGCCGAGCTGGACCTGCCTCCGGTCAACCCGTTTCGCAAGGCGCTGCCGCGCATCGAGGAGGCATCCGGCCTCTCCGAGGACGACCGGGGATTCCTTCGGCGCCGCTGCGGGGAGCTGGTCGACGCGTACGCCGGCTTGTCGTTCGAGCTGGTTACCGGTGTCGTCCACGGAGACGCCAGCGTGGGGAACGTAATCCGGGACCGGGACGGCCGGCCACTGTTCGCCGACCTCGACGGGTTTGCGGTCGGGCCGCGCGAGTGGGACCTGGTGCTCACCGCGCTGTACTTCGAGCGCTTCGGATGGCACACCGCTGAGGAGTACTCGGCGTTTGTTGAGGCGTACGGGTATGACGTGATGGCCTGGGACGGGTACCCGGTATTGGCGGACGTGCGTGAGTTCCTGATGGTCACCTGGTTGTCGCAGAATGCGGCGACTGATCCGAACGTGGCGGAGGAGCTGACCCGGCGGATATCGGATCTCCGGACAGGCGCGAGCCGCAACGGCTGGCAACCGTTCTAGCCGGCGGCCGTCCATAGTGGATGCTCGGTGCCGTACTCGTCGAGTTCTCGTACCGCGGCGACCTCGGCGACCGGCGCCAGGCGCTGGCGGAAGCGGCGTACGTACTCCACGGAGCGGCCGGACTTCAGCTGCTCGCCGAGGTCCAAGGCATCGCGAGCGACCGTGCAAGCCTGCTCGACCTCTCCGGCGACGAGGTATCCGTCCGCGAGAACCATGGTCACGAAGAAGTCGCTGCGGACCGACGCTCCGGCTCCGTCGAGGGAGCGCTGTGCGTAGGTGACGGCATCCGTCGGCCGGTCGAGGTCACGGAAGCAGTGGCTGAACTCGGCGCTCAGCTCGGCGTCGTCGAAGTAGGTGATCCAGTCCGGATCGTTGCCGGGTCGGCGGCGCTCGAAGACGCGTACCGCTTCGGAAAGCGCTCGTTCGGCGCCGACTGTGTCCGAGCCGGCGGCCAGGGCGCGGGCCTCCATGGCGTGGAAGTGGGCCGTGAGCGTCGCGGTTGCCCGCCCGGCGGTACCGGTGCGGGCCGCGCGCGCGAGGTTGGCGGCCTCGCGGTGGCGCCCGAGGAACGTTGCCTGGTGGCTCATCGCGTCCAGGACACTGCCGCCGAGTAGGGCATCGTCGGCGGCCTGGGCGAAGCGGAGAGCCTGGAGAAAGTAGCGCTGAGCCAGACCGTGGGCGCGTCCGCTGTCGTAGGTCATCCAGGCGGCCAACAGGGTTGCCTCGGCGATGGCGGCGAACAGCTCCCGGCCGATGCGTTCGTCGTACCGTCCGTCGAGCAGGGCGGCGGCGTCGGACCGGAGGTACTGGATCAGCACCCGGCGCGCGTGGTCGCCGCCGAACTGGTTGTCCAGGCGGGCAAAGGCGTCGACTGTGGCGCGCAGAGCGGCAATCTCGGCTCTGCCAACCTTCCGCCCCTGCGTGCGTTCGTGGAGCTGATCCGGCCCAGAGCGCACAAGCCAGCTCAGGGTGGCATCGGCCCATGCGGCGTTGTTGACCGGAGTACCTGTGACGACGGTCAGATCTTCCAGGTCGGCGCGCCACAACGTGGTGGTTGCCCGCGTCGCGTCGTCGAGCTTGTTGCTGTAGTCCAAGCCGACATCGCCGGGTACGGCGTCGGCCGTGGCCATGCCGATGTCGGCGAGGGTGATGCGGCGGCCGAGGCGTTCCGCCAGTGCCTCTGCGATCAGCTCCGGTACCGGATCGCGCGGTCGTTGACCCTTCTGGATCCATCGGTACGCGGAGGTGTAGTCGTACGTCAAGGTGCGCCCGCGTGCGCGGCCGAGGTCGTTCACCCGCCGGGCAAGACCGGCCTCGGAGAACCTGGCTTCCTCCGCCAGGGCAGCCAGCGCCTGATTGGGCTGGCCCATCGACGGCACCTCCGTTCGTGACGCTGCCGGTAGCGTACCGACGCCACCCGTGTGCCCGCACGGCCCCGAGGCTGGTCACGTGCATTTCACATGGTCGCTCACATGGTTCCGACCGGCGATCCAGGCGCTTTGATCGACGTATGGCTGTACGGGGTGGTGCCAGGAACTGCGCTTCGTGTGAGGGCCGTGGTTGGAAGCTCGCCACTCCTCGCCGGGCGGTGATGGTCGCGGAGCAGGTTGTTCGGCTGGTGCGCCGTCCGTGTCCGGACTGCTTCGGCGAGGCGGAGACGCGCGCGGCTTGACGGTCAGCGCGCGTGACGTGGAGCTGACGTCCGTGCCGCGCAGAGACCGGCACCGGGGCGGGTGCTGGAGGTTAAGCCCGCTCGCCCCGGTGCCCTCCATACAGGGGACGAGGGATGAGTACGACGACGTACTACGCGATGACGGCCGACAAGCAGCTCGCCGCCGCACAGCAGGTACTGGACACCCATGTCACATCGAGCGCGACCGGTCGATGCCTGGCGTGCGGGTCGCTCGGCCCCTGCTACCGCCGCGAGAATGCCGTGGTTGTCTTCAGCCGGACCCTGCGGCTACCCCGCCGGCAGCCGGGCGCGACGCAGCCGGAGCTTACCGGAACCGGCGGTTCGACCTGGGACGGGTTCCGCCTCCGGCGAGCTGCGGGATCCCCTGGGCATTGCTCTCCGCGAGCCGGCGGGAGTGGGCGTGACGGCTCATCCGCACCACTCCCGCCGGCTACTCACCGGGTGGAACAGGGCGGCGGCTCGGTGTCGGGCGGTTCCGGGCGGTACCTCCGGTGAGCGCGCTGTCCGAGCGGGTGATCTGCGAATCGCGCCAGCGGCGTACACAGACGTACCGGGTGGAGGAGCGCCGCAGGGTGGATGGGGAGGTTGAGGTGCTGGCGGCGGGGCAGCGCAGCCTGACCGGCATCATGGCGGTGTTCCGTTGCGTGATGACCAGCGACCCGGCTCGGTACCGGGCGAGCGACGGCCCGTATCAGCTCCTGGTCGTCGGTGACGGCGTATGGACTCCGGAAACCGTGAGTTCGGTTTCCCCTCGGGCAATTCAGGCGACGACACTCCGATTCCTCGACAAGCGACGGTCAAGAGCAACGGAATAGCCGCCTGTTCGGCACGTGGCGATGAGCTGGCAGCGGGAAGGAGCGGGCTGCTGCGCACGGGCAACTTCCGGCGTGCGGTGAAGTGGCCGGAGGCTGTCCGGAAGGCGGGCCTGCCGGCCGGCTTCCACTTCCACGACCTTCGGCACACCGGGAACAACGTGGCGGCGGCGGCCGGCGCAAGTACCCGGGAGCTGATGCACCGGATGGGCCACTCCAGCATGCGGGCCGCACTGATCTACCAGCACGCGACGAGCGAGCGCGACCGGGAGATCGCGGACGGAATGGACCAGCGCATCGCGAAGGACCAGGGCAGGAAGGTCACACCGAAGAAGAGCGCCGCGAGGAAGCCGGCCAAGCCCAAGCGGCCGAGGAAAGGGGACGGCCCGGACGACGGGACCGGCGGCGTTCTGGCCCGGGTCGGCTGACCGCCGGGCGAATGGCCCATGGCCCGAACAGAGATCAAAAAGAGCGCGGGGGAGCGGCCGAGAAACCGGCCCTGACCTGCGTGTGGAGAGGTAGAGCGGCCGACGGGAATCGAACCCGCACCGTCAGTTTGGAAGACTGAAGCTCTGCCATTGAGCTACGGCCGCGCCGCCCCGGTCGCCCGGAGCGCCCCTAGCGTACTGGGTGCCGCGACCGAGGGGCGATCCAGCGCG
>WNGB01009087.1_pt1 | contig 17605 bp, 16 predicted proteins | sample 5400681 | NCBI WGS metagenome assembly WNGB01 (sample SAMN13153367, study PRJNA577476) | soil metagenome | isolation source: 115 cm soil or saprolite under grassland replicate 2 | place: USA:California | collected 2016-06-15 | reverse complement strand
TGCTACAGAGTACTGCATCACGCGGCGGCAGGCACAATGCACAGGCGTATTGGTCATGAGAAAGTCGTGTGGATGCCGCGCCAACCGTCGGCGTGCCATACTACAAATACGTGGCCTGGCACGGCGTCGATCACAAATTGGGGCAGCGGCGACTTTGATAAGTATATCACAGGTGAATGGGCCGTGCAAACCAGTGCCGGCGCGCACAGCGCATTGGAGTGACTAGGGGTTAGGGACCGGGGGCTGGGGATTGGAGGCTGGGGATTGGGAGTCACGTATCAAGCATCACGTATCAAGCGTCACGTATTGCAATCTACAATCTGCAATGGCTCGCGTCACCGTGTCAGGCGCATCTCGACCCGGCCGACGCGCAGGATGTCGCCTTCTTCCAGGCTGGTCGCATCGCGAACCTCTATCTCGTTCACAAATGTGCCATTGGTGCTATGCAGGTCTTCCAGCACCCAAACATCGCCTTGGAGCTCCAGGCGCGCGTGCTGCGACGAGAGGAAGGTGTCGTTCAGCGCGATCTCGCAGTTCTCCATGCTGCGGCCGATGATATTGCTTGGCCCCAGCGGAAAGATCTTGCCGGCCGCCACACCGCTCTGGCCAGCGCGCAGCACCACCAGCTGGCCGTAGGGGCTTCTGGATACCCCATCGCTCGATGGCTGGCCGCCCGCGCGCAGATCGCGCAGCACAAAGCGCAATACTTGCCAAAGAAAAAAATAGAGCAGCAACACCACCGCGATGCGCAGAATGAGGATGAGGATATCGATCGAGGAGTTGGTAAAATCAAACATAAACGAACTGCTATCCCGGCTACGCTTCTTTAAATGTCAGCTCCAGCCCGCCCAACGAGATTGTATCGCCATCGCGCAGCGCTTGCTCGGCCACCTGCTCACCATTGATATACGTGCCATTGGTCGAGCCCAAGTCGGAAAGCCAGAAGCGCCGCGCCCGGTAGCGCAGCTGTGCATGGTGTCGCGAGACGCGTGTATCCTCCAGGATGACATCGTTGTTCAGGCCACGCCCGATCGTCAGCTGCGTGCTTTCGAGCGGAATGACATGCGTGCCGCCGGCGGTGGCCAGCAGCAGCCGCGCGCGCGATTGCGATGTCGGGCCGGCGGCCGGCGGCTGAAAGATCTGCGTATGGCCGCCGGCGTCGGCGGTTGGGCCGGCGCTGATCGTCTCGGCGATCACCTGGATGCCATGGCGCGGCACGCTCGCATCGGCGTTCAGCTCGACTCTGGGGTGCTCGATCATGGCGAAGCCGCGCTCCTGTGCCAGCTCGGCCAGGTAGGTCGCCATCTCGCGCTCCATCTCGGCGCGGATCGGACCAAATGCGGCCAGATCTTGCGGGTTGAGAAAGGCGCGATAGACATTGGGAACAATCACGCGCCGCACACTGATCGTCTGCTGCGTTTCCATCGCTCGCTCGAGTCGCTTGGCGATCTCGGCTGGCTGCACCGGGCTGCGGAACAGCCGCGCGACCGAGCCCTCAACCATATTTTCCATGAACGATTCAAAGCGAGCAAGCGCAGGCATGGTTTTCTGCTCCATGGTGACGAGAACGTACGATCGAAATGTTGCTCTATTGTACCATGAACGCCTGGCGAGGTGACAAGGTGACAAGATGACAAGATGATGAGGCAACAAGGTGACAAGGTGGCATAGCACTCGTCACTCGCCTGCCCTGAGCCGTGTCGAAGGGTCACTCGTCGCTCGAGCGCGTGCATAATCGCAGTGCTGTCGCAATACGCACTGATCGCAGCGTGGCGTGCCCCAGATACAGATGCGCTGGCCGTGGCGCAGCATATTAAGGTGGAAGTTCCATAGCACATCGGCATCGCGCGGCAGCAGATCGAGCAGCAGCGCGTGCGCCTGATCGGGGGTAGAACAGCAGTACCAGCGATGCCGTCTTCGGCCCGACCCCCGGCAGCGCTTCCAGCCATGCCAGCCCCTGCTCAGCCGGCAGATCGGCTAGAAAATCGATACTCGGTGCCCCATGCTCGGCCACGATTCGATCCAGCACTGCCTTGATTCGCGGCGCCTTGACCTCGGGCCAGTTGGCTGGCGCGATCGCCGAGGCGATCGCTTCGACTGGAGCAGTGCGGATGGCCTCCCAGCTGCCATACTGCTTCCACAGCCGATCAAACGCTTTCGCCTCGTTGGCCTGGGTGGTACGGTGCGAAAGAATGGTCGATATCAGCTCATGCAGCGGCTCGCGGCGCGGCTTCCAGGGCTTGATGCCGTACTCTTCGCCCAGCAGCCGGTAAACTATATCGGCGCGCTGCCGAAGCGCGCCATCCGAATCATAATCAGAAGGTTCGCGCATCTGCTCAGTCATGATCACTGTTCCTCACTTTTAGAAACGTGTATCGCAACTTGTATGCCACTGGCAATCGGGGACGAACGACGAAAGACGAACGACCAAGGAACGCTTGCTTTCGTCCTTGGTCGTTCGTCTTTGGTCACCTCAATCAATGCTGACCATGTCATATCTAGCCGCTGCCCAGCAGATTGCCCAGGTCGATGCCGGATCCGCCGCTCGAGTTGCCCGGCTTCGGCAAATATTCGGCGATCGCCTTGGCCAGATTCATCATCGGCATCGTCTGGAGCCAGACCCGGCCAGGCCCGCGCAGCGTCGCCAGAAACAGGCCCTCGCCGCCGAACAGGATGTTGCGGAAGCCCTTCATCATCTCGATGTCAAACGAGACGGTCGGTTCGTACATCGCCACATGGCCGGTATCGACCTTCAGCACCTGGTCGGGGCCAAGTGTATATTCCATGATCTCGCCATCCAGGCAGACAAACGCGACGCCAGGCCCGGTCAGGCGCTGCATGATGAAACCTTCGCCGCCAAAGAAACCAGCGCCAAGCTTCTTGCGAAACTGGATATCCATCACCACGGTCTTCTCAGCGCACAGGAAGGCTTGCTTCTGAGCGATCATCTGCTGGCCTGGCCCGAGGTTGATCGGCACAATCTTGCCAGGCGCATCCGAAGCAAAGGCGACGATGCCCTTGCCGCCCTGGCTGGTATACTCGACCAGGAACAACGCCTCACCCGAGACCGCGCGCTTGAACATTCCGCCCAGCCCGCCACCGCGGCCACTAGTCTGCATGTTGATATTCCCGCTCATCCAGGCCATGCCACCGCTTTCGGAGTAGACCGTCTCACCAGGATCCAGCTCCAAGATCACCGCCTGCATGGTGGTACCGATTAGCTGGTATTCCATGCCGGTGGTGCCTTGGCCGCGCATTGTGACCGACGGGTTGGGCAGGTCAAGCCGCTGGCCGGGCTGGTTAGTGTAGGCGTTTGAGTCCGACATACTCACTCCTTCCATTGGTGCTGCCGAGGCCGCATTAGGCGCTGGAGTAGCGGTGGGGGTGCCGCATGTGGTGCAGAATTTAGCGTTCGGCGCGATTTCCGCGTCGCAGTTGGTGCATCGCACAGCAGATTTCTCCTAACTTCAAATGGAAAATGGAAAACGGAAAAGCCACTTTTCAATTCTCAATTTTCCATTTTCCATTCCGGTGACTAGTTCGCCTTGGTCAACGTGGTCAGGAATTCAGTATTGGCCTTCGTCTTCGACATACGGGTCAGCACCAGCTCGGTGCCCTCGTTCTCGCCCAACATGCTCACCATGCGGCGCAGTGTCCAGACCTGACGCAGGCTATCACCGAGCAGCAGCTCCTCGCGGCGCGTACCACTGCGCGTGATATCGATCGCTGGGAACACGCGCTTCTCGGACAGCTTACGGTCGAGATGCAGCTCCATGTTGCCGGTGCCCTTGAACTCTTCGTAGATCACATCGTCCATACGGCTGCCGGTATCCACCAGGCAGGTGGCGATGATCGTCAGGCTGCCGCCGTTCTCGATGTTTCGGGCCGCGCCAAAGAAGCGCTTGGGCGGATAGAGTGCCACCGGGTCGATACCGCCGGAGAGCGTGCGCCCGCTTGGCGGCATGTCCAGGTTATAGGCGCGCGCCAGCCGGGTGATCGAGTCCATCAAAATCACCACATCCTGACCACCCTCGACCAGGCGCTTAGCGCGATCAAGCGTCATCTCAGCGACTTTGGTATGATCCTCGACCGGCTCGTCAAAGGTTGAAGAGATCACCTCGCCCTTGACCGAGCGCTTCATGTCGGTGACCTCTTCCGGCCGCTCGCCGATCAGCAGCACCATCAAGTGTATGTCGGTGTGATTGGCGGTCAAGCCATTTGCGATCGACTTGAGCAGCAGCGTTTTACCGGCCTTGGGCGGCGACACAATCAGGCCGCGCTGCCCGCGCCCGATCGGCGCGATCAAATCGACCAGGCGGGTCGCCAGGATATTCGGCTCGGTCTCAAGCGTCAGCTGCTCGTTCGGGAAAATTGGTGTAAGCTGATCGAAGGCGGGGCGCTTGCGGGCGGTCTCGGGATCCATGTCGTTGACCAGCTCAACTCGCAGCAGCGAGTTGTAGCGCTCGCTCTCTTTTGGAGGGCGAATCTGGCCCCAGACACGGTCGCCGGTGCGCAGCCCAAAGCGACGAATTTGTGATTGCGAGACGTAGACATCATCGGGACCAGGCAGCAGGCGCGGGCCACGCAAAAAGCCGAAGCCGTCGGAGACGATGTCAAGCACGCCATCGTTGAGGCTGTGGCCTGCCTCTTCCGTCTGAGCTTGTAAGAGCTTGAAGATCAAATCCTGTTTCTTCAGACCACTGACGCCGCTGATGCCGCTGGTGCGGGCCATCTCGCGCAGATCGTTCAGGGTCTTCGTCTCCAACTCCGCTACATTCACCACTGGCGTTTTCTCCTGGATACCGGCATCCTTTACCGGCAGCCTATTATTGATTTTTGTCGTATACGTGGCACACCCAGCTCCCAACCGGTGGGTCGGCGCACCAGCATATGGATCACAATGTGTTTATGGAATACTACCCTTCAGCCTGGCCAGCCCCACCCCTTACCCGAGCGGATGCAACGGTATGCAAAACCCGGCCCCACTGATAAGGCAATCAGGCCGCCGACCAGCAGGGAAATGTGTGGATGACAGGATCATTGTCAATCTGAGGTATGCCGGGCTGCATTGCGCACGCAAACCGCGCAACCGCAGCGGAAAAAAGCTTACCAACAACCAGGGGGATGCGACCAACTGTGATAGCACGGGGTAGCACTATCTTGACCAAGTGATGGAGGATGCATAAGCAACACCTCACCTGTGAGTATAGTATACCATAGATGTCAAGCAGATGTATATATCACGCGATATAGCGTCGCATCACAAACGAGAGTATTGACAACAGCTATACGAAGGTGTAGAATTTAAGACTGTATTCATGTGTTCCCGACGCATAAGAACAAGTGGTCTGGTGGGCTGGATAATGACAAAACTGTAAACCAGAGTGTTCATATTTTTGCCGTTTACCCATAGTATACTATCAGGTGTAGTCAAAACACAGTATTTGATGGGACTTTCGGTACTCTTGCCAGAAGTTTAAAAACGGTGTAGAGTATTGCAGGTGACATAAGGATGTCGCCTTTGTCGGGGTGTACTGTGTACTAGGCTGTATACGCTTGACATCGCCATTGGCGCGTGGTAAAATGCCCTTAAACAGAACACTTGTTCTTAATACATTATAGGCTATCGTGCGTCGCTGGTATATGCTGCTGATAGTGCTGGTGTTGGCTGGCTGCGGTCAGCCGCTGCAAATCGGCACGCCTTCCCAGACACTAGTGCGGCCTACGCGGTTGCCAAGCGACACGGCGCTGCCCAGCGTAACAGCAAACAGTGTGCCAAGCGGGGCACCGCCCGCGCAAGCTACGCCGGACTTAACCGCGATACCGTTCGCAACGGCAACGATTGAGCCGACGGTGGGAGTGGAAGCAACGCCGGCCATATCTATTACTGCAACACTGACGCCAGCCGTGGTCGTCGTACCACTGACGCGGATGCCGGAGACAAACCAGCAGCGCTGGCGAGCGCAGCAGCAGGTTCGCAAGGTCAACGACCCGCCGCGGCTATACATCGCACTGATCCCGGCCACGCTTTGGTGGTACGATCCGCTAACAAACCAATCGGTGCCGATCGGTACGATCAGCGGCGAATTTCCTGTACAGGCCGAGTTTATATTGCGTGGCGCCCAGCAAGCAGCGCTCGAAGTGCCGTATAGGATCAACGCCGACTTCGGGCTCACCGCTATCTCCGAGGCTGTACGGGAGCGCATGCAAGCGGCCGGGTATTCGCAAAGCGTCGAGGCGTATGTCTTGCGAACAGATGATATCCAGCCAAAATAGCTCAGGGCCAACGCACATTGCCGCTTCTAATCGGAGCGAGGAGAATTTCGTGAGCAGCCGCTATCTCGACATGATGCGAAGTCAACGACGTCGCAACCCCACATTTCAGTTCACATCCAAGTCATTGCTCGCGCTCCTGGCATTGATTGCAATGGGCGGGTCGGCAGTTTACTGGTGGGGCGTTCAATCTACGCTCATCCCCGATAATCGAGTTGTCGCGCTGGCATTTACGGCGATCCTGGTGCTGGCGCCTCCAAGCTTGGTCAGCTTCCTGATCCCCTGGAGTCCCGGCGGCATGCTCTTACAGAAGGTCAATGCCAAAACCTGGGGCTATGTTGTGGTGGTCGGATGCTCGATCTATCTGCTGTACTACTCGTTTCAGATTCAGTGGAGCTGGTGGGCCGCCCAGCGTATCGTCGCCGAGAGTGGCCTGATCTATCAGCAGGTGTTCATCGGCATGATCGGCTTCATTATCATTCCGGCTCTGCTCTGGACACCGGTCTCATCCGATGAGCTAGTCGAGCAGGTGCGGCAGGCGCACTTGGTGAAACGCTATGAGCTTCAAACCCAGGCCGACATTGCGATCCTGCGCGCAACGCTGCTACGAGCGCAGGAGAAGGCGCTGATCGGATTCGCCAACCTCACGGTGGACGAGCGCGAGGAGCTGGCGGCAGTGATGCGATCACTGGTGGGCGGCATCGATCGTACGCTACGCGAGGTCGGCCAGACGGTCAAGACGGTTAGCGGTGTGGCGATGCCCTTCGACGGCATGCTGGATGATAATGAAGATATTCGCGATGTGCTTGAGTATATCAGTGAAAGCCTGACCGGATCGACCTTGACTGCGCGCAACGATCCGGATCATTATGAGATGGCATCGTTGCAGCCGCCGGCGGCCGAGCGCGAGCCTGGCAACGAGCGCCGCCCGCAGCAGCAGCGCGAGCTGCGCAAGGATCCGCGTAGAGACCCGCGTGAGGCCGGCTACTACCAAAACGACGAACGCCGCCGCCGCCAACGACCCGATGACTATGAGAGATAAACCATGCGCGGACGACAGTACTCAAGTGATGGAACATTGCCCGAGCGCGATCTGCATGATCTGAGCGACGTGTTCGCGATGCGGCTCTATCACAAGCTCGGCACGCGCGCCTACGGGCTGACGCGCAATGATGTGGCCGAGGTCATCCGCCCGTACACCGAAGATCTTGTGCAAGAGGATCGGCGCGTGCTACCCTGGCTGATCTGGAATCTGCTCCAAGAAGGTATGGAGCTGGAATATTCGATGCGCTAGAATGAAGATTGTTGAGCGACGCGGGACGGGTACAAGCTATCCGTCCCGCATTTTTATTGCCATGCTATAATCGAGCCTATGACAGCACGCATCGGCATCCTGGGCGGCACATTCGACCCGATCCACTATGGGCACCTGGCGATCGCCGAGGAGGCCCGCGTGGCCTTACAGCTCGACCGCGTACTGTTCGTGCCGGCGGCGCAGCAACCGCTCAAGCGTGGCACACATGTTGCCACACCTGAGCAGCGGTTTGCGATGACACAGCTGGCCTGCGCTCCCAACGCTGCCTTCGAGGTCTCACGAATCGAGCTCGATCGGCCAGGGCCATCGTTTACACTGACTACGCTAGAGGCGCTCCAAGCAGCGCGGGTCGGCGAGTTGCACTTTATTCTCGGCGATGATACGCTGGCCGACCTGACGCGCTGGTACGGTGCCGCGCGCGTGGTCGAGCTGGCGCGGATCATCGCGGTCGGTCGGCCGGGCAGCGCGTCGGATCAGGCGCGCATCATCCAGGCGTTGCCGGGGCTGAGCGAGCGGCTGGCAGTTCTACCTGGCCCCACGCTGGATATCTCCAGCACCGCACTGCGCCGGCGTGTGGCCGCCAGTCAGCCGATCCGCTATCAGACGCCCGACGCGGTTGTGGCCTATATTAGCGAGTATGGCCTGTATCGCTCACCGCACCCTGTTACATAGGACGCATGCAAAGGGGCGTGGGGCAAGTGCAACCTTCCCCACAGCGCAGAAAAGAGTTTCTTGGAGGGACTTGCGTACCTCCAAACCTCCTGCTGGTGTAATCCGCTTGAAACACACCTAACCTTGGAAGGAAATACTCATGGACGAAACGCTCACAATGCTGAAAGACCTCACCGATGCGCCCGGCGTGTCCGGCTTCGAAGAGCCGGTGCGGCGCGTAATGCGCCGGTATATGGAGCCGCTCGGCGAGATCTCAGCCGATCATATCGGCTCGATCATTGCGCGCAAGGCCGGCCAGGCCGGCGGGCCAAAGATTGTGCTGGCCGGCCATATGGACGAGATTGGTTTCATGGTCACGCGGATCACCGATGATGGCTACCTGAAGTTTCAGACGCTGGGCGGTTGGTGGGAGCAGGTGATGCTCGCGCAGCGCGTCGAGGTCCACACGCGCTCTGGCCCGATCATCGGCGTGATCGGCTCTAAGCCGCCACACCTACTCTCGGCCGAAGAGCGCCGGAAGATGTACGAAAAGAAGGAGATGTATATCGACATCGGGGCGGCCTCACGCGCCGAGGCTGAGTCGTTCGGGATTCGTCCCGGCGATCCGGTGGTGCCGATCTGCCCATTCACCGTGATGAAAAACGAAAAGCTGCTGATGGCCAAGGCCTGGGATAATCGCTTCGGCTGTGGGCTGGCGATCGAAGTTATGCGTCGCTTGCAGGGCCAGCAGCACCCGAACGATGTCTATGGCGTCGGCAATGTGCAGGAGGAGGTTGGGCTGCGTGGCGCGGTGACGACCACCAATGCGATTGGGCCAGACATCGGCTTCGCGCTTGACACCGGCATCGCCGGCGACACCCCCGGCATCAAGCCTGATGAGGCGCAGGGCAAGCTTGGCAAGGGACCTGTGATTCTGCTTTACGATGCCAGCATGATCCCGCACACCGGGCTGCGCGATCTGGTGATCGATATCGCGCACGACGAGGATATTCCGATCCAGTTCGACTCAATCGCCGCCGGTGGCACCGATGCCGGCAAGATCCAACTCTTCGGCGCCGGCGTGCCCTCACTAGTGATCGGCGTGCCGGTGCGCTACATTCACACCCACGCCGCGATCATGCACCGCGATGATTTCGATAACGCGGCCAAGCTGCTGGTCGCGGCCGTCAAGCGGCTGGATGCGGCGACGGTGCAAATGCTGAAGTCGTAACGAGTAACGAGTGACGAGTGACGAGTGGCGCAACACCCGCCACTCGTCACTCGTCACCCGTCACATCTGGCGTGATATTCTCCCCGCGCTGCCAGGCGCGCAGGTAGTCGTACGGCCCGATCTCGCCGCGCCGCACTTCCCAATCGTCCGGCGTCGTTGGGTGCGAGATGCCGAAGTGCAGATGCGCGTCGGTGAAGCGCGCATCGCCGCTTTTGCCGGTCAGGCCAAGCTGCTGGCCGGCGATCACGCGCACACCCGGCGCGATTCCATCGGCTATCTGCGACAGATGTGAGCCATAGTAGCGCACGCCGTCATCGCCGACGATCGCCACCGCCAGCCCACCGCGCGTGGCGCCGTCGTTCACCTTGGGGTTCCAAACATCCTCGCGGCTCACAAAATCCACCACCCCATCGGTCACTGCCACGAACACGCTGCCGATCGGACAGAAGATGTCGACGGCCGGGTAATCGTGGTGAAATCGACCGTAACTGACCTTGCCATCGCTCTGGACGGGAAAGACATGCTGCACCGCCCCGGCTGCCACCGGCGGCGCGGTGCCTGCCGGCGTGGCCGTAGCCGCGGCTATGGGTGTTGGTGTGGCTGGTTTGGGCGTAGGAGTAGCTGGCACGGTTGGGATAACAGTAGGTACAGCGGTCGGCAGCTGTGTCGGCGGCGTAGTGGCGCGCAGCACAAGCGTCGTAGTGGGTAGCTTCGCAGTGGCCTCCGCGGCCGGCTGGGGCGATGGTGGTGATGTCGCTGTCGCACTTGCGGCGCGCTGATCGCTACATGCGGCCAGCATGAGCGCCAGCATGAAGAGTGTTATCAATCGAACGCGCACGAGCGGGGTCCTTTTTCCACACAGCGGCCCGAGCGAGCTGCTCGCCCGGGCCGTCGATTGCTCAGCAGCGCGCACGGCGCTGGGTCTGCCTATCAGGCAGCGGTCAGCCGTGTCCCCGGCTTCCATGCCACATCGGCGGCATCTTTGGCCGCTTCCGGCAACGGCTGGCCGGTTGGATCTTGCAGCATGTAGCGCGTAATGGATGCACCCTGCGCATCGACGCACATCGTCCAGGCGGCGCCGGCCTGGTCGACGTAGAAGTTGCGCCAGGATGTGCCACAGCTGCCGGTCACGACATGCGCGCCACCGGCGACGGTGCCATCGGGCGCAACGCGCCAGACATCCACCGCGTCGCCTTCCGCGCTCGGGCGTGTGAAGTACAGACTCATCGCGCGATCCACGTTGAAGAAGCGCGCGTCGGCCGGCAGGTTGGTCGTCACACCGCCAACCTCCATGACATTCTCGCCGCTGATTCCGGCGTTAAGGCCGATCGCGCGCAGGTCGATCGTGCCAGTCTCATTCGGGATGGTGCGGAAGATCGTCGGGCTGCGCGGCGTCACCGCGCCTTGTTGCACCGTCAGCGGCTGAATCTTCGGGTCGACGGTGACGCCCTGATGCAGCAGGGTCCAATAGGTCTGGTTGCCCTGGACCAGCATCAGATCCTGCGCGGCGGTCAACATTATCCCATCGGCACTGATGCTGACGCCCAGGCTGACCGGCAGACGCGCCGTGACTTTGCCATCCGGCCCGTAGCGCAGCACCTGTGAGCTTGGCCCGTCATCGCTGCTACCTCCATAGACAAACACTTCGCCGGCGTTGTTGACGATGAAATCGATCGGCTCCTGTTTCTCGTCGAGCCGCAATGTCCGCGTGACTTTGCCATTCTGGTCGAAGAACAAGATGCGCTTGTTGACGTTATCGAGCATGCGGATCGTGCCATCGGCGCCAATGCGGAACGAGCGCGGCCCGACGATGTTCGACCCATCATCGTTGATACCAACCTGGTTCTCTCCAGCGCCGGCGCTCAGCTGAAGCACCACCTGGCCATTGGCGATCGCCAGCGGCTGGGCAGTCGCAGCCGGTGCGGGCGTCTCGGTCGCCCCTGCGATCGGCGGCTCAGTCGCCGGGAGGGCAGTGGCCGGCACGCTGGTTGGCGCCGGCACCTGGGTAGCGGCGGGCGGTGCCGTGGCGGGCACGGCAGTTGGCTCCGGCGCCGGTATCGCCGTCGGCGCGCTGCTCGCGGATGGGCCGGCGCAGGCTGCCAGCAGGAATGTGGCAACTATCGCTAAGCTGCTGGTTCGTCTGAATTGGTACGACATATGGTACCTCGGATGCACACGCTTAAACTGTCAAATGAGTATGAGTCTATGTTAATCGCAAGCTAGTGTCAATGATAGCGATGTGACAAGGAAGCGAAGTGTCATTGTAGTGGGGCGCGGCGGGTACCCTCTGGGCGTAGCGCCCGCCCGCATTCATGACCAGCGCGCCGCGTCAACAGCGGAGGTGGAGTCGGCCGTAACGGTGAAGGACGATGCCGCGCTTACAATCCTCATCCTCCCCGCGTCCGCTCGCTGCCGAGCAGGCGCTGCAAGCGGCGGTTCACCGCATCGAGGATGGCACGCACCACCGCCGCCGGGTCGTCGTCATGCACCACACTGATGCCCAGCAGCGTCTCGATGCCGTCGTCGGTGGTCAGCGAGAGGTGTGTCAAGTAGACTTCGAGCTGGCCGAACGCCTGGCGCTCCATGTTTTCGAGCCTGAACTGCCCGCGCGCGCCGATCAGCTGATCGAGCGCGTGGATCGTCGCATAGCCAGCCAGGTGCTCCGGCTGATCATCCTGATCGGGGCGACTGCGGCCGACGCCCTGCACGCGCTGATCGTCCATCCCAAGCACCACCGTTATCGTCGCCTGATCGCCGGGCGTGCGACTGATATCCAGCAGCCGTACGCGCACCTGCGCTGGCTGGATGGCCGACTCGGCGATCTGCACCAGGCTGATCTTGCGATGATCGACCCGCACGCCGCCGCGCACATACAGCAGCGACTCGATATCGCGCACCATCTGCTTGGCGCTGCGCCCCGGCGAGCCGACGATGTGCAGCTCGTCGATCTGGCCTTGCTCTTCCAGCACCACCCGCACCGCCATCACGCCACGCACCTGGCTCAGCAGCTCTTCGATTTTGGCGACGTCGATCGCCGCTCGTTCGGCACTCATATACACTCCTTACGTTCCTTGCCCATTCGCGCTTTCCACCGACCCGGCGGCCGGCGCCGGTACAGGCTCGGCCAGCGCCGGTGTGCGGCGGATCGTACGATAGCACAAGCTCCCAACGCCGATCGTCAGCAGCACGTCGCCGATGCTGATGACATTTGCGAAAGGCACTTGCTTTGGTATCGCGATGATATCCGTCAACAGCCAGAATCGCACGTTATCTTGGGTCGCGATCGAGTTGTTGGCCACGAATGCGCCCTCGCTCGTATAGTTGTCGATTGTTCCGGCGTAGCGCGCGCTCTCCGGCGATACTGGCATATGGCCGCCATTCATGGTGATCGCAATAACATTTAGCGCCAGCCCGATCGCGATCAGCGCTATGCCGGGGATGCGCCAGTTGGCCGCCACCCAGATCACGAGCAAGATCATCGATAGCACGTAGATCGGCACGGTCGCGAAGCCGACCAGCGGCGACCGGGTGAACGGCGTGAAGATCAGGAGTTGCAGCGCGAAGCCGGCGATCACCAGCGGCAGCCAGCGCAGCCGCACAGCCGCGAGATTGCGCAGCGAGCCGCCACGCAGCAGCGCGACGACGATCACCAGGGCGATGATGGCGAGTCTTAGCATAGGCGTTCCTCATGACGAGTGACAAGTGACGAGTGACGAATGACGAGTGACGATTGCTGACTGGCGACTGATCTGGCATCATTTCATCTTGTCACCTTGTCATCTGGTCACTCATCACTCGCCACCACTCCAGCGCGCGCTCCAGCAGGCCGGGCGTATCGGCGGGCAGCTGCGTGAGCGCGGGTAGGCGCCGGAACCAGCCCGGCTGGCGGCGAGCGAAAGCGTGCGTATCGAACTTCAGCCGCGTGATCGCATCTTCCAACGTCACCTGGCCGGCGAAGTAGGGCTGAAACTCGCGGTAGCCCAGCCCCGATAGGGCCGGTAGCTCCCAGGCGTAGCCGCGCTCCACCAGGCTGCGCACCTCCGCCGGCAGCCCCGCGGCGATCATCGCATCAACCCGCGCGTCGATGCGGTCGTACAGCTCAGCCGGCGGCCGCGTCAGCCAGAGCGTTTTCGTGCGGTAGGGCGGCGGCTGCTTCTGCTGCTGCTCGGAGATCGGGCGGCCGGTCAGCTCATATACCTCCAGTGCGCGAATCACCCGGCGGACATTGGTCGGCAATATGGCATCGGCGGCGGCCGAATCGACCAGCGCCAGCCGCGTGTGCAGCGCCGCCGCGCCCTGTTGCGCGGCCTCGCGTTCCAGGGCGGCGCGTAGTTCGGGCTGCGGTGCGATGCGCGGAATGTGCCAGCCTTCTAGCAGCGCCGCCAGGTATTGGCCGGTACCGCCCACCAGCAGCGGCAGCCGGCCGCGCGCGGCGATAGCGGCGATTGCCGCCGCCGCCAGATCCTGGTAGCGCGCCAGTGAGAACTCTTCATCTGGATCGACTACGTCGATCAGGTAATGTGGTGCGGCGGCGCGCTCAGCCGCCGATGGCTTGGCGGTGCCGATATCCATGCCGCGATAGACCTGGCGCGAGTCGGCCGAGACTATCTCGCCGCCCAGCGCCCGCGCCAGCGCGATCGCCAATGCCGTCTTGCCCACCGCCGTCGGGCCGACGATCGCGAGCAGCGGGATGTGCTGTTGTTGATCTGCATACATATCGGCCAAGCATAACACACAATAAACCTTTTTTAAACACCCCATGTGACGAAACTGCAATCACATAATCATTGACGCTCGCGCTGGCTCATGCTAGGATCTCTAGCTGAGTATGAACACCTGCCCGGAGTGATTGTGATCTTTCGCCCGTTTCGACTGCTGTTGAGCACCCTGCTGGGGCTACTGATCGCGTTGCCGCTGGCCACGCGCGGAGCGCCGGCCCAGCCGGTTGAGGCCGACATGCAGGTGTTTCTCGATGCGCAGCCCGGCCCGCTCAAATCCTATCGCGAGGGCGAGCGCACGGCCGCCGAGCTGATCCAGGCCGCCGATACCTACTACGGCATCAGCCCGCGCATCCTGCTGGCGCTGCTGGAGGCCACCGGCGGGCTGCTCAGCGACCCTGCGCCGGCCGATCAGGCGCTGCGCCGGCCGTTCGGCGCCGCCGGCCCCGATGGCTTCACCAATCAGCTCGACTGGGCCGGCCGCGAGCTGCGAGCCGGCCTCGGCCCCTACGACCGCGCGCCGACCGTGCGTTTCACCGACGGCACGACTCTGACGCTCACGCTCCAGCAGGCGCCCGAGGGTGTGGCGGTTCAGCGCTTTCTGGCCAAAGGGCGCGACCAGGCCGAGTGGCGTGCGGCGGTCGATCGCTTCGGCCAGGCCTTTCAGCTGTACTTCAACAACGAGCTGCCCGAGCAGCGCCGCCCGCAGCCGGCCGCCACCGCTGGCTTCTTGCAGCGGCCCTGGGCCGCCGGCACGCGCGTGGTTCACCTGGCCTACTTCGACCATATGTTCCCGACTGTGGATACCGAGCGGCCCGACAATGGCTTTGTGGTCAACTACCTCGGCCGCGGCAGTGTGCAGTACGATGGCCACGATGGCCACGATTTCTACTTTCCCAACCAGCCGATCGGCACCTACATCCTGGCCGCCGCCGATGGGATCGCGCACGCCAGCACTCATCGCGGCCACGGCGTGTGGATCGAGCATCGCGACGGCTATGTTACAGTCTACTGGCACCTGGACAAGTTCGCCAGCATGTTTCGCGGCAAGCTCGACACCGGCCAGGGTGTGCCGGTGCGTGCCGGCGACCTGATCGGCAGCAGCGGCAAGACCGGCTTCGTGGTTGGGTCGCCGCACCTGCACTTCGAGGTGCGCCATAATGGCAAGCAGGTCGACCCCTACGGCTGGTATGGGCCTGGGGCCGACCCGTGCATGGCCTATGTCGCCTGCGAGGCCAGCGTCTGGCTATGGAGCCACGCGCTGGCCGGTGAGTTCGATTGGACGCCGCCGGGCGCCGCGCTGGAAGATCACGCGCCACCGGTGGCCGCGCTGGCCGTCAACCCGCCGGCCGACCTGCTGTTTCTGGCGCGTTTCGACGGCAGCCCGCTCCAGCAAATCGGCGCGGGTATGCCGACCGTGGCCGGGAAGCTAGATTATGGCGACGTGAAGTTTGGTGCAGGCGCGCGCGTGGCCGGCGGCGACCGGCTGGCCTTCGCGACTACGGGCAACCTACAGCTCCGCTGCGGCGCGACATGCTTGGGCCGAACGGCGCGCCGCAGTGGGATTTCTGGACTACGCCTGAATCCGGAGAGCCTGGGCGAAACGACTTGACCACGCCCGACACGCTTGTGCCGGGATTGCATCACTTCGCGATCACCTGGGATCGCGCCAAGCAATCCAAGGCGCTCTATCTGGATGGTACGCGCGCGAACGAGATCAGCGGCGTCGAGCTGCCGGCCGATGTCGGCGCGACACTCGACCTGGGCCGCTGGGCGCCCGGCGCGAACGCTGCCGGCGTGGCCTTCGACGACCTGGCGATCTTCGGTAGCGCGCTTGGGCCAGCCGACATCGCCCAGCTGGCCGCCAGTGCCGCGCCGGTTCTCGCCAGCGCAGCGCGTGTGACCGACCCGAACCTGACTGTCGAAACCCACGCGATCGACGACGGCGGGGCGATTATGAGCGTCCAGCTGGCTGTGAATGGCGTCTTCGGCGACCCGCAGCCCTACAACGAGCGCTACCCGCTGCGCCTGCCGGACGCAACCGGCGTGTACACTATCGCCGCGCGCCTATTCGACCGCGCCGGCAACAGCACGGCTATCAGCACCGCAGTGACGCTGGCGCAGCCTAGCCCGCCAGCGATCAGCCTGGAAGATCGATCCGATCTTGGCGCGACGCTGGCGATGACACCAACCGATCCCGGCGCGCGCGGCGAGGCGCAACTAGGTACGACGCCGGACTTTGTGGGCGCGCCTTGGCTGCCGCTGCCGCTGCGCCAGCCCTGGCTTTGGCCGGCCAGCGGGCCGCGCGTCGCCTGGGTGCGCTTCCGCGACGCGCCCGGGGCGGTTGGGCCGGCCCAGGCGATCGGGCCGGATGCGCGGCACGTATACCTGCCGCTGGCGGCGTGGGCAAGGTGACGAGTGCCGAGTGGCGAGTGACAAGGTTAGAACCTACGCCCGGCACGGATCGTCACTTCTTGTCTGATGGGTTTTCGCCCTGCGGGGCGAAAACCCATCAGACAAAAAAGATAGAGTACCACTCTGCCGAAGGCTAAAGACGCCTTTCGCGCAGCAGCAGAATCGGCGCAATCAGCACCACGATCGCGATCGCGCCATTGGCCGCATACCACCACTGATCGAGCGCGAACAGCGCCAGCGCATCGGGCAGGCATGCGGCCCACCACAGCGCCAGCAGCAGCGCCGCCAGATTTCCGCCCTTCCCTTCGGCCCCCCCTGAGCTTGCCGAAGGGTCAGGATTCCGCAGCCGCAGCGTCAGCACGATCGCGATTGGCCAGGCCAGCAGCGCCAGCCCCAGCAGCGCCAGGCGATCCGGCCGCGCAGCCACCAGCACAGCGCCGAGCGTGACCAGCGGCAGTGCCGCCGGCCGTAGCGGGCGCCAGATGGCCAGCAGCGCTGCGCTGCCGGCCAGCAGCAGCGTCGATCGCAGCGCTGATAGCGCGCCTTCCAGCAGGATTGTCGCTGCCGGCGCGAATGAACCAAGCGCGCCAGGCGACCGCACCGCGCCCGGCGCGGCGTCCAGCCCGGCCCGCAGCGCGCCGAAGGCCAGCAGCGCCGGCAGCAGCGCCAGCCCCAGCTTGCATCCATCGCTCCAGAGCAAGCCCAAACGTGCATGCGCCGTCGAGCTAAAGCTCTCGGCTACATTTACGAAGCCCGCCTGCGCGGGCTCGGCTAGGCCACGTAGGTGGCCTTCGTAAACATAGCCCGCCCCTTCAGGGGCAGGGCGGCTCGTGGAGAGCCACAGCCCTTGGCGGCCAACGAGAAATACCCCGAACAGCGCCTCGATCGGCGGAAAGGTAGGGAAGGCCCGCGACCAGAGCATAGCCGCCCCGCCAGCGATCAGCGCCATGTCGGCACCAGCCAGAATCGCATAGTACAGCGCATAGGTCACGCCTTGGAGCA
>WNGB01023031.1_pt1 | contig 17610 bp, 11 predicted proteins | sample 5400681 | NCBI WGS metagenome assembly WNGB01 (sample SAMN13153367, study PRJNA577476) | soil metagenome | isolation source: 115 cm soil or saprolite under grassland replicate 2 | place: USA:California | collected 2016-06-15 | reverse complement strand
TGGGGTCGTCGTGCGGTCCGTACTGCTCGACGAGGAACGGCAGCGCGGCGACCGCGCCCTGCATGACCTTCGGGCCCGAGTACCGCGTGTGGGCGTCGCGCAGCCCCGTCACGATCGAGGTCACGGCGAGGTGAAACTCGCCGTCGGACAGCTCCACGGCGCGGCCGCGCAGCAGGAGCAGCGCCTGGACCGGGTCGATCGCGTAGGCGGCGCGCTTCTGCGGCAGGTGGCAGTACGCCCCGCCGAACACCTTCGTGAGCGTGTCGATGATTCGAAGCCGCTCGCCCCCGTCGAGGGCCCGCTGACCGGCGCCGGGCAGCGCCGGCCTCGCGCCCTGGGCAGTCGCGAGACGACCTCTCCGCGGAGCCGGCGCGCGGAGGTGGTCGCTGAGAAGCTGCCCGCGTTGTGCTCGCTGCAAATCAACGCCATCGTGTCGACGCGTCATCGGCGATCCTACGAGTAGAAGCCGGCGAGTCCATCGAGCACTCCGCCGTGAAATCCCCGGCCGCGGATCGCAGCGAAGAAAGCCGCATCGTGCGCCAGCGGCTGGAGGGGCGGCACGTGGATCTGCCCCAGATCCTTCGGCAGGCCGCCGATGGGGACGCGCCCGGTCGGCATGTCGAGCGCGAGCCGCAGAGGCGGCACACCGCCTGCGCGCAGGGAGGCAAGCCCGCGCTGGCGCGCGTTCTCGATGGCCCTCTTCGGATCGGCGCGGACCGCCTCGCACCGCGCGACGACCTCGTCGAAGGACCAGGCCGCATCTCGCGCGTCGAGCCGGGTGAGCGCGAGCCGGCGCGATTGGCCATTGACGCGCAATGCGCTCGACCGTGTGGCGCGCGCCTCCTGCATCAGCTCCGCGGTGCCGTAGAGCGGTCGTCCTCCGATGACGACGAGGCGCACGTCGTCCTCGGTGGCGCCCAGGATGCCCTTGAATGGATCCGCGCCCTTCGCGGCGGCGATCACGGCGAGATCGCCCAAGGCCTTCGGCTGCAGTCGGCCGGCTTGCTGCTTCCACGCCTTGGCCAGCGCGTCGCCCGGAGTGGCGGTGACCATCTTCACCAGCTCCATGGGCGTGAGCCCCCAGCCTCTTGCCTGGCTGACCAGCGCAGCGACCTTCAGCTCGCCGAGGACGTTGCGGGTACCCGACGGGCCCCAGTCGGACCCGATGCAGACGTTGATCCTTCGGTTCATCGCCGCGGGGATGTCAGTCGTCGTGCCATAGAGCCACAGGTTCGAGAACGGTGACCACACGATCGCGCCCGGTTCGCCCCACGTCGCGTAGGCGCTCGGGTCGACGGCATTGGTGTGGATCGCGACGAGGTGGTCCTGCAGGCACCCGGCGTACTGGAGCGCGACGAACTCGCGCGCTGCGATCGAACCCGGCCGGCCCTCCGCGCAGTGGTAGATGAACGTCGCTCCACCGCGCATCCGGTCGGCCCGCTCGGCGAGCTGCTCGGGCTTCATCGTCAGCGTGGACGCGAGCACCTGGTCGTGGCCGACCGCGCCTCCGAACGTCTCGTCCTCGACGTTCCGTACGAGCCACCCGTCGAGAGGTCTGTTGCTCGGCGGCGAGCCCTGGATGCTCGTCGTGCCTCCGATCAGCGCGCGGACCTCCGCGTACGCCAGCAGCTCGGCTGGCGCGGCTTCGATGAGGGCATATGCCGGCCACGTGATGCTCTCGGCATAGGTCGGCCGGCCGGGCCAGACGTCGTGGTTCGCGAAAGGGACGGTGCGGTTGGGCTCGACCCACAGCGGTAGCGTCGCGTACGCGAGATGGCTGTGGAGGTCGATGAGCCCGGGGACGACGAGGTCGGTGCCGACGTCGACGATCGCCGCGGACTCGAATCCCTTCGGACCTGCCTTCGCGCCCTTCGTCACGGCAGCGATCCGACCGTCGTCGCCGATCCACACCTTGCCGCGGAAGCTGGACGACTCCGACGGTGCGACTGCACGGTCGAGGCTCAGCGGAACGATCCGGCCGGCGATGACGAGTCCCAAGGCCCTTTGCTCGCGCGGATTGGGTGTGAGGACGCCCGGCTCTCGGCTGGCGCCGCGGTTTTCTCGACGCAGTCATACGGGCACGCGAGCGTTGCCGCGCAATCCGCGACGGGCTCCCTCGTCAGAGGCGCGCGGGCGCATGCGAGCACATCCTCGCGGGCAGTTGTCATTCTCGCTCGGAGTGTAAATCGCCTTGGCCTACGCGACCCGAACCGCGCTGGTGCATGTCTCGACGTCGCGTGGAGAAGATCGTCCGGGAGAGACATGATCACCGAGACGAAGAACGCGGTCGTCAGCGTGAGCGACACCGACGTCATCGCGGTGCAGGTCGTCATCGGCGACGGCCAGGCCGGCGGCTGGGCGGTCCAGGTCGGCGCCAACGTCACCAAAGGCGACGACTCGGACCGTCACGACGTCGGAACCGGGACCGACGTTCGCGCGGCGAAGCTCGTGCAGGTGAGCACCGTCGTCCGTGACGTTCGACCGGAGACGGACCACCTTTCGGCAACCGTCACCCTGCTTCGAAACGGCGTGCCTGCCCAGACCATCTTGCACTCGCGCGACGGGACACCAGGCGACAGCGCGCACTTCACCAGCCTGTTCCTGGTCTAGGTCTTGGTCATGGCTCGCGTCCTCGCCGCGGCGCTCTTGCTCGTGCTCGGGTATGCGCGTGCACGCGCCGCTCCCGAGCCAGACCTCGCCACCGTGTCGAACGAGCTCGCCGGCGCAGCGAAGGAGGCGCGCGCCGCTCTGGAACGCCTGCCGGAGCTGAACAAGATGCGGGCGCCGGACTCACCAGCATTCGACATCCTCGACGCGAGTCCGTCCGAGATTCAGCGTCCGACGAGCGTGTCGCAGCTCGCGCTCAACCTCGGAACGTTCCTCGGGGGCGGGTCGCTCATCGTTCCGAAGAGCTTGTCGCTCGAGGTCGCTCCGTACTGGCTGCGCTCGCACCCGACGTTGACGTTGGAGGCGCTCGAGCGACAACGCTTCCGCAAGGTGTTCCGCAATACGACGCTCTCGCTCGGGACTCGCTCCGTCGATGCGTCGCAAGACGTCCCGAATCCCTACACGGACCTGGCGGCCGGGATTCGCCTCAAGCTGTATGACGGCAAGCCGTCGCTGAAATGTGCGCTGGAGCTCCAGACGATCAAGATGAAAGCAGCCGATGCTGCGACGGCGGGGTTGGTACCAGCGGACGTGATGGTCGACCTGTCGCAGCGGTTTCCGCCTCAGGAGCTGGACGCAGCCGTCGAGGCCTGGAAAGCCGCTCGTGTGAAGACGATCGAGGACATGCTGCCGCGCCTCTCCGAAGCATGCCTCGCGGGTGCCGCAGCGCGGACGGGTCTGCTGGTGGACGCCGCCGGCGCTGCAGCGTGGCGATTCACGACCTCCTCGTTCGATTCCGGCCGCTTCAACACATGGGCGGCGGGGATCACTGCCGGCTGGGCGGAGCCGCTGTGGTCGGTGCTGGTCCTGACGCGCTATCAGCGAATCGACATCATCAGCGAATCGGAAGGCGCGCTCGACGTGGGCGCCCGCATCGTCTTCGCGAGCTCCCGCTTCGCGATCTCGAGCGAGGGGATCCACCGTGAGGTCAGGGGACACGATCCTCGGTATCGGGTCGTCGCGCTCGTCGAGTATGCGATCTTGCCGGCGTCCGATGCGTGGCTGTCCGTGAGTTTCGGGCGCGATGCTCTGAGAACCGGGAAAGGGGAGCTCGTCGCGCTCGCGAATTTGAAGTTTTGGTTCGGGACGAAGAACGTCTAGCAGTGTCGGAGGAGACCATGCGTCGTGCAACGAACCGCCGCGCCGCCGCCGCAAACGGTGGCAAGAAGAAGTGGACGTTCATGGTGTATCTCGCGGGCGACAACAACCTCGATGACGCGGGCGTCGAGGACCTTGCCGAGATGAAGAAGGTCGGGTCGACCGACGAAGTCAACGTGATCGCCCAGTTCGATCGCGCCGCCGAGGGCAGCGCGACGCGCTACTTCCTCCGCAGGAAGACGGCGGCGAAGGCAGACGCGGTCCAGAAGCTCGGCGCGACGAACACCGGCGACCCTGCGGCGCTCTTCGACTTCGTCAGGTGGGGCGTGAAGCAGTACCCGGCTGAACGCTACGCGCTCGTGCTCTGGAACCACGGCCAGGGCTGGGACGACACGGACATCTACGCCAACGAGCGCGGCGGAGTCCGGCGCCTGCTCAGGCCCCGGCGAATCTCGCGGGCGTTCTTCCGCACCTCGGTGGAGCGCGCGGCGCGGCTCACCGCCCGCTCGGGCGTCGTCGCCCGCGCCATACTCCTCGACGACGGGGCGAAGGACTTCCTCGACAACATCGAGATGAAGAAGGTGCTCGGTTCCATGAAGAGGCTCCTTGGGCGGAAGCTCGACCTCCTCGGGATGGACGCGTGCCTCATGAACATGGCGGAGGTCGCGTACCAGGCCCGGGGTGCGGTCGACTACGCGGTCGGCTCGGAGGAGACGGAGCCTGGGGACGGCTGGCCGTACGACGTGCTTCTCCGGGCGCTCGCGGCGGATCCGTCGATGACGGCGGACGCTCTCGGGCGGCTCATCGTCACGACGTACCTCCGCTCGTACCACGGCACCGGCGAGGCGGTGACCCAGTCGCTCCTCGACCTCTCGACGACGACGAAGGTCGGCGCCGCGGTGAAGGTGCTGGCGGCGGCACTCACGGCTGCGCTCCGGAGCCCCGAGGCGCTGACGGCGATCGTGGACGCCCGCGCCCGCGTCCAGCAGTTCTACGTGAGAGACAACGTCGACCTGATCGACCTCTGTCGGCTGCTCCGTGAGCGCGCGGTGCCCGAAGCGGTCAAGAGCGCGTCCGACGGCGTCATCGCATCGGTCTCGGGCGACGGCGCGCTCGTCCGCGCCTCGGGGTTCGTCGGCCCTACGATGCGGAACGCATCCGGGCTCGCGATCTACTTCCCGGCGATCGAGGTCTCGCCGCTGTATGCCAAGCTCGACTGGACCGCGGCGACCGGCTGGGGAGCGTTCCTCAAGCGCTATCTCGACGCAATCCAGGCGCGCTGACGCGCGTCCACCGGCGCGCTCCGGAGCTTCCCTCCGGCCGCAGGATCCTGCGCACGAGGAACGTCATGTCCGAGAGCGACGAGCGAGACGAGCGGCCGTCCACCGAGCCCCCCGCGCCCTACACGCCGGAGGGCGGGCTCGCGGCGAGCGAGGTCGAGCCGGTGGAGCTCGTGCCCGAGCTCGAGCCCACCTGTGCGACCGCGGGCACCGAGCCGGAGCAGGTGCTGGGACCACACGCGGACCGGGCGCCCGAGCCGCTGGCTGCGCCGGAATCCGCCGACCTGCAGCGGCTCCTCGCCTACCTTCGCGTGAGCCATGCCACGTTCTCCCTGGGTGAGGACCGGTACTTCGGCGGCATGACCGAGCACCTGCGCCGCGCCGGCATCCTCGGCGCCGGCGAGCGCGTGGATCGGACGAGCTACGCGGACGCCGTCCGGCGCTTCCAGCGCGCGCGAGGCCTCGAAGACGACGGCATTCCCGGACAGGACTTCTGCTGGGCGGTGCAGAAGGAATGGGCCGACGCGCGGAACCTCCAGATCGTGCGCGTGGACGCGGATCGCGTGAGCGGCTCCGAGGGGTTCGATCGGTTCTACGTGCGCTCCGACGTGGTGGATCCTTTTCGCGCCCTCCGCGCCGCCGTCCTCGCGAAGGGCGGCGCCGTCACGTCGGCCGGGGCCTTCCGGTCGCTCGGCGCGGCGGTGACCCCGGGACGGTCTGTGACGTCCATGCACTACTCCGGGCTGGCGCTCGATCTCGCGACCGACTCCGGAATGCGCGATCCTCAGCACGACGCGTACGTCGTCACGCAAGACGGCGGGAAGTGGCGCGTGTGGTGCCGCTCGGCCCAGGCACCGGCGGTCGTGCTCGACTCGATCGTGTGGCGGAGCGGAGCCACCGACGTCCAGCACGTCACGGTGAACGCGTTCGACTTCACGGAGCTCGCGGAGCGGGCCGGGTTCGCTCGCATCGGCCCGCGGAGCACGTTTCCCGCCGACTACCTGTCGGCGGAGTGGTGGCACTTTCAGCTCGAGCGAGCCCTCGTCCCGTGGCTCAGCCAGTTCGGGATCGAGCTTCTGAGCCTCTCGGCGGTGACGTCGGGCGGCGTGACGCTCGAGTACGACGAGGCGCACCTCTCCGCGTACGAACCGTGGGTCGAGCGCAAGCGGATCTTCCAGCGCGGTGAGAATGGGTGGTGGTGACGGCGGGCGCGAGCCCGCCTCAGGCCGTCGCGGTCTCCTCGACCCGCATCCCGCGAGCATGTCCCCCTCGCTGGTGCACGCTCGGTCGCTGCTCGGTCGCTCGCCCATGACCAGATCCCTCGCAACCGGGTCGCGAGGACCGCCATGTCCTACACACCGTATCTCCCCCAGAAGTTCATCGAGGCATGGAAAGCCGCCGCCGCATTCTTCCCCCCGAACTGGACCGCGGTGCTCGTGTGCCTCGCCGTCTGGACCTTCGGCGCCCTGTGGCTGGTGGCCTGGCTCAGCGACCGCCAATGGTTTCGGCGCATCGCGCTGACGACGATCGTGGTGAACGCGGCCGTGCTCCTGCATACGAATGGCCTCGAGACGCTCGGCGGGATCCTGGCGACGCGCTCGCTCCCGCTGCCGCCATTGATGGCCGACCGGCCCAGGCAGCTCGAGCTCGAGCTCGGCTTGCTGATGCTGCTCGGGGTCCTCTTCGTTCACTACCGCTGGCTCGAGCGGGTCAACGCGCGACGGACGCTGCCGGACATCACCGTCGAGAAGCTCGTCGATGCGAACGGACTGCCGCAGGCTGGGCTGGAAGCGATCCTCCGCGACTCGATCAACCGCGCCTCACCCCACTCGCCCTCTCGATATCCCGGCGGGAGCGTCGAGTACCTCCGCGACTTCGGCGAGAAGCCGATCGAACCATCCTGGTGGGTGGCGAGGATCAGCCTGTGGGGGCTCCGGGTCGCATTCCCGCCCCGAACGCTCAAGGTGTCCGGCGCGCTCGTCCCGGGGAAGCCGGAACACGACGAACCGGCGGGCGTGACCGTGACGGTGGAGGAGATGAGAACGAGATCGGTCGTGTTCTCTCGCACGATCCGGGCGCCATCCCCTCAGGACGCGGTCGAGCAGGCCGCATACCGCGTCGCCGAGTATGCGATCCAGCGCTGCCCGACGCTACCGAAGTGGGCCTACTGGAGCCAGGAGAACGAGTCGTCGGCGTTCCTCGAGTACTGGCGAGGCGTCCGCGCGGGCAAGCACACGAGAGAGAGCCTGGAGGACGCGAGGAAGCATCTCCATGAAGCAGCCCGGCAAAGCCCATCGAGCGTATTGCCGCGCCTTCAGCTCGCAGCGGTGCTCGAGGCGCAGCAGCGGTACCTGGACGCCATGGAGCTGTGCGCGAGCGTGGCGGGCCGGTTCAGGCTCCTGTTCGACGCGAGGTACCGCCTCGCCCTCCTGCTCCGCAAGGCCGGCTGCTGGCTCGACGGGTTCTGCAAGGACGAGCAAGAGCAGCGCCGTTTCGCTCAGGCGTTCGAGGCGCCCGTCTGCGGGATGTCGGGGAATCGCGTCCCGCTTCGGGAGCCGGGGCGGGACCGAGACGACTACTGCCGACTGTTGAGTTCCTACCTGCACGACGAGGCGATGAACCTCCAGCAGCAGCTCCTGCGCGACCTCACCTGGTGGCGGATGGCGTGGTGGTGCCTTCGGCATACGGCGGAGCGTCGGTACCTGTGGCCGCGGTATCTCCGGAACGGCAGCCGCCGGAAGGCCGCTCGTGCTGCGGTGTGGACGGCGCAATGCTGCACGAAGCTGCTCGGTCTGCAGATGCAGTACCCGGCCGGCCCTCCGCCGAGCGAAATGCGCGACCTCGAGTCAGCCGCGGTCCGGGCGGTGGGCGAGCACGAGGACGAGCGCAAGCGCGCCGAGCGTGGTTGGTGGGGAATCCCCCATTACAACCTGGCCTGCTTCTACGCGCTTCAGCTCCGGGCGCTCACCCCGGGGGCCGCCCGCGCGCTGCGGCCGGACGAGGACGAGATCGTGCGCAAGGCCGTGCACCACCTCGACGTCGCAGCGATGGACCCGTACGGACCGTTCTCCTCGGGCTCGCTCTGGTGGATGACGGTCGAGTACGACCGCGATCTCGAGCTCCTTCGTGCACACGAGCGCTTCAAGAACTGGCAGGAGAGAAACCTGCTCACCAGCGAGGAGTCCGTTCGCGGACAGGAGTGCCGATCGGTGTCATGAACGCCGCACCCGGCTGTTGCGCGGGCGGCCGGGTTGGGCTCCCGTGACCCGCAGCCGCTAGGCGGCGATATTGGGACGGGAAGACATCATGTCGACCCGTTCGCTCCTGGCCGAGCGCGCCGAGATCGATGCAACCGACCGGCCGTCTCCTGGAAGGAAGGCGGAGCGTGGAGCACGCTTTCCTGCGCCCAGTACCGGGACCGGGTGGCGAGGCGGCGTGCACGGGGTCGGCTGGGGTAACTTCGTGGCGATCATGGGCCGCAGCCGCCCCGAGCACCTGATCGCGGGGGCGGCGAACGCTGGGGCGGCGCGTTCGCGAGCAGGCGCTGGGCGCGGGGGCTCGTCGACGCGCCGCGTGGGAGCACGGGATCGCGGGGCTGAAGCGCGCGGCCGAGCCGCACGCCGTGTTCTGCTACACGTTCTTCAAGGGGATCGCCGGTGAGGTGAGGCGCCGCGAGCGCGGCGGTCCGGAGGTCTCCGATCAGCATCGTCGCCATCGTCGCCAACGACTCAGAGGCAAGCCTTCGCGGCGGTAGCACTCAATTCGACCTCCATGGACGGTCCGTCGTAATGGACTTCGAAGGGGACGGCGAACGCCATCCCGCTGGCTTCCAGGCGGCTCAAGGGCACCGTCACCAGACGTGCCGCAGGGCCGCCCATGCCACCCGGGCAGAAATCGATCGCATCGCGCACGGTGAAACGAAGCTGCGTCCGCAGCCGCACGCTGGTGACGCCCGGTAGGCCGAAGGGCCGCATGAGCCGCACCTTGCCGGAGATGCTGCGAGACTCCATCACGGCCGCGCTCGGGCTCACCCCACCCGCGATGAGGCCGGGAATGGTGGTAGCCGGGTCACCGAACGAGAAGGGAGCGTTCAGCTCGGTCGCGGGGAGAAGGGCGGTGACGTCGACGTCGGTCCATACGCCGAATTTCAGCGTAGGGCACTTGCCGGACAGGTTGCGTTCGATCGCGGCGATGATCTCGCGCTGTCGATTGGCGGTGTCAGGGTGGTTCACGAATGCCTTGACGATCTCGTCCGCAGGGTCTCCGAACACCTTCGGAGTCAGGCTGTCCCCGGGGGTCCTGGTCAGGTACTCATCCCAGAGGTCCGCCGTTTCGTCGCCGAAGAAGTCACGGATGTCGTCGTTGACGAAGCGCTGCATCTCGGTGCCGATCTCGAGGTCGAGGCCGGCCTTCAGCTCCGCTGGTGTGAAGGGCTTGCAAAAGTCCGCGCCACTCAGGATCCTCGCGAGGGCGCCACTCACGTCGAATGCGCCTTCCAGCTCGTTCACGAGCTCGCGACGCGTGGCCGTCGCGAGCATGTCGTGAAAGCGCTCCGACAAGATGTCGCCCTTCATTCGCGCCCTGAGGCGTTCACGGATTTGAACCGCCTGTCCTGAGTTCTTCGTCGGCAGATCGTGGAACAGTGCGCGCAATCTCGCCCTGCGCTCGAAGATGACCCCCGCGCGCTCGCGCCGTTCGCCCTCGGAGAGTCCTTCTTCTTCGGCCGAGGGCAGCCGTCGCAACTCGGCCAGGACGTCCTCTTCGAAGTCACATTGCAGCACGGGAGCGCCCAGCGGTGACCCTGGCAGCGGCCTGATGTGCTCGTACGTTTCGTGATCGGTGCCCCTGCTCTGGCGCTCGGCGCGGCGTTCGAGCGCCTCGCGATGCGGCTCATCTTCGTTCGCCCCCTGCAAGCGATTCGCCTCACCTGTCGCCTGCTGAACGACATGGGCAAGCTCGTGAGCCAGCAAGGAACGATCCGACGGGCTGCGACCGGGGCGAAAGAAGATGTGCTGACCGCTCGCAAAGGCTTTGGCACCCAGCGCAGCGGCAGCCCGGCTGTCGCTGTGAACACGAACGCGGCTGAAGTCATAACCGAAGCGCGTCTCCATCGCGGCACGAGCCTGGGAGGGCAACGGTTCTCCGGGACCGGTGCTCGACGAGCCGCTCTCGTGAAGCGATCGCTGCACCGCTTGATCTGCGCTCCCATGCTGCCCGTGAAGGGACGACTGCGCTCCCGGGAATCGTGAAGAGCACGCTCGACCACGCGTCGTGAAGCCGGCAGCGGTGGCCCGCTGAATTGCCTTCTGCCTCTGTGCGACAGTGCGCATCGTTCCTTTCCTGCCGCACAGTTTCTGGCCGACGGTGTTCGGCGTTAGATCGGCGCGGGGCCCCTCAGGGCGCAGCCGACAGGTCTTGACGGGATGACCGGACGTGGTGGCGCGCGGTTCCGGCGGCGCTCCTCGCGTCGCGCAGTGTCATTCGTGCCGGGGCGCAGCCGGCCGATACACCTCGCTCGTGCTCACGGGAAATCGGCGGATGTCGAGGCAGCGCACGTCGGTCGCGGACCCGAGATCACCGGCCTCGATGGCGCCTCTGGACGCCTCGGCCGAGGCGAACTCCCGGCCGAATATCGTGACAATGAGATGAACGTTCTGCACGAACGCCGGCCGCTTCGAATCGAGGATGGCTTCTTCTTCAATGAGTGCATCCTCGCCGAACGGCACGAGGCGACTCAGCTTGTCATCAGCGGAGTGGACGAAACGGGCTTGATGATTCGTCACCGACGTTAGTGTGCTTGACGGCGCAAGGCAGGACGACACTCGGGGTTGAGTTCGCGTCGCGTTGGGTGCAAAGGTTCGCATGATCCATTCCCTTGATTGATACGCGCCGGAGCGCTCACGGGCGGCGTTCTTCTCGCGTCCGCACGGCGCCTTCATCCCGCACCGCGCGTGGAAGCGCCAGCCATGAACGAGGCGACCCACGCGGGAACGGCGGCGACCGCAATCGCAGGCCGCCGGCGTCCGAAGCGCGCGCTACCATCGCCACGCGCCGCGCGCAGTGACGAGCACGCGCGTCGAGTCGCCCGCGGTCAACGGAAAGAGGGCGCGCGCTTCCACGCCCGCCTCGAGACGCTCCCATCGCCACCCAGCGCCGAGCGCCGCTCCGAGGCCGGCTGTCGCCCTGGCGGGCTCGGTTTCGAAGCCGACGAAGCCACCGCCCGCGACGTCCAGGAACGCGCCGTGCACCGGCTGCTGGATTCGCAGCGCGATCTCCGCCAGCGCTGCGCCGAAATTGCCGGGCCGGTTCGCAGCCGGCCCGTAGAGCAGGTTGAGCCCGATGACGGGATTGAAGACCACGAGCGCATCGGACCTGAGCGAGCGGCGGATGCCGATCCCGGCCAGGACGTCGAGGTCGGGGCGAAGCTCCGCGCCGATGCTCGCGGAGATCGACCATGGCCGCGCCTGCGGGCCGGCGGGGGTCACGGGGGCCGCCGCGGCCGGCACGCCCACGCACGACTGGCGGTCGGGCGGCAGCTCGCGCACGTTCGAGTGCCACTCGGCGCATCGTTCGGGCCGTTCCCGAGGGAGTGGGTCCAGTTCCCCCGCCTTCGTCCACACGTTCCCGCGGTGGATGATGTGCCTCGGGTGTCCGGCTCGCCGCTTCTTCGGTTCCCATATGAAGCAACTGAAGATCTCGTCGCTGAAGCCGCTGACGCACACGTGGAACGCGCGACTCAGGGCCTCGAGGAGCGTCAGGCCGACGCCCGCGTTGCAGCCGTACAGCACGATCTGTGCGCCCGCAGCGAACCGATCGCGGACCGCCTCGATCCGCGCCGTGTTGGCGGCGATCGTCTCCGCGCCGATGACTCCCGGGTCGGCGAACACGACGTCGTGGGCCGAGATCGTGCCGCTCAGTCCGAAGTACGCGGAGTTCGCGTGGCCGATCAGCCCGAGCTCGGTGATCGACCCAGGTGATCGGGACGCGATGTGGTCCAGAAGCCCTACGAAGGTCCCTATCGGCGTGCCGCCGCCCGAGTGCGTTGCCGTCGCCTGGAAGTCGATCGACGAAGGAGACCACTTGCAGGTCTCGGCGGGCCCCTCGAAACAGCGGATCTCGTCTTCGTCATTGCGGAACCGGTTGGGATAGCCGCCGGCGGAAACGAGCTCCCGCTGGATGAGAGCGGCGCCGCCGTCAGCGGCGCGCTGCTGCTGCACCACGTGGGTCAGCTCATGCGCGATGAGTCGCTGGCCCAGAGGCGTATCGGGTGCCCACGCACCGGCGCCGAAGACGACGTCGCGTCCCACCGTGAACGCTCGCGCGCCCAGCCCCGCCGCGGTCCGGGCTGCGCGGGCATCGGCGTGAACGCGGACGCGTCCGAAGTCGTGATCGAAGCGGCGCTCGAAGAACGCGCGCGTGGTCCCGTCGAGCGGCCTCCCCGCGCCGAGCCCGGCAAGCGCCGGCGGCGAGCGGCCCGACGAGTCGTTGCTCGAGATGGGGGCGCGCTGGATTTCCATCGGCCGTTCCGGGATCTTCTCGCAGGTCGGATAGAGGGCGGCCCCTCCGGCCTCGCACTTTCGGCACGATGGCTGGACGCGCTCCGCGGGCCTCCGCGTCACCGCGGCGGCGATCCGTTGGGCCTGCTGCTCGTAGTCGTCGCCCGGGACGCTGCCCGCAAGCTGGTTCGGGATCAGCCTGCCGACTGCCTGGTTCCCGAGGGCCCGCCAGGGCCCGGTCTCATCGGACCGCCCGGGACGCCGCGGCGCACGCGCTGCTCGCGAGTCGGGTTCGGGGACGTGGTTCTGCGCGGCGCCGCGAACCGCCTGGCGGGTCGCCGTCATGGTGTCGCCGCGCCCATCGCGATGGTCCGAGTCGACGTCCTGTCGTGAAGCTCCTTCGCGGAAGCGTTGGCGAGGTAGGCCGGAAAGTTCAAGCGGCGTCTCGGGTCTGACCCGCCCGCACTGGGCGGCGCACCTGGAGGGACGAGTGGCTGAAACGTGGTCATGCCCTTACGCTCCGATCGTGGCGAGGTTGCGCGAGCGTTCCAGGGCGGCTGCCGCGCTGGCCGCCCAGTCGTCCAGGGCGGAATCAGAGGCCGAGCGCGCCGCGCGCCGCGTGGTGTCGCCCTCCTTACCGCGCCCGCGGAGCACCGCCGAGGACCACCGCGACGGCCCCCTGCCTGCAGGGTTGCGCGAATACTTCGAGTCGCGCTTCGGGCACGACTTCGGGCGCGTGCGTGTGCACGCGGAGAGCTCCGCCGCAGGAGCGCTCGGCGGGCGCGCGTACGCCGAAGGTGCGAACGTCTTCTTCGGTCCCGGCGTCTTCGACTCCACGACCACCGCCGGCCTCGAGGTGATCGCGCACGAGCTGGCGCACGTGGTGCAGCAGGGCGCTGCTCCCGCGCGGCAGGGCGCCACGACGGAGCTGAGCCGCGCTCCAGTCGGCCCCGCCCTGCTGGCGAAGGCGGACGTCGGCGGCACCACGTCGAGCACGAAGCCCCCGTACGCCATCGACGACGTGAAGAAGGCGCTCCAGCGGTTCAACCGCGGCCCGGTACGCGGAGACCTGTCCGTCCAGGCGCTCGACGAGCTGGGGTGGACGGTCCTGTTCTGGAAGAAGCCGGGCAACGAAGGCAACACGTTCGAGGACCGATCCCTGATCCTGCTCCCGCCCGAGCTTCCGCTCGAACGCAACGTGGTGGTGCTGTTTCACGAGTCCATCCACGCCCGATATCCGCTCGCGGAGTCGGGTACGGAGGAGCCGGCCAATCTCGAGGACGAGCTCCGGGCGAAGTACCAGGAGTTCCTCTTCCTCCGCGCCCACATCGACGAGCACCCCGGCCTCGCGACCGGAACCATGTTCGAAGCGCAATTCGAGCCTGGCCGCCGCGCCCACATCGACCAGCACCCGGGCCTCGCCAAAGGAACCATGTTCGAGGTGCACTTCGAGCCGGGCCGGGTGAAGCAGACCAAGGCGATGTCGCACGAACAGATCGTGAAGATGTTCGCGAACGACATCCTGGTCATGGTCGTGAGCGAAAACGTCCTGCGCGGAAAGTACAAGAATTTCGCCAAGGCACTCACCGACGCCACCGGTTCGTGGGACTTCGGGAAGCTCGTGGACCATCCCGCGCTCGAGCAGCTGGTGCGCCGCGCCCTCAAGCCGACGCGCGAGTATCTCCTCGAGGACTTTGAAGCCGCCCACCGGGCGAGGATGCGCGAAAGAACCGTCCGGTCCGTCGAGCAGCTCCCGTAGCGCTGTCGCGCTCACGCGACGCGCGCTTTCCCCCGCGGCATCGGGAAGTCTCCGACCTGCGGAACGTGCAGCAGCCGCGGCAACCACAGGTCCTTCCGGCTTTCGAGGAAGCGAAAGCGCTGCCGGGAGCGGGCGAGCAGCAGGGTCGGCTGCGCGATGTACGCCATCACCGCCTCCGCGAAGTCCTCGGAGGGGCCACCTTTCACGGAGTAGTGCGTCAGCGGCTGCTCGATCCACCGCGGCGAGTTCCAGTTGTCCTCCGTGATCTCGGCGGTCGGCGGCGGCGGCGTCCCCGTCTGCAGCGCGTGGACGACCGCGGGCACTCCGATGTCGAAGAGGTGCGCCGGGTCGGTCCGCGTCCATCCCACCGCAGTGCGATAGTCCGCCATCATGTAGGGATCGAGCGCTTGCGCCGGGTTCGGCCCCATCGCGGCCTCTGCGAGGCCGTGCCCGAGCTCGTGGGTGATGGCCCGCCGGACGTTCTCCTCGCGCATCGGAAGAGGCAGCGGCGCACCGGGCGACTGGCCCGGGATGCCCGTCACCACGACGACCACTCCCGGATAGCGCCCCTTCGCTTCGCTGCGGCCGATGGGCAACGGCTGCTCTCTGCTGACGGCGCGGTAGATCGTGAGGTGCCCGGCTCCGAACGAGGCACCGACGTCGGGACGAGGGATCGCCGTCCCGGCCTGGTTCACGTCGTAATGGGACTCGAAGAAGAGGATCTCCTGGACCGGCGGCACGCCGCCGATGTCCACGTTGAACCGCTCGAACGCCTCAATGATCCAGCCGTAGGTGGGCGAATCGTTCCCGGGATCCCACGCGCTCCAGTTCGGCAGCTGAATGCCTCCCGGAGGCGCCCCGCCCCGCGGCATCAGGAGAGTCGCCTGCTCCTGCAGCGTGCCCGTCGCGATCCGGATCACGCCGAACCGCCTCTTCATCACCTCCTCGAACTCGCGCCGCGTCATGCCCGCCGGCTGCGCCGCCGCGGCAGTCGCCGGCTGCCGAAGCAGCCCGCGCCCGACGCTCCGGACCCGCACCGGGTCCGTCGAGGCCGGCGCGTCGAGGACGCGGGATGCCACCTCACCGGCTTCGCGCTCCGCGGTACTCGCAGCGTCCTCCGCGACACGCGCTCCAGCAGCGCCGCGCCGTTGCTGCAGCACGTGGGTCAACTCGTGCGCGAGCAGCCTCCGTCCCGCTGCCGTCCCGGGCGCGTACTGGCCGGCCTCGAATACGATGTCCTCCCCGACCGTGTAGGCCAGCGCGTCCACCGCCCGCGCCGATACAGCGGCCTCGACGTCGTGATGGATCCGCACCTGGCCGAAGTCGTGCCCGAACCGGGACTCGAGAATCTCACGGCTGGTAGTCTCCAGCCGCTGCCCTGGCGACCGCAGCACAGCGTCGACGGCGGGGGGCAGCCCAGCGTGCTCTGCACGACCCGTGGACGTCGGACGTCGAGCCACACCGCTCCAGCGGCGCTCGTCGCATTCCCCGCTGCTCCCCGCGATGCGCCCGCCGCCGCAGCTTCGGTGGACCACTGGCATGAAGGTGGAGGCAGACGTGGACGTGACCGGGACCGTGATCCGCGCATCGTTCATGGCGCGTCCGATCGTTGGGTGGCGAAGCGGCCCGGCAGCAAGGACCACGAGGGGCACCACCGCACCGACATTGCGTGGAGCACCGCCGATCGCGCCCGACGAGATCGGGTCACCCCACGCCGAGTGACTAGAAGTTGGGTGGCGATCAAGGCCTCACGCGGCATGCTCGTCACTCGTAGGAAAGACACCGCGCAGCGTGTCGACCGCATTCGGAGGGAGTGCAATGGATCACGCGGCGATGCTTCGGGCAGTCGTATCGCGGCCGCATGCTTACCCGCCGAACCGCTTCGCCGGCCGCGGCATCGTCATTTGCGCTGGCGGCCGCAAGTACTTCACCTGCGCGTTCGTGACCCTGCGCGCGTTGCGTCGGACGGGGTGCCGGCTGCCGATCGAGCTCTGGCATCTCGGCCCCGGCGAGCTGAGCCCCCCGATGGCATCCCTGCTCGAGCCGCTCGACGTCCGTATCATCGACGCGCTCGCGGTGCGGAGGTCGTACCCGGTTCGGCTGCTCGCCGGATGGGAGCTGAAGCCGTACGCGGTCATCCACAGCTCCTTCGAGGAGGTGCTTCTGCTCGATGCCGACAACGTCCCGGCGCGCGATCCGAGTTACCTTTTCGACAGCCCCGCGTTTGCGAGGACGGGAGCCGTGTTCTGGCCGGACCGCTGGCGCCGCCCGGGCGACCCGCACCAACTCCTGCGGCCGTCGGCGTGGGACGCCTGCGGGCTTCCGTTCCAGCCCGGGCCGGAGTGCGAGTCCGGCCAGCTTCTCGTCGACAAGCGCCGAAGCTGGCGGAGCCTACAGGTCGCGATGCACCTCAATGAGCACAGCGACCACTATTACCGTCATTTCTACGGGGACAAGGACACCTACCGCCTCGCGTGGCTGCTGTGCGGTCAGCCCTACGCGATGCCGGACACGCCGGTCGAGAGCACTCCCGGGGGCGAGATCTTGTTCCAGCACGACTTCGACGGGCGCGTGGTCTTCCAGCACCGCAGCGTGAAGTGGCAGCTGCTCGGCCCCAACTTCCGCCACGCGCGGTTCGCGGGCGAGGACGCCTGCCTCGCGGATCTAGACGAGCTCCGGCGGCGCTGGGACGGGCACCTGCGCCCCGCGTCTGCGCGGGCGCCCGACGAGCGTGCCGCATACGAGCGCATCGTGGCGCAGCGGAACTTCGAGTACGAGCGGGTCGGGTTCGACCGGCGCCCGATGGAGCTCCTCGGCGACGGGACCATCGGCCATGGCGCCGCCCGCCTGGAGCGGACCTGGGACGTCGAGATCGCCGGAGGGCGCGTGCGCCTCGTGCTGCAGGGGGACGCGGGCGTGATCTGCGCGCTGGAGGAGCGGGCGCCCGATCGCTGGGGCGGGCGATGGACGCAGTTCGAGCGCATGCCGATCGTCGTGTTGGCTGCGCGCACGGCGGCACGCCCTTCGACGGCTGCGGGTGCACCGCTGCAGTCCGCAGGCCTCGAGGACCTGCGCGCGCGGCTGCTGCGGCAGCGCTTCTTCGAGTACGTGCGCGTCGGCTACGACCGCCGGATCATGGAGCTCTGTCATGGCGGGGCGATCGGCGCCGGCCGCGCGCGGCTCGAGACGACCTGGAAGCTCGATGGCGACGAGAGCCGACCGTCGCTCCTCATCGAGGGCGAGGCAGGCCTGATCTGCCTACTCGAGCCCGCGACCGGGGGAGCGTGGCAGGGGCGGTGGACGCAGTTCG
>WNGB01008121.1_pt1 | contig 17613 bp, 17 predicted proteins | sample 5400681 | NCBI WGS metagenome assembly WNGB01 (sample SAMN13153367, study PRJNA577476) | soil metagenome | isolation source: 115 cm soil or saprolite under grassland replicate 2 | place: USA:California | collected 2016-06-15 | reverse complement strand
CCGGCGCAAAGCGTCCGGTACGGTCCTGGAGCAGCGAACGGCGTGCTGCTCGTGCAAACGCGGCAAGGCCACCCGGGCTCGCCACAATGGCGCGGGTATGCTGAAGTCGGGACGCGCACGCCATCCGATCGTCTGACGCAGCTCGTAAGTGGCTTTGATGCGGGCAATCCCGACTCGCTGCTGCGCAACGGCGAATGCACGCTGCTCGCAGTCGCCGCGGGCAGCTGCGCGCAGGATTCCATCGTTGCGCTGGCGTCGAGGCTGCGCCCACAGTTGCGCAATGCCGTGCGGCGGCAGTATGGCCTCTCCGTTACGGGCGGATGGGATCGCCTTTCCTACTATGTCGCCGGCGAGTTTGATGGAGACGGGAGTCCCTTTTCGCTCTCGCAGGGCGAGATCGATCGTTTGCAGTCGGGCGGGCAAGCCGTTTCTCGCTCGATTCGCTTTCCCGAACACACTGGCCGCGCGAACGTGAGCGCCAACATTCGAGTCCAGCCGGTACGGACACTCACGATAGGCCTGCGCGGGATGCACGTGTCCCGGGATATCCGCGCTCCGGCTTTCGTGAATGATTTGTCGATCGGGGGGCTGTATGACATCCAAACCGGATACATCACCCCCGGTGAGGCTTTTCAGCTCCAAACGGTGAGCGAGGCGACTCGTTGGCTCGAAAACGTCGACGTCGCATGGGTGCCGACGCGTGCGCTCACCTTCACGGGCAACATCGGTCATGACGGCGCGCGGTTTACGAGCGCTCGTCAGGGTGGCCCTGGCGTGTTGACCGAATCTGCGATCATCAATTCCAACACGCTCGGCCTGGGCGCGGATTACGTCTGGGGATTCTCTGGGCTGCATCTCAACTCACATGTCGGTTTCGAGCGCTCCAGCATCAATCGCGATTCGCTGGAGTGCGCGAGTGGCACCTCACCGAATTGTTCGAGCGGAGCGTATCGCACGTACAACGAGCGCTATTGGCAACGCTTTTGGAGCATCGTGTTGGAGCAACGCGCTGTCATCCACGATGCGTTGGAGCTGGTGGGAACGGTGCGGCGAGATCAGATCAGATTCTGGAACAAGAAGCCGGTACACGCGGGGCTCCACGCGTCGTGGTGGCATAGGTCGCTACGCCTCCACGCGGATTACGGCACCGCTGGACGTCGACCCTTCTTTTTTGCGAATCCCGAACGCACCCGCGAGCTGTCGACAGGTTTCGATGTCACGGGTCTATCGGGTCGTGTCTCGGCGGGCGCAACCGTCTACGACATGCGGTCCAGCATCTTCGGGTTGGTATATACCTCGTCATCATCGGGCTTTTACCAGGTGACGGTTCCTGGGACGATCGGCAATCGCGGAATCGAGTTGAACGCGACGGCTCATCTCATCGAGCGCCCGAACATGACGCTCACGCTGGAGGCCAGCGCGTGGGGGAACAGGAATCGTTTTCTTTCCGCGAGCCTGCCGGGAGCTTTCGTTTATGCGGGCATCCAGCAGGGGTCGTCGGTGGGCTATCCGGTCGGTAGTTATTGGGCCTACCGTCCCCCAGCGTATTCAGACGCGAACGGCAACGGGATCATCGAGCGCAACGAAATCAGCGGCCCCATCGGCGTGACGTGGGTCGGGACTCCCTATCCCACGCAAGGCGCGACCCTCGCGCCTCAAGTTGGCCTTCGGGCGATACGAATCGGCGCGAGTCTCGACTACCAGGCTGGACATGTGGTCTTCAATCAGAGCCACTGGTATTCATGCTTCGCCGGCCACTGCCCCTGGGCCGTTGACCCGGCCACACCGCTCGCCGAACAGGCGGCGGTGGCGCCGTGGACGTCCCACCCAGGATCGCGAGCGCACTGCACGTGAAGGCCGCGTCCATCACGCTCGCCGGCCGGAACCTTCACACCTGGACCGGCTATAGCGGCATCTCCCCCGAGCCGTATGCCGCCGAAACGCAGTTTGGGGACGCCGAGGCGTTTACGGAGCCTATGATGCCCGCGCTCCAGCAGTGGTCGTTCCGCGTGCGCATTTCCTACTAATCGTTCACCCTTTCATCTATTGACAGATCGGCAGCCCGGGCGAACCTTGGGTCGGTCCCTGCCGTCGATTCGTCACTTTCCTGAACGGAGTCCCGCATGAATTTGTGGGCTACCAAATCGATTGCGACGTTACGCGCCGAAGCCGATTCAGCCGGCGAGCACCAGCTCAAACGTGCGCTCGGCCCCCTGAATCTGATCACGCTCGGCATCGGCGCGATCATCGGCGCCGGCATCTTCGTGCTCACCGGCCAGGCCGCCGCGCTTTACGCCGGGAACGGGGTGTGGATCTCGATGGCGATTGTCGGGGTCGCCTGCGCGTTCGCCGGGCTCTGCTACGCCGAAATGGCGTCGGCCGTCCCGGTCGCGGGCAGCGCGTACACCTATTCGTACGCGACCATGGGCGAGCTCATCGCATGGATCATCGGCTGGGACCTGGTGCTCGAGTACGCCGCCGGCGCGGCGACCGTCGGTGTCGGCTGGTCCGGCCATTTCGTGTCGCTGCTCAGCAACTTCGGGATCACGTTGCCCCCGCAGCTGGCCGGCTCACCCACGCAATGGTGTACGCAGGCGAACGTCGAGGCTGCGATCGCGGGGTGCACGAAAGCGGGACTTGTCTTCACCGGCGCGTGGATCAATCTCCCGGCAGTGTTCATCGTCATCCTCATGTCGACGGTGCTCGTCATCGGCATCAAGGAATCGGCGACGGTCAACAACTTCATCGTCCTCCTCAAGGTGACGATCATCTTGCTGGTAGTCGCCGTCGGACTCGGCCACATTACCCCCGCCAACTACCATCCGCTCATCGCGCCGAACGTTGGTGAGTGGGGTACCTACGGCTGGTCTGGTGTACTGCGTGGCGCGGGCCTGGTATTCTTCGCCTATATCGGATTCGATGCGGTGTCGACCGCCGCGCAGGAAGCCAAGAACCCGCAGAAGGACATGCCGATCGGTATCCTCGGCTCGCTCTTCATCTGCACGCTGCTGTACATCATCGTCTCCGCGATCCTCGTCGGCATGGTGCCGTTCAAAGAGCTGAACGTCGCGGCACCAGTCGCCTACGCGATGGAAAAAGTAGGTGCGCCGAGCTGGGTACGGATCGCGATCGACATCGGCGCCGTGCTCGGCCTCGGCTCCGTGATCCTGGTGATGTTGCTTGGTCAATCGCGCGTGTTTTACTCGATGTCACGTGACGGCCTGCTCGGAAAATGGGCAGGCGCCGTCCACCCCAAATACCGGACGCCGTACCTCTCGACGATCTTCACCGGCTTCGCGGTGATGCTCGCGACGGGTCTCCTGCCCCTGCAGCTGCTCGGCCAGCTGGTCAACATCGGCACCCTGCTCGCGTTCGTGCTGGTGTGCGCCGGCGTGTGGATTCTCCGTAAGAAGCGTCCCGATCTCGATCGGCCATTCCGGACGCCGTGGGTCCCCGTCGTCCCGATCCTCGGCGTGGTGTCCTGCCTGGGCCTGATGGCGACTCTGCCGGCGGACACCTGGATTCGGTTGATCGTGTGGTTGCTCATCGGCTTCGCCATCTACTTCGGGTATAGCCGGAAACACAGCCGCCTGCAGAAGGAGCTGGCGGGTGGTGCGGGCGGGCCGCCGAGCATGGGTGGTGGGGGTGGGGGTGGGGTGCCGCGAGGCCAGCCGCCGCGCCGGTAGACACGCCAAGCAGCACCGGCGCCGGTCGAAAACACGTCCCAAGGAGCTAGTTCGGCGCCGGATATGAGGCGATTATCTTCCCCGCAATGAACCCGAACGGGGTTCCGGTTTCACCGGATCGTGCGCAGGCGGCGCGCGACGTGGCGGCGGCGCTCACCAGCGCCCGCCACGTCGTTTTGACGACGCACGTCAACGCCGACGGCGACGGCGTCGGCAGCGAGATCGGGTTGTGGCATCTGCTGCGCGCCCGCGGTGTCTCGGTGAGCATCGCCAATCCCACCGAAATCCCCGAGCGCTTCCATTTCCTGCTTCCTGGGGGCGCCGATGCGAGCGACCATGCGGTGCGCGAGATCGAGCGCGCCGATCTCGTGGCATCGCTGGACATCGGAGACCTCAGCAGGCTCGGCAACCTGGCGGCGGTGATCAACAAACGGCAGCCGCCGCTCGTCTGCATCGATCACCATGTCGGCCCGGTCAAGCTGCCTCCGGGCCCCTGCCTCATCGCGCCGGACGCGACTGCGACCGCGGAGCTGATCTTCGATCTCGCCAGCGTCGCGGGCTGGCCGCTGACGCCCGAAGTTGCGCAGGCCCTGTACGTCGGGTTGCTCACCGACACCGGTGGATTCCGCTTCTCCAACACGACGGCGCGCGCCCTGCGAGTCGCTGCGGCGCTGCTCGAGAAGGGTGTCGACCCCGAATCGATCTATGCGTCGGTCTATGCGAGCGCGCCGGAAGGTCGCGTGCGGCTGCTCGCCGAGGTGCTGCAGACCCTGGTCGTAGAGCCGGAGGTCGGGCTGGCGTGGGTAAGCGTGCCGGCGGACGCGCTGCGCCGTCACGAGGTCACCGCCGATGATCTCGACGGCATCGTCGAATTCCCGCGCTCGATTGCCGGGGTCCGCATGGCACTCCTGTTCCGGCACATCGGCAATGGCCGAGTCAAAGTCTCCTTTCGCTCGATGGGCGAGGTGGATGTCGCGGCGCTCGCCAATCAGTTCGGTGGCGGCGGCCATCATCGCGCCGCGGGTGCGTCATTGCCGGGCACCATGGCGGAGGTGGAGGAGAAGGTGCTGCGCGCCGCGCGCGCGTTCCTTGCCAATGGCGTGCCCGCGTGAGCGAATTGACGATCAAAACTGACGTCGAGCGGGCGCTGGGCGGAATTACGAATCCCCGCCACGGCCGCGATATCGTCGCGGCCGGGATGGTAAAGGACGTCACCGTCGACTCCGCCGGTGCGGTCACGTTCACCTTCGTGCTCACGCGCGAGGATCCCGGGTCGCTTGCGCGCCAGGCGCGCAAGGCGGTCGAAGGCGTCTCCGGCGTGACCGCTGTCAAAATGAACGTCGTGGATTCCGCCGATGGCGGTACCCAACCGGCCGCCCGGCCGTCGGGCCGTCCGGCCGCCGCTCCTCCAGCGCCACCGACACCAGACGAAATGCCGGCACTCGGCAAGGTTCTCGCGATTTCGAGCGGCAAGGGTGGGGTCGGGAAATCGACCGTGTCCGCGAACCTCGCCGCGGCGCTGGCGCGGGACGGGCACCGCGTCGGTCTGATGGACGCCGACATCTATGGGCCCAACATCCCCCGCATGTTCGGCCTCAGCGGGAAGCCCGAAGTCCAGGGCGGGAAGATCCAGCCGCTCGAGGCCCACGGCGTGAAGCTGATGTCGCTCGGATTCATCGTGGAGCGCGACGCGCCCGCGATCTGGCGCGGCCCGATCATCATGAAGATCATCACGCAGTTCATGCACGACGTGGCGTGGGGCGAGCTGGACTACTTTCTGGTCGACCTGCCGCCGGGCACCGGCGACGCCCAGCTCTCACTTACCCAGATCGTCCGGTTGCATGGCGCGCTCATCGTGACGACGCCGCAGGAGATGGCCGTCGGCGATTCACTGCGCGGCGCGAAGATGTTCGAGCGCGTCGGCGTCGGCGTGGTCGGGATCGTCGAGAACATGAGCTACTTCGTCTGCCCCGACTGCCATGCGCGGTCGGAAATCTTCCTGGCGGGCGGCGGCAGCCGTCTGGCCGCTGAGCTGGGCGTGCCGCTGCTGGGACAGATTCCCTTACAGGCCGGCATGGCGGAGCTCGCCGACCGCGGCGAGCCGATTGTCGTGAGCCAGCCGGAGTCGCCGGCCGGCGTGGCACTGCGCGAGCTGGCCCGGACGGTCGTTACGCGCACGGCGGGGCTCGCTTCCGCCATTCCGATCACGGCACCGCGCTGACGTGCAGGCGCTCGTCGCGATCGCGCTGCTGGCGCTCCAGAGCACGCCACACCCAGCCCTGCGCACCGGTCTCGACACGCTCTATGGCGGAGATTTCGAACGCGCGGCGACCTACTTCGCGGAGTTGGCCGCCCACGAACCCGCCGATCCCGCGCCGGTGGTCTTCGAGGCGGGCGCCTACATCTGGTGGGCCGCGGCGCTCGACTCCGCCGACTTCGCGCTGGAACGCATCGACTCGCTCCTCGGCGTGGCGATGGCGCGCGCCCGCGCGTCGGGCGCCACCGCGGATTTCTGGCTCGCCACGGCGCTCGGCTATCGGGCCCGCCAGCGCGAGGAGCATGGGCACGGTTTCAGCGCGGCGAAGGACGCGAAAGCGATGCGCGACATCTATCGTCGGCTGCTCGCGGCCGATTCTTCCTGCACCGATTGCTATCTGGGATTGGGCGTCTACGACTACGGGCTGGCGCGCGCGGGCGCGTTTGCCCGCTTGCTTGCGCGCCTCATCGGTTTGGGTGGCGGCAACGCGGAACGCGGGATCCGCTACATGCGCCGGGCGGCGCATGACGGCGATCTGGCGGGCGTCGAGAGCACGTGGGTGCTGGCCGCAGCGTTGCTGCGTGAGGCCGCGCGCGATCCTGCCGGGCGCGACGTCCTGGAGCGCGAAGCGCGCGGCTATGTCGAAGGACTCGCCGCGCGCTACCCCCGCAATCCGGTGTTTCAACGCTTCCTGCGGGAAGTGCCCGCCAGGACCTCAGCGGCCGAACTGCTGGGAGCGCCGGCTCGCGCCGCCACCGCGGCGGTTTCGGGACCGCCGCCGATCGGGCGGAGTGAGCGCGGCGAGCTTGCCGAGCATGTTGTGCACGTGGCTTTTCACCGTATTCGTCGAGATGCTGAGCCGCCGCGCAATGTCCTTGTTGCCGAGTCCCGCCGAGATCAGATCCCTGATCTCCTGCTCCCGCTTCGTCAGCCGGACGGTGACCCCCTCACGCCTATCCAAGCCGCGCCTACGCTCGGACGAGACCCTGCGCTCCACACGGCGAGTGACCCAGGGCACGGTCCCCTCCCTTTTTGGGCCTAATCTATTTCGGGACGGGAACCAGGGCATTCATCGGGGGGATTAGTTGATTCATGCAGAATCGCTCCTTTAGTCTAGGCCAGATGAGCCAGTCATTGCGGCGGGTGGCGCTGTTGTTCGGCCTCGCCGGCGTCTACTATTTCGCCGCGAAGCTCGGGCTCCGATTCGCATTCATCAACAGCTCGGTCACCACGATCTGGCCGCCCGCCGGGATCGCGCTCGCCGCCTTCGTGCTGCTCGGCTACGGCGTCTGGCCCGCGATCCTCGCCGGCGCGTTCTTCGCGAATATCAGCACCACCGGCGCGGTGTTTCCGTCGCTCGGCATCGCGGTCGGCAATACAATAGAAGGGCTGTTCGCGGCGTACCTGGTCAACCGCTTCGCCCGCGGGGGACGCGTGTTCGATCGCGTCCGCGACATCATCCGGTTCACGCTGCTCGCCGCGATCGTCAGCACGACGGTCGCCGCGTCGATCGGCGTCGCCTCGCTCGCGCTGGGCGGTCTCGTGTCCGCGGACGACGCGCCGCGGGTCTGGTTGACGTGGTGGCTCGGGGACGGGGTCGGCGACATGGTCGTCGCGCCGGCGCTGATTCTCTGGATCGGCGTCAAGCTCGGCCCGGCGTGGAGCGGGCGCCAGGTCGTCGAGGCCGTCGCGCTCGCGGTCATTGCGGCGCTCGTGACGCTGTCGCTGTTCGGCGGCCTGTTTCCGTCGCGGCACTACCCGCTGACGGTCCTGCTCTGGCCCGTGATGATCTGGGTGGCGTTTCGCTTCGGCCCGCGCGAGGCCGCGACCACGATGCTCATCGTGTCCGCGATCGCGATCTCGCGTACGCTGTCCGGCTTCGGCCCGTTCTCCATCTACGCCGCCAACGAGTCGTTGGTGCTGCTGCAGGTGTGGACCGGTATCACCGCGGTGACGGGTCTCGTGCTCGCCGCCGCGGTGGCGGCCCAGCGCGATATCCAGGGTACCTGGCGCGAGCTCGCGGTCACGGATGCGCTGACCGGGCTCGCCAATCATCGCCAGCTGATTCAGTCGCTCGAGTCCGAAATCCGGCGCTCGCGCCGCACCGCCCAGCCGCTGGCGGTCGTGCTGCTCGATCTCGACGGTCTGAAGCAGATCAACGACCGCCACGGACACCTCACCGGCAGCCTGGCGATCCGCCGTGTCGCTGAGGCGCTGCTGGGCTCCTGCCGCACCACGGACACGGCGGCCCGGTTCGGGGGCGATGAATTCGCCCTCGTACTGCCGGAAACGGGGGAGGCGGCCGCCTGGCACGTGGCGCGCGGCGTGGCCGACCGGCTGGCCACGGACGCCGAAAAGCCTAACTTGTCGATCAGTGTGGGGGTAGCCGTGTACCCCGGCCACGGTGAGACCGTGGAAGCACTCCTAAACGCAGCCGACGTCGCGCTATACGAGACCAAGGAACGCCGCAAAAGCAGGGCTGTGGGCCTTGCTCCCTAAATGGCCACCACTAGGTTAGGAGCCATGGATACCAAGAAGAGCATGAGCGTTTCGACGCGTACGTCGGACGCCACAGCGTTGTCAGAATCGTCGGCCGGGCTGCTGCGCGAGCTGGTCGCGCACCTGCGACAGAACCGCACGCAGCTGCGCGAGGAGTGGGCGCGGCGCATCACGCGCGCGGAGCTGCTGACGGCGATGACGGAGGAGGAAATCTTCGCCGAAGCCACCGCGGTCTACGACAACTACGTGGAAGCGCTCGAGACCGGGACCTTCGAGGCCCTCCAGGCGTACTCGCGGCGACTGTCGGAGCGCATCATTCCGCGAGGCGTCGAAACAGACGAAGTCGTCGGCATCGTGCTCCTCCTGCGTGACGTACTCGCCCGCTCATTGTTCACCAAGTACCAGGACAACGTCGAAAAACTGAACCGGATTCTCGACAGCTACGAGCCCGCGGCGAACCGCATCGCCAACACGGTGGCCGTCGGATTCGTGGAAGAGCGCGAGCGCATCATCCGCCAGCAACAGGAAGCGATCCGGGAGTTGTCTACGCCGGTGCTCCAGGTGCGCGAGCGGCTGCTGATTCTGCCGATCATCGGCGTCATCGACCCGCAGCGCGCGCGCCAGCTGACCGAACAGCTACTGCGTGCGATTCGCGCCAACCGCGCCAAGGTCGTCGTGATCGACGTGACCGGTGTGGCGGCGATGGACTCCGGCGTGGCAAACCACTTGGTGCAGACGGTCGAAGCGTCGCGCCTGCTGGGCGCCACCGTCATCGTGACCGGCTTGTCGCCCGAAATCGCGCAGACGCTGGTGACGATCGGCGTCGACCTCAGCGAAATGGCCACGGTCGGCGACCTGCAGGGCGGCATCGAAGAAGCCGAGCGGCTGCTGGCCGACCGTGCGGCCCTCCCCGGGCCACAGCCCGGTCGCGAACCTGGTACGGAGCTCGCCCGCTAGCCCCACCCGCGCCCGCGGAGGACGCTGTGGAAGTACCAATACTGCGGCAGGGGCAGTATCTCATCGCTTCCATTCAGTCTGCCCTCACTGACGCCGACCTTTCCCATCTTCGCGAGGCGCTGATCGCGCAGGTGGGGCGGTCGCGCTGCCGGGGCGTCATCGTCGACGTCACCGCGCTCGACGTCATGGACTCCTTCGCCGTGCGGACGCTGCGCGACATCGCGCACATGGCCCGCCTCCGCGGCGCCGAGACGGTCATCGTGGGGATCCAACCCGACGTGGCGTTCGCGATGGTGCAGCTGGGCCTCACCCTCAAAGGCGTCGCCACGGTGCTGGACCTCGAAGAAGGCCTCGCGTTCCTGAATCGCCGGACCGAAGAGCGCTTGCTCGAGAACAAACCTCGCCGACCGAGCGACCGTGGGTGAAGAGCTGCGACTACCGATCGCCGCGGACGTCGACGTCGTTGAAGCGAGACAACAAGGCCGCGCGTTAGCCGCCGTCGCAGGATTCTCCAGCGGCGAGCAGACGGTCATTGCTGCCGCCATCTCGGAAATCGCCCGCAACATCCTCATGTACGCCAAGAAGGGCGAGATCACCCTCAGTCTCGTCCAGAACGGCGACCGCCAGGGCGTCTCCATCATCGCCATCGATCAGGGCCCCGGCATCCCCGACATCGACCGCGCGATGCAGTACGGTTACTCCACCTCGCACGGCGTCGGCGCCGGACTCCCGGGCGCGAAGCGGTTGATGGACGAGTTCGACGTCGATTCGGTCGTCGGCCGGGGCACGACCATCACTATGACAAAGTGGCGGCGCGCGATTTGAAAATCGATGCGGCGTTCGCGACGCTGCCGTTGCCGGGGCAGTCGGAGTCCGGCGATCTCTGCCTCATCAAGCGCGTCGGCAAGGGGACGCTCATCGCCGTCGTGGACGGCCTGGGACACGGCCAGGAAGCGGCGTCCGCCGCCCACGCCGCCGTGGGCGCGCTGGACCGCTATTCGCGCGAGCCCCTGATCGAACTCGTCCGGCGCTCCCACGACGCATTGACCGGACTGCGCGGTGTGGTGCTCGGCCTCGCGTATCTCGATCCGCACGCGGCGACGATGGCGTGGCTCGGCGTCGGCAACGTCGGCGGCGTCCTGTTGCGTGCCGATGTCGGCAACCGCCCGTCGCGCATCACGCTCGTTCCGAACGCAGGATTCATCGGCGCCGAGCAGGCGCATCCCACGACGCGCTCGGTGCCGCTGGCTCTGGGCGATACCGTGATTCTGTATTCCGACGGCATCAAGGACGGGTTCGCGGAGTCGCTCGTGCTTTCCAATTCGCCGCAGGAGATCGCCGACTTCGTCATTACCCGGCACGTGAAAGGCAACGATGACGCGCTCGTGCTGGTAGCACGGTACGTCCGCTAGTCAGCCAGAAGTAGGGTCGCTCACGACCGGCCCGCTGCGGCCCGTCGTCCTCCGCCTCGCGGTTCCCGCCGTCGCCATGATGGCGTGCCACTTCTCCTTCAATCTGATCGACAGCATCTGGGTGGGCCGGCTTATCGGCCCCGCCGCCTTGGCCGCGGTGTCCACTGCGGGATTCTACATCTGGGTCGCGCTCAGCCTCGGCGAGATGGTCGAAATCGGATTGATCGCCGTCGCCGCGCGGCGCCACGGGGAGGGCGATCCCGAGCGCGCGGCGCGGGTCGCCGCTGCCGCAGTGGTCTATGCGCTCTGCGCTGGTCTGGTGGTCAGCGTCGTCGGTTGGTCGGTGGCCGGCACGATGTTTCGTGTGATGCGGGTGCCAGCCGAGGTCGCCGGCCTCGGCCATGCGTATCTCTCGACGTGGCTGCTCGGCGCACCGCTCGTGTTCGGGTTCTTCGCGATCGAGGCCACGTTCCGCGCGGCCGGCGATACGCGGACGCCGTTCGTAATGCTCGCCGGCTCGGTCGGCGTCTCGATTCTGCTCGATCCGTTGCTGATCATGGGGTTGGGCCCGTTCCCGCGGCTCGGCGTCGAGGGCGCCGCGCTGGCGTCGGTGATGGTGCGCAGCGGCGGGTTCCTGGTGGGTCTCGTCATCGCGTTGCGGCGGGGATTGTTGCGCGTCAGCGCACCGGACTGGCGCGCCCTGCCCACGGTCATCCGCATCGGGATGCCGTTATCGCTCGCGGGCGTGCTGCTCTCGGTGATCTACATGTGGCTCACGCGGTTCACATCGCGGTTCGGCACCGCGGCGCTCGCCGCGCTCGGTGTGGGCCACAAGATGGAAGGCCTCGGCTTCATCGCGATCAGCGGCTTCGCCCTCGCCGCCGGCGCGCTCGTCGGCCAGAACCTCGGTGCGCGGCAGGAAGCGCGGGCACGGGAGGCGGTGCGGCTCACCGTCGGCTATTGCCTCGTGGTCACCGTGACCACGGCGATCGCCTTCCTCCTTATTCCGGGCCGGCTCGTCTCGCTGTTCACGCGAGACGCGCAGGTGATCGCCGACGGCGTCTTGTACCTGCGCGTCATCGCGTTCGCGCAGATCGGCCAGAGTTTTGAGCTGATCCTCGAAGGAGCGCTGGCGGGTGCGGGCTACACGTTCTGGCCGCAAGTCGTAAGCACGTCCCTGACCGCGATGCGTATCCCCCTGGCGGCCGGGTGGTCGCGCGCGTTCGGGCTGCTCGGCATCTGGCTGGCGTTGAGCGTGACTGCGATTGCGCGCGGCATCGCCATGATCCTCTTCTGGAAAGGCGGGCGGTGGCGTACCGTCAAGGTCTAGATCATGACGTTCATTACGCTGCTCACCGACTTCGGCACGGCCGACAGTTACGTCGCCGAGATGAAGGGCGTGCTCTCGACGTACGCGCCCAATGCGAAACTGGTCGATATCACCCACGAGGTGTCGCCCGGCGATGTGCGTGCCGCGCAGTACATCCTCAGCCGGACCTGGATGTTCTTCCCCGAAGGCACGGTGTACGTTGCCGTCGTTGATGCCGGTGTTGGAACAGACCGGCGAGCGCTTGGGGCAACGCGATTTGGGCGGTACTTTCTGGCACCGGATAACGGGCTGCTTTCTTTCTTGTCCTTGAACGCGACGTTCATCTCGATCCCCGTGCTACCAGAAGCGGCGCCGACGTTCCATGGCCGCGACGTGTTTGCGCCCGCCGCTGGAGTGTTGGCGAACGGAGGGTCGTTCGAGTCGCTGGGCGAGGCAGTTACTGATCCGCTCCAGCTCCCGCTGCCGATCCCGACAACGCACCGAGACGCCGTAGTGGGTGAAGTGCTCTACGTCGATCGCTTCGGGACGCTGATCTCGAACATTTCCCCAAGCGCCCTGAAGCCCGGAGCGAGCATTCGTGTGGCAGGAACGGACGTGGGTCCGTTGCGGCGCACATTCGCGGACGTCGCGTCCGGAGCACTGGTGGCTTTTCCAGGTTCTGGGGGCACAGTAGAGATCGCGGTACGCGACGGGAGTGCGATGCGGCTGTTGGGCGTCGGCGCGGGAGCGGAGGTCAGGGCGTAAAAGAAGTAGGGGCGCAGCATGCTGCGCCCCTACTTCCTCCACCGCTACATCGTTGTCAGTGCTGTTCCCAGCCGCCAGATGCGGTCGGGATTTTCACCTGCGCCATCACCCGATCCGCAAACCCGGGATTCGGCGCAAACTTGGGGAGTTGGACCAGCTCGAGAATAACCTTCCGTTCACGGTCGGCTTCGGCACGGCAGAGAGAGCAGTCAGCGAGGTGCATAGCCCGGGCGGCAGGCAGGAGACCCTGCGCCCAGAGCTCGATTTCATCGGTATTGAGATGCATGGCGATGTCAGTCATTTGGGTTCCTACGGCCCGGTTTCGGCTCTGGTTTCACTCCCGGCGATCGTCGAGATAACCACGCAATTCATTACGGGCTCGATGGATATACGTTTTGACCGTTCCCAGGGGCAGATCCAGCGTTTCCGCGATTTCCTCGTAGGAATAGCCCTCTACGTGGCGTAGCAGAATACACGACCGGTACTCCGGCCGCAGCCGGGCGATGGCCCGCTCGATGGCCGTCCCAAGCTCGCGGCTCTCCACTTCGTCGAGCGGACTCTCCGCGCGGTCGCCGAGCTGCAACGACGTCGCGCGCACCTGGTCGGGGGTCTCGGCGCTGGGCGCGCCATCGAGCGACAGCGTATCGATGCTCTTGCGCCGCAGGTGATCGATCGCCGCATTGTTCGCGATCTTGAAAATCCAGGATGAGAATTTGAATTCCGGCCGGTACGATTTGATGCCGTTCAGGACTTTGATGAACGTTTCCTGCGCGAGATCTTCGGCGAGCGCGCGATCGCGCACCATCCGATAGAGCAGCGAAAACACCGGACGCTCGTAGCGGCGGACGAGCTCGCGGAATGCCGCATCGTGACCCTGTTTTGCCCAGACGACGACCTGCTGATCGCTGGCGTCGCTCAGGTGGTCAGGCCTATCTTTCGCGCCTATGGGTCGTTCTCCAGCCTACGTCCGTGGCATGTTCACGGCGATCGCTCCGCGCTACGACTTCCTGAACCACCTGCTCAGCCTCAACGTGGATCGGTCCTGGCGGCGCACCGCTGTGGCGCGCCTCGGCTGGGAAGCTAAACCCGACGGCACGTATCTCGATGTCTGCGCCGGCACCTTGGACCTTGCCGCCGAGCTCACCCGGCAGGCCGGTTTTCGCGGCCGCGTGATCGGCGCCGACTTCGTGGTCCCGATGCTGGCGCAGGGCAGGGACAAATCCCCCCGCACCGCTCCGGTCGCCGCCGACGCGTTGGCGCTGCCGTTTCCCGCGGCGCGGTTCGACGGCGCGCTGGTGGGATTTGGCGTACGCAATCTCGCCGACCTCGACAGCGGCCTCTGCGAAGCGGCCCGGGTGCTGAAACCCGGTGCGCGGCTCGTCATCCTCGAGTTTGCCACGCCCCGGTTCGCGCCGCTACGCGCGATCTACCTCTTTTACTTCCGGCGAATTCTCCCCGCTATCGGCCGGCTCGTGTCGAAACATAGGGAAGCCTATACCTACCTGCCAGAGTCGGTGCTCGCATTTCCGGAGCCGGAGGCACTGTGCGAGCGGCTCCGCGCCGCGGGATTCTCGCGCGTCGGTTTCGAACGCCTGACCGGGGGCATCTGCGCCGTGCACTATGGCACTCGATAACCTGCGGGAGTTTGTCGCCGCGATCGACAAATCCGGCGATCTGACGCGCGTGGCGCGCCCGGTTTCCGTGGACAAGGAGATTACGGAAGTCGCCGACCGCTGCATGAAATCGCCGGGCGGCGGGCCGGCGCTGTTGTTCACCCAACCGATGCTGCGCAACGGCGGGAAGTCCCGCTATTCCGTGGCCGTCAATCTGTTCGGCTCGGAGGGGCGCATGTCGCTCGCGCTCGGCGTCGAGTGCCTCGACCACGTCGGCGCGCGCATCGCGGAGCTGCTCGCGATGAAGGTGCCGGAAGGGTTGCTCGGCAAGCTCGCCATGCTGCCGCGGCTCGCGGAGGTCGCCAAGTTCCCGCCCAAGACGGTCAGCCGTCCCGCCTGCCAGAGTACCGTGATCGAGGAATCGGATGTGGACCTCGCTCAGTTCCCCGTGCCGATCTGCTGGCCCGAGGACGGCGGGCCGTACATCACGCTCGGTGGCGTCATCACCCGCGATCCGGCATCCGGTGTCCGCAACGTCGGGATGTACCGCGTCCAGGTCCTGAGCAAGAACACGCTGGCGATGCATTGGCAGCGGCATAAGGTCGGCGCGGCGCACTGGCGCGCGATGGCGGAGCGCGGCGAGACGATGCCCGTGGTGATCGCCCTAGGGGGAGATCCGGCGAGCATCTATGCGGCCTCGGCGCCGCTGCCGCCGACGATCGACGAGTTTCTGTTCGCCGGCTTCCTGCGCGGCGAGCCGGTGCGTCTGGCCAAGGCGGTGACGTGCGATCTCGACGTGCCCGCGGAGGCGGAGATCGTGATCGAAGGCTACATCGATCCGCGCGAGGAGTTGGTGCTCGAGGGGCCGTTCGGCGATCACACCGGGTTTTATTCGCTGGCCGACTACTACCCGAAGGTGCACGTGACCGCCGTGACCTTCCGCGACGATCCCCTCTGGCCTCATACCATCGTGGGCCGCCCGCCGATGGAAGATTTTTACCTCGGCCACGCCACCGAGCGGATTTTTCTGCCGCTGCTCAGGCTCACGATCCCCGAAATTGTGGACCTGCACATGCCGGCCGAGGGGGTTTTTCACAATCTGGTGTTCGTGAGCATCGACAAGCAGTACCCGGGCCAGGCCTACAAAGTGATGAACGGCTTGTGGGGCCAGGGCCTGATGTCGCTCGCCAAAGTCATCGTCGTGGTGGACAAGGACGTCAACGTGCGCGACACAAAGGAAGCCTGGTGGGTCGCGCTCAATCACATCGATCCGGAGCGCGATGTCCGGTTTACGATGGGACCGATCGACGTGCTCGACCACTCCAGCCGCGGGTTCACCTACGGCTCGAAGATGGGCATCGACGCGACGCGGAAGTGGAAGGAAGAAGGCTTCACGCGCGATTGGCCGAACAAGATCGTGATGGATGCGGAGATCAAGGCTCGTGTCGACTCGATGTGGAAGGATTTGGGGATCGATCTTGGCGGATCGGCGGATCGCCGGATGGGCGGATAGAGGAATGGGTGATCCATCCGCCCATCCGCCCATCCGCCCATCGGCCCGTGAAGGCCAGACGTTCGCGGGCGACTCGCTGGTCATGCGTTACATCAACTTTGTAAAGCTCCCTCATACAGTCTTTGCACTGCCGTTCGCGTTGCTGGGTGTCATCGTCGCGTCATATGAGCAGCCGGTGACGTGGCGTGTCGCGATCCTCGTGATCGTCGCGTTTACAGCGGCCCGCTTCGTCGCGATGGGTTTCAATCGCATCGCGGACCGCGGTCTCGACGCCAGAAACCCGCGTACCCAGGGCCGGGAGCTGCCGACCGGGCGTCTGACGATCAGCCAGGCGTGGGCCGCAGTGATCGGCGCGACGGTGGTGTTCCTCTTTGCGGCGTGGGCGTTGAATCCGCTGTGCGCAGCGCTGGCGCCGGTCGCCCTCATCTGGATCGCCACGTACAGCTACACGAAGCGATTCACGGACTGGACCCATCTCTGGCTCGGTGGCGCGCTCGCGATTGCGCCGGTAGGCGGCTATGTCGCGATCACGGGCGCCTGGAGCGAGCCGTGGTGGCTGCTGCTCGTGATCGCGGTGGCGGTGAGTTGCGATCACTCGTCGTGCGGCTGGGCCAGGCGCGTGCGATCGTCGTCGCGAAACTGCTGCATGGCATCTCGATCGCGGCGCTGGTGGCGTTCGGGTACGGAGCGGGGTTGGGGCTCGCCTACTACCTCGGCGTGGCAGTCGGGGCGGGGCTGATCGCCTGGGAGCATCAGCTTGTCCGACCTGGCGACCTCTCGAAGCTGAATGCTGCGTTCTTCACCGCCAACGGGATCGTCAGCATCGTAATCTTCCTTGGCGCTCTGGTGGACCGCGTGCTATGAAACAGGTGCGCGGTGAGCGGTACGCGGTAAGCGGTAAACCCACACGTAAGGTCCCGCGCACCACTCACCGCGCACCGCGCACCGTTCCACCACCCCAGCCGACCAGGCATCCCAAACGCTCTCCAACGCCGAATCGGCGTGGGCGCTAGGAATCAGGGAGTCGGCTTGCCTCCGAGACCCACCAGGTCCAGTAAAAAGGCATACTCAAACGCCACATCGCGCCAGCGCTTGTACCGCCCCGAGGCGCCGCCGTGTCGATCAGGCGGTTGCTATCGGTTTTCATCGCGCGCAGCCGGGCGGTCCACTTCGCCGGCTCGACATACAGGACCTGCGTGTCATAGAGGCCGGCCGTAATCAGCAGGTTCGGATACGCCTTTCGCTCGACGTGGTCATACGGTGAATACGACAGCATGTACCGGTAGAAGGTCGAGTCGTGGGGGTTGCCCCATTCATCGTATTCACCGGTCGTCAACGGAATCGTCGAGTCCATCATCGTGGTGATCACGTCGACATAGGGCACGCCCGCGATGACGCCCCTGAACAGCTCCGGCCGCATGTTGACGACCGCGCCCATGAGGAGCCCACCGGCGCTGGCCCCGCGCGCAAACAGGCGATCCGAGGACGTGTAGCCGCGGCGGATCAGATCATCGGCGACGTCCACGAAATCGGTGAACGTGTTCTTTTTCTGGAGTTGCCGGCCGTTTTCGTACCACGCGCGCCCCATTTCGGACCCGCCCC
>WNGB01007198.1_pt1 | contig 17616 bp, 9 predicted proteins | sample 5400681 | NCBI WGS metagenome assembly WNGB01 (sample SAMN13153367, study PRJNA577476) | soil metagenome | isolation source: 115 cm soil or saprolite under grassland replicate 2 | place: USA:California | collected 2016-06-15 | reverse complement strand
GGTCTGCTGGTCGGTCAGTTGGATCGACTGGGCAGGTGTAGGTTCGCGCATCATGGTTCTCCTTTCGCACTTGAGGAACCATGATACCCTGCGAACCTACATTTTCTTGAGCACCTAACCAAATCTGTGATCTACTGAGGCTATCTATGGAGGAAATAACGGTGCTAGTCGCAATTTTCAAGATAGTGTTCTGTTCCCTGGTGCTGTACGGCACCGCACAACGGAAGCCGACAACGCGCCAGAATGCACTCGCGCTCGTGAAGGACCTGGCGCTGGTAGCCTTCGTGCTGCTGCCGCTCCTGAGCCTGTAGAAAGAGAGGCATGCGATGAAAACCTCAAGCGTGACACATCAGGTCCAGCCGAGATACGCCCCAAACCAGGCCACAAGCACACCGAACGCATCAGAAAGCGCAAAAGGCGGTCGTTCCACATGGTGCTCCTCGTGCCATCAGTGCGCCACAGCACGACCGCCCACCACTTCTACCTGCTTGTCGTCGAATCGCTGTCGTAGAATCGTCTGCTGGGAACCATGCTTCTACGTCGAGTTTGCACCCCTTGGGCTGACACGCGATTCGTACGATTTCTGATGTTTCCCATTCCAATCACCTCGCGCGTTTTGCCACGGCATGGTATACTCCGGACATTACTTCTAGAATCTCGTCGGAGAATCGTCGCGCACCGGAGTTCGAACGACTATGGCTGCTTTTACCCTGCGCGAGGACGCCCCCGAATCGTTCCGCATCTTCGCTGCCACCCTTGATCGCAACGATGACAAGACGGTCGCCGCATATCTGACAACGCTCCGTGATCTGGCGGCCTGGCTGGCCACGCAGCCCGACGGGACACCCTTTCACCCCGCCCTCCTGACCGTCACCGCCCTGGAAGGGTATTTTGCCCACTTGGAGGCCGAACAGCGGGCGCCGCGCACCCGCGCCAAGGCGCTCACTGCGGTTACCCGCTTCTGCCGCTGGGCCATTGATGCCAGCCACCTTCAGCGCAATCCCGCCCACCAGATCAAACGCCCGACCGTGCCGGCGCTTTCGCCCACCGAACTCGCTCCCGAGCAGCGCACCGTTCTCAAGAACCTCGTCGAGCGCCAGCAATCGTTGCGTGTGGCAGCGATCTTTGCCCTGGGCTACTGGGCCGGGCTGCGCATCAGTGAGGTGGCCACGCTGCGCATCGATCACTGTGTGCTCAACCAACGCGCCGGGACAATCACGATTGTGGGCACCAAAGGCGGCAAAACCCGCACCCTCGACCTGCACAACGCCGCGCGCCGCGCGCTCTACGACTACCTCCATCAGCCGGTTGCGGCGTCCGATGCGCGCGAGCCCGATAGCCTCTACGTCTTTACCAGCCAGCGCGCTGCCTGGCTGCGGCAGCGCGGGCAAGCAGACTACCTCTCCGCGCGCGGCATCGAGCATCTCTGGACGCAACTCAAAGGGCAGGCCTCTCACACCACCTGGCCGCTCGTCAAAGACGTCACCTTTCACGACGGGCTTTCTAACGCGAAAAAACGAACAGTGCTGCGATCAAGCTCACAGCACTGCTCCTCCGATTGTGGAGGAGAAAATAGCGCATCAGGAAGCGGTCCAATTTCCTTAGCGTACAGAATTCCTTTTTTTATATGTTGACCCGCTGGTGCCTAAATAGAATCCGAGCTCGCCCACGCTCCGCCCGCCCCGCATCGTCTCCAGCCGCACCGGTGGCCGGCCCAGCGACTCACGTTGCACCGTGACCTGGCCGCTGGCGATAAAGAAGAGCACGTCCGGCGCATCGCCCTGATGGATGAGATATTCCCCGGCCGGTATTTCCCTGCAATTCAGATACCTCATCAGCGCGGGCAGGTTCTCGGCCTGGGGCACAATCGCCGCCAGGTAATCCTGCAAACCCCTCTCTGCATCTCGATCTGCCGGGGTGGTCGCGATGATCTGATCTTCGCACCACTCCAGGCCGCGATCGAGATCCGGGAACAGCCGCAGTGCGTCGGCATGGGCACTGAACTCCCCAGTTGTGAATTGAGATGCGAGACGGTCGGAGAGGCCGGTCAGCACCAGCGCGATCTGTTGCGCCTCAGTCAGCTGTACCAACTTCTTGAAGCTCAACGCCGCGGTTGAATCCAGACCCGTCACCTGCGCGAAGTCGAGCACGACTAGGCGCAGCGCGGGGATACCAGGCTGCCGTGCGCGCCTACGAATTCGCTCAACAATGGAATGGGCCGTGCCGAAGAAAATGAACCCTTGCAGCTGCAGGACGGAGATCTGTTCGCCGTGCATGTCGAGCAGGGCGCGCTGCTGCGGGGAGCGTTGGACCCGGCTGTGGTAAGTTGCCCCCGACAAGGTGTGCTTGACCACGCTGACGCGACTATAGCTGATCACGAACAGCACGACCGCGGCGACCAGACCGACGGCGATGCCTTCGAGAATCCCGACGCCGATCATCACCAGCAGAATGATCATGATCATGGCGAACTCGATCTTGCTGAACTTGAACCAGGACCGATAGACCCAGTCGACCAGCATGGACAGGCCCAGAAAGCTGAGCAGCCCACCCAGGATCAGCTTGGGGATGAACGCAAACAGCGCAATGCCGAGCAGGGCGGTTGCACCGCACAGCAGGCCCATGCAGATCCCGGTCAGACGCCTGCCGCCGCTCAGCGTGTGGTTGAGCGCCGACAGGCTGAGCATGTGGAAGCCGGGGGCGCCGCCGCCCAGGCCACAGGCCAGGTTGGTCACCCCGGCCGCGATCAGCTCGTGATTAAGGTCGAGATCTTGCTTGACCACTAATTCGAGTCCGCTGGCGTTCATGAGGAAGCCAAGCACGCTGACAACCAGCACGAGCGAGAGGGTGCCGGCCTGGTCGCCAATCGCGGCCCAGTTCGCCTGGCGCAGGTGCTCGACGCTCAGCGGGAACTGCCACATCCCGCCCGGCGCCGCGGAGCTGAGGAGCCAACCTTGCGCACGGAGCTGGTCCAGCGGCACGTGCGCGAGCCAGGCCACGAGGTAGAACAGCGCGATCGAGACAAGCGCCAGACCGGGCAGCACCAGCGGATTGCCGACCCGCGCCAGGACCACCAGCATGGCCAGACCAAGTAGCAGCCCGGGCGCCCAGTGCAGCAGCATGTCGGGCCGCAGGAACGCCAGGCTGGGTGCTGCGCCGGCCATGACATCCAGCGCACCCACCAGCAACAGCCAGCCGGAGCCGGCCAGGAAGCCGCCAAGCACCGGGTAGGGGACGAAGCGCGCCAGGGCGCCGAGCTTGAAAGCGCCGAGCAGCACAAAGCAGAGCCCGGTCGCCAGCGTCGTGACAACCACCATCAGGATGACCGTCGCGAACGTGTGCGCGGCGCCCTCTGGTGTGGCGCGGGCGGCAGCCGCGACGGCCACGGCCAGGATGACGACCGGGGCATCCTGTGTGGCCGCGGTGGAACCGGCGTAGGCACTCAGGCAGGCCACCCCGATCAAGAGCACGGCGTCCCCGATCAGGAAGAAACCGATACCGGAGACGACGGAGCTGGAGCGATCGTCGGCGAAGATCAGCGCGGCGAGCGAGGTGACGACGATGATCTCCAGCAGGAACAGCAGGACAGCCGCTGTCAGGCTCTTGACCAGCTGTTGCGGTTGGAGTTCGGCTGCCCCCCAAGCGGGTAGCCAGGCTTTGATGGAAGGGCGGTGTGTGAGCTCACTCGTAGGCGTGTTGCTGGTCTGGACCATGGAATGGGTCTTGGATAGCATGGTATCGTTTCCTTTTGGACGAAGGACGAAGGACGGAGGCGGGCTTTCGTCTTTCGTCCTTCGTCTTTCGTCTCCATGCGACATGTTGATCGGGAAATGAAGACACTGTCGCCTGCGGCAGCAAAGTGCGTTACGCCGCCACGGGGGCAGCCTCGACCATCGTGGCGGCCAGCAGCTGGTAGGCGCTCACCCAGGCACCGGCCACCTCCGGCGTCCAGTGCTCGCCCAGGCTGTGCTCCAGCGTCAAGAGCAGCGCAGCCGCGACCGTGGCGTAGTCCTCGGCCAGAACGCCATAGCTGTGATGGTGCGCGCCGAGCTGCTCTATCGCCGGCACCAGCGTCTCGAGCCGATCGAGTCCTGCGATCACCATGCGCAGCATGGTCATCAGCTTGCGCCCTTGCTCCTCCATATCGCCTTTGAACAAGGCGCGCAGCGCTGGGTCCAGCACGAACAGCCGCCGGTAGAACAGCGCAGCGGCCTGATCGGCGATCGGCAGCACGCGCTCGAATGATGTTTGGACCAGACTAACTTGATCAGGTGTCATTTCAGATGCTCCTTTCCTTCCACGAAGTATGTCGCCAATTGGAGGGGTGGGGGCTGGCGCCCGATGCCACCCCCCAACCCCCTCCACTCTTCCCACCTACTGGAACTTGAAGTTGGCCAGGTGATCGCTGCCGTCGCTCAGGCGCACGATCAGCTGCCGACAGCTTCCCGCCCAGCTCTTCTCGGTCTTCCAGACGTAGGTGTACTGGCCACTGGTTGGGTCGTACTGCAGGGTGCTACTGCTGGCGGTGACGATCTGCTCGATGGCATCGGCCGGCGCGCTGCCGTCACATGGGATCTGCTGCGCCTTGGGGTAACCCGCCTCGAAGATGGCAAGCCCCTGGTCGCCGCCCAGGCTGAATTTGACCGGGATGGCGCTGCCGGCCTTGACGCTGTTGAGGGTCGGCAGGTTGTCTATCGGCTGGAAGAAGCCGCTCCAGGGGTAGAGCAGCGTGTAGCTGATCATCACTAGGCCATCGCCTTCGCGCACGCCGTTGTGGAAGACCACGCCGGAGGGTCCGTAGCCGCTGCCGCCGCCGCCCCCGCCGCCCGAGACGCCGAAGCCGCCGCCGCCGCCCCCGCCGCCGTAGTAGCCACCACCGCCGCCCCCGCCGCCAAAGCCGTCGTAGCCGCTGTGGCCGCCGCCGCCGCCGCCCCAGTCGCCGCTGGCGGCGCGTTCGTAGCTGGGCAGGGTGCCGCCTTGGTCGACAGAGTAACCGCCGGCCCCGCCGGCTGTCTGGCTGCCGCCGCCGCCGGCCGCCGCCCAGCCTTCGCTGCCGCCGCCGCCGCCGCCGGCGCTGCCCACATCGCCGCCGCCGCTACCGCCGGCCGCGCCGCCGCCGCCGCTGCTGCCGCCGCCGCCGCCGGCAACGATGATGCGGTCGTCCAGTGCGAAGGCGCCGGAGCGCACATCCGAGGCGCCGCCGCCGTTGAAGCCGCTCTCGCTGCAATAGTCGCAGCCGCCGCCGGCGCCGCCGCCGTTGAAGCCGCCGTGCTGGTCGCCGTTCCCGCCGACCATGATCTGGTAAGTGGCGCCGGGGGTGACATCGAGAGTCGCCGTGGCCTCGCCCCCCTTACCGCCGGAGGAGCCGCCGCCCTGGGCGCCGAAGACGTCGAAGGTGGCCGAGGTCACCCCCTCCGGCACCGTCCAGGTCTGGGCCGCGCCGGTGTAGCTGAAGGTGCAGATGCGCTGGCTGCCGCTCGTTGTACAGGTACCGTCGGCCGCCTGGGCCGCAGCCGGCCTTCGCAGCGGGACCAAGGCCAGCGCCAGCAGCACGGCCAGGGTCATCCGGGTCAGCTTTCGTCCTCGCATGGTATCCTCCTGTGTGTCGTAATTGCCACTAAAGGTTGGTGTGCCCGTTCGATCGTCTCTCTCAGCAGTTGCAGAGCGGAGGGCAGACTAGCAGCCCAGCACGGCCTGCACCTGCCTGGCCGCCGTGATCAACTGGCTGGCCTGGCTCTGCGTGATGCCCTTGCCAGTATGGGACTGGACGAAGCCGATGAAGTCGGTCAGCTCGCTGCAGGCGGTGGCTGTCTGCCCGGCATTGATGGCCGTCAGCACATCCCGCAGCTTGTTGTCCAGGGCGTTTTGCAAGCTGCCGGAGAGGTGCAAGCTGTTGACCAGGGTGATCAGATCGTTGACCTGGGCGGCCGCGCCCTTGACCAGCACCTGGAAGCTGCCGGTGGTCATATCGGGGGGATTGGCCGCGTCGCTGGCCGTGCAGGTCACCGTGGTCGTGCCAATCGGGAAGGTACTGCCAGAGGCCGGCGAGCAACTGAGCGTGGGTGTGGCGGAGGCATCATCGGGTTCGCTGGCCGTGGCGGTATAGCTGACCATCGCGCCCTGCGGGCTGGTGGCGTTCACGGTGATCGCCCCCGGCAGACTGAGCTTGGGCACGCGGAACTCGAAGGCCCCGATGTCACAGGCCGGCCCCTGCGGTCGAGCAATGCCGCGCTGGTCGGTTGAGAGCGCGCAGGCGCTGGCAGGGATCTTGTTGATGGCCGGGCTGCCGTCCAGCAGGGCCAGCGTCTGGGTGGCTCCGCCATTACTGGCCAGGGCGGCGGCCAGCTTGGGGTCGGTGTTCTGCAGATCGCCTGTGCCCGTAAAGCCGCAGTCGCTGCCGCTCTCCAGGTTGTAGCCCTGAGAGGTGACGGTCCCGCCATCGTTCACGCAATTGCCCCCAGCATTGTTGGCCACGATGCTCCCACCGATCGTCAGCGTCCCGTCATTGTTGAAGAGGCCGACGGAGCCATTGCCGACGACGGTGCTGTTGCTGATGTTCACCGTGCCGCCATTGTTTAAGAGGCCCTCGGAGCTATTGCCGACGACGGTGCTGTTGCTGATCGTCAATGTCCCGGCGTTGAAGAAGCCGCGGAAGCTGTTGCCGACGAAGGTGCTGTTGCTGATGCTCATCACGGTGCCGCCAGCGTTAAAGAGGCCGCTGCCGGGGCCGGGTGTTACAACCCGGTTGTTGGCGAAGGTGCTGTTGTTGATGTTCACCGTGCCGCCCCTGCTGAAGAGGCCGCCAGCGGATATGTCGCCCAAGTTATTGGCGAAGGTGCTGTTGTTGATGTTCACTGTGCCGCCGTTGTTAGCGAGGCCACCGCCAGCGCCGGCGGCGTTGTCGGAGAAGGTGCTGTTGTTGATGTTCACTGTGCCGCCGTTGTTAGCGAGGCCGCCGCCAGCGCCGGCGGCGTTGTCGGAGAAGGTGCTGTTGCTGATGTTCACCGTGCCGCCGTTGTTAGCGAGGCCGCCGCCAGCGCCGAGGCCGCTGCCCAAGCCATGGGCAATAGTGAGGGCGTTGAGGGTGAAGCTGACGCCGCTGTTCACCAACAGCACTCCCACGCTGTTGCCGCCGTCGAGGGTGACCGTCTGCCCGCTGCCGTCCAGGGTCAGGTTCTGGCTGATCGTCAGCGTGCTACTGATCGGGATGGTGCCACTACAACTGACCTGGATGGTGTCCCCAGCCGTGGCGCTGCCGATCACCGTGCCGATCCGCCCCGGGCCTGTCTGGCCACTACAGTCGCTGACGAGGATCGGGCTGGCGGCCAGGGCCATCCTGGCCGGCGCCAGAGACAGCAGTGGCGTGAGCAAGAGCGCCAGCGCCAGCGCCAGGGCGCGCAGGCGGGCGAACAGAGATGTGGCTGTGCGTCGATTCATCGGGTGTACCTCCTCATTCTGTTGGTGATCAATTCGATCATTTCAGTTTCCGTCGTCGATCCGTCCGTCCAGATTCGCTCCAGCGGGCCCGGCGCGGCCGTCGGCCAGGCACAGCAGGAAGATCGCCAGCAGCTCCAGGCTGGCGAAACCGATCCGCTCGGCGCTGCCGGCCGGGCGCAGCGCCGCACGCCACGGCGCGCCCTCGCTCTCGCGCCATAGGCTCAGCAGGGGTGATGCGTGCTCTGGTGGATTGGCCATATAATCGTTGCACTCCTCGACATTCTGGGCGATAATGGTAGGTGTCATTTCCATCGGCAGCCGCAGTATACCTAGCGACTACGACCTCTCTACGACCACATCTCGGCGCTGCTGGTCCTAGAGTGGTCGTAAACTGGTCGTAGTCGCTGGCCTCCGGTGACCGTATGGCGACGATCTCACTGACCTTCCTGGGCACCTTCCAGGTGCTGCGCGACGGCGCGCCCGTCACCCGTTTCCGCGGCGAGAAGGTGCGCGCCTTGCTGGCCTACCTGGCCACCGAAGCCGAGCGCCCGCACGAGCGCGCTACACTCGCAGCGCTGCTTTGGCCCGACCAGGGCGACGAGCTGGCGCTGCGCAATCTCGCCCAGGCGCTCGTCCGGTTGCGCGAGGCCCTGGGCGTATCCGACGAGCTGCTGCACATCACCCGCCAGGCGCTGCAGTGGCGCCGCGCGGCCGCCCAGCTCGATGTGGCCGAGTTCGCCCGCCTGGCCCGCAGCGACGAGACGGCCGACCTGGCGCGGGCGGCCAATCTCTACGGCGGCGAGTTCCTGGCCGGCTTCGCCCTGCCAGGCTGCGAGGCCTTCGAGGAGTGGCTGCTGCTGACGCGCGAGCAGCTCGCCCAACAGGCGCTGGCGGCGCTCCACACGCTGGCCGGGCAGCACCTGGCCGCCGGGCGCTTTGACCAGTCCGCCGCGGCCGCGCGCCGCCAGATCGCGCTCGACCGCTGGCGCGAGGACGCCCACCGCCAACTCATGCTGGCGCTGGCGCTCTCGGGCGACCAGGCCGCCGCGCTGGCGGCCTACGCGCGCAGCCGCCAGACGCTCGAGGACGACCTGGGCGTCGAGCCCGACAGCGAGACTCGCGCGCTGTATGAGCGGATTCGCACCGGGCAGCTCGGGCCGGCGCCGGGAGGCGGCGCGGGCGCTGGTCGCCTGGACGCATCCGCTCCGCGCGACGAGCGCACACCGCATCGGACGCGCTTGTCTGTGCCGCCCACGCTGCCGGCCGCGCTGATCGGACGCGCGCAGGATGTGGCCGCGGTCTGTCAACTGCTTCGGCAGCCCGATGTGCGCCTGCTGACCCTGATTGGTCCTGGCGGGGTCGGCAAGACCAGCCTGGCGCTGCAGGTGGCGAATGCGCTGCTGAGCGACGATCCTCGTCTGTTCCCCGATGGAGTCGCTTTTGTCGACCTCTCGGCGATCGGCGATACCGACTTGGTGGCAAAAACCATCGCCCAGGCGCTCTCTGTCCATGAAACCAACGACACAGCCATCCTGGCGCGCCTGAAAGAGTATCTGCACGACCGCCAGCTGCTGCTCATCCTCGACAACTTCGAGCAGGTGATCGCCGCGACGCCGCAGGTCGCCGAGCTGCTGGCGGCTTGTCCACAGTTGAAGGCTCTGATTACCAGCCGGACAGCCTTGCGGCTGCGCGCCGAGCACGCCTTCCCCGTGCCGGCGCTGGCGCTGCCCCTGCTCACGCCCTCGCCGGACCTGGAGGCGCTGGCCGAGTATGGGGCGGTGGCGCTGTTCGTGGAGCGCGCGCAGGCGGTGCTGCCCAGCTTCCAGCTCAACGCCGCGAATGCCCGCGCCGTGGCCGAGATCTGCGTGCGCCTCGACGGGCTGCCGCTGGCGATCGAGCTGGCAGCGGCGCGGCTGCGGCTGCTCGCTCCACACGATCTGCTGGCCCGGCTGTCGGCGCCACAGAGCAATGCGCCGCTCCGGCTGCTCACCAAGAGCGCGCGGGATGGCCCGGCGCGCCAGCAGACGCTGTATCACACGATCGCGTGGAGCGAGCAGCTGCTTGATCCAGATCTCCAGGCTCTGTTCGCGCGGCTGGCGGTGTTTGTGGGCGGCTTCAGCGCAGAGGCGGCCGAGGCCATCGCTGCGAAATTGAGAATTGAGAATGAAGAATTGAGAAAAGACCACACTGAGAGTCAATTTTCAATTTTCAATTTTCAATTCTCAATTCTCGATGGTTTGGCGGCACTGCTCGACCACAGCGTGCTGAGGCAGGAGGTGCTGGCGGACGGCGCGCCGCGCTTCCGGATGCTGGAGACGATCCGGGAGTATGCACTGGAGCAGTTGGCGGCTCGTGGGGAGCTTGATACGCTGCGGCGGCGCCATGCGACATACTTTCTGGCGCTGGCGGAGGCGGCCGAGCCGCAACTCCAGGGTCCCGATCAGAGGCTGTGGCTGGATGGGCTGGAGGTCGAGCACGATAATCTGCGCGCGGCGCTAACCTACTGCTTAGAGGCTGGAGACGTGAGGCCTGGGGTTCGAGATCAATCGGACTCCCCAAATCTCAGCCCTCCAGCCTCTAGCCTCGCCGAGATCGGCTTACGGCTCGCCGCAGCGCTCGGCGAGTTCTGGTGGCCGCGCGGGCACTTGAAAGAGGGGCGGCACTGGTTAGCGCGCGTGCTGGAATGGAGCGATGCCCCGCCAGCAGCGCGGGCCAAGGCCCTCTACCGGGCTGGCGAGCTGGCTTATGGCCAGGCCGACTATCATGCGGCAATGCCGCTGCTGGAACAGAGCCTGGCGCTGTACCGCCAGCTCGAAGACAAACGCGGCCTGGCCTGCGTGCTGCGCGGGCTGGGGAATACGCACTCCGCGCTCGGAGATGAGCCACAGGCGGCAACGCTGCACGCCGAGAGTCTGGCGTTGTTTCAGGAGGTTGGCGACACCTGGGGCATCGCCTGGATGCTGCTGGAGATCGGCCGCACAGAGCCAGACCCGGCTCGGAAGAGGGCGTTGCTGGAGCAGAGCCTGGCGCTGGCGCGCAGGGGTGGGTACAAGCGCACGACCGCCACGGCGCTCGGCAGCCTCGGCAAACTGGCGCACAGCAAGGGCCAGCACCCGCAGGCCGACCAGCTTTTCCAGGAGGCCCTGGCGCTCGGCCGCGAGCTGCGCGACACCTGGATCGTCGTCTCGATGCTGATCGAGTTGGGGTTGCTGGCGCGCGACCAGGGCGAGCACGCGCGAGCGACGGCGCTCCTTGAAGAGAGCTTGGCCCTGTTTCGGGAGATAGGCTACCGGCATGGCGTCGCATGGGCGCTCCAGGGGCTCGGGGATGTGGCGCGCAACCAGGGCGACCTTGGCCGGGCAGCGCTGCTCTTCGAGGAGTGCAAGCGCCTATTCCAGGAGGTGGGAAACAAAGAGGGCAGTGCGATCGCGCTTGGCAACCTGGCCTTTATCGCCCTGGCGCAAGGCAGTTCTGAGGAAGCGGCAGCGCTCTATCAGGAGAGTCTGGCTCTGCGCCGCGAACTCGGCGACAAGCGCGGCGTCGCCAAATGCCTGGAGGGGTTGGCGGAAGTGGCTGTGGCGCAGGATCGGCCGGAGCGGGCAGTGCGGCTGCTGGCGGCCGCGGCGGCGCTGCGCGATCGGGTGAACGCTCAGGTCCCGTTCATCTTGGCCGCCAATCGTACCGCCCGGGACCGCACGCTCGCCGCCGCCCACGCCCGGCTGAGCGATGCGGTGTTTGTTGCAGCGTGGGCCGAAGGGCGGGCGATGCCGATCGAGCAGGCGATCGCCGATGCGATGGCCAACCACGCCCCGCCTGCCAGCAACAACACACCAACCGGCCAAGCCAACGTTGAATTGAGAATGGAGAATGGAGAGTTGAGAAAGGAAGCTGCACCGCATTCTCAATTCTCAATTCCTCAACGGGATTGGAGCGAGGCGCCCGAGGTCGGCCCGCTCTACGGCCGGCAGGCCGAAGCGGCCCAACTGCACCAGTGGCTGCTCCACGACCGCTGCCGCCTGATCGCGCTGCTGGGCCTGGGCGGCGTGGGCAAGATCGCGCTGGCGGCCAGCGTCGTGCATGCCGTGACCGCACACTTCGAGCGCGTGATCTGGCACTCGCTACTGAATGCCCCGCCGCTGCATGAGATTATGTGCGCCACGTTGCAGACCTTGTCGGGGCACAGCCTGACCGATCCGCCCGCAGGCCTGGAGGAGCAACTGGCGCTGCTGCTGGACTATCTGCGCCGCTCTCGCTGCCTGCTTGTGCTCGACAACCTGGAGAGCATCCTCGAGGCCGGGCAGGCCGGCGCCTACCGCGCCGGCTACGCGCCCTACGGCCAGCTCATCCAGCATCTGGGCCAGAGCCGGCACAGCAGTTGTCTGCTGCTCACCAGCCGCGAACAGCCAAGCGAGCTGGCGCTGCGGGAAGCCGACGCACCCTGGCTGCGCTCGCTGCGCCTGAGCGGCCTGGAGCCGGCGGCCGGCCAGGCCATGCTCGCGGCGCGCGGGCTGATGGGCCAGGATGTGGATGCGGTCGCCCTCGTGGAGCGCTACTCCGGCAACCCGCTGGCGCTCAAGCTGGTGGCGCAGACAGTGCAGGAACTCTTCGGCGGCGCGATCGGCGATTTCTTGCGCGAGGAAGCGTCGATCTTTGGCGACATCCGCGCGGTGCTGGACCAGCAGTACGCCCGGCTGTCGGCGCTGGAGCAGGAGGTCCTGCTCTCCCTGGCGATCGGCCGCGAGCCCATGACAGTCCTGGAGCTGCGCGCGAACCTGCTCCAGCCGGGGTCGCCGCGCGAGTTTGTCGAGGCGCTGCGTACCTTGCAGCGGCGCGGGCTGCTGGAGCATGCCGAACCAGCGGCCGGCCCGGCGTTCGCCCTCCAGAATGTGATCCTGGAATATCTCACCGAGCGGCTCGTGGAAGATGCCTGCCGGGCGATCGAAGACGAACAGGCGGACGGCCTAAACCGGCACGCCTTGCTCAAAGCCCAGGCCAAAGAGTACGTTCGGCAAACTCAGGCCCGGCTGATCCTGCAGCCGATCGTCGAGCGCTTGGCTGCCCATCTTGGGCGAGCGGGGGTGGAGCAGCAGCTGCGGCGGCTGCTGGCGGGCTTGCGCGAGCGAACGCCGCGCCTGCCGGGGTATGCCGGCGGCAACCTGCTCAACCTGTTGCTGCACCTGGGGGTGGACCTGCGGGGTTACGATTTTTCCCACCTCAGCGTCTGGCAGGTTTATCTGCGCGGGATGCATGCGCTCGGGATCAGTTTCGCCGGATCCGACCTAGCCGGGTCAGCCTTTACCGACACTTTTGGCAACATCGAGTCGGTTGCATTTAGCCCCGATGGACGGTTGCTGGCGGCCGGGACCGGCGGCCACGATATTCGGCTGTGGCGGGTGGCCGATGGCCAGCCACACAGCAGCTTCCACGGGCACTCCAGTTTTATCTGTTGTGTCGCCTTCAGCCCGGATGGGACGCTGCTGGCCAGTGGCAGCGCCGACGGCACCGCCCGCCTGTGGGACCTCACCGACGGGCAGCTGCGCCACACGTTGGTAGGGCACGCCGGTTGGGTCAGGTCGGTTGCCTTCAGCCCCGACGGGACGCTGCTGGCCAGCGCGGGGGATGACACGCTGATCCGCCTGTGGGACTCGCAAGAAGGCCGCGTCCGCCACAGCCTTCTTGGGTATACTAGCATCGTGCGCAGCGTGGCCTTCAGTCCCGATGGGACGCTCCTGGCCAGCGGCGGCGAGGACCAGACCGCCCGCCTGTGGGACTCGCAAGAAGGCCGCGTCCGCCGCAGCCTTCTTGGGCATACTAGCATCGTGCGCAGCGTGGCCTTCAGTCCCGATGGGACGCTCCTGGCCAGTGGGAGTGATGATCGCACGGTGCGTCTGTGGGATGTCCGCAGCGGCCAGTCGCTGCGGACCCTCCAGGGTCACGTGCGTGAAATCGTCACCGTCGCCTTCAGCCCCGATGGCACGCTCCTAGCCAGCGGCGGCGAGGACCAGACCGCCCGCCTGTGGAATGTGCGCACTGGCCACATCCTTCACACCCTTGGAGGCCATGCCGCCGGCCTCTACTCCGTGGCCTTCAGCCCCGATGGGACACTGCTGGCCAGCGGGAGCGAGGACCGCACCATCCGCCTGTGGGATGTCCGCACCGGCCATGCCTTCCGCACGCTCTGCGGATACCGCAATGGGGCCTTTGGGGCGGCCTTCAGTCCGGATGGAACGACCCTGGCCACTGGCCATACCGATCGGATGGTGCGCGTGTGGGACGTCACGGGTCACGACCGGTGTGTCCGCCGCGTGTTGCCCCATGGTGATAGTGTCTTCAGCGTGGCCTTCAGTCCCGATGGGACGCTCCTGGCGACTGGCAGTGATGATCATATGGCACGCCTGTGGGATCTGCGCACGGGCAAACTCGTGCAGACGCTACGAGGGCACACGGGCAAGGTCTGGTCGGTCGCCTTCAGTCCGGATGGCCGGCTGCTCGCGAGCGGCAGTACCGATCAGACCGCCCGCGTCTGGGATCTCGGCAGCGGTCAGCTCCTCCAGACGCTGGCGGGACATGCTCGTGCCATCTGGTCGGTGGCCTTCAGTCCAGATGGCACGCTGCTGGCCAGTGGGAGTATGGACCACACTGCCCGTTTGTGGGATGTGCGCAGCGGCCAGCTGCTGCGGACCCTCAAGGGCCACAGCCGTGAGATCGAAAGCGTGGCCTTCAGCCCGGATGGCACGCTGCTGGCCAGTGGAAGCGAGGACCGCACCATCCGCCTGTGGGATCCGTGCACCGGTCAAACTATTCACACGCTGCGTGGACACACGAATGGCATCTGGTCAGTGGCCTATAGCCCGGATGGCACGCTCCTGGCCAGTGGGAGCGAAGATCAGACGGTGCGGCTGTGGGAGGTAGTCACGGGGAACGCGTTGCAGACACTCACTGGGCATGACAACGAGGTGTTCTCGGTGGCGTTCAGCCCGGATGGGATGCACCTGGCCAGTACCAGCAGTGATGAGACGATCAAGCTGTGGGAGGTGGAGACGGGTACGTGCCTGGACACGCTACGGCCTGAAGGACCGTATGCCCGGATGAATATCAGCGGCGTGACGGGATTAACGGAGGCGCAGAAGGCGGCGCTCAAGGCGCTGGGCGCGGTGGAGGGCGATGCGCCGGACGACAATGAATTGAGCATTGAGCATGGAGCGTTGAGAACCGCGCCAATCCACCAGGAACAGTTCTCAATTCTCAATTCTCAATTCTCAATTTCCCAGCACAACCTGCCCGCCCAGCTGACCAGCTTCATTGGGCGCGACCAGGAGATCGTCGATATCCGGCGCGCACTAGAGAGCACGCGGCTTGTCACGCTTACCGGGGCCGGGGGCTGCGGCAAGACGCGGCTGGCGCTCCAGGTGGCCGGCGAGCTGACCGCCGTGTACCCCGACGGCGTCTGGCTGATCGAGCTGGCGCCGCTGACCGACCCGGCGCTCGTTCCGCAGGCGGTGGCGGCGGGGCTGGAGCTGCGCGAGGCGTCCAGCCAGCCCTTGAGCAAGCGGCTCGTGCAAGAGCTGCGGTCGAAGCGGCTCTTGCTGGTGCTGGACAACTGCGAGCACCTGGCCGACGCTTGCCGGCAGCTCGCTGAGCAGCTGCTGCGAGCCTGCCCCCAGCTGACCATCCTGGCGACCAGCCGTGAGGTGTTGCATCTCGCCGGCGAGCGCGTCTGGCATGTACCGACGCTCTCCACACCTGGTGCCGAGGTCGCCGCGCCCGAGCTGCTCATGTCCTACGAAGGCTTCCGGCTGTTCGTCGAGCGCGCGGAGGCGGCCAACCCGCAGTTCGCACTGACCGAGCGCAACGCGCCGGCGGTGGCGCAGATCTGCCGGCGCCTGGATGGCATCCCGCTGGCGCTCGAGCTCGCGGCGGCGCGGGTCAGGCACATGGCAGTGGAGGCGATCGCGGCGCGCCTGGACGACTGCTTCAGCCTGCTGACCGCCGGCAGCCGCACGGCGCTGCCGCGCCAGCAGACCCTGCGCGCGACGATCGACTGGAGCTATGATCTGCTGACCGAGCCAGAGCGGGTGGTCTTCCGCAGGCTGGCGGTGTTCGCGGGCGGGTTTACGCTGCAGGCCGCCGAAGCTGTCGCTTCGGAATTGAACATTGAGAATGAAGAATTGAGAAATGACCGCGGCACAGAACAATTTTCAATTCTCAATCGCCCAGAGGGCACCCGATTTTCAATTCTGGAGCTGCTCTCGCAGCTGCTGGACAAATCGCTTCTGATCGCGGAACGGCGCAAGGATACGACGCGCTACCGGCTGCTGGAGACGATGCGGGCCTATGCGCACGAACGGCTGATAGCGTCCGCCTCGCCGGACGCGGTGCGCGATCGGCACCTGGCCTGTTTCATACGGCTGGCCGAGGAGGCCGAACCGCATCTTTTCTCGGCCGACCAGGTCGCCTGGCTCGACCACCTTGCGATCGAGCACGACAACCTGCGCGCAGCGATCGATTGGTCGCTGGAGCGTGCGGACGCCTACGCCGCACTACGGCTGGTGACCGCGCTGCGGTCGTTCTGGTATACGCGCGGCCACTACGACGAAGGCCGGCGTCGGACACTCCAGGTGCTAGCAATGCCCACGGCGCAGGTGCGCACGAGCGCGCGCGCCAGTGCGCTCAACGCGGCCGGGGCCATCCTCTGGGCCCGCGGAGACGCCGCCGAGGCGCGCCCGCTGCTCGAAGAGGCGCTGGCGATCGGACGCGAGCTGGGCGACGCGTGGAACATCGGCTGGGCGCTGCTGCACATGGGCACGATCGCCTATCAGCAGGGCGATTATGGGGCAGCGCGCTCGCTGCTGGAGGCCGGGCTGGCGAGCTGTCGCGGCGCGGGTGCGGCGGGCCGGCGCGGCGTCGGCTGGGGGCTGATCTTTCTGGGCGACCTGGCGCTCCAGGCGGGCGAGACCGAGCAGGCGCGTTCGCGCTTCGCGGAGAGCGTCGCGCTGCTGCGCGAGCTGTCCGACTATGGGCTGCTGGCTTATCCACTGCGGCGGCTGGGACACCTGGCATTGCAACAGGGAGACTTCCAGGCTGCGGCGGCGCTGTGTACCGAGAGCCTGCGGCTCAACCTGGCGATCGAGGATCGGCTGGCCGTCGCCGCTTGCCTTGCCGCACTCGCGGGGGTCGCCGCGGCGGAGGGGCAGGCGGCCGGCGCCGAGCCGCGTGCCGACTATCTGCGGCATGCGGCGCGACTGTGCGGGGCCGTGGCGGCCCAGCTCGAGGCGATCGGCGCTCCGCTCTGGCCGGCCGACGCCGCCGCGTTCGAGGGCATCGCGGCCGCTGTGGGCGCCCAGCTCGGCGAAGCGGGGTTTGCCGCCGCCGCATCTGAGGGCCGTGCCATGACGCTGGAGCAGCTGATCGAGCGCAGCGCGGATCGGGTGCAGCCAGACGCAGAGGAACGACCCGCTGCACCCGACCATCCGTCACGCTCACCGAGCGCAAGCCCACCTGCGCCCCCACACAATCCGCCCGCTGACGCCGTTCCTCGGGCGTGAGGCTGAATGGATCAGCTCTCGGCCTGGCTGCGCGACAAGTGCCTGCATCTGATTCTGGATACCTTCGAGCACCTGCTGGTGGCCGCACCACGCGTCACCGAGTTGGTGGCCGCCGCGCCGGGGCTGCAGCGCATTGGACGGAATCGTTGTCTTAGGCCAAAAGCTTAGCGGACCTTTTCCCGAAAATGATTCGTGCCCCCATGCCGATCTATGTGCGCGAAAGTACACGGAAACGTTTATTAGCGTTTCTGTTCCAATGCTACACATAGCCCAACTTCAGCACCTACTTCGGGATCGGATCTTCCTTTATCTTCGGAACGGCCCACACGTTGGCCTTGACCGCGACGGCGTCCTTCTTGAGCGCGGCTTTTTCCAGGTCGGTCAGCGCCTCGTGCATCAGAGTGAGGAGCTTGGCGGTGAAGTCCTGGGCGGTGGCTGGGAACTGGTGTTGATCATACAAGCGCTGGCGCTGCGGTTCATTCCAGGCCACCAGCCTGGCCGCCAAATTTCCATAGCGCTCGGAGCCCAGCACCCACACTGTACCGGACTTCAAGGCACCCTGTAAGGCCAGCAGGGTCTGTAATTCGAGCGGACGTCGGGCAACCGTGAGGGTCCCATCGGCAGATGGGGAATC
>WNGB01006226.1_pt1 | contig 17620 bp, 18 predicted proteins | sample 5400681 | NCBI WGS metagenome assembly WNGB01 (sample SAMN13153367, study PRJNA577476) | soil metagenome | isolation source: 115 cm soil or saprolite under grassland replicate 2 | place: USA:California | collected 2016-06-15 | reverse complement strand
ACGGAGCGGGTCGCGACCACGGTCGCGCACGACGTCGGCTTCGTCGCCACCCAGCTCGCCCAGGAGGCCGACGCCGAACAGGTCGTGCTGGCGACGCCGAAGGAAAGCGAGCGGGTGATCTCCGACCTGAGCAACGCCCGGCGCCGGGCCGCGGACCTGTCGGCCGCGACCGCCACCTGGCAGCAGACCCTGGCCGACGGCATCACGGACCTGATCGCGGACGTCGAGCACGACCTCCAGGAGCGGTTCCGCACCGTGCTGCGCGACGTCGAGACGATCGTCGAGGAGGGCGACCCGAACGAGACCTGGCCGGACATCGAGGTGTGGCTGCGACGCCGGGTCGCCGTCGCCGGGGTCGCGAACCGCGACCTGATGGTGACCCGGGCCGGCGAGCTCAGTGAGCGGGTCGCGGAGCAGTTCGACCTGGAGGCCGGCACCGGGGTCGACCTGGAGCTCAGCGCGGCGGGAAGCTCGCTGGACTCCGTCGAGCTCGCGTCGGCGTCGTCGTTGTCGATGCCGGGCGGGCGGCTCGGCTCGCTGATGGTGGCCGGGCGCAGCGCGGTGTACGTGCCGATGGTGCTGTTCGGCCTCAGCTCGGTGCTGGGGCCGCTGGTCGCGGTCGCGGGGGTGGCCCTCGGCGCCGGGATCGGCGGCAAGCTGATCCGCGACGAGCGCAAGCGGCAGCGGGTCTACCGCCAGCAGCAGGCGAAGGCCGCCACCCGGCGGTTCGTCGACGAGGTCGCGTTCGTGATGAACAAGGAGACCCGCGACAGCCTGCGCCGGGCCCAGCGCCAACTGCGGGACGACTTCCAGTTCCGGGCGACGGTGATGCAGCGCTCCAGCAGCGCGGCCCTCGACGCGGCAGGCCGGGCCGCCCGGCTGTCGCCGGCGGAGCAGGCGGAGCGGGCCGCACGGCTCGCGGCCGAGGCCGAGCAGCTGCGCACGATCCGGTCCAGCGTCCGCGACCTGGCCGCCACCGGGGCCCGGGTCGCGGCCGGGGCGGCGGCCGGCACCGGGATCGGGATGCTGGCCGACCACGCGATGCACCACGACGTACCGGACGACCCCGCGCCGGAGGACGGCCATGACTGACGACCTGCAGGCCGCCATCCTCGCCCTGCTGGAGCAGGCCCGGCCGCACGCGCGGACGCCGGAGGCGACGCAGCGGCTCGACGAGATCGCCGGCCGGCTGACCGGGCCGCTGCGGCTGGCCATCGCGGGCAAGGTGAAGGCCGGCAAGTCCACGCTGCTGAACGCGCTGCTCGGCGAGGAGCTCGCGCCGACCGACGCCGGCGAGTGCACCCGGATCGTCACCTGGTACCACCAGAGCGACCGCCCTCACGCGATGCTGTTCCCGATGACCGGCGACTCGCGCGAACGGCCGTACCGGCGCGACACCGGAGCGCTGCAGGTGGACCTGGGCGGGCTGGACCCGGCCGAGGTCGACCACCTCGAGGTCGGCTGGCCGACCAGCCGGCTGCGCGACCTCACGATCATCGACACCCCGGGCATCGCTTCGATCTCGGCGGACGTGTCCGCCCGGACCCAGCGGGTGCTGGCCGCGGACGACGGCCGGGTGCCGGTCGCCGACGCCGTGCTGTACCTGCTGCGGCACACGCACTCCACCGACATCCGGTTCCTGGAGTCGTTCCACGACGACGAGCTCGCGCACGGCACGCCGATGAACGCGGTCGGCGTGCTGTCCCGGGCCGACGAGATCGGCTCGTGCCGGCTGGACTCGATGACGGTCGCCGACCGGGTGGCGCGGCGGTACGAGGCCGAGCCGCGGATGCGCCGGCTCTGCCCGGTGATCGTGCCGGTGAACGGCCTCCTGGCGCACGCCGCGACCACACTGCGCGAGGCCGAGTACGCGCTGCTCGCCACCGTGGCCAAGGCGTCCGCGGACGAGATCGCCCAGCTGCTGCTCACCGCCGACCGGCTCGCGAGCCGGCCCACCGCGCTCCCGGTGACCGAGCTGGAACGCCAGCACCTGCTGGAGCGCTTCGGCCTGTTCGGCGTCCGGCTCAGCGTGCAGCTGATCAGGTCCGGCGCGACGCCGACGGCGTCGGAGCTGAGCACCGAGCTGACCGAGCGCAGCGGCCTGAACCGGCTGCGGGACGTGCTCTTCCACCAGTTCGAGGCCCGCAGCCGGGTGCTGAAGGCGCGCTCGGCGGTCAGCGCGTTGCAGGACCTGCTGCGCGGCGAGGAGTTCGCCGGCGCGCACGAGCTGCAGTCCCGGCTGGAGGAGGTCGGCGCGGGCGCGCACGAGTTCCAGGAGGTCCGGCTGCTGTCCGACCTGAGGTCCGGCGCGACCGCGTTGCCGCCGGATCGGCGTGAGGAGCTGGACCGGCTGTTCGGCGGCAACGGTCACGACCCGGCGTCCCGGCTGGGGCTGCCGCCGGACGCGGCACCGGACGACGTCCGCCAAGCCGCGCTGGACGCGCTCGCGACCTGGCACGGCGTCGCCGAGCACCCGCTGACCAGCCGGTCGGACCGGATCGCGGCCCGCGCCGCCGCCCGCACCCTCGAAGGCCTCCTGGCGTCGGCGACGGCCGACGCCTAGATGAGGCCCTCCCGGACGGCGTACGCCACCGCGTGGGTGCGGTTGCGGAGCTGCAGCCGGGTGGTCAGGTCGTGCAGCACGTTCTTCACGGTGCGCTCGCTGTAGGACATCCGCGCCGCGATCTCTGCGGTGTCGTGGCCGTCGGCGACCATCCGCAGCACCTCGGTCTCGCGCGGGGTGAGACCGGTGAACGTCAGGCCGCGCGGGGACAGCACCTGGCGCTGCAGCCGGCCCAGCTGGTCCATCAGCCGGCCGAGCAGGTCGGCCGGGATCTCGCCCTCGCCGGCCGCGACCTTCACGATCGTGCGGACCAGCGCCTCCGGCGTGGCGTCCACCCGCCGGAGCAGGCCGCCGACGCCGACCTCGGCCGCGGCCACCAGCGCGGCCTCGTCGAGCACGGTCGCGACCAGCACCAGCCGCGGGGCGTCGCCGCGGCGCAGCGCGCGCATCGTCCGGGTCGCCTCGTCGTCGACGGTGTCGGTGACGTAGACGGCGACGGACGCCTGGTCGACGTCCATCTCGCCCACGACGAACACCTCGGGACAGGCGCGGAGCTGGCTGATCACTCCCGCCCTGGAGATCGGGTCGACCCCGTGCACGTACGTCGCGATTGGCCTGTTCATCGAAAGCCCTCCCCTTGCTGCCGGCCGCCCGGACCATGCTTCCCGGGCGGCCTCAACAAGGACTCAACAGGCGCTCAACAGGCCCCTGCCACGTCAGGCAGTCGCGACGGATCGGGGCCGGATCAGGCGGCGAAGGTGATGTCCAGGGTGATCGTCGTACCGGTCAGGGCCTGGCTGACCGGGCAGTTCTTCTTGGCGTTCTCGGCCGCCTCGGCGAACTGCTCGGCGGTCAGGCCCGGCACCTTTCCGACGACCTCGAGCTTGATCCCGGTGATGCCCTCACCCGGCTGGAAGGTCACGTGCGCGGTGGTGTCGAGCGACTCCGGCGGGGTGCCCGCGCCGGCGAGGCCGTTCGACAGCGCCATATTGAAGCAGGACGAGTGCGCCGCCGCGATCAGCTCCTCCGGGCTGGTCCGGCCGCTGGCCTCGGGCTCGGTGCGCGCCGCCCAGGTGACGTCGTACGAGCCGAGGCCCGACGACTCGAGCGTGACCACGCCCTTGCCGTCGAGCAGTGAGCCCTCCCAGTGGGCCTTGGCGGTACGGATTGCTGCCATTGCGTCAACTCTCCTCAGTCATCGGTAGGGCGCCCGTCTGTTCGGGCTCGTCGGTGTTGACCATGCTGTGCGCGGCCATCACCAGGTACGTCCAGATCTCCTGGTCGCGGTCCGGCTCCAGCGCGACCTCGTCCAGCGCGGCCCGCATCAGCTCCAGCCAGCGGTCGCGTGCCGAGGGGGTGACCGCGAACGGCATGTGCCGCATCCGCAGCCGCGGGTGGCCGCGCTGGTCGGAGTACGTCCGCGGACCGCCCCAGTACTGCTCCAGGAACATCCGCAGCCGCTCCTCGGCCTCGGCCAGCTCGTCGTGCGGGTACATCGACCCGAGGATGGGGTCGTCCGGCACCCGCCGGTAGAACCCGCCGATCAGCTTGCGGAAGGTCTCCGCGCCGCCGACGGCGTCGTAGAACGTCTGTGCTTCGCTCATCGGGACTCAGTCTGCCAAGTGCCTGGTAAGCACGTCCCGCTCGGCCTCGGTCAACTCGCGCTTGGCCTGCGCCGTCTCGTCGACACCGACCAGCACCGACGTCGCCCGGGCGTACACGGTGCCGTCGGTGCCGGCGTCCACGATCCTCGACCCCAGCGTGTACGACGACCTGCCGACCGCCGTCACCCAGACCTCCACCTCGTACGGCGGGTGGCGCAGCAGGATCGGGCGCAGGTAGTCCACGGTCTGGTGTGCCAGCACGATCGGGTGCAGGTCGAAGAACCCCTCCGCGGCCGTGCCGAAGATGTCGGCCAGGAAGGCGATCCGGGCCTCCTGGAAGTAGTCGAAGTACCGCACGTTGTTCACGTGGTCGTACGAGTCGATGTCGGACCAGCGCACCAGGACCGGGTACCGGAACGGGCTCATCAGGCCCCCAGTCCCTCAAGGATCGCGCGCTCCGCCGACGTGATCCGGCGCGGGTGGTCGCCCGTGAGGTTGAACGGCACCAGCTTGGTGCGCGCCTCGACGTACACCTTGCGCTCCGGCTCCAGGTCGAGGATCTCGTACTCGATCGAGAACCACGCCGCCCGGATCTCGCTCACCCACAGCTCGATCCGCACCGGCGCGGAGCGGAAGAACAGCGGCGCCCGGTAGGCGACCTCGTGCCGCGCGACCAGCAGGCCGGTGTCCGGCTCGCCGGTGACGTCGTGGTCGGCGAGGCCCGCGGTGCGGAACAGCAGGTCGACCCGGGCGTCCTGCAGGTAGTCGACGTACCGGCCGTTGTTGACATGACCGAAGGCGTCCATGTCACCCCAGCGCAGCGGGCACTCGTACACGTGACGCGTCACACGTCGATCCTGCCATCCCACGTGCGGTAACCCGTGGGTAGTCTCATCCAGGAACCAGACCAGTACCGCAGGAGGAGCCCCAGATGACCGAGCAGACCACCCGGGTGGCAGTCGTGACCGGAGCGGCGCGCGGCATCGGCGCCGCCGTCGCGCTGCGGCTGGCCAAGGACGGCAACGCCGTCGCGGTGCTGGACCTCGACGAGGCCTCCTGCGCGGACACCGTGAAGGCGATCGAGAACGCCGGCGGCAGGGCGCTGGCGGTCGGGTGTGACGTGAGCAAGTCCGACCAGGTCGCCGCCGCCGTGGAGCGGATCGCCACCGAGCTCGGCCGCCCGGCGATCCTGGTCAACAACGCCGGTGTGATCCGCGACAACATGCTGTTCAAGATGACCGACGACGACTGGGACACCGTGCTGGCGGTGCACCTGCGCGGCGCGTTCCTGATGACCCGGGCCTGCCAGAAGTACATGACCGAGGACGGCTTCGGCCGGATCGTGAACCTGTCCTCGACGTCGGCGCTCGGTAACCGCGGCCAGGCGAACTACGCCGCGGCCAAGGCCGGGATGCAGGGCTTCACCAAGACCGTCGCGATCGAGCTCGGCAAGTTCGGCGTCACCGCGAACGCGATCGCCCCGGGCTTCATCGCCACCGAGATGACCGCGGCCACCGCGGCCCGGATCGGCGTGGACTTCGAGGACTTCAAGGCGGCGCGGGCCGCGGAGACCCCGGTGCCGCGGGTCGGCGTGCCGGAGGACATCGCCGCCGCGGCGTCGTACTTCTGCAGCGACGAGGCGGGCTTCGTCACCGGCCAGGTCCTGTACGTCGCCGGCGGACCCCGTAACTGAGAGGCGGAACCGATGGCGCGCACGTTCAGCGGGATCGAGGAGATCGAGGGCTCGGTCGGGCAGTCGCTCGGCCAGACCGACTGGCTGGAGATCACCCAGGAGCAGGTGAACCAGTTCGCCGACGCCACGGGTGACCACCAGTGGATCCACGTCGACGCCGAGTTGGCGGCCAAGGGACCGTTCGGCGGGACGATCGCGCACGGGTACCTCACGCTGTCGCTGATCGCGCGCTTCGGCGGCGAGCTGTTCGACGTCGAGGGCGTGTCGGCGAAGCTGAACTACGGCATCAACAAGGTGCGGTTCCCGTCACCGGTCCCGGTCGGGTCGAAGATCCGCGCCAGCGCCACCGTCGGCGGGACGCAGCGCACCGACGCCGGCGTCCAGGTCGCCCTGCAGTGGGTGATCGAGATCGAGAACACCCCGAAGCCGGCCTGCGTCGCCGAGACGGTCGTCCTGCTCGTCCCCTGAGTCACCCGGAGGTCGACGGGGCGCCGGTCTCCAGATGCCCGGCGAACCGCTGCGACCAGCCGGCGTCCGAGCCGGCCGTCACCGTGAGGTCGTACCACCCGGACGAGTAGGCGACCGCGTTGAAGTGGTCGGTGACCGAGCCCCCCGCCGGCACCGTGTAGGTCCAGGGACCGTCGCCGCGGTAGCTGTTCGCCCGGATGGTGAAGGTGACGGCGGCTGCCGACGTGTTGGCCAGCGTGAAGAAGACGGCGAGCTTGCCCGTGTCGGGTGCCGTGGCGTAGGTCGCCGTGACGGACAGGTACCTGCCCGCCGCGGTGGCGTTCCCGGTGAAGCGGCGCAGGAACCTGTTGGGGCCGACGACGGACAAGTCGTACTTGCCGTCGCCGTAGAACGTGCCGCAGTTGAAGAAGTCGCGCTGCCCTGCGCCGGGATCGACGGTGTACTGCCACGGTCCTCCGGTCCGGTAGGCGTTGGCGTACGCCGCGAAGTGGGTCGCCGCGGTGCCGGCGTTGGCCATCTCGATCCAGACGAGGATCTTGCCGTTGGACCCGAACTCCAACTCGTCGAGGTTGGCGTTGGGCTGGTAGGGCAGGGCCCGGGCCGGCCGGGTGCCCGGCTCCTGGGCCGGCAGGGCGTTGTCGACGGGCGACGGGTTGGGCAGCCAGGTGCAGGTGCTGTAGCCGACCGTCGGCGTCTCCGGCAGAGCCGGCAGGCCGTAGACGGGACCGGCGAAGTCGAACATGCCGGTCAGGTCCCCGCACACCTTGCGACGCCAGGCACTGATGTACGGGGTGGTCGCGGGCCTGCCGATCGCGGCTGTCCAGCGCTCCAGGAAACGCAGCACCGAGGTGTGGTCGGAGACCTCCGAGCTCACCCAGCCGCCGCGGCTCCATGGCGAGATCGCCAGCAGCGGTACCCGGAAGCCCAGGCCGATGCCGGTGCCGTTCAGGTACTCCCCCGCGGTCCCGGCCGGAGCGGCGGGCGGCGGGACGTGGTCGAAGAACCCGTCGTTCTCGTCGTAGTTGACGAACAGGATCGTCGAGTCGAAGACGGCCGGATCGGCGTTGAGCGCCTCGATCACCCCGCGCACGAAGTTCGCACCGTCGTCAGGTGTCGCGTAGGGATGCTCGGAGACCTCCTGGTCGGGGACGATCCAGCTGACCTGAGGCAGAGTCCCGGCGGTCACGTCGGCCCGGATCGCGGCGAGGATGTCGTCCGGGGTCCGGCCGGTCACGCGAGATACCGACGACATGCCCTTGACCCGTAGCGGGCTGCCCTCCGGCGCGTTCTCGAACTGGGTGAAGTAGGCCAGCGCGTTGTCGCCGTAGTTGTCGTCGGCGTTCTGGTAGACCTTCCAGCTGACCCCGGCGTCCTCCAGCGCCTCGGCGTACGTCTGCCACCGCAGTCCGGACTCGTCGGCTCCGTCGTACGCCGGGCCGCCGGCGCTGCCCGTGGGGTCGATCTGCCCGCTCCAGTGGTACGTGCGGTTCGGGCCGGTCGCGCTCAGGATGGAGCAGAAATAGGCGTCGTTGATCGTCCAGGTGTCGGCCAGGGCGTAGTGGAACGGGATGTCGTCACGCACCAGGTAGCCCAGCGTGCGGACCGTCCCCTTCGCGGCGACCCAGCCGTCGAGCTTGCCGCCGTTCCAGGCCCTGTGCTGGTCCGACCAGTCGTGCGCGAGGTCGCCGTTGCACTGGGCGAGCCGCTCCGGGTCCGCTCCGCCGGCGGGCTGGGTCTTGCTGAGCTGCCACGGGTAGTGCCGGCCGATCCCGTTGGGCTGGTTGAAGACGCTGTACCCGCCCGGGAGCTGGATCGTGCTCCGGTCACCGAAGCCGCGTACGCCGCGCAGTGTGCCGAAGTAGTGGTCGAAGCTGCGGTTCTCCTGCATCAGGATCACGATGTGCCGGGCGTCGGTCAGGGTCCCGGTGGTGCCGGCGGCGCGGGCATGGCCGGGGATGAGCTGGCCGGCGGCGACCCCGGACACAGCACCTGCGGACGTGGCGATGAACTTCCTGCGTGAGACGGACATCCGGACTTCCCTTCGGGGCGGTCAGAAGGCGGGTGTCGAAGCTGGTCGGGCGGACGGTAGCGGACATTTGGTCCGAGACCAGACCATAGGCCATGACCAGGTGCAACTCGCCGGATTCCTGAAGCCTCGCTCAGTGGAGGTCGCGAGTGCAGCCGATGTGGGTGGCGACGCGGCGGTAGCCGAGCCAGTCGTTCACGGCCAGCATCGGCGCATTGACGTCGTCGTTCGACGTGGACGCGACCACGTGCCGCATCATCGGAGACTCCCACACGTCGTGCACCCACTCGTCGTACCCGATCCCGTCCAGCGGCGCGTCGCTCGGCTCGTCCTGGGTCGCCGCCATGTCGGCGTCGTACACGAGCCTGGGGTCGACCTCGCTGATCGGGCACAGCGTCACGCCGTCCGGCACCGGCGGGACCGGTGGGACCTGGCGCGGGTCGGTGCTCGCGTAGTGCATCTCCCGGTTGCGCTCGTACCCACGCGCCCGCGCGAACCCGTACGACTCGGACCGCACGAACGCCTGTACCCGTCGTACGCCGATCTCCACGGCATGCCGCTCGGCCTCCGCCAGCAGCGCGGCGCCGGTCCCGCGTCCGCAGCGGTCCGGATGCACCCACACGTTCAGCTGACCGACACCGGCCTCGCTGGTCCAGGTGTTCAGCCCGGCCGTCGCGTACCCGACGACCGCACCGTCCTGCTCGGCCACCCAGTACGCCGACCGCTCGCCCGGCGACGGCTCGGCCAGCGACCGCCGGAACTGCTCGGCGCTCGCGACCAGGTAGGGACAGACGGTACGACGAAGCTCCGCGATCGCCGCGGCGTCATCGGGCACGGCCAGCCTGATCTGCACATTCACGACCCTAGTCAGCGACTGACGTCGTCGTCAGCGGGGTTTCCCGTCAGTCGCCGGCAGCTGCGCGCACGCTGGTGATGCGGAAGACCGGGAACTGTGCCGCCACCCGCTCGAACTCCTCGAGCGGCGCCTTCCGGTCCACGGGAATGTGCGCCCGTGCGCCGGGGGCGAGGTCCAGGTAGCGGCGCAGGATCGGCGCCCGCGCGCCGGGCGGGACCTCGTCAAGGCGGACCTCCTCGCGGCCACCGTGTCGCAGCACCGCCCGTCCGCCGGCCGCGCGAACGTTCCGTACCCAGCCGGTGTCCTTGCCGAGCATCGCCACCAGGTACCGCTGTCCCTCGTGGTCCGCGACCACCAGCGGAAACGAGATCACCCGGCCGGTCCGCCGTCCGGTCACCTCGAGTGTCACCATCCGGCGCGGTACCAGTCCGGCCGACGCCTGCAGGGCCGACAGCCGGTTCATCACGCGGGCCACCCGGTTCGGGCGGCCGCCGGCATACATCCACCGGTCGAACCTGTGCAGCAAACGCCCAGAACTCGCTGCCCGGTCATCGGTCTCGTGCATCGAGGCTCCCCTTCCGCCGCCGACGTCGCGTTCTGCCCACGATCTGCCCGTCCTGTGCCCCGGCGAAGGGCCGAACGTCACCACGATCGCTGTCATCGGGCCCGACCCGCACGCGCCTGGCGTCAGCCCACGAGCGTCTGTACGGCGCCCTTCAGCGTCGTCATGGCCTGCTTCGCGTCGGAGAAGAACATGCCCGTCCTCGGGTTGGTGTAGAGCTCGTTGTCGATACCCGCGTAGCCGTGGCCCATCGACCGCTTGACCACGACGATGCTCCTGGCCCGGTCGACGTCGAGGATGGGCATGCCGGAGATCGCGTTCCCGGGGCGGCGGGCAGCCGGGTTCGTGACGTCGTTGGCGCCGATCACGAGCGCGACGTCGGCCTGCGGGAACTCCGGGTTGATCTCGTCCATGTCCTTGAGCAGCGGGTACGGCACGTTCGCCTCGGCCAGCAGGACGTTCATATGCCCGGGCATCCGGCCGGCGACCGGGTGGATGGCGTAGCTGACGTCCACTCCGTGCTGCTCGAGGACCTGGGCCAGGTCGGCGAGCTCGTGCTGGGCCTGCGCGGCGGCGAGCCCGTAGCCGGGCACGACGATGACCTTGCCGGCATAGGCGAGCTGGATCGCCACGTCGTCCGCGGTGACCGTGCGGACGGCGGCGCCGGCGCCCGCGGCGATCGCCGGTGCGCTGTCGCCGGTGCCGAACCCGCCGACGACGATGTTGGCGATCGAGCGGTTCATCGCGTCGGCCATCAACTTGGTGAGGATTCCTCCGGACGCGCCCACCAGCGCACCGGCGATGATCAGCGCCGCCTGGTCGAGGACGAAGCCGGCCATTGCGACGGCGGTACCGGTGAAGGCGTTGAGCAGCGAGATGACCACGGGCATGTCCGCGCCGCCGATCGGCAGCACCATCGTCACGCCGAAGACGAGCGCGGCTGTGACGAGCAGCAGCAGTGCGGCCGGACTGCCCGGGTCGAGAACCAGCCAGACCGCGCCGGTCCCGAAGCCCAGCCCCAGGGCGGCGGTCGTCGCCCGCGCGCCACGGAACACGATCGGCCGGCCCGGCACGACGCCCTGGAGCTTGCCCGCGGCAACGAGCGAACCGGTGAAGGTCACGGCGCCGATCAGGATGTCCAGTGCGGCCGGCACGGTGATCCGCTCGGCCGGCTCGGTCGAGCCGGTGGCCTGCAGGAGGTGGGTGACGGCGAGCAGGGCGGCGGCCCCACCGCCGACCGCGTTGAACAGGCTCACCAGTTGCGGCATCGCGGTCATCTGCACCCTACGCGCCGCGTACAGTCCGATCGATGACCCGGTCGCGGCGCCGAGGACCATCACGAGCCAGCCGGTCGTCGTGGTCGTGCCCCGGTCGACGAGCAGCACCACAGTGGCCAGCACGGCAACAGCCATCGCGCCCGCGGAGAGCAGGTTGCCGCGGCGGGCGGTGGCCGGGGAGTTCATCAGGTGCAGGCCGAGCACGAAGCAGGCCGCCGCCGCCAGGAAGACGTAACCGACCACGGTCTCCAGGTCGCTCATGACGATCGCCTCCCGTCGCTCCCGGCGCCGGTGCCGGTGTCGGCCCGGGCACGTACGACGGGGCGGGCGCGGAACATGTGCAGCATCCGGTCGGTGACCACGTAGCCGCCGACCACGTTCGCCGCTCCGAAGGCGACGGCGGCGAACGCGAGCAGGTAGCTCACGAGGTCGTCCGCCGTGGCGCTGATCAGCAGTGCACCGATCAGCACGATGCCGTGGATCGAGTTGGCACCCGACATCAGCGGCGTGTGCAGGGTCGCGGGCACCTTGCTGATGACCTCGAATCCGACCAGCACACTCAGGACGAAGACGGTGACCGCACCGAGCAGGTCCATGCTCATCCGACACCTCCGGCGATTGTTGCGTCGCCGATCGTCGCGGCGACGGTGGGGTTGACGACCGACCCCGCGTGGGTGACCAGGACGGCGGCCTGGATGTCGTCCGCGGGATCGATGGTCGGGACGCCCTCGCGGACCAGCTCGGTCACGAGGGCAGCGATGTTGCGGGCGTAGGCGGTGGACGCCCCGACGGCCATGCTCGACGGCAGGTTCCCGGCGCCGATGACGGTGACGCCGTTCCTGACGACGGTCCGGTCCGGCAGCGATCCCTCCACGTTGCCGCCGAGGTCACTCGCGGCAAGGTCGACCACGACCGAACCCGCTCGCATGCCGTCCAGGGCCTGCGCGGTGACCAGCACCGGGGGGCGCCGCCCGGGCACCCGTGCGGTGGTGATGACCACGTCGAAGCGGGCGAGCTGCGAGCCGAGCTGCTGCTGCTGCGCGTCCCGCTCGTCGCCGGTCAGCTCCCTGGCGTAGCCGCCCGAGCCGGAGCCCGACCCGACCGCGGAAAGGTCGAGGAAGTGCGCGCCGAGCGACTCGACCTCGGCCCTGGTCTCCGGACGCACGTCGTACGCAGTGACCACGGCGCCCAGCCTGCGTGCGGTGCCGATCGCCTGCAGGCCCGCGACGCCGGTGCCGAGAACGATGACCGCGGCCGGGCGGACAGTCCTGGTCCGAGAACCAGGCGCCGGCTCCGGCCCCGCTCTCGACGAGCACCTCCATGCCCGCCGAGCGAAGCCGTCCGACGGTCTCGGGAACCAGCGCGACCCGATGCTCCCCGGGCCTGCGCTCGCGGACGACACCGACGATGGTCGCGGCCGCCATGACGCTCGCCTCCCCCTCGCGGGCACTGCCGGATCAGAACTGGAACACCAGCCGGGCGGGGACCTTGCCGCCGAGCACCTCGGCGAAGGCCTCGTTGACCTCGTCCAGCTTCCGGGTCTCGGCGATCACCTTGGTCCGGCCGGCCGCGTGCAGTGCGAAGACCTCGGCCAGGTCCTGCCGGGTGCCGACGATCGAGCCGACCACGCAGACACCGTTCAGCACCGTCTCGAAGATCGGCACATCGATGCTCGCGTTGTCGCCGGGCAGCGCCACCATGACCAGCCGGCCACCGCGGCGCAGCGACCTGTACGCCTGCGCGAACACCTTCGGCGAGGCGGCCAGCACCACCGCCACGTCCGCGCCGCCCACCTTCTGGATCGCCTCGACCGGGTCGGTCTCGGCGGCGTTGACGACCTGGTCGGCGCCCAGCTCGACGGCCAGGTCCAGCTTCGCCTTCTCGATGTCGACCGCGGTGACGAGACCACCGACGATGCGTGCGTACTGCACCGCCAGGTGCCCGAGGCCGCCGATGCCGAAGATCGCGACCCGCTCCGACGGCGTCACCCCGGCGACCTTGATCGCCTTGTACGTCGTCACACCCGCACAGGTCAGTGGAGCCGCGTCGAACGACGACACCTCGTCGGGCACCTCCACCACACCGTGCGCGAACGCGACGGCGTACTCCGCGTACGCGCCGTCCACGGAGTAGCCGCTGTTCTGCTGGCTCTCGCACAGGTTCTCCCGACCCGACACGCAGTACCGGCAGTTCCCGCACGACGTGGCCAGCCACGGGATCGCCACCCGCTTGCCGACCAGGTCCTGGGGTACGCCGGCCCCCACCCGCTCGACCGGGCCGACGCCCTCGTGGCCCGGGACGAACGGCGGGTTCGGCTTGACCGGCCAGTCGCCGTGTGCGGCGTGGATGTCGGTGTGGCAGACGCCGGAGGCCTCGATCCGGACGAGGACCTGACCCGGTCCGGGTTCCGGGATCTCCAGGTTCTTGATGACCAGAGGCTCCGTGAACGAGTTGACTACTGCAGCCTTCATGATGATTCCTCTCTCAGAAGTTGTCGTGAGCAACGAAGTGGATTCCTTCTCCCGCGTCGAGGGAGAAGCCGCCGGCAGCCCCGGGCTCGACATCGAGGACCAGGCTCGGGCGGTTGAGTGCGTCGTACTGGCTCGAACTCATGTAGAACGGGCAGCCGTCGACCTCGCCGAGCAGTACGTCGCCGTCGCCGACGAGGAACTCACCGGACGCGAAGCACATCGGCGAGCTGCCGTCGCAACAGCCACCGGACTGGACGAACATGAGCGGCCCGTGGGCGGCGCGGAGGGCCGCGATGGCCTCGCGCGCCGCCGGGGTGGCGGTAAGCCCGGACATGGGACCTGCGCCTCAGAAGAAGCCCAGCGGCTGCTGGCTGTAGCTGACGAGCAGGTTCTTGGTCTGGCTGTAGTGCTCCAGTGCCAGCTTGTGGGTCTCGCGCCCGATGCCCGACACCTTGTAGCCGCCGAACGCGGCGCCCGCAGGGTACAGGTGGTAGCAGTTGGTCCAGACCCGGCCGGCCTTGATCGCGCGTCCCATCCGGTAGGCGCGGCCACTGTCGCGGGTCCACACGCCGGCGCCGAGGCCATAGAGGGTGTCGTTGGCGATCTCCAGCGCCTCCGCCTCGTCCTTGAAGGTGGTCACGGCCAGTACCGGGCCGAAGATCTCCTCCTGGAAGACCCGCATCTTGTTGTGCCCCTTGAGCACCGTCGGCTCGTAGTAGTAGCCGCCGGCGAACTCGCCGTCCACCGTGGCCGGCTTGCCACCGATGAGCACCTCGGCGCCTTCGGCCCGGCCGATGTCGACGTACGAGCTGATCTTCTCCAGCTGCTGCTTGGAGACCTGCGGGCCGATCATCGTCTCGGTGTCCAGCGGGTCGCCTTGCTTGATCTTGGCGATCCGTTTCAGGCAGCGGTCCATGAACTCGTCGAAGATGTCCTCCTGGATGAGGGCGCGGGAGGGGGCGGTGCAGACCTCTCCCTTGTTGAACGCGTACAGCACGAGGCCTTCGACGGCCTTGTCCAGATAGCCGTCGTCGGCCGACATCACGTCGGAGAAGAAGATGTTGGGCGACTTCCCACCGAGCTCCAGGGTGACCGGGATGATGTTCTGCGACGCGTACTGCATGATCAGCCGGCCGGTCACCGTCTCACCTGTGAAGGCGATCTTGGCGATCCGCGGGCTGGTGGCCAACGCCTTGCCGATCTCCGCGCCGGGACCGTTGACGATGTTGAGCACACCCGGCGGGACGATGTCCTCGATGATCTCCGCCAGCTTCAGGATCGACCACGGGGTCGGCGACGCCGGCTTGATCACGGCACAGTTGCCCGCACCGATGGCCGGAGCAAGCTTCCACGCGGCCATCAGCAGCGGGAAGTTGAACGGGATGATCTGCCCGACCACGCCCAACGGCTCGTGGAAATGGTAGGCGATCGTCTCCTTGTCGATCTCGGTGGTCGAGCTCTCTTCGGCGCGCACCGCCGCCGCGAAGTAACGGAAGTGGTCCGCGGCCAGCGGGATGTCGGCCGCGAGCGTCTCACGGACCGGCTTGCCGTTCTCCCAGCTCTCCGCCACCGCGAGCATCTCGCGGTTGTTGTCGATGGCGTCGGCGATGGCGTTGAGCACCGCGGCCCGTTCGGTCGCCGACTTCTCCGCCCACGCGTCCTGGGCGGCGTGTGCGGCGTCGAGCGCGAGCTCGATGTCCTCGGCGCTCGACTTCGGGATCTCACAGATCGGCTGTCCGGTGGCGGGGCTCAGGTTGGTCGAGTACTTGCCGTTCACCGGAGCCAACCACTTGCCACCGATGAAGTTCTCATAGCGCGGCGAGACGTGTACCACACTGCCGGCCTCACCCGGCATGACGTACTTCATGATCTGCGCCCTTCTGGACCTCGGGCCGGTCCGCCGGGTGCGGATCGGTGGTCTCGAGATCGACGCTAGGGACGCAGACGTAACAAAAGGGTTTCAAGCCGACGCCCTGCTCGCCGACCACCCGTCAGCCAACACGATGGGCCGGACGATTCCGCGGAATCGTCCGTCCCTTCGCTGGGTGGGAATGAGGTATCAGGGCGTGTCTCCTGAGCGCGGTGCTCCCGACCAGGAGCGCGCTTGCCCGCCCGGCGGCGGCCGCGCGCTGCGAGGACCCGCCGGGCAGGCTGTCGGCCAGTGCCCGCCACGCCTGCGCGTCGTCGGCACCCCACGGCGCGTCGACCCAACGGCGCAGCAACACCGGGTCCCCGCCGTCCACCACCGCGCCGCGCAACTGCTGCTCCAGTACCTCCCGGAACTCGACGATCACCGGGGCGTCGGACCACGGCAGCAGCGGCCCGGCGTACGCCGCGACCGCCTCTGCGACCCGGCCGGCGGCAAGCAGGTCGCGCAGGTCGAGGAAGTCCGATCGCACCGGCCGGCGCAGCTCGTACGGCCGCGATCCGAGGACCTCCGGACCGAGGAGTGCGCGCAGCCGGGACATCTCCACCCGGAGGTTCACGAGCGGCGTCTCCTCCTCGGACAGCTGCACCGCGAGCCGGCCGCCGGACACCCCACCGGCCATCAGCGTGAGAGCGACGACGACCTCGCTGTGCCGGTGGCTCAGCCGGTGCAGGCGCCCGTCGACGTCCAGCACCGCACTGTCCCGGCCGAGAGCCGACAGCCGTAACGGTGGCCGCTCGCGCGGCGGTCGGACGGGCTTGTCGAGCCGTACGACGAGGTGCCCGTCACTGCCGACCGGCTCGGCCGTGACCAGCCGGCCGTCGGGCAGGACCAGCGAGCCGGCGGCCGGGGGCAGCAGAGCCTCGAGGTCGGCGAGGTCGAGTCCGCCGGTGGCGTGCAGGACACGGCCTCCACGAGTCAGCAGAGCCGCGGGCCCCTTCGACCGCGTCTCCAGCTGTTCGAGGTAGCTGCGCAGCGCGCGTCCGTCGGCCACGGCGCCACGGCGCGCGAGCTCGGCCTCCGCGGCTCGACCGGTCGCCCGCACCAGGGCCAGCGCGTGCGGGGTCGCCAGTCTCTTGTCCCCGGTGATGTCGACGACACCGAGCAGCCGGCCGTCCGGGTCCCGGACCGGCACGGCGCTGCACGACCACGGCTGTACGGCGGCGTTGTAGTGCTCGGACCCGAGGATCTGGACGGGCCGTCCGACGGCGAGGGCGGTGCCAGGGGCGTTGGTCCCGGCCTGTGCCTCGGCCCACACCGCGCCCTCGACGAAGTTCATCCGCTCGGCCTCGGCCAGCACCCCCCGCTCCCCCTCCACCCACAGCAGCGTTCCGTCGACATCGGCGACGGCGAAGATGTAGTCGTCGTCGCGAGCGGCCTGACCGAGCAGGTCGCGAAACACCGGCAGCAGCATCGCCAGCGGGTGCTCGGCCCGGTAGCCCCGGAGCTCGTCGGACGCCAGCCGGATGACCGGCAGCCTGCTGCCGTTGAGGCTCGCTCCGCTCCCGGCCGAGCGTGCCCAGGACTCGGCGACCAACGGCCGGACGAGTGGTGAGACATGGTGCGACGACACGAACTCCTCATGGGCACCCCGCAGCCGCCCGACATCATCTCCGGCGAGGAGGTTGCCTTCGGGTGCCTTGTCGGAGTGCATAGCCGACCTCCATGACGGGATGGACCTCCTCCAGTCAGCCGCCGGGCGTTTGGACAAGCCAGGGTCTTAAGCCCTGACAGCCGCCCCGCGCAGGTCCCGCGGTCGGGTTTCCGCTGCAGGTCGGCACCTTCATGAGTCCAGTGACGCGAGTCAGCGCGAAGGATTCTCCGCTCATGAGGGCGGCGAGTGGTGAGCGGAACCGGGGAGCCTCTAAGGTTTGCCGGGTGCCCGTGATCGCGACCGAGCTGCTGACCAAGCGGTATCCGCGGGTCACCGCGCTCGACGAGTTGACGGTGGAGATCGGTGACGGCATCACCGGACTGGTCGGAGCCAACGGCGCGGGCAAGTCCACCTTGCTGCGGATCCTGCTGGGCCTGAGCGCACCGACGTCCGGGAGCGCGACCGTGCTCGGCCACGACGTCCGCATCAGAGGCGACGCCGTACGCGGGCTGGTCGGGTACATGCCCGAGCACGACTGCCTGCCGCCGGACGTGACCGCCTCCGAGCTCGTCGTACACC
>WNGB01010029.1_pt1 | contig 17621 bp, 14 predicted proteins | sample 5400681 | NCBI WGS metagenome assembly WNGB01 (sample SAMN13153367, study PRJNA577476) | soil metagenome | isolation source: 115 cm soil or saprolite under grassland replicate 2 | place: USA:California | collected 2016-06-15 | reverse complement strand
CTTAGCGGGCCTGGATCGGCTGGTCTCATAACCCGGAGGTCGCAGGTTCAAATCCTGCCCCCGCTACTCAGCAAAGGCCCGCAAACGCGGGCCTTCTGTTTTCTCTTCTGGAGAGTTTTCGCGAACTTTAGAGCGCTTTTTGGAGCCCGTAGGGTGCAGAAATTCTGTCGTGGTCACTCTTGGCGTCATGCGGCGAGTTCGTACTCGTGGATCAAGCCGCCGAGGAGATCGCGCCGGCAGATTGCGACGTTGGGACTGGCTCGCGCTAGAGCGAGCGGCCGGCTGGCATGAGGCGGGTGCAGGGCGAGCGAGCGGTGCGGCCGATGCCCGTTGTAATGCTCGCGGTAGACGCGGAGCAGATGGTCGAGGTGGCGGCCGCTCAGGATCAGGCAGCGGTCGAGGCAGTCGCCGCGGAGTGTCCGTACCCAGCGCTCGGCGTAGGCGTTCGCGTTCGGGGCCTGCACCGGCGTCTTGATGACGTCGATCGCTTCGCTGCGGAAGACCTCGTCGAAGCTGCGGCTGAACTTGCGGTCGCGATCGTGGATCAGGAGGCGGAACCGCTGCTGCCGGCCGTCGAGCGCCATCAGGAGGTTGCGCGCCTGCTGCGTCACCCAGGCACCATCGGGAGCGCTGGTCGAGACGAGCAGCTCGATCCGCCGCCGCTCGAGCGAGATGAAGAAGAGGATGTAGATCCGCTTCAGCGACAGCGTCTCGACGGTGAGAAAGTCGCAGGCGACGGTCGCCGCAGCTTGCTGGCGGAGGAACTGTCGCCAGCTCAGTCCGTCGCGCTGCGGCGCCGGCGGCACACCCGCCGCCGCGAGGATCGAGCGGACGGACGTGGCCGAGACGGTGACGCCGAGGCCGCGGAGCTCGCCGACGATCCGCTGATATCCCGTAGGGTTCGTAAACTCGGGTCGGTTCATTTGCAGGGGAATCTTGCTGGCCGACAGCAGGCGCAACTCGCCACTCGGTGCGGGCAGGCGAACGCGTCGCGGCCGCGTCGCCGATCGGGGACATCAAGCACCGGTGGTTTGATCGCCGTCAACGCGGATTCCGCGGCCCGGCCTGAGCGCGGACGCCCGATGCCAACGACGCCCCGCTGAGGCCATCGGCGTGTTTGGGCGTCCGGACTGCGAGGCACGATTTGCCCGCAAAACCGGCCCGACCGAGTTTACGAACCCTACGCGTTCGGCTCGCCACCCGGCCCCGGTTAGGAGAAGCAGGCTCGTCGGACCGCGCACGCCGCCCGACCGCGTTCGCCGGTCGCCACCGCGCCGGCGCAGGCACGGAGCGGCGCCGGAGATGGACAACTCCCCCCTTGGCCGTCTAGAGCGATACTTCGACCATGCGATGGCTTCGCCGAAGATCACGCGACGGGCGCGACGAGCCGATCGCCGCAGATGCTGCGGCGATCATGAGCGAGACGCTCGGGTTGCCCGTACCGCCCGGTTCGACTGTCAGCGGGCTCGCCGACTCATCGTATGGGAGCACCTCGGCATGCTCACCAAGCCCAGATACGCGGCTGACTGGGAGTGGAAGCGGCAGTGGTACCTGGACAATGGCTTCGTCGAGGGAGAGACCCTCTTCACGACGCGGGTTGATGAGAAGGGCGTGTGGGGTGCCAAAACTCGGTCCTGCCTGCAAATTCGTCGCTTCTGGGAGCGTGGGCTGAGTTTTCGCACCCCACAGGGTTCACGGAGCCCGTAGGGTGCGTAAATACGATCCGCCTGCAAATCCGCCGAAGTTCAGACCGCGACCGAGTGTGCGCACCCCACGCGCAGGGGGCAAGGCGCCCAGCCCCGACTCACTGGCGGGGTGGTCAGCTGCCGCAGCGCCGACCACCCCACTTAGTTCAGCGCCTCAGACACACGACCGCGCCGTACGAACGGCGAGGCGGTGCCAGACGTTTGGAAGGGCTGTAGAAGTTCGCGCTCTTTCCGAGGATTTTTCGTACGTCCCCCCGTTCGAGTGATCCCCGCATGGGCTCGAGCGGCGTAGAGTCGCTGCTACGTCGTCGCTTGAAGTGTTCGAGCGCGCAGCGCCTGCGGTTCTACAACCGGGGTTTCCACAGTTTCCACAACCGAGGTGGGGAATGAGTTCCGGACCGAGCCGGGAGGCGGAAGCGCCTCCTCCACAGGAACCTGAGCTTCCGGGCGAATTTGTCTCCGAGGAGCTGCGGTCCGACTGCGCCCGCTTCCTAAAGGAGCTCCGTGCGCTGGTCGGGCTCCGCAGTGCGCTGCCGCCTGAGAGCGCCGCATGGGTGCCCGCTCGCGAACGTGATCGAGCCCGCCCGGATGTGACCGCCGAAGGCCGGCGGGGTACCGCTGCTCAGCCTCCCCCGAACTCCCGCTCCGCGCAGTCCGGGCAATAGGACACGACCTCCGGCGGCTCGTCATCGGTGAGGTACGCGCGCCAGCGCTTCTCGTCGGCCGCCAACCAGCGGGCGTCGCACTCGACGCAGCTCGGGATCAGGGTGACGCTCTCGGCGCTCACGCGCAGCAGTCTAGGGGGCGAGTGTGCAGGTTCTAGGGCTGGCCGGTTGGCCGCCGTCCTGCTGCGAAACGCGCCGTCAAAGAGTGGGGCCGAGTGCCAGGCCGCAGTTTGCCGCAGACTGAGGACCGGATTGCGCCTCTCCCCGGGGGCGCGCCTCGGCCCCACTTGTCAAGGATCCCAGGATTAGTGCTCTGCTGTCCTGGGCCATCCGACCCATCTTTCGTAGCCATAAAGCCAGCCGGGGAGCGAACGGAGGCGAGCGAAACTGAGGAGGGGGTTCGGCTCACCGCCCGGCCCCGAATCTCCTAGCTGCCAGTCGTGAGAACCCGCGTGACTTCGGCCCGCAGTCCCGCCTAGCCCTTCGGTTCGTGCTGAAAGTCGCCGGGGCCGAGCACGGTTGCTAGGCGCGCGCTGCGTAGGTGCGTAAACTCGCTCAGCCGCACCGATCTCGCTGATTTGCAGGGAGATCGAGTTTACGCACCCTACGGGCTGCGGTCGGGCTTGGCGATGCCCGAGTGAGTGCTGTGGGGTGCGCAAACTCGGTCTTCCCTGCAATCAGACACTTCCCGAACGTCCGACCGAATCCAAGCATCACACGCCCAAGAAGACGAGATCGCGCCAGACCGCGAGCCCGCTTAGCGAACCGACCCGAAGCGGGAGAAGCTCGCCCTCAACCTAGGACCGGTCGCGAACGCGGCTAACTGCACCGAAAGTTCTGGTCTCGTTGCATCAGAAATGGGCCGAGTGGCCCATGACAGCGGAGCGCGGAGCCTAGAAACTCCAGCAAGAGTGGGGCCGGGGACCCTCCGGGGAGGGATCGACCCAGAGCCTGCGGCAACTCCGGGTCGCGCACCGGCCCCACCCTTCTGACGGTAGCGCGTGTGGCGAACGGCAAGACTTCAAAAGGCGAGCCTCCATCTACCCGGGCTGGGGCCGACGCCCAAGCGCGGCGCCTGGAGAAGGAGATTCTTTGCGCACTACCAAGTCTCCGCCAAATCGGACTCGAACCTCGCATCTGGTGTTGCCAGAACTGACGCGAATTTTGTACCCATTTTGTACCCATCTGAGCTGACCCAGCATGATCTGAGATAGTCGGGGATGGCTCAGACGAGCCAATCTGACCTTAAGTGGCCTGGATCGGCTGGTCTCATAACCCGGAGGTCGCAGGTTCAAATCCTGCCCCCGCTATTGGAAAGGCCCCGGAAACGGGGCTTTTCCGTCCTCAAGCCCAAACTCCGAACGTTTGCCGGACTTTGCCCCATCGGCCCCGCTTTCGGCACGCCCGGCAACTGCACGGACCCTCCATAAAAGAGGGGGGCGACGGTTCGAGTCCGTCAGAGGGCTCTGCAAAAGCCACGCACAAAGGAGTTCTTTGTTCAGACTCACTTGCACAGACGATTTGCAAGCGGTAGGACGTCGTTTAGGGTCGGCCCACGATGGCAGACGACGCACCTGCGCCGTCACACGCGGACAACGACCTTCTACGCGTTGCCGGAGTCGTCCATGCCGGCGAGATCTCCGTCGGGTTCCAACCGGGTCCGACCGTGCTGGCGAAGGTCGGCGAGAAGCTGCTTGACATCGCCGAAGCGAGCCAGGTGCCGATCGAGTCAGGCTGCCGGATGGGGATGTGCGGCTCCGACCCCGTGCGCGTCCTCGAGGGCGAGGAGAACCTGTCGCCGATGCGCTCGGCCGAACGGCGTACGCTGGAGCGGCTGGGTCTCGGCGCCGGCTGCAGGATGGCGTGCGTCTCGCGTGTTCAGGGTCCAGTCGTCGTCGACCCGCGGCCCGGACTCGAGGGGCCAACCGAGACGGATGCCGACGGGAAACCGCCGCTCGCCGTCAGTGCCGACCACGCTCTCCGGCAGGCAATCCGCCACGTCGTGGTCGTCGGCGCCGGCGTCGCGGGCGTGACCGCCGCTGAGGAGCTACGGCGCGCGCTGCCTGACGCCGAGCTGACGCTCGTGGGGGAGGAGCCGTACGACTTCTACAACCGGATGGCGATCACCCGGCTCGTCTCCGAATCGGCGTCAATCGACAGTCTCTATCTCAACCGACGAGACTGGGCGAAATCGCGCCGCGTCGACTTCCGGCGGGGAGTTGCCGCCACGGCGATCGACCGCGCGAACCGTGAAGTCGAAATCGCCGACGGACAGCGACTCCCGTATGACAGGGTCGTCATAGCGACGGGTGCCCGGCCGCTCGTGCCGCCGATCGACGGATTCGGTGCCGACGGGAGCTTCGTGCTGCGAACGATCGACGACGCCGTTCAGATCCAGCAGCACGTTCGCCGCTGGCGCTGCCGAACGGCCGTAGTCGTCGGCGCCGGTCTCCTCGGCCTCGAGGCCGCGTACAACATCGCGCAGCTCGACGTCCGCGTGCTCGTGCTGGACCGCGGCGCGTGGCCGCTCAGCCGGCAACTCGACGAGCAGGCGGGCGCGCTGCTGTGGGAGATGCTGCACGACCTCGGCATCGAATTGCTTCCGCAGACGGAGGCGCAGCGCGTGCTCGCCGACGATCGTGTCACGGCGGTCGAGCTGATCGAGGGGAGCGCGATCGAGGCCGAGCTCTGTCTTGTCACGACGGGGATCCTGCCGAATGCCGAGCTCGGCCAAGCAGCCGGCCTCGACGTCGGCGTCGGGATCACGGTCGATGACGGCATGCGCACGTCCGACCCGCACATCTTCGCGGTCGGCGATGTCGCGGATCACGACGGTCGTCGTTACGGTCTCTGGCCGGCCTCCGTCGAGCAGGCACAGGTCGCCGCCGCGAACATGGTCGGCGGCGAGGCCGCCTATGGGCTCGCGACACCTCCCGCGAGGCTGAAGGTGCCCGGCATCGATCTGCTCTCGATCGGCGCGGTCGACGCGCGCGGCGGCGAGTCGCGGACGGTCGTCGTCAGCGCGTACGGCACGCGCAACTACCGGAAGCTCATCCTCGAGGACGGGCGGTTGGCCGGCGCCATCATCCTCGGAAGCCCTCAGCTCTTCGACGACGTCACGACGGCCGTCGAAACGCGGCTCGAGCTCGGTTCCGATCTCGACGCGCTCGAACACGGCAAGTGGGATGCCTTGTCCCGGGCGGTGGAGGGTGAAACACTCGCCCGCTAGGGGTATTCCGCGAAGCAAAAGGGGGGTTGCAATGGCACTCGAAGTGGAGACGCTGGAAGAGAGCTTCGATCTCGTCGCCCCGCAAGGAGACGAGTTGATACGAAACTTCTACGACCGGCTGTTCGAGGCGGCGCCCGCTGTGAAGCCGCTGTTCGCGAACGTCGACATGGAACGGCAGCGGCAGGCGCTGTTGAACATGCTGGTCGTCCTCCGCGAATCGCTCCGGGACCTCGACGACATCGTCCCCGACTTGGAGGACCTCGGGGCACGTCACGCCGAGTACGGCGCGCAGCCCGCGCACTACCCCGTCGTAGGGGAAGTTCTCATCGCCGCGATGACCGAAGTAGCCGGTGACAAGTGGAAGCCTGAATACACCGCCGCGTGGCAGGAGGCGTACGGAGTCGTTCAAAACGTGATGCTGTCAGGCGCGGCCGCCGCCCCATGATCCGGTCCGACAACGAGGCCTCATATCGCGGATTCCTCGCCGATCTCCACGAGACCGATCTTGCGGTCGTTCTCGCATACACGCAGGCAAGGCTGTACGCGCCGGGCGAGCTCGCCGTTCATGAGGGGGAGGTCGACCGCAGCTTCTTCATCATCTCCCGGGGATCGTTCGAGGTGGTCGTGCCAACCGAGGGCAGGTCGCGCCGCGTGCGCATCCTCGAGCCGGGCGACCTCTTCGGCGAGGTCGCGTTCTTCGACGGTCGCCCGCGCTCGGCGAGCGTGGTCGCGCTCGATGAGGCCGAGGCGCTCGTGCTCACGCAGACCGCCTTCCAGCGACTGCGACTCACGCACCCGCGGCTCGCGGTCCGCTTCGTGCTCGACCTCGGCCGGGTCCTCGGAGAGCGCTTCCGCGCGTCCGACGCGCTGGCCGGCGACTCGCACCGCTAGAGGCCGCTACCCATTCGATTGCCTCGTCGGAACGCCCGCGTAGATCAGCGGAGAGCACCGTGTGCGGCACCGGACAGACACGGCCGGGTCGGCCGACCCCGCCGTGTTCGACCGCCTGTCGTGACCACCCTCCTCGTCCTGCTCGTCCGGGGGTTACCTATCCGGAATGGCGTTTCCGCCTCGCACGCCGATTAACCCTCGACCCTCGACCTGCCCGAGCGCGTCCTCCCGCGCGTGGTCCTCGATCCACCGCCGCTGCGCCAGCCCGAGGCCATCCGTGAGCTCATCGTCCGCGCCGTGCGCGCTCGAGGAGCGCTTACGGAGTATGCGATCGCCGAGCACTGGAGACCGATCTGGTGGCTGCGACGAAGTGCAGCGAGCGTCCCGCCCTACGTCGATTCCCTCGTCGCCGATGGGACGCTCGAGCGACTGGCCATCGAGGACGGCGGTGCTCCAGTCGTCGTCGAGGAGGGCGTCGAGCTCGACCGCCCGCGGCCCACCACCGCCTTCCTCCTCTCGGCGTTCGACAACCTGCTTTGGGAACCTCGTTTCGGGCAGCGCGTCCTCGGCTTCGAGCACGTGATCGAGATGTACAAGCCTGCGCCGAAGCGCCGCTACGGCTACTACGTGCTGCCCTTCTTCTCGCGCGATCGGATCGTCGGGCGCGCCCATCTGAAGTCCGAGCGGGGCGACGGCTCGCTCGTCGTCAAGGCGCTCCACCTGGAGCCGGGCATCCGCCGCTCACGCGTGCTCGACTCGGCGTTCGACCGGCTCTCGACCGGCTCCGGCGCACCGCGGGCCTCGAGCGGGTCGTGCGATGAGGATCGTCACCGCCGACAGGCGCCGAACCGTCTCCAGCTGCAAGCGTTTTGCAAGCATCGGGCTTCCGCAGTGATGTCTCCGTGTTCCGCCTAAAATGCACAGTCGCGGCCAAAAACTGGCGCGGAACCGGCGTTTCGGCGGAACAGGGCGGCATGCGTGTACACAATCGAGGCGGCTCATAACCCGGAGGTCGCAGGTCAAATCGTGCCCCCGCTACTAGAGAAGCCCTGGCAACAGGGCCTTTCGCCTATTAAGCGAGCCATGCAGCCGCTTCTGCAAGCGGTTTTGCATGCACCAGGACGCCCGCGGGCGCGCTGACGCCTCTTTCGACGTCGTGTTTTCCCGGTGAGGATCTTTACGTCCAGCGTTCGGCGGCGGGAAACAGACGATCGGGCCGGAGCCTTCGAACCTCTTGACCGGCTGGCCACCGGGTCTTATCCTCCGCGCGGACCACGAGGGGTTGGGAGAACAGTATGGCCTCCGTCCATGGGGAGAACCTCGCTGCGCGCGCGGGCCGGTGGAGCGCGAGGCACTGGAAGGCCGCCGTTTTCGGGTGGCTGGCGTTCGTCCTCGTGGCGTTCGCGCTCGGATACGTGGTGGGAACGGAACGGCTGTCGGTGAACGAACCGGGGCCGGGTGAGTCCGGCCGTGTCCAGCGGATCCTCAACGACGAGTTCGAGCAGCCGGCGAAGGAGCTGGTGCTCCTCCAGAGCGCTTCGCTGACGGCGACAAGCGCGCGGTTCCACGCTGCCGTGCAGGACGTGGGCAGGCGGCTGGAGGCGCAGCCGAATGTGACCAACATCGACTCGCCGTTCGCGCCGGGCAATGCGGGCCAGGTGTCGAGCGACGGGCGATCGGCACTGGTTGAGTTCGACATCCGCGGCAAGTCCGAGGATGCCAAGGACAAGGTCGAGCCGATCCTGGCGACGGTCGCGGACGCTCAGCGCGCTCGTCCTCAGTTCACGATCGAGGAGTTCGGCCAGGGGAGTGCGAACAAGGCGATCAACGAGCAGTTCAGCAAGGACCTGCTGAAGGCAGGGGCCCTGTCACTCCCGGTGACGCTGGTCATCCTGTTGCTCGTGTTCGGGGCACTGGTGGCCGCCGGGATTCCGCTCCTCCTTGCCTTGACGTCGGTGCTGGCGGCGATCGGACTGCTGGCGTTTCCGAGCCAGGTGCTGCCGATGGATGAGGAGGTGGCCGCGGTCGTCCTGCTGATCGGACTTGCGGTCGGCGTCGACTACTCGATGTTCTACCTCAAGCGGGCCCGCGAGGAGCGGGCGGCCGGACGGGCGGAGGGCGCCTCGATCGAGGCCGCAGCCGCGACGTCGGGCCGCTCCGTCCTGATCTCGGGACTGACCGTGCTGGCCGCCATGGCCGGGATGTTCATCAGCGGTGACAAGACCTTCAGCGGGTTCGCAGTGGGGACGATGCTGGTCGTCGCTACGTCGGTCGTTGGCTCGCTGACGGTGCTCCCAGCGCTGCTGTCCAAGCTCGGTGACCGCGTCAACCGGGGCCGCGTCCCGTTTCTGCGCCCTCCCGATCAACGCGTCGGCGAGAGCCGCGTCTGGGGCGCGATTCTCGGGGCGGTCCTGCGGCGGCCGCTCGTCTCGGGGGTCTTGGCAGCCGGCGTCATGATCGCGCTCGCCGTGCCGGCGCTCCGCCTGCACACGACCGTGAGCAGCACAGAGGGTCTCCCACGGTCGCTCGCCGTCGTCAGGACCTACGACAAGATCCAGAAGGTGTTCCCCGGCGAGGCGATCGCCGCGCAGGTCGTCGTCGAGGCGCCCGACGTCCGCTCGGGCAGGGTCCGGAACGCGATCGGAGAGCTGAGACGTAGAGCGCTCGCAAGCGGCGAGATGTTCCGGCCGGTCGAGGTCGACGTCAACAGCGCCGGCACGGTCGCCCTCGTCTCGATCCCGATCGCCGGAAACGGCAACGACTCGGCGTCGAACGATGCGCTCGACACTCTCCGTGACGACCTGGTGCCGGCCACGGTGGGGGCGCTTCCGGACGTGACGACGGGCGTGGGTGGAAACACGGCACTGTCACGCGACTTCCAGCACCAGTTCAGGCAGAGGACGCCGTGGGTGTTCGCCTTCGTGTTCGCGCTGACCTTCGTGCTGATGCTGCTCGCCTTCCGCTCGATCGTGATCGCGGTGAAGGCGATCGTGCTCAACGCCCTCTCGGTCGCTGCCGCCTACGGCATTCTCGTGCTCGTCTTCCAGGACGGCGTGGGGCGCGGATTGATCGGCGCCTCGTCGGGAGGGATCGAGTCGTTCATGCCCATGTTCCTGTTCGTGATCCTGTTCGGGCTCTCGATGGACTACCACGTATTCATCATCAGCCGCATCCGCGAGGGGGTTGACCACGGCATGTCGACGGACGAGGCGGTCGCGCACGGGATCAAGATCACCGCGGGCGTGGTGACCAGCGCGGCGGTCGTGATGGTATTCGTCTTCTCGGTCTTCGTCACGTTGTCGTTCGACCTGCTGAAGCAGTTCGGCGTCGGCCTGGCCGCCGCCGTGCTGATCGACGCGACGATCGTCCGGGCCGTCTTGCTCCCCGCGAGCATGAAGCTGCTCGGCGACTGGAACTGGTATCTCCCCAGCTGGCTCGAGTGGCTGCCGCGGATCGCCGTCGCGACCGAGCCCGAGCCGATCCGCGAAGCACCTCCAATGCCTGCCGCGAGGTAGGAAGGTCGTCGGGGGCGCCCGCGGGGCGCCCAGAAAGAGCGGGTGTGCCCTTTCGTTTCCGGCAGTGGCGGCGCGAATGCGGCTGCTCTATCTTCGGGGCCGCGATCTCGATCGCGTCCTTGTGGAGTTCGCCGACTGTGAAGCTAGGGGGCTGGTGAACGAGCGACCGTCGAGGTCTTGCGCATCGGGTTGAAGAACGGCAGCTCCACCACCGTTCCCGCCGTCCGGCTGCGCCGCGCCTCCACCGTCCACTCGACGTCGATCCTCGTGCCGAGCTTGCTTTGGTCGGCAGCGACTGACGCCAGCGCAACCACCTTCTTCAGTGTCGGGCTCCACGTCGTGCTGGTCGCCTTGCCGATCTGGCGGCCCCGCGCGTACAGAGGAACGGGGACGCGCGAGGCGGCCGGCTCCAGCGTCGGCGTCAACCCCTTCGCGCGGTACAGCTCCTCGAGTGGCTCCCATTCGAGCTCTAGCCCGACGAGCCTCCGCGGAGGCCCGCCGCGACCCTGTTCCCGCTCGAGCGCGCGACGGCCGACGAACTCCACCGGCTTCTCGAAGTCGACGAAGCGGCCCAGAACGCCCAGCTCGAAGGGCGAGTACGACTGCTCGGGAATCAGCGCGCGCCGCACGGAGTCGAAATCCACTTCGATGAGGATCAGCCCTGCCTCGATCCGCGCGATGTCGAGGGCGAGCATCCCGGCTGGCCGGATGCCGTAGGCGCTCCCGGCCCGCACGAGGGCGTCCCAGAGCTCGACCGCCTGAGCGCTCTCGACCCACACCTCGTAGCCGAGGTCGCCCGTATAGCCCGTCCGGGAGACGTCGACGGGGATGCTGTCGACCTGCGCGGCCCGCCGGCCGAAGTACTTGAGGTCGCCCCAGGACGTCTCGGTGGCCGCCTCGAGCACGTCGCGGCTCAGCGGCCCCTGCACGGCCAGCGCGGAGATGCGTTCGCTCACGTCCTCGATCTCGACGTCCAGGCCGCGAGCGTTCATCCGGAGCCAGCGCAGCGACGAGTCGGCGGCCGTCCAGCGGTAGGTCCGCTCCTCCAGCCGGGCGACTGTCCCGTCGTCGACCACGCGGCCGTCCTCGTTGCACCAGGATGTGTAGTAGACGCGGCCGACGGCGAGCTTGCTCGCGTCCCGCGTGATCACGCGGTCGACGAGCCGCGTGGCGTCAGGCCCGGAGACTAGGTACTTGTAGAGCGGAGAGACGTCGATGAGCGCCGCCGCCTCCCGGATGGCGTTGTACTCGATCTCGTGGGAGTCGGAGTACGCGCTCGCCGCGAGATAGCCCGACCATTCCCGCCACTGCAGCTTGGTGTTGAGTGGCGCGGTCCGGGGATAGAACGCGGTTCCGACCGACACGGCGGATCTAGGACTTCGGGATCTGCTTCTCGGGGTCGAAGAAGGGCAGCGGCGCGATCGTCGCGTCCCTCATACCCTCGGGTGTCTCCACCGCGACGTGCGTCCCGAGCTCGGTGTGCTCGACAGGGAGCCACGCGTACCCGATGTTCTTCTCGAGGCGGGGCGAATAGACGGCGGAGGTCACCCGTCCGCTCGCGCCGTCGGCCGAAACCGGCCAGCCCGTCGCGTTCATCTCCAGCCGGTCGCCGTCGATCTCGACGCCGACGATCTTCTGCTTCACGCCCTCGTCGCGAATCCTCGTGAGCGCGTCGCGGGCGATGAAATCCGCCTCGGTGTCCAGGTCGACGAGCCGGCCGAGGCCCAGCTCGAAGGGGTTGTTCTCGTAGGTCATGTCGGCACCCCAGTTGAAGATGCCTCCCTCGATCCGGCGGATGTCCACCGGCCCCGTCGGCCGGATCTCGTACGGCTCGCCCGCCTCCATGATCCGGTCCCACAGGTCCGTTCCGCGCGAGGCGTCGAGGAGGTAGATCTCGTATCCGACCTCCGACGTCCAGCCGGTGCGGGTGAGGATGAGCGAGATGCCGTCCAGCTCGAGGCGGCGGAAGTGGTAGTAGCGGAGATCGAGGATGTCGTCGCCGAACAGGCCCCGCACGACGTCCTTCGACTTCGGGCCCTGGATTTGCAGCGGGTACGCCTCGGCCTCCGACAGCTGCACGTCCATCCCCGCGTACGCCGCCAGCCCCTTCGCGTACGGCAGCACGTCGCTGTCCGCGAGCGCGAACCAGAACGTGTTCTCGTCAAGCCGCAGCATGACCGGGTCGTTGAGGATCCCGCCGTCCGGCGCCGTGATCAGCACGTACCTGCCCTGGCCGACCGCGCACGCGCTGAGGTCGCGGCAGGTGAGCAGCTGCGCGAAGCGGAAGCCGTCCGGGCCAGTCACCTCCACGTTGCGCTCGACGGCGACGTCCCAGAGCGTCACGTGGTTCAGCAGGTGCCAGTACTCGGCCTCGAAATCGTCGAAGTTGATCGGGAAGAGCGTGTGGTTGTAGACGGTGAAGCCCTTCGGGCCGTGCCGCTGCGTCGCCTCGTAGAAGGGGCTGCGCCGCAAGCGCGCTCCACGCTGAACCGTCTCCATGTCGAACGGGCCGGACATGGTCGGCAAGCATAGTTGGGCGGCTCTTGGGGAGCACGCCAGGCCGTGCCGCGGTTAGTGTCGCCGCTGATGGCGACCTCCAATCACCGCACGTACGACGCCGTGATCATCGGCGGCGGGCACAACGGGCTCGTGGCCGCGGCGTACCTCGCGCGGGCCGGACTCAAGGTCGTCGTGCTGGAGCGGCGCCACGTTCTCGGCGGGGCGGCGGTAACCGAGGAGGTGTTCCCCGGCTTCCGGTTCAGCGTGGCCTCGTACGTCGTCTCGCTGCTCCGCCCCGAGATCGTCCGGGAGCTCGCGCTGCCGGAGCACGGCCTCGAGATCCTGCCTCTCGACGGAACGTTCACGCCGCTCGACGACGACTACCTGTGGCGTGTGAACGACCACGGCCGCACAGTACGAGAGCTCCGACGCTGGTCGGCGAGCGACGCGGAGGCGTACGAGGAGTACAGCCGCCTAATGGTCGAGATGGCGAGGTTCGTCAAGCCGATTCTGTCCATGGCGCCCCCGGACCCGGGCAGGCTCGATCCGCGCGAATGGCTTCCCGTCGCACGTCTCGCCCGCTCCTTCACCGGCCTCTCCCTGGAGCAGCGAGCGGTGTTCATCCAGCTCATGACGATGAGCGCCGCCGACTTCCTCGACCAGTGGTTCGAGACGGATCCGCTGAAGGCGACGATGAGCGCCTCCGGGATCATCGGCACGTTCCAGGGGATCCGCTCTCCTGGGACCGCCTACGTCCTGCTGCACCACTACATGGGCGAGATCGACGGCGTCCTGCGCGCCTGGGGAATACCGCGAGGAGGGACCGGCGCCGTCAGCGAGGCGATCGCGAGCGCCGCCCGGTCGTTCGGCGCCGAGATCCGGACCGAGACCGCCGTCAAGCACTTCCTGACCCGAGGCGACGAGGTGACCGGCGCCGTCACGTCGGCTGGCGACGAGGTGACCGGGCGGGTGACGCTGTCGAGCCTGGACCCGCAGCAGACGTTCGTCCGGCTCCTGCCGTCCGGCCTCCTCGACGGGTCGTTCCTCGAGGAGGTCGCGCGCTACCGGTACCGGGGCTCCAGCGGGAAGGTGAACCTGGCCCTGGACGGGCTTCCCGAGTTCACGTGCCTGCCCGGCGAGGGCGACCACCTGCGCGGCGCGATCAGCTTCAGCCCGAGCATCGACTACATGGAGCAGGCCTACGACGACGCGAAGTCCGGGCGCTTCAGCCAGCGCCCGTACATCGACATGGTCATCCCGACCCTGGTCGACCCGTCGATGGCGCCCCCGGGCAAGCACGTCATGAGCTGCTTCGTTCAGTACGCGCCCTACCGCCTGGCCGAGGGCGACGAATGGGACGACGGCCGGCGCGATGCGTTCGGGGAGACCGTCGTCGACACGATCGCGGAGCGGGCGCCGAACATCCGCGAGCTGATCCTGCACGCGCAGGTGCTCACCCCCAAGGACATCGAGGACCGGTTCGGGCTCTCCGAGGGAAACATCTTCCAAGGCGAGCTCTCGCTCGAGCAGCTCTTCTTCAACCGGCCCGTGCCGGGATGGGCGCGCTACCGGACGCCGCTGCGGAACCTCTGGATGTGCGGCTCGGCCACGCACCCCGGGGGTGGGATCATGGGCGCGTCGGGACGCCACGCGGCGCTGCAGGTGCTGCGCGCGCTCCGCGCCAAGAAGGCCGCCTGAGAGTGGCCCGGGAGCGATACGACGCGGTCGTAATCGGGGCCGGCCACAACGGCCTAGTCACGGCTTCGTACCTGGCGAAGGCGGGGCTCCGGACGCTGGTTCTCGAGCGGCGAAGCCGGGCGGGCGGGTGGCGGCCTTCGCCCCGTCCGCCGACGGGCCCGGCCTCACGTTGTGGCGCGACCCTGTCCGGACGGCGACGGAGCTCCGGACGGGGACCCAGCCGCGCGATGCCGAGGCGTTCGTCGCCTTCGACCGCAGGATCCGCTCGCTGGGTGCCTTCCTGGCCCGCGTCCAGGCGACCGAGCCGCCGGACCTCGCGTCTCCGTCCCTCGCGGACGCCACCGGCAGCCTCACGCTGTTGAACGGCCTGCGGCACCTCGGGAGGCAGCAGCTGCGCGAGGCGCTGCGGGTGCTGCCGATGTCCGTCGCGGACCTCGTCGGCGAAGCCGTCGAGGACGAGGCGCTACGCGGCGTCCTCGGCGCGCGAGGCGTTCGTTACACGGCCATGGGCCCCCGGTCGGCGGGGACGGCGCTCAACTTCCTGTGGGACTCGGCCCCAGGAGGAGGAGCGGCGGGCCGCACGGTCTTCGCGCGCGGCGGGCCGGACTCCCTGGCGGAGGCGCTCGTCGCCGCTGCGCGGAGCAAAGGCGCGACGATTCGCCGCGACGCCGACGTCGCGGCCATCCGAACCGGGCGAGGCTCTGTCGAAGGGGTCGCTCTCGCGAGCGGCGAGGAGATCGACGCGCGGATCGTCGTGTCGAACGCCGACCCCAAGCAGACCCTTCTGCGCCTCGTCAACCCGGCCGAGGTCGGCCCGACTCTGGGCTGGCGGGTCGAGCACATCCGCACGCCCGGCGTGGTGGCGAAGGTGACCCTCGTCCTGGAGGGCTTGCCGGCGATCGGCGGCGTCGACGGCGAGCGCTTGCACGGGCGGATCGTCGTCGCACCGAGCCTCGACGACCTCGAGCGGGCATTCGACGACTCGAAGTACGGCCGGATCTCCGATCACCCGTATCTCGAGGCGACGATCCCCACCCTTTCCGACCCCTCGCTCGCCCCTGATGGGACCCACGTCATCACCGCGCTGTTCCAGTACGCGCCACGGCGCCTCCGCGACGCGGACTGGGACGAGGCAACGCGCGATCGTGTAGCGGACCGGGCCGTGCGGACGCTCGAGGTCTATGCACCGGGCATCGCGGACAAGATCGTCGCTCGCCACGTCGTCACGCCTGCGGACCTCGAGCGAGAGTACGGGCTCAGCGGCGGGCACCCGATGCACGGCGAGCACGCCCTCGACCAGGTCTTCGCCTGGCGGCCCCTCCTCGGCCATGCTCGCTACCGGCTTGCCGGGATCCGCGGCCTCTACATGTGTGGGGCGGGCACACACCCCGGGGGCGGGGTCACCGGCGGCCCCGGGAGGAACGCAGCCCGGGCTATCCTGGCCGACGCCCGCCGAGCTCGACGCCGCAGCACGAGACGTCGCGCACGCGGTGCGGACGCATAGCGGGCGTGGACTAAGTTGCCGGCGTTGCGGGTCGTCAGACGGCGGAGCGACCGTCTGCGGCAGGCGGTCGCGATCTCGGGGGGAGGGGGAGGCGCCGGCGCTGACCGGACTCGAGCTGGAGAGCATCGGCAAGAGACTCGTCGGCCGTTCGCAGGGATCTGGTCGACGTGTCCTGGGCGATGCAGCCTGGGAGGGATTGCCCGAGCCGACGAAGCAGATCTTCCGCCAACGGCCGGCGATCGTTGCCGAGTTTTCCACGGCGGCCGAGGTCGCAGGTTCAAATCCTGCCCCCGCTACTTAAGAAAGGCCCCTGGAAACGGGGCCCTTTCTCATTACACCTAGTCTGAAGTCACGACTTCTGCAAGCGGTTCTGCAGGCACCCAACGGTACTTACGGCGCTTCACTCCTATTTTGGGGTTCTCACCACTCTCCGGCGCTCTACGGTTCTTCGAGCGCGGTGGCCCTTGCCGGAGCGCGGGCGGGGTGGCACGCTTGGGCAAAGCAGGGTAGATCAGGGGGCGATTCGATGAAGACGATCGAGAGTGACGCAGCCGCGAATCGATGCTCGCGCGCGCCGGAGCCCCTAGGGAGGCCGCACTGAGCACCGGCCGCGTCGTTCTCATCGTCCTCGGCAGCATTGTGGCCCTGCTCGGGCTCGGGCTGGCGGCGGGCGGCGGTTTCTTACTCTGGGCCGACCGCACCCAACGCGAGGGCGGCTACCTGACGACGCCGACTGAGCGGTTCGCGACGTCGACCTACGCGCTGACGCGCGAGCGGCTCGAGGCGGACGCCGGTGGGCCGAATTGGATCTGGAACGACAACTGGCTCGGCAAGGTGCGGATCCGCGGCGCAGGCGCCGCTGCAAAGCCCCTCTTCATCGGGATCGGTCCGGAGGCGGCCGTCGCCGGCTACCTCGGGCGCGTCGCACACGCCGACGTCGAGGACATCAACTTCGATCCGTTCCGGGTCGAGTACCGTCAGATTGCGGGAGATGCGCCGCGGCGACCGCCGACCGCCCAGAACTTCTGGGCGGCGTCGGCCTCGGGCCAGGGAAGGCAGACCGTCACCTGGAAGGTGCGTGAGGGCGACTGGTCGGTCGTCCTTATGAATGCCGACGGGTCGCGCGGCGTCGCGGCCGATGTCGACCTCGGGGCCAAGCTGTCGTTCTTGCTCTGGGTCGCGATCGGGCTGCTCGTAGGCGGCGTGCTCATCCTCGGAGGGAGTGTCGCGCTGATCGTCCTTGCCGCGCGGAAGCGGCCGCCTCCGGCTGCGCCGCCGAGGCCGGCCACGACAACCGGCGAAGTGTGAGGATGGACGGTCGCGAGCACGCGCGCCTTGATCGCGGACAGGAGGGCTATCCGTATTCCACGTTGAGCTCGTATGTCGCTAGGAGCGTTCAGTGTTTCGGTTGGCGAAACCGCTGAGGGCTCCCAGTCCAGCGACAACCGTCCTCTCACCGACGGCGACGTGAAGTACGCGAAGCGCTTGGGCACCCCGCACTCATGCGTGCCTCCGACAACACCCGTAGATGGAGGGAGCATGACCGAAGAAGCCTCGCTGCTGGTGAATCGAAACCCCTGCTAAAGCGGGGTTTTCTTGGGAGTCGAGGTCGCGCCGGCTATGAACCTGCGACCTGCCGGCGTGGTCGGAGGCCGCGTGGAGCGGACGGACCAGCGGCTTGGCAGGTCCGGCAGTTGCGGCTCCTCGATGAATGCCTCCTGAGAGACCTTGTGGGGCCGAACGATCGGCTGGAGCAGGCATTTCCTCGGCGAGCGCACAGGCTGTGACCGGCTACGACCGGCTACCGCCCGGCACAGCCTGGATGCCCTCGGCGCGCAGCGTGCCGATCTCGCCACCCTCCTGGACCGTGCTTAGAGCTCCTTTCGGAATGAAGGGACCCGCTCCCTGACGACG
>WNGB01007809.1_pt1 | contig 17621 bp, 17 predicted proteins | sample 5400681 | NCBI WGS metagenome assembly WNGB01 (sample SAMN13153367, study PRJNA577476) | soil metagenome | isolation source: 115 cm soil or saprolite under grassland replicate 2 | place: USA:California | collected 2016-06-15 | reverse complement strand
TCAACGAAGTCAGCACGAGTTCGCCCGCCTCGCCGTCCGCCAGGACCTTGCCGGTGTCGGGATCGATGATCTCGGGGAAGAAATGGTCCTCCCAGATCGTCAGTCCGTCTTTGGTCTCGATGCATTCCTGCGCGACGCCGGGGCCGATGACTTCGGAAAGTCCGTACAGGTCGAGTGCGTCGATGCCCATCCGCCGCTCGATGTCCGTCCGCATGCCCTCGGTCCACGGCTCGGCGCCAAAAATGCCGATGCGCAGGCTGCAGTCGCTCGACTTGAGTCCCTGCCGCTCGAACTCGTCAGCGATTGCCAGCATATAGGATGGCGTCACCATGATGATGTCCGGCCGGAAATCGGTGATGAGCTGGACCTGACGCTCGGTAAATCCGCCGCCAACCGGGATCACGGTCGCCCCCAGCCATTCGCCGCCGTAGTGCGCGCCGAGCCCTCCAGTGAACAGGCCATAGCCATAGGCGACGTGGATCTTGTCGGTCGATCTACCACCCGCAGCGCGGATCGAACGGGCCATCAGCAGCGCCCAGGTGTCGATGTCCCGCTTTGTATATCCGACGACTGTCGGCTTGCCGGTCGTTCCGCTTGATGCATGGACCCTTACGATCTCTTGCATGGGCGCGGCAAACATGCCGAAGGGGTAGTTCTGCCGGAGGTCGTCCTTGGTCGTGAACGGAAGCGTTGCGAGGTCGTGCAAGTCTTTGATGTCATCTGGATGCACGCCCGCTGCGTCGAATTTCTTTCGGTAGTGGGGCACGCGCTCATAGGCGAGGCGAACGGTCTGCCTGAGCCGCGTGAACTGGACGTCAATGAGCTCATCCTTGCTCGCCTTCTCGATCGGCTCGATCTGGTCGAATGTGCCCATAAGGTTCCGTCGCTGCTTGCGTCGCAGGATAAGCAATTGTGGCTGCCATTGGGAGACAACACTGACCGTGCGTCCGGTTACCGGGCGGTGTAGGGTGACCCGCAGCTTGCCTTGTTCCTGGCTGGGCGGGACGGGGCGGGAGCCGCCATAACGCCGCAATCCCTGCCAAAAACCATCCCGTGAAGCAAATCTTCCCATTGATCCTGCTAGTGGCTGCGACCGGAGCCGCCGCTGCCCAGGCCGTGCCGCTGCCGCGTGCCCGGCCGATGCAGTCTGTGAGACCGGAGCCGGCACCCCAGGAGGTTCCCTCCGCCTGTCGGCTGCGACTGACGGCCGAACTTGCGATAGCGCCATCGATTCCGACACCGGACGGTCCGGGGGAATGCGCCGTCCCCGACGTCGTGCGGCTCGACGCCGTGGTCCTGCCGGACGGCAGCCGTATCGCAGTCACGCCGCCGGCGACGCTGCGCTGCAACATGGCCGAGGCGATCGTGCGCTGGGTACGCGAGGACGTGGTGGCAGCCGTGCAGGGGCTCGGCGCGCCGCTGCGCAGCATCGATAACTACGCCTCATACCATTGCCGTGGCCGCAACAATATCGTCGGCGCGCCCCTCAGCGAGCATGGCAGGGCCAATGCGCTCGACATCCGCTCCCTGCGGCTTACGAACGGGAAGGTCGTGGGCTTGACTGATCCGCATGTCGCACGGGATTTTCGCGAGACTATTCGAAAGGGTGCCTGCGGACGCTTCTCCACGGTGCTTGGCCCGGGTTCAGACGGCTATCACGAGGACCACGTCCACGTGGATCTGCGCGAGCGCCCGCGCGGCCGATTCCCGATGTGCCAATGGGACGTGCGCGATCCGGAGCAACCTGCCGCCGAGGTCGCTGCGCGCGTGCCGCTCCCACCGCCGCGCCCCAAGCCCGAAGCAAAGGCCGGCAAAAAGTTTTGACGTGGTAGCGTCACCGCGGCCACCATCGGAGCCTCGTCACGCGAAAGTCAACCATGCCTCCTCTCAGCAACCTTGCCACCCGCGATATCGAAACTCTCATCCATCCTTACACCAATCTCGCGATGTTTCGTGAGACCGGCCCGCTCGTGATCGAGCGAGGGCAGGGCGTCTTCCTCTACGATACCAACGGTAAGGCTTATATCGACGGAATGGCTGGGCTGTGGTGTACGGCGCTTGGCCACGGCAACGAGGAACTGATCGAAGCGGCCACACGGCAGATGCGCAAGCTTTCCTTCGGCCATCTGTTTACCGGCAAGAGCCACGACGGTGCGATTGAACTGGCCGAGAAGCTCAAGGAAATGGCACCGGTCGAGACCTCCAAGGTATTCTTCTGCAATTCAGGTTCGGAGGCAAACGACACTCAGGTCAAGCTTGTCTGGTACATGAACAATGCACTCGGGCGGCCGCGCAGGAAGAAGATCATCAGCCGGCTGAAGGCCTATCACGGCGTGACGATCGCGGCGGCCTCGCTTACCGGACTGCCCGCCAACCAGATCGACTTCGACGTCCCCATCGCCAACATTCTGCACACAAGTTGCCCGCATCATTACCGCTTCGCGCAGCCAGGCGAGAGCGAGGAGGACTTTGCCACGCGGCTCGCCGCCGAACTTGAGGCACTCATCCTGCGCGAGGGGCCGGACACTGTCGCAGCCTTCATCGCCGAGCCCGTGATGGGGGCGGGCGGGGTGATCGTGCCACCCAGGACCTATTTCGAACAGGTCACCGAAGTCTGCCGCAAGTACGACCTCTATATGATCTCCGACGAGGTCATTTGCGGTTTTGGCCGCCTGGGAACGGATTTCGGCTGCGATCTGCTCGGCTTCAAACCGCATTCGATCTCGGTCGCCAAGGCCCTGACCTCCGCCTATGTGCCGATGGCAGCGGTGACCGTGCCGGAGGTGATGTACCAGGCGCTTGTCGACCAAAGCAGGAAGCTCGGGCTCTTCGGCCACGGCTTCACCTATTCTGGCCATCCGGTTGCGGCTGCAGTAGCGCTCAAGATGCTGGAAATCTACGTCCGCGAGCGCGTCGCCGAGGCGGTCGCGCGCAAGGCACCGCATTTCCTGGCGCGCCTCTCCGCGCTGGGCCAGCATCCGCTGGTCGGCGAAGCGCGCGGGCTTGGTCTTGTCGGCGGCCTTGAACTGGTGGCCGACAAGGCCACCAAGCGCTCGTTCGAGGCGAAAGCTGGGGTAGGCTCTTGTGCAGTCCGATTTGCCGAAGAGGAGGGGGTGATCGTGCGCTCCCTTCTAGGCGACGTGATCTCGCTCTGCCCTCCGCTGGTCATTTCGATTGCCGAAATCGATGCACTGTTCGACCGCCTTGGTCGTGCCCTCAACCGCACGCTGGATTGGGCGAAGCAGCAACGCCTCGTGTGAGCAATTTCGGCGGCATAACCAAAGAATGTGGCGCCTGAGTGTATGCCCAGGCGCCACAGTTTTTCAGGCTATTCGATATGTCGTGTCTGCTCAATCGCGCGGGTTCGCGGTCGCTATCCGTGGATTGAACGGGGAGTCGCCCTGCTTGGGCGCCAGCACCACCACGATCGCCCCCATCTTCACGCGATTGTAGAGGTCGATCACGTCCTCGTTGGTCATGCGGATGCAGCCGGACGAAATCGCCTGCCCGATATATTCGGGCTGGTTGGTGCCATGGATGCGAAACAGGGTGTCCTTGGCGCCCTGATAGAGATAGATGCCGCGGGCGCCCAGAGGATTGTGCGGACCACCCTCGACAAAATTCGGGAGATTGCCAAGCCGCCTCTTGATGTCAGCGGTCGGCACCCATGACGGCCATTCTTCCTTCCGACCGACTCTCGCGATGCCGTAGAACAACAGGGCGTCTTCGCCCACGGTTACGCCGTATCGGATCGCCTTCTTGTCTGGAAGGACGTAGTAGAGATAGCGCGCGTCCGTATCGATCACGATGGAACCCGGCGCCTCGGCCCGGTGATAGTCGACGAGGTGGCGCTGATATGCCTGTGGGATCGTTGCCTGGGCGTAGGGCGGGTTGGCAAGCAGCTTCTTATCCCGCGGCGTGAAATTGGCTTGGCCCGCTGGCTCCAGGGTGGCCTGCATGCACCCGCCAAGCATCAAACCTAACAGGATGAACGCGCTTCCACGAAATGCCATAGTTTGCCCTTCATCCGCACCAAGGGGGCGCGGTTCATGGTCCCTAGGAATCGACGGCCGTAATCAAATAACGGAAAGGCCCCCGAGACTTCCAGACCTTAGACCCCGATCGCCTCATTGTCCCTGGAACTGTGGCAAGAATATCGCAGTTGCCGTCCACAGCTTGTGAAAAAGGGGCGATATTGGGCCTGGCTGGATCCGATTTCCGCGCTCCGTCCTGAACATAGCGCGGCAAACGTTAACCGACGGTTTACCAAGTCGCGGCTGTATGTAACGCGGGCAGGGCGGCTGCCGAATGTCACGATAGCTCACGATTTCCTGCGAATTTCCGCCCTACTCACTTGCCATCTTTAGAACGTTCGCCAGGACCAAGAACACAAAAAACTTGCACGGAGTTAGCAATGAAATCGAATAATGGGGCTCAACCCCACCCGCAGTCCGAGACGCCCAATCTCGACCGCTGCTACGGCAAGATCGGCATTTCGGCAGTGGCTGCGGCCCTGCCGTATCAAAGCGATGCAAAGAATCCCGCCTACGCCCCCGTGGTCCCGCGCCGTGACGAGAAGCGGCTTGCTGAGATGGCGGTCTGACCGGGTTCTGTTGGACACCGCTGTCGATTCCCCGATCGCTGAGGTGACGGTCGGCGGCGTTACGATCCATTGAGCGCCGTTCTGTCGTTCGCCTGTCTCAATTACCTTGCAAGACCCGCCCCGATTGGGCCATCACTGGCCCGATCGGGGCGATTTCGTTTGCCCGCGCCGCCCAACTGGTGCGCCGGCATAGGGGAGCGGTCATGTTGTCGGTCTTCGTTCCCCACGGAGCATCCCTCGATCGTGTCCCGGTGGCGCCCGGGCGCCAGGTTCCCGACAGCGCCATCTGGTTCGATCTGATCCAGCCTACTCAGCAGGAAGACAAGCTCGTCGAGAGCATCGTTGGCGTCTCTGTGCCGACGCGCGAGGAGATGCAGGAGATCGAGGTCACCAGCCGCCTCTACGTCGAGAACGGCGCGCGCTATATGACCGCGACGTTGATGTGCCAATCCGATACCGACCAGCCGAAAACGACGGCCGTCACCTTCATCCTTTCCGGACACCGGCTCATCACGGTGCGCTACGACGAGCCGCGGCCGTTCATGATAGTCGGCAACAAGCTTGCCAGGGTCTGTCCAGCCAACGCGAATGGCGAGTCTGTATTGATGGAACTGCTCGATGCGGTGATCGATCGCGCCGCTGACATCCTGGAGAGGATTGGTGCCGAGGTCGACCAGGTATCCCATGGCATATTTGAGCCGGAGGCCGATCAGACGCGAAGCCATCAGGAAATCCTGAAGGCCATCGGCCGGAAGGGCGACCTCACGTCCAAGGTGCGCGAAAGCCTGGTCTCGATCGGCCGGGTGCTGCTGTACCTCGCTAATGAAGCCGACAGCATGCGCTGGGCCAAGGAGACGCGCTCGCAGCTCAGGGGTATGCAACGTGACGTGCAATCGCTGTCCGATCACGCGACCTATCTTTCCAGCAAGATCACCTTCCTGCTGGACGCGATGCTGGGCGTCGTTTCCATCGAGCAGAACAACATCATCAAGATTTTCTCGATCGCGGCCGTTGTGTTGATGCCGCCGACGCTCGTCGCATCGATCTACGGCATGAACTTCAAGAACATGCCGGAACTCGAGTGGCAATTTGGATATCCGATCGCCATTATATTGATGGTGATTGCAGGCGCGCTTCCCTATTTCGTATTCAAGTGGAAGAAGTGGCTCTGATGTGAGCACCCACAGGTGTCAGTCGCAATTCAACGATTTTCGCTCGTCTTCAGGGAGGTGTCGGTAGGCCCGGCAGGATGTACGTGACGACCCTAAGTGGCGATTGTGCAGCAGGCGAAGGACGCGCCGATCCCGTAGCCGCGTCCTAGTACTTTCCCCTGAGCTGCTCGGTGATCTCCAGCAACGGAAACGCGCTGAAGACGTGCGGCGCATTCACCGGTTTTGCTGCCTGCAGGCAAGACTTGTCGAGCTCGGAAAAGCTCGTGACGCCGAGCAGTCCCAGCCCGATCCTGATTTCCGTTTCGAGCAGTTCCAGCACGCGATGGACACCGGCCTGCCCTGCGGCAGCGAGTCCGTAGAGATAGAGCCGGCCGATCGACACCACATTGGCCCCAAGCGCAATGCCCTTGATCACGTCGGTACCACGACAGAACCCGCCGTCCACAAAGATCTGCGCCCGGCCGCGGACCACGGCCACCACCTCCTGCAAGATGTCGATTGTCCCGCGCCCGTGATCGAGCTGCCGACCGCCGTGGTTGGTGACATAGATGCCGTCGACACCGTGATCGCATGCGATGATTGCATCTTCGGCGGTCTGAATGCCCTTGAGGATGAGCGGTAGTTTACACCGCTGCCTGAACCGCTTGATCTGAGCCCAGCTCAGCGCCGCCTGATAACGCTGGGCGGTGGCGTCTGCAGGCGTTCGCACCACGACGCGCTTGGCAATATCGCGTTCGCGGCGGCTGTAGATCGCAACGTCGACCGTGAACGCAAAGGCGTCGTAGCTCGCCGTCATGGCGCGGTCGATGATGTCCTCGACCCAGTCGTCGTCGCCACGCACGTAGAGCTGGAAGATTTTTGGCCCCTTGGCGGCGGCTGCGGTCGCTTCGAGGCCGGGCTCGCAGACGGAGCTGACCATCTGCGGCACGCCGAACTGCGCCGCTGCGCGGGCGACCGCCGCCGCGCCTTCTGGGTCGAAGCGCTGGATGCTGCCGACAGGCGCGAGCATCACCGGCAGGCGCAGCTTTCGACCGAAGAGGCTGCCGGAACAATCGGCGCTCGACACGTCGCGGAGCACGCGCGGCCGGAATGCCAGTGAATCGAGTGCCATTCGATTGCGCTTCAGTGTGGTCTCACTTTCAGCGCCGCCGATCATGTAGTCCCATTTGTCATCTGTGAGCTTCATCCGCGCTGCGGGGATGAACTCGTGCAGCGCCAAGAATCTGTCGGCCACGTCACCTGTGGCAGTATCGCCTATTGCTGGTGCTCTCTTTGTACTCGTTTCGTGCATGTTCACTCGATTGGCTGGTATTGATATCCGGAATTAAGTCGAGCGACGTTGGGCAGCGAATCGGCTCATCGGTTGTCTCCTCGCTTCACGTAGTCCTGCATGAAGGCCTTGATCTCCGGCTTGATCGAAAGACCGTTGCGGACCATCTCGTTGAGGCTTGCGCTGGATACATATTCCGGCGCTTCGCCCATGATTTTCTGGGCTTCGTCGAGATAAGCCCTGTCGTCGTTGAGGCGCAGCACCGCTTGGCGCAGGGCCGCGACTGCTGCCGGCGGCGCACCAGGCGGCATCGCGATGAGCCGATACATCGTGCCGTTGACGGTGAGCAACGACCCGTAGGCTTCCCACAATATGCCCGACGGCATGCTGCCTTTGATGCTCTTGTAGAAGTCGTGGAACGGCAGGATGGGCAGCCCCTTCATCTGCTTCGGCACGCTGAACTCGACGCCGTTATACCCTGGATCGTAGTAGGTCGTGATGAGGTCGCCCGACTTCACCAGCGGCTCGATCTTGGTCACGTAGATGGGTGGAGACTCAGCGTGGTAGCTGATCTCGTTGCGTTGCATGGCCAGCATGGCGTGCGAGCTTGAATTGTAGCCGGTCACATAGCGGTAGGGCACGCCCAGCATGTCGAGCGTCAGGCGCATGGACAGGTCCTTGGGCCCGTCACGCCCGAGCCCGCCGATCACAAGATTCTCGGCCTTGATCAGATCGGTTGCAGTCCCGATGCCGGGCTTCACGTCGGTGCGCATGAAATGAATGCGACCGCTCGGGATCACGGCGATGAATTCGTAGGTGCGGAAATCGACGTTGAAGCGCTCCGGATTGGTGACATAGCGCTGGGTCGCCGCGGTGAGGTAGCCAAGCATGGTACCGTCCCTGGGCGCGACCTCACCCAGATATTTGGTGCCGACCAGGCCGGCGGCGCCAGCCATGTTCTGGACGATGACGTTCGGATTGCCTGCGATATGCCGCCCGATATGGCGCGCGAACACGCGCGCTTCTATGTCGGTCGGCCCGCCGGTGTCATAGTTGACGAGGACGGTAAGCTGGTTGCCGGCGTAGAAGCCTTGCGCCGCAACGTCGGTCGGGCCCGAGGCGAGCAGCAATACAGCGGCGAGGCACGAAGTCTTGCGCATGGAATGTCCCGGTGATCGATATTGGCGTCGCATGGTAGCGTATTGCGGTGGGCGCCCAAAGGCGAGTGGGGCAGAGGACATAGGCCAATGTCGCCGGCTGCTGTATATTGATATTGAACACCGGTGGTCCCAGAGGCGCGCAGGGCGGGAGCACACCGGCGCGGAGTACAGCGACATCGCGTCATGCCGGTTCTTCTTGTCCTTGCCCTGACGATTCTGCTCGCAGTCCTTGTGGGCCCTCAATGGTGGGTCCGGCGCGTGCTGGTTCAGCATGGCGTCGAACGGTCGGACCTGCCGGGAACGGGAGGCGAGTTGGCGCGCCATCTCCTCGACGCCAGAGGCCTTCATGGCGTTAAGGTTGAGCTTACCGGCGACGGCGACCACTACGATCCGGAGGACCGGGCTGTGCGGCTCCTGCCGCAGCACCACGATGGGCGTTCGATCTCAGCGGTGGCCGTGGCGGCGCACGAAGTGTCGCACGCCGTGCAACACGCGAACGGCGAACGCGCATTTGCAATGCGCTTCGCAATGGTCAAGAGGGTGATCTGGATCGATCGATTGGCCACCGTACTGCTCTTGCTGGCGCCGATTGTGTTCCTCCTGGTCAAGGCGCCGATCCTGCTCGTTGTGCAGGTCATTGCTGGTCTATTGCTGCTGACGATTCGTATCGGTGTTCATCTCGCGACACTGCCGGTCGAATTCGATGCGAGCTTTGGGAAGGCCCTGCCGGTGCTTGAACGCGGAGGCTATCTTGCCGCCGCCGACATGCCTGCCGCTCGCAGCGTGCTACGTGCAGCGGCCTGGACCTACGTGGCGGCGGCGCTCATGACCTTGCTCGACGTTGCGCGCTGGTTCCGCATCCTTCGGTTCTGAACGCGTAGATCGTCTACGTCGGTTGTGGGATCGGAACTTCGTGAATTTTCATCGCGAGCGCCACAGAAGTGTAGTAGCCGAGTAGCACAAGCACTTCGGCGATGCCGTCGCGGCCTAACGCCTCCTCGATCTCACCAAACTTTGCGTCCGAAAGCTTGGCGCCACTCACCAAGGCGGTGGCGAAGTCGTAGACGCCACGTTCGTGCGGATCGGTGAGGTTGGGCTCGCTGCCCGTCAGCAGCGTGTCGATAATTTCTTGCGACAAGCCGACTTTCTTGCCTTCGCGGATATGCGCCTGCCGAACGTAGTCGGCGTTCCAGTGTCGCGCGATCACCAGGATGCCGATCTCGACTTCGCGCGAGGATAGTGAACCGCGTTTGTTGAGATAGGTTCCGATCTGCTCCATGCCGCTCGCGATCGTTGGGCTGTGGATCCAGACCTTATAGGGACCGAGAATGCGGCCGCGCCCCGCGACGAGTTGGTTGAAGATGGTCGTCTGCTCGGGGGTAAGCTTTTCGGGCGGGACTTCCAAAATGCGGTTCATGATGGTCTGTCATTCCTGATGCGGTTGTGAAGGAGGCGGCACCATGGCCGGAGTAGCGCTATTGCGAAAATACTCGCTGCTCACTCCGGCAGCGGGATGAATTCATTCTCGTCGCCCGGCACGATATCGAAGCGGCCGGCTTTCCACTCGGCTTTGGCCTGCTCGATGCGTTCTTTGCGCGAGGATACGAAGTTCCACCAGATGTGGCGCGGGCCATCCATGGCGGCGCCTCCGAGGAGTATGACGCGCGCCTCGCTCGCCGCGGTCACCGCGATTGGGTCGCCGGGACGGAACACGAGCAGCTGACCCGAAGCAAAGCGGTCCCCGGAAATGTCGACTTCACCTGCGACGATGTAGAGCGCGCGCTCTTCCATGTCCGCGTCGAACGGCAGCGTCGCTCCCGGCGCAAGCGTTGCGTCGGCGAACAGCGTGTCCGAAAGCGTCGATACTGGTGAGCGTTGGCCGAAAAGTGTGCCCGCCACAACGCGCACGCTTTTGCCGTCAGCAGCAACGATCGGCAAATCGGACTGGTCGTGATGAGCGAAGCTCGGATCGATCTCCTCGTCGCCGGCCGGCATCGCCACCCAGCATTGAAGCCCGTGGAGGCGCTCACCACCCGTGCGGCGCTCGGGTGCCGTGCGCTCGGAATGGACGATCCCGCGGCCGGCGGTCATCCAATTGAGCTCGCCGGGCCGGATCGGCAGCGCAGTGCCGAGGCTATCGCGGTGCACAATCTCGCCATCGAATAGGAATGTGACGGTGCCAAGCCCAATATGGGGATGGGGTCGCACGTCGATGCCCTGGCCTTCGCGCAGGACCGCCGGCCCGAAATGGTCGAAGAAAATGAACGGCCCCACCATGCGCCGCCGGGCGTGCGGGAGGGCACGGCGAACCGAAAAGCCACCGAGATCGACGCTGCGCGGCACGATCATCAGCTCGATGGCCTCGCAGGCCGGAGCATCGCCGGGGAGTGGGTCCTTGCCTGGGAAGAAACTCATGCTAGTCCTTGAGTCATAATTCCGTGCCGGGCCCGCCGACCCGGCCGGTGGTTTCACTGGGGCTTAATAACAAGCATTCAAAGCCCGATTATGGCGATCCACGTTGCCGGGTAAACAGTCATGAGCAGGATCATTCTGGCGCTGCGCACGTTTCTGTCGCTGGCGCTGCCGTATTTTCGCTCGCACGACAAGTGGCGGGCGCGGGGACTTCTGGCCGGCGTCATCGGTGCTGAGCTCGGCGTCGTTTATCTTGCGGTGCTGGTCAATCATTGGCACGCGAGCTTCTTCAATGCGATCGAGGCGCGCGACTGGAACGCCTTGCGGGCGCAGCTCTTCGTATTCCTATTCCTCACCGGCGGCGCCATCGTCACTGGCATGGTGCAGTTCTATTTCGGGCAGATGCTGCTGATCCGCTGGCGCGAATGGATGACTCAGCGCTACGTCGACCTGTGGATGGCGCAGGGTCGCCACTTCCGTATCCGCATCGCCGATCCGAGCGTCGACAACATCCATCTGCGCATTGCGAGCGACGTGATGTTGTTCATCCAGCGCACGCTCGAGCTTGGCATCGGACTGCTTTCGAGCTTCGTGTCGCTCGGATCCTTCGCCTATATCCTGTGGGGACTCTCCGCGATCGCGCCGCTGCCGCTGTTCGGCTACGACCTGTCATTCCCCGGCTATCTGATCTGGACCGCGCTCGCCTATGCGACGCTCGGCATGGTAGCGGCGCACTTCATCGGGCACCGGCTCATCCCGCTGAACTTCAGGCAGCAGCGCTACGAGGCGGACTTCCGCTTCGCGCTCGCGCGCGTGACCGACCAGGCCGATCCGGTGGCTCTGATGCATGGTGAGGGGGTGGAGCGCACGGAATTGCGTCGGCGCTTTGGCACGCTCGTGCAGAACTGGCTTACGCTGGTGAACCGACAGACGCGCCTCAATGGCTTCATCTTTGGTTATTACCACATCTCCGACGTGCTTCCGCTGCTTATCGTTACTCCTGCTTATCTGATTGGAGCCATCCCGCTTGGCATCCTCATTCAGGCCTCGCAGGCGTTCCAGAAAGTAGAGCGCGCGTTCGCCTTCTGCACCTCCTACGCCAAGATCGCCGAGTGGAAGGCAGTAATGGATCGGGTCGCGCAATTCGAGACGGCGATGGATCGGCTCGACCGGCCCGATCCGGCAGGGCAGGCGCTCGATGTCACTTCTGCGGCCGGCAACGAGTTGTCGATCGACGATGTCATCTTGCGTCTTCCGACCGGCGAGGCGATCGCGTCAGCGCCGGACGTGACGCTCGGCCCCGGCCAACGGCTCCTGGTCGACGGCCCGTCGGGGTCCGGCAAGTCGTGCCTGGCGCGAGCCGTTGCCGGAATCTGGCCACTCGGCGACGGCCGTATCCGGATTCCGCAGGCAGCGCGCGTGCTCGCACTTCCACAGCGGCCATATTTCCCGCTCGGTACGCTCAAGCAGGGCCTGACCTATCCGATGCTGGCTGATGCCGTCGACGATGCCGAAGTACGGGCGGCCATGATCGCGGCCGGCCTCGGGCACCTTGTCGATCGGCTGCATGAGGAGGGAGACTGGAGCACTGTGCTGTCGGGTGGCGAACAGCAGCGCGCGAGCTTTGCCCGTGCGCTCATCAACCGGCCGACCATCCTTCTGCTTGACGAGCCGGTGTCAGCTCTGGAGGTTGCAGAGGCGCGTGATCTCTATCGGACGCTCGTCGAAAAGCTTCCCGATGCCATCGTTCTATCAATTGGCGGGGCTGCCGCGCTCGTCGGCGTGTCGCACCGCACCCTGGAGATGACCGGCGCATTGGTCGCTGGGCGCAGCCGTCCCGCGGTGCTTGCCGCCGCGACGGCCTGACCCAGGAGGCAGCAATGCTGAAGATGAATTATTGGGGCGAGAAATGGGACCTGCACGTCAACGTCTGCCCTTGCGACGTGCATATCAACGAATGGGTCGAGGCCAACAAGCTGACCGGGAAGATGATCTATCATTTCGGTACCGGCACGCACCACATCGTCGGCCAGCGTCAGGCAGAACTTGGCAATTCGGTCTTTGCCATCACCGCCTCGAAGGAGGAATACGAGGCCTATGTGACGCTGGTGACTGAGAATGCGCGCGTGGCGAAGTTCTATATCGCCTATTTCGGTGACATCTATCTCACGAACGCGCGTGCGTTGCCCGACTTCGACGTCGTCACGATGATCCACCTATGCGAGTTCTCCCATCCTAACACCGCCAGCGCAGAGTACGGCGGGCTCGGTGATCGTCAGCTGCTCGAACTGTTCACGGCCAAGACGAAGCCGGGCGGGCACATCATCTTCTATACCGGTTCCAAGGATTTCGATGTAGCCGCACCCATCATAGCGGCCTGGGCGAAAGCGGCGCCGGTCGAGCGGGCCGACGATTTCAAAACTTTGATGATCTATCGGAAGATGTCGTAGAGCCCGTCGACGCCGACGCCGTTAGTTCACGTCGAGTGACTCGGTTCCGGTCGGCTTGCCGGCAGCGTCGAGCGTGATTTTCTCGACTCGCGCCTCGGCCTGACGCAGGAGTTCGTCGCAGCGGCGTTTGAGCGCCTCGCCGCGCTCGTAGATCGCGACCGATTCTTCGAGCGGCACCTTGCCCTCTTCGAGCCGTTTGACGATCGATTCGAGCTCCTCAATGGCGCGCTCGAAGGTCAGGCTATTGACATCGGTGTAGTTGTTTTCGGCCATGGCCTGCTTCCAGTAGGGGCGCGAGTCGCACCCATATTCTAGACCGTTTGATGCGGAGTTCTAACCCCGCATCAGCGCGGTCACGTGGGCGGCGGTGGAATTTGCGAGACCGTCGAGGTCGTAGCCGCCTTCAAGCAGCGAGACTATGCGGCCGCTGGCGCTCGCGTCCGCAACCTCCATGATCTTCTGCGTGGCCCAGCGGAAGTCCACTTCCAGCAGGTTGAGATTGGCGAGCGGGTCGCGCTGATGCGCATCGAAACCCGCCGAGATCACGACCAGGTCCGGCTGGAAGTCGCGAAGCCGCGGTAGGATCACCGTCTCCATCGCCGCGCGGAACTCTTCTCCGCCGTCGCCGGGCGAGAGCGGCGCATTGACCACGGTGTTGTGCTCGCCGCGCTCGTTCGCTGCGCCGGTCCCTGGATAGAGCGGCATCTGGTGGGTCGAGCAATACAGCACCGTCTTGTCGGACCAGAAGATGTCCTGCGAGCCATTGCCGTGATGGACGTCGAAATCGACAACGGCGACGCGTTCTGCGCCATGATGATTCTGTGCGTGGCGCGCAGCGATCGCCGCGTTGTTGAACAGGCAGAATCCCATCGGCCGCGCGGTCTCGGTGTGGTGCCCGGGCGGGCGTACCGCGACGAAAGCGTTTGCGGCCCGGCCACTCATCACCTCGTCGACCGCATGCACGCCGCCACCCGCCGCGCGTAGCGCCGCTTCGAAGCTGCCCGGCGACATGGAGGTATCGGCGTCGAGCCGCACCATGCCTTGCCTGGGCGACGCGTCGCGGACCGCGGTGATGTAGTCCATCGGATGGCAGAGCGCGATCGTGTCAAAGGTCGCAGCCGGCGCATCGACGCGGATCAAATGCTGGAACCGCTCGTCGGCGAGCGCCTGCTCGACTGCGCGCAGCCGATCGGGCCGCTCCGGATGGCCGGGCGGGGTCAGGTGATTGAGGCAGGCCGGATGGGTGATGAGAAGGGTGGTCATGGGCAAGACTTAGTCGCTCGCAGCGGAAAGCGAAAGTGCCAAGCGTGGCTATGTCAGAGCCGCATCCGCATTGGTGATACTGCCGGCGCCATCGATCACTTCCCGCTCGAGACCGCCGGCTGCAGCTGCGAGATGCTCCGCAAAGAACCGTGCAATGGCGATGCGCCCCGCGGCGGCGCCGGCAAGGCGTGAGGCCGCGAGCGCCTCATCGGCCAGGAGCGCACCGCCGGCCGCGGTCGCGAACAGCCGCAGATAGGGCGTCGCGCCGGCAAGCGCCGCTTCGGGCGAGTTCTGCTGGCGGCCGAGGATCCAGTCGGTTGTTCGCTCGAGCGCATCGATGGCATCGCCGAGCCGCGCGCCGGTTGCCCCGTAGGCCGGATCGTTCGCGGCCTTGACGGTCTCGACCGTCCGCCGCAGCTCCGCGATGTATGTCTTGACCGTTGTGCCACCGGCGAGCGGCAGCTTGCGCATGACGAGGTCGATGGCCTGAATACCATTGGTGCCTTCGTAGATCGCGGCGATGCGGGCGTCGCGATAGTGCTGCGCCGCGCCGGTCTCCTCGATATATCCCATCCCTCCGTGCACCTGTACGCCGAGCGACGCCACTTCGACGCCTACATCGGTGGCGAAGGCCTTGGCGACCGGCGTCAGCAATGATGCATGCTCGTGCGCGGCTTGGCGCGCGCGCTCGTCTGTGCTGCGGTGCGATCGATCGATTGCGACTGCGGTCGCGTAGCAGATCGCGCGAGCGGCCCGCGTCTGTGCCCGCATGGTGAGCAGCATGCGCCGCACGTCCGGGTGCGCGATGATCGGGCTCGACGCTTCTTTCGCCCCGGCTGCGCGGCCCTGCTTGCGTTCACGCGCGTAGGCGAGCGCCTGCTGGGTCGCGCGTTCCGCGATCGCGACACCCTGCAGCGCGACCGAAAGGCGTGCCTGGTCGATCAGGTAACCTACGGCGCCGCCTTGATCACCGAATACCATGGTGCAAGTCGGGGAGCCGTGGATGCCCATCTTGTGTTCGATCGAATGCGCACGCACGTCGTTGCGCGTTCCCGGGGAGCCGTCGGCGTTGGGCAGGAATTTTGGCACCAGAAAGAGCGAGATTCCCCTCGTCCCCGGTGGCGCATCAGGAAGCCGCGCCAGCACGAAGTGAATAATGTTGTCGGTGAGGTCGTGTTCGCCATAGGTGATGAAGATCTTTTGGCCGACGATACGGTAGCTGCCGTCGGGGGCGCGCTCGGCCCGCGTCCGCAAGGCGCCCACGTCGGAGCCGGCCTGCGGCTCGGTGAGTTGCATCGTCCCGGTCCATTCGCCGCTGACGAGCTTGGGGAGGTAGCTGTTTTTGAGGCGCTCCTCGCCGTGTGCAACGAGCGCGTCGACGGCGCCCATGGTCAGGACCGGCCCAATGCCGAAAGCCATCGCAGCCGAGTTCCACATCTCGATGCAGGCGGCATTCACCGCATGCGGCAGGCCTTGGCCGCCCCATTGCGTGGGCGCGGAAAGCCCGTTCCAGCCCGCTGCTGCCCAGTCGCGATAGGCCTCCTTCCAGCCGTCGGGCGTTGTTACCGCGCCGTCCTTGAACCGGGCGCCCTGGCGATCGCCCACCGTATTGAGTGGAGCAATGACCTCTGTTGCGAAACGGCCAGCTTCCTCGAGCACGGCCTCGACTACGTCCTCGCCAAGATCGCCGTAGAGGCCCTCTGCCAACGCCGGCGCAAAGCCTGCCGCGTGCTTGAGCGCAAAAGCGATGTCGGCAACCGGTGCGCGATAGGTCATTCGGAGTCTCCGGCCGGAAGATGAGTCGGCTCACTGGCTGGCACCGTGGTGTAGCCAAAATTGCTGGAAAAATCGACGACTGGCGGGGGCGCCATCCATGGGTCGGTCGGCTACCACCATTCTTGCCTTGTGTGCCGGCATACGCGATCGGCGAGGTCCCGGAGCGACTCCGAGGACCCCGCCGATGTAATCATCATATGACCGCTGCGTCCCTTAGTCTTCGACGTTGCGGCGCTCCCATTCCAGCTGCCAGCGACGCTCTTCCATGTCCTCGCGCGACGAGGTCTGCGTGGCATTCTTTGCGGCATGAGCAGATGCGCTCGCGGCGGTCAGCACAGTGCGGATGGGCGATTCGAAGTGGTAGGAAACGGTCGTCATGGCGCGCTCCAAGGGTTGGCCGGAAAAATCCGGCGTGATCGTTGGAGCCAATGTAGATAGCGGGCGCCCCGGCCGATGTGACGACGATCACGAAAATGCCGATTGCGGAACGGGTCCGGCAGCGTCGTAAGATGCGGAATGATCCTGCGTGAATCAGGTTGGAATCCGCCACCAGATCGTCCTGCTCGGCCTGAGGGCGAGGTGCACGTCTGGCGGACGACTCTCGACTGGTCGGCCAGTTCTATCACGGGCCTGGAACAGAGCTTGTCCGCGGACGAGGAGCAGCGAATGCGCAGGTTCCGATTCGACGACGACCGCAGGCGCTATCTGATTGGCCGCGGGCTGCTGAGACGGCTGCTTGGCCGTTACCTCGAACTGGCGCCGCACCAACTGCGTTTTGACTACACGCCGTTTGGCAAGCCGCATCTTGCGTCTGGCTTGGTGCAGCGACCGCTGCAGTTCAATGTGTCCCATTCGGGTGAACTACTCCTGATCGCAATCGCGGCGGCTGGGCGCACGGTGGGCGTCGATGTCGAACAGATCCGGCCCGATGTCGAAGTCGGAGCCATTGCGGCACACTTCTTCTCACCGAACGAGCAGAGCGCTTTAGGGAAGCTTGCTGGAGGCCCGCAAGTCGATGCCTTTTTCACCTGCTGGACGCGCAAGGAAGCTTACATCAAGGCGAAGGGCGAGGGCCTTTCGCTACCCCTCGATCAATTCGATGTTTCGTTGATGCCTGGGGAGGAAGCGCGGCTGATCGAGACACGGCCTGATCCTGCCGAAGCTTTTCGTTGGTGCTTGGCGAACTTGGATGTGGCGAACGGCTACAAGGCCGCGTTGGCGGTTGAAGGCGCAGGCTGGACGCTCAAATGCTGGGATTGGTTGCTGGAGCCAAGTCCGCAGTAACAGTGGCGGCGCGTCACGGTGCTCAGCCGTGCGCGCCGCTCAAGAGGAAGGTTGCCGGTTGGTTGGGTCTGGCTGCTTAGGCCGCCAGCGCATGGCCGCCCAAATCTTGGCCGCCCAAATCTTGGCCGCCCATGTCGAGCTCGAACACGCCCGGGACCGCGATCACCGCTTCCGGCCGGCGGCCGTTCTCGAACAGCGCGAACTTGATGGCCGCGGCCTGCGTGGCAAAGA
>WNGB01006225.1_pt1 | contig 17621 bp, 17 predicted proteins | sample 5400681 | NCBI WGS metagenome assembly WNGB01 (sample SAMN13153367, study PRJNA577476) | soil metagenome | isolation source: 115 cm soil or saprolite under grassland replicate 2 | place: USA:California | collected 2016-06-15 | reverse complement strand
GGATGTCACCGCGCCGGAAGTCGTCGAAGCACACCCGTCCGGTGAGTGATCGACCCTTGTACGGCGGGCATCAGCGGGCCGAGTCGAAACGTGACGGCGACTGGCTGGTGCGCGGCGTCAGCGGGTCGTCCACGGCGAAGGCGTACCGGTGCCCGGGGTGCGACCAGCTGATCCCGCCGGCCACGCCGCACGTGGTGGTGTGGCCGGACAACCCGAGCCTGCTGTCCTCGCTCGCCGGCGACGCGTCGCTGGACGAGCGGCGGCACTGGCACACCGGCTGCTGGCAGCGCCGGCCCTGATCTGTGCGGAGGTAGCTCGATGAAGCTCGCGACCACGATGTACGGCGAGACCGGCTCGCCGGTCGTCGTCCTGCACGGGTTGTTCGGGTCGGGGCGGAACTGGATGACCGTGGCGCGCCGGCTGTCCGCGCGGCACCGGGTGGTCGCCGCGGACCTGCGCAACCACGGGTCGTCGCCGTGGACGGACTCGATGAGCTATCCCGAGATGGCGGCCGACGTGTACGAGACGGTCGGCGCGCTCGGGCTCGGACCGGTCGCGCTGGTCGGGCACTCGATGGGCGGCAAGACGGCGATGCTGACGGCGCTGCGGCATCCGGAGATCGTGTCGCGGCTGGTGGTGGTGGACGTGGCGCCGGTGACCTATCCGCCGGCGTTCGTGGACTACGCCCGGGCGATGCGCGGCGCGCGGTTGGACGGTGTGAAGCGGCGGGCCGAGGTGGAGGCGCAGCTGGAGTCGGCGGTGCCGTCGCGGGCGACGCGGGCGTTCCTGCTGCAGAACCTGGTGCTGGACGATTCCGGGGCGCGATGGAAGCCGAATCTGGCGGGGATCGAGGCGGCGCTACCGGAGATCTCGGGGTGGCCCGCGATGACGGGGTCGGTTGAGGGGCCCGTGCTGTTCTTGTACGGCGGCCGGTCGGAGTACGTGCGGCCGGAACACCATGACGAGATCCTCAGGCTGTTCCCGAAGGCGCGCTTCACCGAGATCCCGGAGGCGGGGCACTGGGTGCATGCGGAGGCACTCGAGGCGTTTCTGGGGGCCGTTGGCGGGTTCCTCACCTGAGGGTGGAACGCGCCGCGCCTAGTTTGCTTTGGCGACGAATCGTCGCCAAAGGAGTGAGGCTATGAGGCGTCGGCGCGGCGGACCCAGACTTCGCGGATGATGAGGAGGACGGCCGCGGCGGTGGGGATGGCGAGGAGGGCGCCTACTACGCCTAGGAGGGCGCCGCCGAGCAAGGCGGCGATGACGGTTACGGCGCCGGGGATGTCTACGGCGCGTTGCATGATCCTGGGGTAGATGAGGTAGTTCTCGACCTGCTGGTAGAGGACGCCGTAGATGATGCAGGCGACGCCGATCCAGACGCCGTCGGCGAAGCCGACGAGGGAGATGACGGCGACGCCGATGAGGCCGCCGACCATCGGGATGAAGTCGGTGGCCATGACGACGATGGCCAGCGCCACGGCGAACTCACGGAGGCCGATGATCTCCAGGAAGATGAAGCAGGAGACGCCGGCGGTCAGCGCCACGATGAACTGGCCGCTCACGTAGTTGCCGACGCCGCGCAGGATCTCGTCGCCGAGTCGCGACACCCGCAGCCGGCGCGACGCCGGCACCAGGCTGTACGACGCCCGCTTCATCGCGGGCAGCGAGGCCAGGAAGTACAGCGTGAGGACGAGCACGGTGAACGCGGAGAACAGCGCGTTCGCGACCACCTTCGTGGCGCCGAGGATGCCGCCGAACGCCTTCTTCCCGAAGTCCGCGTTGGTGATGTAGTCCTGGGCCTTCTGGATGTAGTGGTACCGGTCGTCCAGGTCGTTCAGGGTCTTGGACTTGGTCAGCAGGTCCAGCCACTCGGGCGCGTGCTTGATGATCGAGTTCACCTGGTCGGTGACCACCGGGACGATCGCGATGCCGACGCCGGTGAAGGCGAGCAGCAGCAGCAGGAAGACGATCCCGACCGACCACCCGCGCCGGACGCCGCGGCGGATGAACCACTCGACCAGCGGGTTCAGGCCGACGGCGATGAACATCGACACGATCAGCAGCACCAGCACCGACTGGGCGCGGCCCATCGCCTGCACCAGCCCGTAGGCGAGCAGCGCGCCGAGGCCGGCGAAGAAGCCGAACCGGAACGGGTGGCCGCGGTGCAGCGGCGGGCCGAGCTGGCCGAGGCCGGCCTCGTCCTCGTCGCTCTCGTGGATCAGCAGCTCGTCGTGCATCGCCGTCCGGGCGGCCTTGCCGGCGTCCTGCGCGGAGTCCTCCGCCTCGTCGGCCGACGCAGCGGCGTCCTGCGCGGCGCGCTGCGCCTCGCCGACCGCGGCCTTGATCTCGCCGGACGTCTCGATCTCGAACGTGTCCTGCGAGGCGGGATGCTTGTCGCCGGCCCCGCTACGGGTCACTTCTCGGCCTTGACCTGGGACGGGTCGGACGTCCCCTCAGCGCTCTCGGACGACACCTCGTCGGCGTCGGTCGTCACGTCGTCGGTCTCGGATGTCACGTCGGTGGCCTCGGCCGTCACGTCGGCGGCCGGCGGGGTGCTGTCGGCCGCCGCCGGACCGCTGTCGTACGACGGCGTGGTGCTGTCGGACTCCACCCCGGAGCTGCCGGAGGTCAGCGGGGTGTTGTCGAAGGTCAGCGGGCCGTCGGAGGTCAGCGGGGTGTCGCCGAACGTGAGCGGACCGTCGGAGCTCAGAGCGCTGCTGCCGGACGCCAGCGAGTTGCTGCTCGACGAGAGCGGGCTGGTGTGCTCGGAGTGCAGCGCGATCGTCTCGGAGTCGAGCTGCGCGGCCTGCCGGGCGATGTTCTTGGCGATCTCGTTCAGGCCGGTGATCTGGGACAGGATGCCGTCGCGCCGCTTCGCGAGCCGCTCGGTCTCGCGGGCGGTGGCGATCCGGGCCCGCTCGGCGTGGCCGGCCGCGTTCGCGATCTCGGCGTCGGCCTGGCTCCGGGCGGCGGTGAGGATCTGCTCGGACTCCCGGCGGGCGCGGGTCAGCGTCCGCTCGGCCGACTCCTCGGCCTCCTTGCGGATCCGGGCGGCCTGCTCGGTCGCCTCGGCGACGCGCTTCTCGGACTGCTCCGCGGCGTCCTTCATCTGCGCGGTGAGCCGCTCGGTCTCGCCGGCGATCGTGGAGTGCTTGTCCGCCAGCTCCTTGGCCTGCTGCTCGCGCTCGTCGGCGAGCCGGGCGCGCAGGGCGGCGGACTCGCGCTGGATCGCGGTGCGGATCTTCTCCGCCTCGTGCAGCGCGCCGCTCTTGAGCGTGGTGGCCTGCTGCTCGGACGTCAGCTTGAGCTGCTCGGCCTGCCGGCGCGCCGCGGCCAGCATGCTCTCGGCCTCGGCGGCCGCGACCCGCTTGGTCTCCTCGGCATCGCCCTCGGCGGTCCGCCGCAGCGAATCCGCCTCGGTGAGCGCGACGGTCCGGACGTCGTTCGCCTCGCGGTCGGCGGCGGCGCGGACCTCGGCCGCGTCCCGGGACGCCTGCGCGAGCAGGTCGTCGCCCTCCCGGCGGGCATCCTCGAGCGCCTCGCTGGACTGGTCCTGCGCGAGCCGCAGGATCTGCGCGGCCCGGTCGCCGAGCCCGGCGTACGACGGGTTGGCGACGTCCTCGAGCTGCTTCTTCGCCGTGGCGAGCTGCTGCTGCAGCGGAGCGACGCTGGTCTGCAGCGCATCGGCCCGCGCCAGCGTCTCCGCCAGCCGTTGTTCCAGCGCGCGCACGTAGTCGTCGACGGCGGCGCGGTCGTAACCACGGCGGCTCGACGGGAACCCGCCGGCTGCGGTCGCCGTACGGTCGAAGAACGGAAGGCTCGATTCCTCGGGCATCGCGATATTCCCCTGACGCAGGGTGGAGCTGGACACACACACCTTAAGGGTCGAGGGGGCGTGCCGCGCGCCCGGATGAGATCAGACCGTCACTGGTCCCGGAACCGGTTGATCTCGGTGAGGTGCTTCGCCCGCAGCTCCGGGTCCCGGACGCCCAGGCCCTCTTCAGGAGCGAGGGTGAGCACGCCGACCTTGCCCTGGTGCAGGTTGCGGTGCACGTCGTACGCCGCCTGGCCGGTGTCGGCGAGCGAGTAGACCTTGCTCAGGGTCGGGTGCACCATGCCCTTGGCGATCAGCCGGTTCGCCTCCCAGGCCTCGCGGTAGTTCGCGAAGTGCGAGCCGATGATGCGCTTCAGGTTCATCCACAGGTACCGGTTGTCGTACTCGTGCATGTAGCCCGAGGTGGACGCGCAGGTGACGATCGTGCCGCCGCGCCGGGCGACGTACGTGGACGCGCCGAAAGTCTCGCGGCCCGGGTGCTCGAAGACGATGTCCGGGTCGTCGCCGCCGGTGAGCTCGCGGATCTTGGCGCCGAACCGCTTCCACTCCTTGGGGTCCTGGGTGTTCTCGTCCTTCCAGAACCTGTAGCCCTCGGCGTTCCGGTCGATGATCAGCGAAGCGCCCATCGCCCGGCAGATCTCCGCCTTCTCCGGCGACGAGACCACGCAGACCGGGATCGCGCCGCCGTTCAGCGCGAACTGGGTCGCGTACGAACCCAGGCCGCCGGAGGCGCCCCAGATCAGCACCACGTCGCCCTGCTTCATGTCGGCGCCGTTCACCGAGACGAGCTGGCGGTAGGCGGTCGAGTTCACCAGGCCCGGGCTGGCCGCCTCCTCCCAGGTGAGGTGCGCGGGCTTCGGCATCAGCTGGTTCGACTTCACCAGCGCGATCTCGGCGAGGCCGCCGAAGTTGGTCTCGAATCCCCAGATCCGCTGCTCGGAGTCGAGCATCGTGTCGTTGTGCCCGTCCGGGCTCTCCAGCTCCACAGACAGGCAGTGCGCGACGACCTCGTCACCCGGCTTCCAGGCGTGCACGCCGGGGCCTGTGCGCAGCACCACGCCGGACAGGTCGGAGCCGACCACGTGGTACGGCAGGTCGTGCCGGGCGGCCAGCGGCGACAACTTCGCGTACCTGTTCAGGAAGGCGAACGTCGGCACCGGCTCGAAGATCGACGTCCAGACGGTGTTGTAGTTGATCGCGCTCGCCATCACCGCGACCAGCGCCTCGCCCGGGCCGAGCTCGGGGGTCGGGACGTCGTCCAGGTGCAGGCTCGTGCGCGGGTCCTTGTCGCGGGACGCGAGGCCCTCGAACATGCCGGTCTCGTCCGCGTGCACGGTGATGCCGCGGTAGGTCTCCGGCACCTCCAGGCGGCCGAACTCCTCCGCCGGGGTGTCGCCGGCCAGGATCGCTTCGAGGATGTTCTTCACGTCGTTCCTCCAGGGAACTCGGAGCTGCCGTCCAACCGGAATCTACCGATCGGTACGCACCCGTCGCAGTCGTCTGTGACCTACCTCGCGTGCATTGAGACGAGTCTCACGGCCGTGAGCCCAGTGCACCGACTGGTCTCACCGTACGACGTGCAGGCGGACGGTGGTGCCGGAGACCGACGAACGGATCTGCACCAGGTCGCAGAGCTGGTTCGCCAGCCACAGCCCGCGCCCGCCGTCCGCCAGCGGGGAGGGCAGTGTCGTGCCGACCATCAGCGCGGTGATCCGGCCCGAGTCCGATGTCTCGCACAGCAACGTGTCGCCTTCGGTCCAGACCGCCAGGGTGCCGCCGCCGGCGAACCGGCGGCTGTTCTCGCAGATCTCGTGCGCGGCCAGTGCGAGGTCGTCGGCGCGGCTCGGGCCCAGGCCGTGCCTCAGGGCCGCTTCTCGCACCATCTCGCGGATGGCCCGCAGCTCGGCGGGTCTCACCGGTCGGCGCTCGGCGGTCGCCGGCGGTCGCGGCAGGGGCGCGGCGAACGTGCCGGTCGCGATCCGTACCGGGTCGAACGCCGTGCTCTCGTAGGCAGCGCCGTTCAGCAGCTTTTGATGGGTCCGGTCCAGACCGGCGAGAATGTCGCGGCCCGTCGACCTGGCGTCGTACGGGCAGCGCAGCTGGAAGCGGGTGGCGTGCTCGAAGGCGAGGTTCAGCAACGCCTCGTGCAGCAGCGCCTCGGCGAGCTCGGCCGGACGTCGTTCGGCGTACACGACCTGGCAGACACCGCGCACCGGCCGGCCCGGGTTCTCGTCGAGCAGGTCCTGCCACAGGGGGATGATCCGGGCCGGGTTCCGTCCGGTCACCGTGATGTCGATCCATCCGGCCCGCTCGGCGACGTGGCCGAGTTCATCACGGAGCGTGTCGATCGCGTCACCGGGTACGGCGACCAGCACGGCCTCACCGGCTGCCACACCAGCCCGGACGAAGTCTGCGGTGCCCTTGAGGAAGACGAGGTCGTCGTCGTACACGAAGGCCTCGTGAGTGAATCCCGAGGGCGACCGCCGGCGCATAGCGCCTTCGGTCAGCACGGGAACCACAATAGGGCGGTCGCGCGCGGTGGGCGAACGCCCGAGTTTCAGCCGTCGGTCGTGGCCGGCTCGACCAGTTCCACGAGCACGCCGCCGGCGGACTTGGGGTGGATGAAGTTGACCCGGGAGCCGGCGGTGCCGCGCTTCGGCTCGTCGTACAGCAGGCGCAGGCCGCGCTCACGCAGTGTGGCGCAGACGGCGTCGATGTCACGCACCCGGTACGCGAGCTGCTGGATGCCCTCGCCCCTGGCCTCGATGAACCTGGCGATCGGGGAATCCGGCGACAGCGGCGCGAGCAGCTGGATCGAGGAGCCGGAGTCGCCGACGCTCAGCATCGCCTCGCGCACGCCCTGCTCCTCGTTGACCTCCTCGTGCGCGACGGTCAAGCCGAAGTTCTCGGCGTAGTACGCGACGGCCGCGTCGAAGTCGCTGACCGCGATGCCGACGTGGTCGATCGCCTCGAAGAGTTCGGTGGACATGGTGCCAGCGTGACTCACGGTGAGCGAGGTCGTCCACGAACTGTGTCTGGTGCAACATCGTGTTCGTGATCACTTCCGCGTTCCGTCTGATGCTCGGCCCGTCCTGGTGGCCGCCGGGCCCCGACCGGTTGCGTGCCGCAGTCGCGGGCCGGGTCGTGCTGGTGACGGGAGCGTCGTCCGGGATCGGCGCGGCGACCGCCCGGATGCTCGGCGAGGCCGGCGCGACCGTGCTGCTGGTAGCCCGCCGCGCCGAGCTGCTGGAGGAGGTACGGCGGGAGATCGAGAAGGCCGGGGGAGACGCGGCCGCCTATCCGGCGGATCTGGCCGACGGCGACGAGGTGGACGCGCTGGCGGCCGCGGTGCTCGCCGATCACGGCCGGGTCGACGTGGTGGTCAGCAACGCCGGCAAGTCGATCCGGCGGTCGCAAGCCGACACCACCGACCGGTTCCACGACATCACCCGGACGAACGCGGTGAACTACCTCGGCCCGGTGCGGCTGGTGGGCGCGCTGCTGCCGGGGATGCGCGAGCGCCGGGACGGCCACGTCGTGAACATCAGCACCGTCGGCGTCGACCTGCCGACCGCGCACTGGGCGGCGTACACGGCGTCGAAGGCCGCGTTCGACACCTGGCTGCGGTGCGTGTCCGGCGAGGTCCGGGCCGACGACGTCGCGGTGACGTCGATCCACTTCCCGCTCGTGCACACGGCGATGGCCGCGCCGACGTACAGCCGGTCGCTGCCAGGCCTGACCGCGACGGAAGCGGCCGGCGCGATCTGCCGCGCGCTGGTGTCGCGGCCGCGCGTGATGACCCCGTGGTGGGTTCGGCTTATGCGGCCGCTCGTCGAGCTCGCGCAGGGCCCGTACGACGCCGCGTCCGCCGTGGTGCTGACCCGGCGGAGCCGGTGAGCGCGTGCGCCGCCGGCTAGCCGCCTGGGACGTCGCGATCGGCCTGGCACGCCTGGCCGCCGGCCTGACCCAGGTACGACGAACAGGCGGGCGTGGTCCGCTCCTGCTCGTCTCCTCCGTGCGCCGGTACGGCCTGACCCATGCCGCGCTGGGCGCCCTGGCCACGCGACGGGACCCGGACGGTCTGGCCCTGGTCGACGACGAGGGCGAGCTGAGCTACGCCGGACTGGACCAGCGGGCCGCCGGGGTGGCGGCGTCGCTGGCCGCACGGGCCGAGCCCGCGAGGGTCGGGGTGCTGTGCCGGAACGGCCGTGGCTTCGTGATCGCGGTGCTCGCCGCCGGCCGGGTCGGCGCGGACACCGTCCTGCTCGATCCCGATCTCCCACCCGCCGCGCTGAACGTCGTACTCGATCGGGAGCGGGTCGAGGTGCTGCTAGTCGACGAGCCGGTGCCGGACGGCGTCGACCTGCCCGCGATCGACATCCGCACCGCCGGCGATACCACCTGCCCGGGATCTCGGGCAGGTCGTGGGGCGGGGCGGCTGGTGGTGCTGACGTCGGGGACGACGGGCGGGCCGAAGGGGGCGCACCGGGGGCCGGCGCGGTTGGGCCAGGCGGTTCCGGTGGCGACGCTGGTGCGGGGCGTGCGGCTGCGGGCGGGGGAGCCGATGGTGCTGCTGCCGCCGATGTTCCACGGGTACGGGCTGGGGTTCCTCGCGCTGGCGCTCGGGTTCGGCACGCCGGTGCTGCTGAGCCGGCGGTTCGATCCGGACCGGGCGGTCGAGCTGCTGCGCCGCTACGAGGCGCGCACGCTGGTCGCCGTACCGGCGATGCTGGCGCGGGTGGTGCGCGCGCTGCCTGGGGCCGTGCCGCCGGTGCGGGTGGTGGTGAGCGCGGCGGGGCAGTTGCACCCGGCGGTGTCGGAGGCGGTGATCGAGGCGTTCGGGCCGGTGCTGGTCAACCTCTACGGGTCCACCGAGGACGGGTGGTCGACGCTCGCGACGCCGGCGGACCTGGTCGCGGCGCCTGGCACGATCGGGCGGCCGGCGGCGGGGGTGCGGGTGGAGGTGCTCGACGACGACGGGCGGCCGGTGCCGCACGGTACGACGGGCCACCTGTGCGTCGGCAGCCGGCTGGAGTTCTCGCACTACACGGGCGGCGGGACCCGGCGGCGGCTCGGCGGGCTGGCCGACACCGGCGACCTGGGGCACCGGGCCCCATCCGGGCTGCTGTTCGTCGACGGTCGGGCGGACGACCTGGTGGTCACCGGCGGGGAGAACGTTCTGGTCACCGAGGTCGAGGGGGTGCTGCTCGCACATCCGGAGGTGGCCGACGTACGGGTGGACGGGCTGCCGGACGCTGAGCTCGGCGCGCGGCTGGTCGCGACGGTCGTACCGCGCACGCAACCCGCGCGGGAGGGGCTCGCCGAGGAGCTGGTCGCGTTCGTGGTGGACCGGTTGGGCCGGCCGCGGCGGCCGCGCGAGGTGCGGTTCGCCGCCGACCTGCCGGTCACCGCGACGGGCAAACATCGGCGCTCCGCGCACTGATCGACGAACCGGCCCCACCGTTCGGAGACAGTGGAGCCGATCGTCAGACAGCGCAGGGCCGATGTGTCAGCCGGCGAGCTTGCCGATCGAGTGGATCTCGTCGACGTCGGAACCGGTGATGAACGACCACGGAGCCTTGAAGTAGCCCTCGTTGCCCCAGTCGGAGCCCCAGCTGTTCTCGATCTCGACGCCCTCCTCGTCGTAGCCGATGATCGTCACCTCATGACCACCGAGGACCTCCTCGCCCTCGCTCGGGTCGTAGGTGTAGTTGCTGCTGTCGAGGTCTTCGAACGACGAGCGCAGCTCGAAGCCGATCGGCACCGGCAGGCCCGACGCGATGGCCTCCTTGACCGCTTCCTCGCGGTCCGGCGCGTCGGTCAGGTCGGTGAAGCCGGTGATCTTGTAGTTCGCGGCGTTGGCGATCTCGTCCTCGTCGGGCTGGGTGGTGTAGTCGAAGTCGCCCTGCCAGTAGTGCTCCTTGGTGTCGATGCCCTGCTCCTCCTCGATCGGCAGCGCGACGCCGGCCCAGGTGCCGGTGTCATCGCCCTGGGCGATCTGGGCGTAGACGAACATCGGCGCGAACGGGTAGCCGGTCTTGCCCTGCTCCTTGGCGAGCAGGCCGATGCCGGTGTAGCCGGTGGCCCAGGCGACGCAGGAGCCGACCGCGCCCTGGTTACCGGCCTCCAGCGCGTACTCCTTCAGCGAGAACGAGGCCGGACTCGGGTGTGGGCGGTGTGACGCACAGCGATCTCCTCTTGTTGTGGGCGGAGCGGCGCATTGGTTGACTCTGTTTGAAAAAGTCCAGCAATGTGCCGTGACCGACCGTACCCACCTGACGACGGCGTGTATTCCTGGCTTTCGGGTGACGTACGCCACGGATTGCAGGTCGTCATGCCTGGGTATTAGGTCGCGCCCGGTCCTGAAAGACGAACCGGCTCCACCGTTCGAAACGGTGGAGCCGGTTCTCAGACCTTCAGAGGTCGTCAGCTGATGATCTTGCCGACCGAGTGGACCTCGTCGACGTCGCGACCGGTGATGAACGACCACGGAGCGCGGAAGAAGCCCTGGTTCCCCCAGTCGGCGCCCCAGCTGTTCTCGATCTCCACGCCGTACTCGTCGTAACCGACGATCGTCACCTCGTGACCGCCGATGACCTTCTCCCGCTTCGCCGGGTTGTAGGTGTAGTTGGTGCTGTCGAGGTAGCGGAACGACGTGCGCACCTTGAACCCGATCGGCACCGGCAGACCCGACGAGATCGCGTTCTGGATCGCGGTCTTGCGGTCCGCGGCGTTGGTCAGGTCGGTGTAACCGGTGATCCGGTACTGCAGGGCGTTGGCCCGCTCGGAGTCGTCCGGCTGGGTGGTGTAGTCGAAGTCGCCCTGCCAGTAGTGCGCCTTCGTGTCGATGCCCTGGTTCTTCTCGATCGGCAGCGCGACGCTGGCCCAGGTGCCGGTGTCGTTGCCCTTCGCGATCTGGGCGTAGACGAACATCGGCGCGAACGGGTAGCCGGTCTTGCCCTGCTCCTTGGCGAGCAGGCCCATCGCGGTGTAGCCGGTGGCCCAGGCGACGCAGGAGCCGACCTGGCCCTGGTCACCGGCCGGGAGGGTGTACTGCTTCAGCGAGTACGAGGCCGGGGCGGCCGCGAGGGTGGTGCGGACGGCCTGCGGCTTGCCGACCGTCTTCACGCCCGTCGGGGCGTTCGCGTGGGCAGCCTCGGCCTTGGCGTAGTCGAAGCCGAAGGCACGGACCTGGGCGACGGTCGAGTGCTCGTTCGCGGGCCGGGCTTCGGCAGTGCCGATCGGAGCCAGCAGGCTGGCCCCCAGTGCTGCAACTGCCAGCGTCACCTTGACGCCGGCGTGGGCGGTGTTACGCACAGCGATCTCCTCTGGGTTGTGGGCGGACCGGGGTTTGGGCGGCCCCGGTGTGGTGGGGACCGTAACCCGCGTCATCACCGCGGGCCACGCATCTCCTGTGATAGGGGCCATCAGCCGCGAAACTCGCGGGGAATCCTTCGTGGCGGGCTCCGTGTGACCTGATCGACAGCCTCTTGTCATTGAGCTGACCAGTAATCGCACAGGTATCGTGGCGACATGCCTGACACTCAGACCCAGACCGTGATCGTCGCCGGCGCACGTACGCCGATCGGCCGCCTGCTCGGCGGTCTCAAGGGCTTCTCCGGAGCGGACCTGGGCGGGTTCGCGATCAAGGGCGCGCTGGAGAAGTCCGGCGTCGCCGCGGACCAGGTGCAGTACGTGATCATGGGCCAGGTGCTGCAGGCCGGCGGCGGCCAGATCACCGCCCGCCAGGCCGCCAACAAGGCCGGCATCCCGATGACGGTGCCGGCGCTAACGATCAACAAGGTCTGCCTGTCCGGCGTGAACGCGATCGCGCTCGCCGACCAGCTGATCCGCGCCGGCGAGTACGACGTGATCGTCGCCGGCGGCATGGAGTCGATGACGAACGCGCCGCACCTGCTGCCGAAGTCCCGCGAGGGTTTCAAGTACGGCGACGTCACGCTCACCGACTCGATGTCGTACGACGGGCTGTGGGACGCGTTCACCGACCAGGCGATGGGTGCGCTGACCGAGACCGCGAACACCGACGGCCTGAAGCTCACCCGCGAGGAGCAGGACGAGTTCAGCGCCCGGTCGCACCAGCTCGCCGCTGCCGCCTGGAAGAACGGCGTGTTCACCGATGAGGTGGTCCCGGTCGAGGTGCCGCAGCGCAAGGGTGACCCGATCGTCGTCGACACCGACGAGGGCGTCCGCGGCGACACCACCGCCGAGTCGCTGTCGAAGCTCCGGCCCGCCTTCAGCAAGGACGGCACCATCACCGCCGGGTCGGCCTCGCAGATCTCCGACGGCGGCTGCGCGGTCGTCGTGATGAGCAAGGCCAAGGCCGAGGAGCTGGGCCTCAGCTGGCTCGCCGAGATCGGCGCGCACGGCTCCGTCGCCGGGCCGGACTCGACCCTGCAGAGCCAGCCGGCGAACGCGATCGCCAAGGCGTGCTCGAAGGAGGGCATCGAGCCGGCCGCGCTGGACCTGGTCGAGATCAACGAGGCGTTCGCCGCGGTCGGCATCGCCAGCGCCCGGGAGCTCGGCATCGAGCTCGACAAGGTGAACGTGAACGGCGGCGCGATCGCGCTCGGCCACCCGATCGGCATGTCCGGCGCCCGGATCGTGCTGCACCTGGCGCTGGAGCTGCAGCGCCGCGGCGGCGGTACCGGCGCGGCCGCACTGTGCGGCGGCGGCGGCCAGGGTGACGCCCTGATCGTCCGGGTTCCCGGCAGCTGATGTCATCGAGCGCTGCGTCCGGGGTGACGGCACCGCGGTCCTCCGGGCGCACCGCATCGTGGTCGGTGGGCGAGCTCGTCGAGCGCGCGCGGTCGGGCCAGCCGCGCGCGGTCGCACGGCTGATCTCGCTCGTCGAGGACGAGTCGCCGCTGCTGCGCGAGGTGATGGCCGCGCTCGCGCCGTACGTGGGTAACGCGCACATCGTCGGCATCACCGGCTCGCCCGGGGTGGGGAAGTCCACTTCGACGTCGGCGCTGGTGTCGGCGTACCGCACGGCCGGGAAGCGGGTCGGGGTGCTGGCCGTCGACCCGTCGTCGCCGTTCTCCGGCGGCGCGCTGCTCGGTGACCGGGTGCGGATGCAGGACCACGCCACCGACGCCGGGGTGTTCATCCGGTCGATGGCGTCCCGCGGGCACCTCGGCGGGCTGGCCTGGTCCACGCCGCAGGCGCTGCGGGTGCTGGACGCGGCCGGGTTCGACGTGATCCTGGTCGAGACGGTCGGCGTCGGCCAGTCCGAGGTCGAGATCGCCGGCCTGGCCGACACCACACTCGTGCTGCTCGCGCCTGGCATGGGCGACGGCATCCAGGCCGCCAAGGCGGGCATCCTCGAGGTCGGCGACATCTACGTGGTGAACAAGGCCGACCGCGACGGCGCGTCCACCGTGTCACGCGACCTGCGCGCGATGCTGGCGCTCGCGGAGCGGCCGGAGGGCGCCTGGGCGCCGCCGATCGTCAAGACGGTCGCGAACCGCAACGAGGGCGTCGACGAGGTCGTCGCCAAGATCGACGAGCGGCTGGACTGGATGCGCTCGAACGGCGAGCTGGCGCGCCGCCGCCGGTCACGGGCCCGCGACGAGATCGAGGCGATCGCGATGACGTCGCTGCGAGCCCGGTTCGCGGACCTGCACGGCGACGCCCGGCTGGACGTGCTGGCGGCCAAGGTGGCCGACGGCGACGCCGACCCGTACGGCGCCGCCGACGAGCTGCTTGCGGCTCTGTAATGAATTCGTGCGGTCCGAAACGCCTGCGCGCTCGTCCCCTGAGCCACATCCGTTGCACAATAGGGGAACGCGCCGGTTCGTTAGTTCACATCGTGATCGGCCGGCGACAGGCAGTAACCAACCGTGATACAAACAGTCAACACATTGGTACGACGGAGGAGTGGGGAACGTGCCGAAGAAGCTACTGATCTGGACGGTCATCGCCTTCGCTGCGTTCTATCTGTTCACGCAGCCTGAGAACGCCGCGGGTGCCGTCCGCGGTGCCGCAAGTGGCGTGGGGGACGCATTCGGAAGCATCATCACCTTCATCAGCTCCGTCTTCGCCTGAGCCTGCCATGGTATGGGTGGGCTTTCGGAGGCTTCTCGACCCCAAGGTGGAGAAGCACCTGATTCATTCCGAGGGCGAGGTCATCATCGACGAGGTGCGCCACCACTGGGTGGTGTACGAAACCCCTTCGCTCGAAGCGATGGCGGCGCTGCTCCTGGTCGGCGTGATGCTGTTCGGGCCGATCAAGGGCGCGCCGTTCATCCTCGTCGTCGTGGCAGCGCTCGTGCTGCACGCGTCCTGGGTGTCGGTCAACCAGCACCGGGACCGGTTCGTGGTCACCAACATGCGGGTGATCCGGATCAAGGGCGTGTTCTCGCAGTCGATCGCGACGACGCCGATCATGCGGATCCTGGACGTCACCGTGATCAAGCCGATCATGGGACGGCTGCTCGGTTACGGCCACTTCGTCTTCGAGTCGGCGGCCCAGGAGCAGGGCTTCCGCGAGATCAGGTACGTCAGCCGTCCTGATGAGCGCGACCTGACCATCCAGACCGTCATCCAGCGGTCCGGCCTGCGCGCCAGCGTGAAGGACGACGCCGAGGCCGCCGACAACGGCTCCGGCGAGAGCAGCGGCGTCACCATCACCACCGCACCCGCTCACGCCGTGGTGCACCCGCCGGTCAACCGCAGCATCTTCAACAGCGAGCGCACCAACTGGTCCGACCCCTTCGAGGGCTGATCCCGCTCACGGTGTCAGGCTCTTGCCGAGGTAACCGCGGGCGACCATCGTCACCCACTGGTACACCGCGTCCTCGGCCGGCGCCAGCGGTCCCGGCCGGAAGTGCGGCGACTCCGCACCACGTTGCACCGACTCGCACGCGGCCCAGTCCTCGCGGTTCGTCACGTCCCAGAAGTCCACCGCGTACGACGGGTCGCCGACGCCGGGGAGGAAGTACCAGGAGCACTCGATCGCCGTCAGGTCCGGCGCCTTCGGCTCCAGCCGGTGCGTCATCACGTAGTCCGGGTGCAGCGAGACCAGCAGGTTCGGGAACAGCCCGAGGTAGCTGACCGTCCGCGGGTTCACGCCGTCGAGGTTGATGCCGCCGGAGCTCCCGTCGAGCGACATCGTCTCCGCGTCCGGCCGCAGGTCCATCAGCCCGCCCACCCAGGCGCCCGGAAGGTCCCAGTTGTCCCCGCTGGTCGGCGGCGACACCCTGCACAGCTCCGGGTGGATCAGCGGGCAGTGGTAACACTCGTGGTAGTTCTCCACCACGATCTTCCAGTTCGCCCGGACGTCGTACCGGTGGCGGGCCTTGAGGACGAGCGTCTCCGGTTTGTACGGCGCGACGAGGTCCGCCATGCCGCCGACATACTCGCTGAACGGGTCGGCGGTGCCGAGGGCGTTGACGAACACCCACCCGTGCCACACCTCGGTGGGAAGCTCCACCAGCCCGTACGGCGTGGGGTCGAACCCGTCGCCCATCCGCGGCGCGTTCTTGACCTGGCCGTCGAGCTGGTACGCCCAGCCGTGGTACGGGCACACCACAGCGGGCCGGTCGCTGCTCTCACCCTGCTGCAGGAGCTCGTGCCCGCGATGCCGGCACGCGTTGGCGAAAGCCCTGGTCTCCATGCCGAAAGCCAGTACGACGCCGACATCGCCGACCTGGATCGCCCGCTGCGTGACGCCGTCGGCCACTTCGTCGAGCCGCCCCACGCACGTCCAGTGCGCGGCGAAGAAGTGCCGCCGCTCCCAGGCCAGAACCGCCGGATCCGTGTACGCCGCTCGCGGCAGCATCACCGACTGCCCGTGCGGCCGCAGTGCCGCCTCGATCCCCTGCGGATCAACCGGCGCGTTCGTCACGAAATCCACGGTAGAGGTTCGCGCGACGGTGTGCGCTCAGGTGAGGCCCTCGGCGAGGCGGCGGCGGAAGCGTCGTACGACGTCGGGGTCGCCCGTGAAGCGCACGGCGGAGTCGTCGCGGCGGCCCCAGAGCCACAGCAGCAGATCCTCCGGCTCGCCGGCGATCTCGGCGGCGGCGTCTCCGTCCTCGACGAGGGCCGCCTGCCGTGCGTCCAGCCGGACCGTCCACGAGCGGTCGCCGGTGCTGAGACGGACGGCGGCGTCGACCGGCTCGGCGGTGTCGCCGTCGGCCCACCAAGGCCCGCACAGCATCACCCGGAGCACCTCGTTCACCCCGTCGGCGGCCAACTCGGGATCGACCGGGGTAACCTCGCCCGCCGCCAGCTCTGCGTCCACCCGGTGCACGACGGTCTCGTGCGCCATCCGGCGGAACCAGAAAGCGCAGGTCTGGTCGTCCGGCCAGAACGTCCAGGCGGGCTCGTCCGGGCCGCGCCGTCCGAGCTCGGCGATCAAGGCCGACCTGGCCTCGCCGTACAGCTTGAGTGGGTCGCGCCCGGAGAAGTCCGGCGGCCACGGTGTCGGCCGCGCGTTGTGCCGGATCGCCTCCACCTTGTGCAGGTACACCGCCGCGACGTGCAGGAGCAGGTCGCCCACCGTCCACCCGGGACAACTCGGCACTGGCGCGGCCGCGTCCCGGGCGGCCACCTCGGCGAGCCGTGCGGAGTCGGCACGGGTGTTGTCGAGAAAGAACGCGGCATCAACCATGGGCCGACCCTGCCAGCCGTCACCGACAAAACCGGATCACTGAGTAGCCTTGCCCGTCATGGCGAGGAAGAAGGCGCTTCCGTTCGACCCGATCGACGAGGCGGCGCGGCAGTGGGCGCGGCGCTGGGGCGCGGTCGAGCAGATGCGCGCGGTCACCTCGCTGATGCGCGCCCAGCAGATCGTGATCGGCGAGCTGGACGAGATCCTGCGGGCGCACGGGCTGACGTTCGCCCGGTACGAGGCGCTGGTGCTGCTGACGTTCTCGCGGCGCGGCTCGCTGCCGCTGGGCAAGATGGGCGAGCGCCTGCAGGTGCACCCGACCTCGGTGACCTCGATCGTGCGCCGCCTGGAGGCCGCGGGACTCGTCAAGCGCACGCCGCACCCGGTGGACGGCCGCGCCGTGCTCTGCGAGATCACCGAGGCGGGCCGGGAACTCGTCGAGCGGGCGACCGCGGATCTGGTCGCCGCCGACTTCGCCGTACGAGGGCTGTCCGAGGAGCAGCTCGCGATGCTGTGGTCGGTGCTCGAGCCGCTCCGCCGTAACGCCGGCGACTTCATCTGAGCAGACAGCGCGTCAGCGTTCGGCGGCCAGCCGGACGCCGAGACCGATGAACAGACCTCCGGTGGCGACGTCGATCCGCCGCCGGACCGATCGCCGTCGTTGCAGCCAGCTCCCGATCCGTCCGGCGAGCACGCCGACCGTGCCGTCGACGAGGAACTCCTGCGCGATCATGATCGCGCCGAGGATCGTGAACTGCAGCCAGATCCGGCCCAGCCCGGGATCGATGAACTGCGGCAGGAAGGCGATCGTGAACGTGACCATCTTCGGATTCAGCAGATTCGTCAGCAGCCCGTTGAGGTACGCCCTGCGGCCGGAGTTCCCGCCGACCACGACGGCAGCCGAGTCGTCGCCGCGCTTCCGGATCAGCCTCACGCCGAGGTAGATCAGGTAGATCGCGCCGTCGAAGACAGTCAGGACTGGAAAATAGTAGGACGTCCTAGTATTTTGGGTGACGGTCCCATCCCACGTACTGGAGGTCCGCGCATGAACGCCGAGGAGATCGCCGCCGGTCGCGAGCGCTGGCAACAGCGGTACGACGCGTCGCGCCGCCGCGAGGCGGACTTCACCACGCTGTCCGGGATGGAGGTCCAGCC
>WNGB01006221.1_pt1 | contig 17623 bp, 16 predicted proteins | sample 5400681 | NCBI WGS metagenome assembly WNGB01 (sample SAMN13153367, study PRJNA577476) | soil metagenome | isolation source: 115 cm soil or saprolite under grassland replicate 2 | place: USA:California | collected 2016-06-15 | reverse complement strand
CCACCGAGCCGATCGAGAACATCGGCCGCCTCACGGGCCTGGGCGCGCCGGCATCTGTTCGAGCGGCCTTCCATCGGCGCATCGGCACCTCGCCGAAGGAATACCGGGCAGTCTTCCACCACGGCGCACCCACGTCGGCGTGATCAACACTCAAGCACCGCGTCAGCAACGGCGCAGAGGACCACCCAGTGCCCTTGCCAGAAATTTGCCAGAGACTGCGCTCCGCGCAACCTCACGCCGCCTCATGTCACCACTTTCGACAGTGCCGCTCACCTGGGCGGATGTGTGGACACGTAGGGTGCTGCACGGCAGCGTGAACCGCCCGCGCATCGATGGTAAGGAGGCGGTCAGGCAGTCGGCTATGCGTCCAGCAACCCGTTCTCAACCGCCGCGGCCAATTGGTCGGCCACTGGTAGTCCGGATACGGCCGACCCAAGGGGTCTTGGCGATCGCGCCATAGCTCTACGGCAGCCGAGAGTTGACCACGAGGGCTGCTTGTCTACACCACGACCAACCCAATCAGTCCACCGCCCTACAGCTTCTCCAACCCTGCCGCCTACCGAACCAACCAGCGCCTGCTCGCGCGCTTGTCATAACGGATGAAGCGTCGCCGTTCGCTCTACGCTCGACCCCGTCAATCGTCCGAGGAGAGCAATGCACCAGGGGTGCGTTGCTGGCGCCAACGAAGGAGGGGTGGACGCGGCGGGGTGGTGGCCGACATCGCCAAGCTCTCGGTGGGGCGGGAGGAGTATTACACCCGCGAGCTGGCCACCGACCACCAGGCGTACCTGTCTGGCCACAGCGTGATTCGCCCTGGTTTTCGTGGAGGCTCCATCGCTTGGAAGGCAGGATGGAGTCATGGCACACAACAACAGTTCCCACCCGTCCCAGAAGCGCTACCCGCCCGAGCTGCGTGAGCGGGCCGTGCGGATGGTGCTGGAGACCATGGAGCAGACCGGCGAGCGCGTCGGGGTGATCACCCGCATCGCCCGCCAGCTCGGGATCGGAGCAGAGTCGCTGCGCGGCTGGGTTCGCCAGGCCGAGGTCGACGGTGGCCGCCGACCCGGCGTGACCACCCAAGAGCGGCAGCGGATCGCCGAGCTGGAGCAGCAGGTCCGTGAGCTGCGCCGCGCCAATGAGATCCTCAAGGCCGCCGCCAGTTTCTTCGCGCGGGAGCTCGACCCGCGCCTGCCGAGATGACCCGCTTCATCGACACCCACCGGGACCGGTTCGGGGTCGAGCCGATCTGCCGCGCGCTGCAGGTCGCCCCGTCCAGCTACTACGCCACAAGCGCCGCCCGCCGTCGGCCCGCGCCGTGGCCGACGAGCGGCTCAAGGTCGAGATCAAGCGGGTCTGGGACGAGAACTTCCAGGTCTACGGCGCCGAGAAGCTCTGGCGCCAGCTTGGCCGCGAAGGCATCTGGGTGGGCCGCGACCGGGTCGCTCGGCTGATGCACCAGCTCGGCATCTGTGGGGTCGTGCGCGGCGCCAAGCGGCGCACCACCACCCCGGCCGACGCTGCCGACCACCCCGCCGACCTGGTCCACCGTGACTTCACCGCCCCGGCGCCCAACCGCCTGTGGGTCGCCGACCTGACCTACGTGGCGACCTGGGCGGGGTTCTGCTACACCGCGTTCATCATCGACGCCTACAGCCGCGCCATCGTCGGCTGGCGGGTCGCCACCACCCTGCGCGCCACCCTGGCCCTGGACGCCCTGGAGATGGCCGTCTGGGGCCGCCAGGATGCCGGCCTGGACGACCTGGTCCATCACAGCGACCGCGGCGTGCAGCAGTACCTGTCGGTGCGCTACACCCAGCGGCTGGCCGACGAGGGCGCGGTGGGCTCGGTCGGCTCCCGAGGCGATAGCTACGACAACGCGCTCGCGGAGGCGGTCAACGCCCTGTACAAGGCCGAGCTGATCGGTCCACGCGGCCCCTGGCGCACCGCCAGCCAGGTCGAGCTGGCCACCCTCGAGTGGGTCGGGTGGTGGAACCAGCGTCGCCTGCACGGCGCGCTCGACCACACCCCACCTGCAGAACATGAAGCCCGCTACTACCGTGAGCACCCACAGTCCAAGGAGGTCGCATAGGTCCAACCGCCCAGGCCTCCATCAAACCCAGGGCAGTTCAGCGAGTCCCCGGGCCGGTGGTACGGCGCCGCCGCCACCAGCCTCGTGCTGCAGGGCGAAGCATCCGTGGCCGGGTTCCAGGCCATGTTCGAAGGCCGCCACCCGACAACGGGCGAACTGCTGGGCCGCCGCCCCCACGGCCGCAACGCCATGCCCGCCTTCGATGTGGTCCTGCGCCCGACCAAGAGCGTCTCGATCCTCTACGGCCTCGGTGACCCAGCCACCGGACGAGCCGTGCTGGCCGCCCATCACGCCGGCCTGGCCGAGGCGGTCGGCTACCTGGATGAGCACCTTGGGGCCCGCCGCGGCCACGGTGGTGTCCAGCACGTGTCCGGACAAGGGTTGTTGGCGGTCGGGTTCGACCACCGGACGTCCAGAGAAGGCGATCCGCTGCTGCACACCCATCTGGTGATCGCCAACCGGACACAGGGGTCGGACGGCCGCTGGACGGCCTTGGACGGCCGGGACCTGTATCGGCATCGGCTGGCCGCGGACGCCGTCTACCGGGCCACCTACCAACGGGAGCTCGTCCGGACACTCGGGGTGGAGTGGACAGCCGCGGACGGCCACGGCAACCGCGAGCTCCAGGGAATGCCCGAGGACCTCATTCGTGGGTTCTCCAAGCGCACCGGCGAGATCGACGCCGAGCTCGACCGGCTCGGGGCGGACGGGCGGGCGCGGACCCCCCGGCTGGTCAAGTGGACGGTGCAGGCCACCTGCAAGCCCAAGCAGCACGAGCCCCCGGACACCCTGTATGGCCGCTGGCGGGCCGAGGCGGCCGAACGGGGCATGGACCCGGACACTCTGGTCCGGCAGGTGACCGGTCGGACGGTCAACCGCGTCCAGGACTGGACGGTGTGCGATGCAGCTGTTGGTCGGCTGTTCGACCGGCTGGCCGGCCCGGACGGGCTGACCGGGCACGCGTCCACCTTCACCCGTCCCGAGGTCCTGGTCGCCCTCGGTGCGGGTCTGGCCGGTGCTACCCGGATCGAGCTGGAAGAGCTGGCGGACCGGTTCTTGAGCGAGCGGGCGGTCAGCGTGGTCACCGACCGGGCCCTGGAGGAGCGCCGCTGGTCCACCCCGGAGTTGTTGGCGGTCGAGCAGCGGCTGGCCACCAGGGCCACGGGCCGGACGGAGGAGCAGACGGCCAGGGTCTCCCATCAGGTGGTGGGTGAGGCCCTGGCCGCGCATCCGACCGCCGGCAGCGACCAGCAGGCGATGGTGCGGGATCTGTGCCAGGGCGGCCACGGGGTCGCCGTGGTCGTGGGGCGGGCTGGGACGGGCAAGACCTTCGCCCGGCATGCCTGGCAGCTGGACGGCTACCGGCTCCTGGCCGCGGCCCCGACCGGCGTCGCCACGATGAGCCTGCAGGGGGAGGGGTTCGAGGAGGTGGCCACCTGCGACCGGCTGCTCGGCGACCTGGACCGAGGAGAGGAGCAGCTGGACGCCCGGACCGTGCTGGTGGTCGATGAGGCCGGCATGCTGGGCAGCCGCAAGCTGGCCCGTCTCCTCGAGCACGCCCAACAGGCTCAGGCCAAGGTGGTGTTGGTTGGCGATGACCGGCAGCTGGCGGCCATCGACGCCGGGGGTGGCTTTCGCGCCCTGCGGCTCCGACTCGGAGCTTCAGAGTTGGTGGAGAACCGCCGCCAGCAGCAGGCCTGGGAACGCGAGGCCCTGGAGCTGGTCCGCTCCGGGCTGGTCGAGGACGCCGTGGCCGCCTATCAGGCGCATGACCGGGTGGTGGCCGCCGACTCCAAGCCGGCCGCCACCTTGGCCTTGTTGCAGGACTGGTGGGCCGCCTACCAGCAGGCCGAGGGAGACTCGGCCCAGGAGGTCATCGTGTTGGCTGCCCGCCGGGCCGAGGTGGACCGGCTCAACACCGCCTGCCAGGAGCTGCTGGCCACCCGCGGCCGCCTCGGAGGCAAGCGGCTCCAGGTCGAGGACCTGAAGCTGGCGGTGGGGGATCGGGTGATGTGTGGCCACAACGCCATCGGCGAGCTGGGGGTGGCCAACGGCAGCCGTGGCACAATCACCGCCCTCGACCCCGACGCCCGGGCATTGACGATCCGCCTGGATGGCACCGACGGCCGGGAGGTCGTCCTGCCCCGGTCCTATCTGGATGGCCGTGGTCGGGGGGAGCGGAACCGGCGGGTGGATCTGGCCTATGCCACCACCGGCCACCGCGCCCAGGGGTTGACCCGAGGGCGGGCCCTGGTCCGGCTCACCGGCACCGAAGATGTGAACTGGCTGTATGTGCAGCTGTCGCGGGCCCGCCAGGACACCCGCCTGTACGCGGTGGTCGGCCCCGAACCCCATGGGGCTGGGGAGCTGGATTTGCCCGACCGGGAGCAGCCTGATGCCTACCTGCAGCTCGCCCAGGCGCTGTCGCGGGCCGGGGGCCAGACCCTGGCCATCGACACCCCCAGCAGCCCCGATCTCCCACGAATGTCGACCGGTGAGTTGCGGGCCGAGCGGGACCGGCTGCGTCGTCAACTGGACCAAGCCCCCCGAGATCGCAGCCGGGAGCTGGCCCGCGCCACCGCCCACCGCCAGCACGCAGAGGCAGTCCTGGCCGCCCACCAGCAGCCCGCCGTTCGTCAGCCGCCCGGCATGCTTCGCTTCCTGGGTCGCGACGGCGGCGACCAGCCGGCCCGGATGCCGGGTGGGTTGGCGGTGGCCACCCAGCAGGTCAACCGGGCCCAGGACCGGGAGCGGGAGCTGCGCCAGCATCAGCAGCGCCGCCAGGGCTGGCTGGAGGCCAACGCGCATCTCAGCCCGCAGTATCGGCAGGTGATGCGAGCCCTTGCCTGGCAGCGGCGCGCCACCGGAATAGCGGTCGAAGCGGACCGGCCCGACTATGTCCTGGAGGCCCTGGGTCCAGTTCCCGAGTCCACCCGAGGCCGGCGGGCCTGGCGCCACGCCGCCGCCGAGATCGAGCAGTACCGGCACGCCTACCAGATCACCGATCCGGACCGGGCCCTCGGCCCCGAGCCCCACGACCCGGCCCAGCGGGCCGACCGGCAGCAGGCCCGAATGGCCATCGAACGCGTCCAGACCAAGCAACGCGGCACCGACCGCGACCAGCGCCAGCAAACCAGCGAGCGCCACCACCAGCCGCGACCTCACCAGCAGCGTGGCCAGCACGGCCCGGAGCGGGCCGCCGGCTAGCACCGCCAGAAAGGAGCACCCCGATGGCCAGTCCCCGATCCTGGCCCTTCGACGACGACGATCGGCCCAGCGGATCGATCCAACCGCTCAGCCCGGCCGACCTGCAGGCCATCCTCGCCCACCTCGGCGACGACTCGGAAGAACTGTTGACCGGTGCCGGCGCCGACCGGCCGGTAGTGGCGGTGCGGGTCCGGGCCACGGTCGGCCGGCCGGGCGGCTCGGCCCAAGCCAGGTGGCGGCGTATGCGCACGGCCGAGTGGGCCGCCTGGATTCGGACCTACCCTGGCGGGTGGCCGCCACATTCGGCATCGGGACCATTGGGGGAGTTCTTGGCGGCCTGCTGATGCCCCGGATTGGCCTGGTCCTTGGCGGTCTGGCGGCCGTGGCGGCCGGCTGGGGGCTGCGGTTCAACCCCAGCCCCGAGGCCGTCGCCTGGCGGCGGGGAGCGGCGGGGCAACGACGTACCGCCCGCTTCTTGGTCCTGCTGGAGCGGTACGGCTGGGTGGTCCTGCACGACCTGGCCATCCCAGGGAGCCGCGCCAATATCGACCACCTGCTGATCGGCCCCGGTGGGGTGTTCATTATCGACTCCAAGCAGTACCGCGGTCGCCTACAGTTGGACCCCACCGGGCGGCTGTGGCATGGCCGCTACCCGCTTGGTCCGGCGCTGCAGGCAGTGTCGTTCGAGGCCGACCACGCCGCCCAGGTCCTGCCCGACCCGGGCGTGGTGGTGCGGCCGATCATGGCCATCCATGGCGCCCAGGTTCCCTGGGGCAAGGTCCTCATGGACGGAATCCCGGTCGTGCCGGCCAAGCGCCTGCCCAGCATGCTTCGCGCCCTCCCAACGGTGCTGGAGCCTGAACGGGTCGCCGAGCTGGCCGACCAGGCGCGGGTCCGCTTCCACGCCGCCGCCTGACAGCTGGCATGTAGTGGCCTTGGGTATGGCGGAATGGTGGGGCGGATGGTGAAGAAAGCGCAGGTCAGACGGCTGGAAGGCTGAAGGTGCGGTTGCTGAGGATGGCGTTGGGCCGGCGTCGGCCGACCCCCTCACGGCCAGGGTGCTGACCAGCGCACCGAGCAGCTACCAGCGGACGGCCGCACGACCCGGCCGTGTCCCCGGACACCCACGGTGCGTCGGACACCGCCGTGGCGACCTGGGCAGACTGCACGATCAGTGATGCGCACCATCGCGAGACTGCGGCGGGCGGGCTGGGCGGACACTCGCCGGCGGACACCCGAAACGGCGGCAGGTGGCCGGCGGACACCACCCGGCGTCCGGACCAGCTTGTGGTGGTCCACCTGGGCCGATGTGTGCCTGGCGTACGGCGTAGGACCCAAGGGTGGCTAGATGTCGAGTGGGGTGCGGCGGGCGATGTCGTCGGGGGTGAGCTGCTCGCGGGCGGTGGACACCACCCAGCGGTGGCCGTAGGGGTCGCGCAGGACGCCGTAGCGTTCGCCCCAGAACATCTCCTGCACCGGGATCTCGACCTCCGCGCCGGCGTCCATTGCCAGCAGACCGGCCTCGGCTCGCTGCGGTTCGCCGACCTCCTCACCAGCTAAACCCGCACACCGGGTTAGCTCGGTGGGAGAGTGCAACTGCCTGTGGGCGCTGATGGAACAAGACTCCCATGGCGCCTGCGGCGGCATCCTGAAGGATGAAAATGGGCCGCCGCCCGCTGACGTCGACGATCATTGGTGTCACTGAATCCGTGAACAAGACTGACGCTGGGGCCTCCAGGCACCCCGAATTGTTGCTGCGAGCACGCGTCTCAGACTCTTTGGCCATGGGGCTCCTCCGGGTGGTATCCGCCGATCCCGGAGGAGGTAGGGGTGGAGGTGCTGGTGGACCGGTGCGCCGGTCTGGATGTGCACAAGAAGTCGGTCACCGCATGCGTGCGCACGCCCGGCGAGAAGGGGCAGCGCCGCCAGGTGGTGCGGACCTACAAGACGTTCACCGGCGAGTTGGCCAAGCTGCGGGCCTGGCTTGCCGAGGAGGGGGTCACCCGGGTGGCGATGGAGTCCACCGGGGTGCTGTGGAAGCCGCTGTGGCATGCGCTGGAGGGCGGCTTTGAGCTGCTGCTGGTCAACGCCCGCCACGTCAAGGCGCTGCCGGGACGCAAGACCGACGTTCAGGATGCCGCGTGGCTTGCCCAGCTGCTGGAGTGCGGGCTGCTGCGGGGCAGCTTCGTCCCGCCGCCGCTGATCCGACAGCTGCGTGATCTGACCCGCTACCGCAAGCGCCTGATCGAGGATCAGGTCCGGGAGGGCCAGCGGGTCGAGAAGCTGCTGGAGGACGCCGGCATCAAGCTGGCGTCGGTGGCCTCCAAGACCCTGGGGATGTCGGGGCGGGCGATGCTGGCGGCGCTGTGTGACGGCGAGCGTGACCCCGAGGTGCTCGCCGAGCTGGCGCTGGGCCGGCTCCGGGCTCGGCTGGCCGAGCTCCGCCAAGCGCTGCAGGGCCGGTTCGGTGAGCACCACCAGGTCATGCTGGACGCAGTGCTGGGGCACGTGGATCACCTGGAGGCCGCCATCGCCGAGCTGGACCGGCGGATCGACCTGGTGATCGCCCCATTCGCGGCGCTACGGGACCGGCTGTGCACCATCCCCGGGATCGGCAAGCGCACCGCCGAGGTGCTCATCGCCGAGATCGGCGTGGACATGACCCAGTTCCCCACCGCCGCGCACTTGGCGTCGTGGGCCAAGATCTGCCCGGGCAACAACGAGTCGGCCGGCAAGCACCGCTCCGGCAAGAACCCGGGGGGCAACAAGTGGCTGTGCGCTGCGCTCACCCAGGCGGCCTGGGCCGCGGCGCGCACCAAGGACACCTACCTGGCGTCCCACTTTTGGCATCTGGCCCGCACCGTCGGCAAGAACAAGGCCGCGGTCGCCGTGGGTCACACCATCTTGGTGAGCGCCTACCACATGCTGGCCAGAGGGGAGGACTACCACGAGCTCGGCGCGGACTACTACACCCGCCGCGCCGACCCGCAAGCGCACCAGCGGCGCCTGGTCCACCAGCTCGAGAAGCTCGGCCTGAAGGTCACCGTCGAACCCGCAGACGCCACCTAACAACCCGCCCTCACCCAGCCAGCTACCACCTGTTGTCGATCGGGGCTGACGCCCCGATCCGCTGACGCGCGTCCACCGGTCGTGCTCCTCAGGGAGATTTACGTCTCAGACCGCACGGTAGCGATCATGCGCGACCACACTCAACCCGACTCGCCACGCCACGGTCACCACCGTCCCAACCGACCCTTCCTGGTTGCCGGAGGCGACCCGGCCGGTGCAGTTGGAGCCGCAACGACGCGGCGTGGGAGGCGCCGCGCCGTTCACCCCTTTGCCTTGTACTGCTTGGCGATCTCGGTGAGCCGGCTCCAGGCCGGCGAGGACGCGTCGACCGAGTTGGAGATCAGCTGGACGATGGCCGGGGCCGGGACCGGCCGCTTTGCGCCCGCGAAGCTGCCGTGCCGCTTGGCGAGCCAGCGCTGGGCGCGATCGGCCAGCGCGTCCAGGCGCGGGTCGTCCGGGGACCAGCCGAACGCCGCGTCGCTCTCCAGATAGATGGCACGGAACTCCGGATCCTTGATCGCGTCGCGCTTGTCGGCGATCCAGATGGCCGCCTCCTTGGGCGAGACCGACTGCATCAGGATCCAGCCGTCGCGTTCCATCTGCACCGAGCGCTGGCTCACCCCCAGCTCGCGCAGCCGGTCCAGGTAGTCGGCGACCTCGGCGGAGACAAACAGCCGGTCGCCGGCGCGGAGCTGGGCGATCCGCTCCCGGGTGCGTTGCAGTTGTTCGGCCCGTTGCTGCAGGGTGCGGTCGATCTCGGCGATCGCCGCGGCGAACTGGTCGGGGTCGGCGACCAGCAGCTCCTTGATGCGGGCCAGCGGCACGCCGGCCTCGGCGAGGGTTTTGATCTTGACCAGCTCGATGGCGTGTTCGGCGCGGTAGCGCCGGTAGTCCGAGGAGTCGCGCGGCGGCTCGGCGAGCAGGCCGCGCTGGTGGTAGTGGCGGATGGCCTTGATGGTCACGCCGGCGTAGGCGGCGAGCTGGCCGATGGTGATCATGTGCCTGGGCCTCCCCTCGACCAGGACGCCACCACGAGGTTCATCCTCTCACCGGACCCGCGGCCGAACGCGGCCCGGGCCCACCAGTAGCCGGCCAGCGCGGTCGACGCCACGACCACGCCGCGCTAGTCGCCGAGGTTACCGCCCTGCAGGGCGACCGTCGGCTGCTGCATCTGCTCCAGCACCTCGGCGGGCAGCACCCTGGCGCCGCGGTCGGTGCAGCCGTCAACGAGATGGAGCCGGGCCCAACCAAGCTGGTCGGGCACCGAGGACCCGCGGCCCGGCCGGGGTTGTCGCCGCGCAAACGCCGTAGCCGCGTGATGGACCGCGTTCCGAGGAGCGCTGGCGGCCGTCGTTCGGGCGGTCTCTTGTGCCCAAGATCAACGGCCTCGTCCGGGATCTCGCCGCCTGTCTGCGCTTCGACGACGGGGAGCGGGCCCACAGCGGCCGGCTGACCGCCCGACGCACGCCATTGGAGGCCATCATCGGAGCGGGGCAAGATGCGGGCGTGACCACCGACTTGATCCGGACCTCTAACCGCAGCTCGGGTCCCTGACCGCCCTGCGAGCCGGCAGAGGCCCAGGGTCGTCCGCCACTCAATCAGATCGATTATCACCGTCGCCTGTTCCGCGAGCCGTGCTTGTGCGCGATGAAGCGGGCCAGCTACTGGAAGTGGCCGCCGGGGCGGGCTGGCGGAGTGCCAGCAGCGCGGCTGCGAAGGCGGCGGCCAGCAGCAGCATCCCCAGCAGGGACAGCGCCGCGGTGGCCACGCCCAGGTCCAAGGGGGCCAGGCCGGCGGCGGTCTGGCCCAGGCTGACCGCTACCAGCGCCCCATAGCCCACCGTGGCCGCCCACACCAGCCCCAGCCGCCGCCCCTCCGGCAGCCGGGCGAACCCCAGCAGCCAGGCCAGCCCGGGCAGGACCTGGATGGCGTGCATCGCCACCGCGTGCGGCACCTTCATCACCCCGGCCGCCCCGACGGTGGTCAGCCCCTGGGTCACCCCGTCGCTGGCCGGCCCCACCCCATGGCCGATCATCCAGCCCCCCACACCTTGGGCGACCAGCAGGATAAGCAGCCCGGCGCGGACCGCCACCGCCATGGAGGGCGCGGCCCGCAGCCGCGTGAACGACAGCACGGTCAGGGCCACGATGACGGTGACGGTGACGGTGATCGCGGCGGCGCCCAACAGGAACAGCGCGTAGTCCAGGGTGGTGGCGAAGTTGAAGTGGGAGGCCACCCCCCGCCAGCGCTGGGTTGCGACCCAGGCGACCTCGTAGCTGTCGGCCACGGCCAGCGGGCCCAGCAGCAGCCAGCGGCTGCGCTCGGTGACCTGGAGCTGGCCGGTGATCCAGGCCAGGGTGATGGTGGTCAGCCCAAAGGAGATCCCGAAGGTGGTCGGCTTGCGGAACGAGATGGGCCCCTGCCAGGCGCCGCCGAGGACCAGCCAGGCCGTCAGGTGGGCCAGGCCGACCAGGATGAGGGTGCCGCCGACCAGGGAGGCGAAGCGCTGGGCCGGCCCGGCCTGCCGCCACGCACCCGCCAGCGACGCCCGCATCCTACCTGGGAGGGAGGGGGAGGCCAGTTGAGCTTCCATGTTGGGTCTCCTCAGTGCTGTTGGCCGAGCCTGTCGCGGTGCCGTTGCCGTCGGCGTCCTGGAACCTCGACCACCAGCACCAGGCTCAGGGACCGAGCTGGCGGGGCCACCTCGATCCAGCGCTCCTCGCCGTCGGCCCCTTGGCGGGTGGCGTCCACGCCGACCTGCCCGGGCCAGACCGCCCTGGCCTCGTCCTGGTCGTCGACCAAGACCACGGCCTTGCTGACGCCGGTGATCATGGCGGGCTCCCTTCGATCTGCTGCCAGTTGTTGGCCGCCGCGGGCACCGGTCGGCTAGGGGTCCAGTGGTCTACTCGGTCCTCAGCTCGCCGCTTGCTTCACGAGCGTGGCGATCCTTGCCTCGCCGGCGGCGGTCAACTCCGTCAGGGCGAAGGCGGTCGGCCACATGGTGCCGTCGTCGAGGTTCGCCTTGTCGCTGAAGCCGAAGGTCGCATACCGCTCGTTGAACTTCTGCGCCGGCTGGAAGAAGCAGACGATCTTGCCGTCCTTGGCGTAGGCGGGCATGCCGTACCAGGTCTTCGGCGAGAGGGTCGGGGCGCTGGCCTTGATGATGGCATGGAGCCGCTCGGCCATGGCGCGATCCGGTTCCGGCAGGTCGGCGATCTTGGCGAGCACGGCGCGTTCCCCGTCCGCCTTGTCGGCGCGCGGGCCGCGGCGCGCTTCCGTCTTCAGCTCTTGGGTACGCGCCCTCATGGCGGCCCGTTCCTCGTCCGTGAGTCCCTGGAACTTCTCGTCGCTCGCGGTGGCGTTCTTGGCGGACTTCTGGGTGTCGGTCATTGCAGGTTTCCTCCCCTGCGAGTCTTGCTGGGGGCGCCCCTCATGCTAGGGAGCCGCCGCAGCCGCGTTGTCCTGAGTGGAGTCCAGCGTGCAGCCCGTGATCTGCCAGGTGCCGACGAAGCGCTCCAGGCGCTTGCGCGCGGGATCTGGTCCCGGCGGCAGCGCCGATGCTGGTGGGTTCTGGTGCTGGGCCATGACGACCCCGCGGACTCTTTCTTCGTCTTCATGGCGCTGCCCGCCGATCCGGGCTGGGGCCGTATCACTCGTGCGCTCATGCCGCCATGCTCGAACCCTGACCCAGGGGCAAGGTCAAGCCCTGGTCGCGACACCTCCTCGATCGAACTAGCGGTCGTCGTCTGATGCTGCCCGCCAAGAACCGAGCGGCCGGTGGTGTGATCAGCGGGTGACGGTTGCGGCCTCCTCCTCAACCGTGTCGAGGTCGAGGTCGCGCTTGTGGTGCAGGCGGCTGGGCCACCAGATCCAGCGGCCGACGTCCAGGTTCAGGGCGGTGACCAGCACCGAGCGGACCACAAAGGTGTCCAACAGGACCCCGAAGGCGACCGCGAAGCCGATCTCGGTGATGAACACCAGCGGCAGGGTGCCCAGCGCGGCGAAGGTCCCGGCCAGCACGATCCCGGCCGAGGTGATCACCCCGCCGGTGGCGGCCAGCCCGATCAGCGCTCCCCGCCGGGTGCCGTGGGTCTTGGCCTCCTCGTGGACCCGGGTCATCAGGAAGATGTTGTAGTCGGTGCCCAAGGCGACCAGGAACACAAAGGTCCACAGCGGGAACGCCGGATCGGCCCCGGCGAAGCCGAACAGGTGCTCGAAGGCCAGGGCGCTGACCCCCAGGGCGGCCCCAAACGACAACACCACGGTGGCCACCAGCAGCAACGGGGCCACGATGGCGCGCAGCACCAGGGCCAAGATGACCAGCACCACCAACAGGACCAGGGGCACGACCAGGTTGCGGTCATGGCGGGTGGCCCGCTGGATGTCGAGGTTGACCGCGCTGCCGCCGCCGACCTTGGCGTCGGCCCCCGCGATGGCGTGGACCCTGGCCCGCAGCCGGTCCACGGTGGCATAGCCCGCTTGGCTGTCGGCGCTGCTGGTCAGCGTCCCCTCCAGGTAGGCAAGGCCGTCTCTGACCGCCGGGCGGGTGACTGCGGTGACCCCCGGGGTGGCGGCCACGGCCGTCTGGAGCTGGCTGGCGGCCTCGGCCCGGCCGATGACCTGGACCGGATTGCCGGCGCCGGCCGGGAAGTGACGGGCCAGCACCGCCTCGCCGGTCACCGCCTCGGGCTTGGTGCGGAAGGAGTCCTTGAGCTGCAGGCCGTCGGCCTCCAGCCCGGTGACCCCCAACGCCAGCAGCCCGAGCACCAGGGCGGTCACCACCCAGACCAGCCGGGGCCGGCGGGCCATGCGGGTGCCGATCCTCGCCCACACCCCCCGCTCGGTCGGCTCGGCCGAGCCCAGCGTGGGTCGGCGGGGCCAGAACACCCAGCGGCCGACGATGACCAGCAGCGCCGGCAACAAGGTGATCATCGCCAACAGCCCCACGGCGACGCCGACCGCCATCACCGGCCCTAGGCTCCTGGTCGAGGCCAGCTCGGCGACCAGCAGCGTGAGCAGGCTCAAGATCACCGTGGCCCCGCTGGCGACGATCGCCGGGGCGGCCCGGCCCAGCGCGACTGCCATCGCCTCGTGCCGGTCGGCGTGGCGGCGCAGCTCCTCGCGGTAGCGGGCGGTCAGCAACAACGCATAGTCGGTCCCGGCCCCAAACACCAGCACGGTCAAGATGAAGGCGCTCTGGCCGTTGACGGTCAACCCGCCGTCGCGGGCCAGCAGGTAGATGACCGCCTGGGCAGCCGTCAGGGCCACGAACACACAGCTCAGGGGCAGCAGCCACAGCACCGGGCTGCGGTAGGTCAGCAGCAGGATGACGATCACGATCACCGCGGTGATGTACAGCAGGGTGGAGTCGAACCCGGAGAACACCTCGCTGAAGTCGGCGAAGTAGCCGGCCGGCCCAGTCACGTACGCCGCGAGCCCACCGGCGTCGGCCTGGGCGATGGAGCGTAGCTCCTCGACCCTGGGGGCGAGCTCCTCCCAGCCGTTGCCCTCCTCCTCAATATGCAGGGGCACGACCACCTGCAACGCCCGGCCGTCCTGGGCCGGGATCGGGCCCAGGATCTCGCCGGTGACGTCCTTGACGCCGGCGAAGGCCTTGGCGTCGGCGGCGACCTTCGCCTGGTCGGCGGTGGTGATCGGGCCGTCGGGGCGCTCGTAGACGACCAGGGCGGGGAAGATGTCGCTGGGCACAAAGCGGTTGGCCAGCTCGACCACCTGGGTGGACTCGGCGTTGTGGGGCAGCCAGGCCGCGGTGTCGTTCTGCTGGGCGCTGTTGAGCTTGGCCGACAGCGGTCCCGCGGCCGCGACCACCGCCACCCAGAAGACCAGGACCAGCCACTTGGTCCGCCGTCCAGCCGGCAGCCTCGCTATTCTCCGTGCGACACCCATGCGGCCTTCGCGGTTGGGTGCGTCTTCGCCGCCGGCAGCCGTGCGCCTGGCGGCCTTCCCAAAGTTGCCGGATGTTCCCATCGTCAGCTCTCCGATCGCGGTTCGTCGTCAAGCGTTGCAAGCTGTGCCTCGATGCGCCCGGGAACGGCGCGAGTGCGGCCGACGCGCTCTGGTGAGGCCGCCGACCGCAAGGATCCGGGGTCATTGGTAGCTCCTTGCATAGGGACTCGGGCAGCAGGCTCTTTCCTCCTGGGTTCGGGTCCGCGCAACGCGCGCGGCAGCGTCGCTGCAGCAGCACAAGCGGGTCGGTGCGGTGCGACCTGCTGTCGTTCCCGTGCCGGCTCCTCCTTGGGGCCTGCACGGGCACCTCCTTGGGTGCGGTCGGCTCCGGGGCGGCTGCTGGGATGCGGTCGGCCCGACAGGTCTTGTCGGTTCGTGGCCTGGGTAGTGTCAGTAGGGCAGGAGTCGGCCGCGGGCATGCGCCGGTCGATGGGGCTGGGTGGCCGGCGCCGCCGCCCGGCGACCGAGCGCCGCCGGTCCCGCGGTGGTGCCGTCTCGTGTGTTGGGCTCGGTCCCTGCTGCATCGCGTATCTCCATGTGAGGTCTCAGTCGGGGTCGGTGCGGCGCACCTCCAGCAGCTCCAGGCCCAGGTCTCGGACTCTGGCGAGCAGGCCGTGCAGGGCCGCCTGGTCGGCGATTGGCCCGGCGATGGTGGTCTGGCCGCGGTCGTCGCTGGTGACCTGCAGGCCGTCGAACCAGGCCGACCAGCCGCTGCCAAGGACGCCGTTGACGCGGATCTCGTAGCGCACCGGCGGCTCCGTCGTGGATCACCTCCAACAGCGGATCAGCCCGCCCGGGGCGACGGCGGCCAGCAGAATCCCCAGGCCGGCCGACCACAGGGCGTTGACGGCGCCGCGGCCGGGCCGGCCGGGCCCATCGAAGGACGTCCTTGCGCCCTGCTCCTCGCGTTGCACCTGCCAGCAGTGGTCCAGCAGGCCGGTCTCGGGGCGCGGTCGCGGCAGTGGCCGGGTCGACCACCCGGGCCAGCGCTGGTGCGCGACCGGCATGGTGCTCCTCCTCGGCGTGGGACCCGGCCGCGTGCCGCCGAGGCCCGCTCGACCGCGCGTGGTCGGCCCGGTGCCACAGGTCAGCGATTCGCTCCCAGCCGGCCGCGCCGCCGAGCCCTCCGTGGCCATCTCGACTCCCGTGGTTGGGTGGTTGGTCTGGCCGGCACGCTACCGACGCCAGTGGGTTGGGGCGTCACCCGGAGGTGGGAACAAGGGGTGGGAAGGCAGGTGGGATCTTCACCTGCCTGGCGCCGCTAAGACGGCGCGCGGTGCAGGGGAGATCCTCCTGCCCGACGTACCGCCGTACGCGGCGCGCTGCCGCTTCGCGAGGAGGATGTCCGTCCACAGCGGACGGCAGAAGAAAAAGCAAGGAGTTACGCGCTCCTTGCCACTCCTAATTTATAGCGCACCGGGGGGCTTGCGGCAAGACCCGGGTCGTGCCGCATACTCGCTGACCGAAACCAGAACCTATGGAAATGGGAGTCGCGAAATGCGGGTGTTGTTGTCGACCTATGGGGGGCGCGGGGACGTCGAACCGCTGGCGGGACTGGCGGTGGGGTTGCGGGCGCTCGGCGCGGAGGTGCGGGTGTGCGCGCCGCCGGACTGCGCGGAGCGGCTGGCCGAGGTCGGCGTGCCGCTGGTGCCGGTTGGCCCGCCGGTGCGCCAGCTGGTGCACGGGGCGACGCGGCCATCGGTGGCGGACGTGCCCCGGCTCGCGGCCGAGTTGATCGCCGAACAGTTCGACAAGCTCCCCGCGGCAGCCGAGGGCTGCGATGCCCTGGTGACGACCGGCCTGTTCCCGGTCGCGGCCAGCGCGCAGTCGGTGGCCGAGAAACTGGGCATCCGGTACGTGTTCGCGGCCTACTGTCCGATCTTCCTGCCGTCGCCGCACCGCCCGCCGCAGCCGCTGCCGGGCCGGCAGTTGCCGCCGGACGTGACCGACAACCGGGTGCTGAACGACCTGGACATCCAGAACTACAACGCGTTGTACGGCCCGGCGCTCAACACCCACCGGGCGTCGATCGGCCTGCCACCGGTGGACAACGTCCGCGACCACGTCATCACCGACCACCCGTGGCTGGCGGCGGACCCGATCCTGGGCCCCTGGCAGGAGTCGCCGGACCTCGACGTCGTGCAGACCGGCGCGTGGATCCTCCCGGACGAACGCCCACTGCCGGCCGAGCTGGAGGCGTTCCTGGACGCCGGCACGCCACCGGTGTACGTGGGCTTCGGCAGCATGCGCGCCCCGACGGACGTCGCCCGGGTGGCTATCGAGGCGATCCGTGCGCAGGGCCGCCGCGCCCTCGTCGCCCGCGGCTGGGCCGATCTCGCCCTGATCGACGACCGGGACGACTGCTTCGCCGTCGGCGAGGTCAACCAGCAGGCACTTTTCGGCCGGGTGGCCGCCGTCGTGCACCACGGCGGCGCGGGCACCACGACTACCGCCGCCCGGGCCGGCGCGCCTCAGGTGGTGGTACCCCAGATGGCGGACCAGCCATACTTTGCCGGCCGGGTGGCCGAGTTGGGCATCGGCACGGCACACGACGGTCCGACTCCAACCACCGAGTCCCTGTCAGGCGCGCTCAGGACCACTCTGACCCCCGAGACCCGTGCACGAGCGGCCGCCGTGGCCGGCACGATCCGCACCGACGGGGCGACGGTGGCCGCGACGCTGCTGCTCGACGCGGTCAGCCGGGAAAGGCTGCCCGTGTCCGCGTGAACCATACGGAATCGTCGAGCCAGGGACCGGCAGGCGACAGCACCGGCTTCCAGGATCATTGTGTTAGGAGTTCAAAACGCAAGCTAAGCGGGATCCCACTGCGGCTGCTGATCAAGGGCGCTGCTGCGGCCGGTAGCAGATTGGGTCCGTTGGTCACGCCGAGCGGGCAGGCGTCGTCGCGGCCGTGAGCCTGGTGCCAGCGCTGCGGGGCAGCCCGAATTCAGGCGGCGGCCGGTCTTACAATGAGCCAGCCGAAAGGAAGCATCGCGCGATGGGCTGAGAGTGGGAGCACGATGGTTGAGCCGTCCGCAATGCCCCCCTCCACGGCCGCTGCGCCCGAGCGCGAGGTGCTGCTGGCCACCAAGCTGCATGCGCCGCGGACCCTTCCCGGGTTCGTGGTGCGCCCACGGCTGCTGGAGCGCCTAGCCGAGGGGATCGCACGCGCGCTGGTCCTGGTGTGCACCCCGGCCGGCTTCGGCAAGACGACCCTGCTGGCCGACTGGGCCCGAGGTGGCCAGCGGCCGGTGGCGTGGCTGTCGCTGGACGACGCCGACAACGACCCGG
>WNGB01017479.1_pt1 | contig 17627 bp, 14 predicted proteins | sample 5400681 | NCBI WGS metagenome assembly WNGB01 (sample SAMN13153367, study PRJNA577476) | soil metagenome | isolation source: 115 cm soil or saprolite under grassland replicate 2 | place: USA:California | collected 2016-06-15 | reverse complement strand
CGTGAGCGGCCAGATCGAGGCGCTGCTCGCCGAGTATCGCGCCCGCCAGGACGCGCGAGTCGAGGCGATCGCCGGCTACGCCCGCGGCGTCACCTGCCGCCACCGAGCCATCGCGGCGCACTTTGGCGAGCGCCTGGCGCCGTGCGGCGACGCGTGTGACATCTGCGCGCCGGGCGGATGCGCGACGGAGGAGCAAGGACGAAGGACAGCGTCGAGCAAACATCGTTCGTCGCTCGTTCCTTCGCTCCACTCAGGACAAGCTATTCGTCGTTCTCAAGCATCGTCGGCCACGCCGCGCCCATCGTCGCCCGCGCAGATCGGCCAGATCATCGTGCGCTGCCTGACGCAGCTCCCCTTCCCAGTCGGAAAAAGCGGGCTTAGCAAGATCCTCAAGGGCGCCGCGGGCAGCCCGATCGGCCCGGCGCGCTGCGCCGAGTACGCGGCCCTCAGCCACTTGACTGGCGCCGCGATCGAGGCGGCGATCGAGCGCCTGGTCGAGCAGGGCACACTGCGCCGGAGCAGCGGCGCGCGGCCGCTGCTGGCGCTGGCCGATCGCAGCGAAGACAGACTTCCCGCGAACATGGTACAATAGAGGCGAGAAGGAGAGCTGCTGAGGTGATGGTCCTCGGTCGCCGGTCCTTCGTCAGTCGAGAGCGAATAGCCGCAGTGAGCTCATGAGCGCCTCGATAGGCCATCGCCAACAGATTCCGCCCGAACGACCTCACGACGAGATTCTGGCGCATCAAGAAGAAGAGCGCCGCCTTCGCCAGATCGATACCCTGGCGCAGCTTGATTGCCTTCGAGGCGTCCCGCGCGAGGTGCTCGCGCGGCTGGTCGAGCTGTGCGTGCTGCGAGCCTTCATCCCCGGCACGAACATCCTCGACGAGCGCGCGCCCTGCGACTATGTCTACCTTATCTTGCGCGGCACCGTCAGCCTGACCTTGCACGACCGCGATGGTCACGAGATCCTGATCGGCGTGCTGAACCGCGGCGATTGTTTTGGCGAAGGACCGCTCTTCGGCGACCTGTTCCGCGGCGCCAGCGCCGCGGCGGAGACCACCTGCTATCTCCTCCAGGTGCCGCGCGAAGAGCTGCGCACGCTGGTGGCCGACGCTCCCGACCTGGCGAGCGCCCTGCGCACAATCTATCGGCGCCGATTGGTTGAGAGCACACTCGGCCACGTCCCGCTGTTCGGCCGACTGTCGCCGTACGAGCGCGCGCGGATCGCGACGCTACTACGTCCCGAGCACTACGCGCGCGGCGCCACGATCATCCGCGAGGGCACGCCCGGCAACGCGCTTTACCTGATCGAAGAGGGCCAGGTGGTCGTCGAGCAGGGTGGCCAGACGATCGCCTACCTCGACGAGGGCGATTTCTTCGGCGAGATGGCGCTGCTGTCGCAGGGCCAGCACAATGCCGACATCCGCGCGCTCACCCCTGTAGAGGTGCTGTCGCTCCCCGCCGCCGAGTTCAACCGGCTGCTGCTGCAGCAGCCGGCGCTCAAGGCCCAGCTCCAGCAGGTCGTCAGCCAGCGGCTCGCAGCCAACGCCGCCATGCACCACGACCAGGAGCGCGTTCAGCAGCTCACCGCCGCGATCGACCGTGGCCTCCTGCGCGGCACCCACATACTCGTCCGCGACCTACAGCTCTGTGAGGAAGGCTGCCACGTCTGCGAGGAGGCCTGCGCGATTCGCCATGGGCAGACGCGTATCCATCTCAACGGCGTCGCGCTCAACAACCTGGACGTGACCGACTCATGCCGCCAGTGCCGAGTCGGCGCCGAGTGTGTCGAGGCCTGTCCCGAGGACGCGATTCGCTGGAACGACCGTGGCGCGCTGATCATCACCGACAGCTGCAACGGCTGTGGCGCCTGCGTGCCGGCCTGCCCCTACGGCGCCGTCCAGATGACCGCGATCGAGACCGTGAAGATGTCGCCGCTGTGGTCGCTGTGGCAGCGACTCCGGCACCCGATGCGCCCGACCATTCCGCTCCAGCCGACCGCGAGCCCCCAGCGCGCCGACAAGTGCGACCTGTGCAACGGCTACGACGATCTCGCCTGCGTCAGCGCCTGCCCCAACGGCGCGCTCCGGCTCATGCCCGTGGAAGAGCTGTTCCCCTTCTAGTTGAACATGGCTGGAAAGAAGCGCTTCTTGGGCGGCTCCACCACTGTCGCCGACCGTGCATTGCTCGCGTCGCCACAGCCGATCGGGGTGCAGGCGCGCACGCGGAACCAGTATGTGCCCACATCCTCCAGCACCGTCACGCTGGTCTGTGTGATCGAGGAGGTTCGGCTCAGGGCAATGAAGCCGCTGCTGCTGCTCTCTTCAACCTGATAGAATGTCGCGCCGGCGACCGCGCTCCAGCTCAGCTGGAGCGCCGGGCCCTGGCCTTCGATCGCCTGCAGCGTCGGAGCATACGCCGGCCGATCGCCGATCGACTGCGCCCGCCCGACCAGCGCAAAGGGCTGCCGCCCAATCGGAATCGTGGTACCTCGCACCCGCACAACGTAGACCCCTGCTGCCGGCGCGTCGATCCGCACGCTCTCGGCGTTATTGCAGCGATCCGCGCCCGCAACGCGGCAGTCGGCCGGCAGCTGGGCGGACGTGTTGCCAAACACGATCGTGCCGTCCGGCGCCTGCACCTCCAGGTCGAGGTTGTTCACGAGCGCTCGGCCGCTGCCAGGGAAGCCCGGGTAGTCGGTCCATACCAGCGAGAGCCGCAGCGGCTGGCCCGCCCGGACGACCAGCGAGTAGGCCGCGGCGTCGCCGGATCGCAGCCCGGCCTGATTGTCGGCTAGCCAGATGCCCTGGCTACTCTTCAGCCCTACGGCATCTGCGACATTCGCCCGACCCCAGCCCTCGACGTTGTTCGGCCACGCCGCCGGTATCTCGCGCGCGCTGCCCGTGCCATACTGCCCTGGCGCGAGGTCGACCGTGCCGTTCAGCAACATCGCTTTGATCAGCGCGGCGCTCGGCGCGCTGATCTGGCGCGCCTGCGCCAGCCACTGGCGCACTAGCGCCGCCGCGCCGCTGACCACCGGCGCGGCCATCGACGTACCCGAGTCGTAGGCGTAGTCGCTTCCGGGATACCAATAATCGTACAACGCGGCAACGTCGTGCGATGCCGACGAAACGATAATCGTGCCGGGCGCGACGATCTCAGGCTTGATTCGCCCGTCGGCGGCGGGGCCGCGGCTGGAGAAGGCCGCGATGCCGTTGATGTTGTCGCCAATGTAGTCGCCGGCGAAGGGCGCAACGCCCGCAAACCCGACGAAGGTGGAATAGCACCAGCTCTCGGGCGCGGCTGAAGAGAAACAGTAGCTACCAGTCGGCGGGCGGTTAGACTCGGAGGCGCCGACCGTCAGCACATTCTTCGCCGTGGCCGGCTGGCCGATCGAGTCGGCGTCGATCACGCCATCGCGCGGGCTGGTGTCCTTGCCATCGTTGCCGGCAGCGACGACGAGCAGGTGATCTTTGTGGTTCCACAGATAGCTGTCGATATCGCTCGCAAACTGGGTATACCCTCCGAACGTAGGGTTGTAGTCCGTCCCGCCCGTCGGCCCGCCCCAGCTGGCGTTCTGCACGCGGGCGCCGGCGCCGTAGGCTGTCGTGAGGAAGGTCGTATCGATCGACAGGCAGTCGAACGAGCGGCCGCCGGTCGACACTGCCTGCACCACCAGCCGCGCGCCCGGCGCCACGCCGGCGAACGCTTGCCCGCTTGGCGATAGCGCGCCGCTGCCCAGCACCGTACCGGCGACGTGCGTGCCATGGCCGTTCCGGTCGCTCCAGGTCGTGGGGTCGCCATATTGCCCGCAGAAAGAGGCGCCGGACATCTGCGCGGGCGTGAACGCAGCGGCGACCCGCCCTGCGAAGTCGGCGCTCAGGCCGCCCTGCACGTCCAGCCCGGTGTCGGTCACGGCGACGATCTGGCCCGCGCCGGTCAGCCAGCCAAGCTGCTGCCGCGCCGCCGTCACCCCGACGATCTCGCGCGCCTTGTCGTTGAAGACCCGCGGCGCAACGTAGCGCTCGACCCACAGCACGTCGTCGCGCCGCAGGATGTCGCGCAGAGAGGCGGCGGGCAACCGCACGCGCAGCGAGGCGCCGTTCAGGCCATCGCCGCGGCCCAGCACCGCGCCGCCGCGTGCCGCCAGATCGGCGGCCAGCCCGTCGACGTCGGCGCCCGGCGCGCCCAGCAGCCGCAGGTCGAGATCGGCTGTCTCCTGGCCGTTCAGCGCCGAGTCGAGATCGGCGGGCAGCTTGTAGGCGTCCTGGAATGGCCCGTACCAGCGCAGCCCCGGCAGCCCGGCCAGCGCGGAAGGCGGCGCGCCCGCGGCGTCGACCAGCAGCGCGTTGTCCGGAATATAGACCAGCGGCCGCCGGCCGGCGGCCGCGAGCGCCGCGCGCGTCGCGCCGGTCGGCGCCGCATCGAACTGCGCGATCGCCAGCCGCGACGAGGGGCCGGCTCGCATCGCCGAGGAGATCTGCGGCGTGGACCGCAGCGGATCGAAGGTGGCGCGGCGGAGGTACAGATTCAAGCCGGCCACGTCGCGCCCGGAGGCGGCCGGCGGAGCGACAGGTGCGAACGCTGCCAGTACCAGTGCGATAGCGACAAGCGACTTCTTCGCCAAGATGACTCCTCCCAGGTGGCCGGCGGCAACGCCCGCAGCGGCGTGCTGAAACGCGATCCAACATGATAGCCGAAGCGCGAACGCGCGGCAAACGACGCGGCGGCCAATCGCGCGGCAGTACTCAAAGCGCATCAGTATGGGACCGCCGGCTTATTCCGAACGTCCGCGCGCAGCTCTATACTACACCCAGTCATCACGATCGCAGAGGTGTTTGGATGACATTTCGTTCACTTCTGGACAGCATGCTCGCGCTGCTGTTCCCCGATCGCTGTGCCGGCTGCGGTCGGCTTGGCGCGCTGCTCTGCACGGACTGCCGCACCGCCCTGGTTCCCTACCCCGCCGATCAGCGCCTGCCGGCGAGCCTCGACGGCGTGCGCATCGCGTTCATCTTCCAGAGCCCGCTGCGCGAGGCGATCCATCAGCTCAAGTACCGGCGCATACGTCGCATGGCCCAGCCGCTCGGCGCGCTGCTGGCCGCACACGCGGCCGCCTCGCCGCTCGAGGTAGACGCCGTGCTCGCGATCCCGCTGCACGCCTCGCGCCTGGCCGAGCGCGGCTTCAACCAGGCCGAGGCGCTGGCGCGCGAGGTCGCACAGGCTCTGCGGCTGCCAATGATAAACGACGGCCTGGTCCGTATTCGCGCAACCGAGCAGCAGGCGCGGCTGGATGCGCGCGGTCGCGCCGAGAACATGCACGGTGCGTTTCACTGGCAGGGCGCGGCGGCGCCACGCCGCATCCTGCTGGTCGACGACGTTTTTACCACCGGCGCCACGATGAGCGCCTGCGCCGAGGCGCTGCGCGCCGCCGGCGCCGAGTCTGTCCACGGGCTTGCGCTCGCGCGCAGCCGGCCGGATTGGTGACCCGGCGACGGGGTGACCGGGCGACGGGGCGAGAGGGCGAGGAGACGAATTACATATTCGCCGTATCACCCTGTCGCCGGGTCGTCAAACTTCGAACCTGGCTGCTACAAACAGTGCAGGGGCGGCACAGCCCAGTTAATCGCTGTGTCGCCCCTTCCCCGTGTCGCCCTGTCGCCTGGTCGCCCCTCGCTCCTACCAGCGACCGCCCTGCCCCGGCGCCTGTGTGCCGAAGACGCTTGGCGGCAGCTTGAAGCCGTGGGCCTCCAGGCGCGAGGTGAAGCGCGGGCGCGTGCCGGTCGGCTTCAGCTCGGTGATCAGCTTGCCCTCAGGCGTCTTGCCCTTGATCTCCAGCACGAAGATGTCCTGCAGCACGATCACGTCGCCCTCCATGCCCTGGACCTCGGTGACATACGCGACCTTGCGCTGCCCATCTTCCAGGCGGGTCTGCTGGACGATCAGGTCGATCGCCGAGGCGACCTGCTCGCGGATGACCTTGAGCGGTATGTCCATTCCGGCCATCATCGCCATGGTCTCCATGCGAGCGCAGGAGTCGCGCGGGGTGTTGGCGTGCAGCGTCGTCAGCGAGCCGTCGTGGCCGGTGTTCATGGCCTGAAGCATCGCCATCGTCTCGCCGCCGCGGCACTCGCCGATCACGATCCGCTCCGGTCGCATACGCAGCGAGTTGATCACCAGGTCGTTGATCGACACGCGGCCCGAGCCGTCGACCTCGGCCGGCTTGGCCTCCAGGCGCACGACGTGATCCTGGCCCAGCTTGAGCTCGGCGCTGTCTTCGATCGTCACGATCCGCTCTTCTTCGGGGATGAAGTTCGAGAGCACGTTCAGCAGCGTGGTCTTGCCGGAGCCGGTGCCGCCGGAGACGACAATGTTGAGCCGGCTGACAACACAGGCGCGCAGGAACTCGGCCATCTGCTCGGTCATCGAGCCAAAGCGGATCAGGTCCGACACCTCCAGCTTTTTCTTCGAGAACTTGCGGATGGTGATCGTCGGCCCATCGATCGAGCAGGGCGAAATGATCGCGTTCACGCGCGAGCCGTCGGGCAGGCGCGCGTCGACCATCGGCCACTTGCGGTCGATGCGGCGGCCGAGCGGTCGGATAATCCGGTCGATCACCTTGAGCACGTGGTCGTCGTTGGCGAAGCGCACCGGCGTCATGATAACTTTTCCCTTTTGCTCGATATAGACGACGTTCGGCCCGTTGACCATCACCTCAGTCGTATCCTCGTCGCGCAGCAGCGGCTCGATCGGCCCAAACCCGAACAGCTCGTCGGTCACCATCTCGTAGAGCTTTTTCACCTGCGCGTCGCCGAGGGCAATGCCGCTCTGGCGGTAGTAGTTCGTGAAGCGATCCTGGAGCAGCCGCTCGGTCTCGGGCGTGCGCTTCAGCTCGGTCTGCGCTCCCATCGAGCCCTGGATGCGGTCGACGATCCAGAGCGAGAGATCGAGCACGCGCTGGTCGGCCGCGCCGGCGTCCGTGCCGGCGTCCGGCGAGCTGATGCCGAGCTTACCGCTCAGGCCGCCGGGCGCCTGAGGCGCGCGCTGCTCGACCGGCGGGGCGCTGCGCGGGGTTGGCGGAGGTGGTGCGGCAACCACGCTCCGCGGCGCGCTGTTCTCCGGCGTGGCCGGCGGCGGAAGGGTGACGGGCGGAGCTGTATCGTTCGGTTGCGGCGGGCCTCCGAGACGCTTCAAAAGGGACATAGGTCGCTCCTCTCAGATCGTAGTAGTGGGTTGCGTTTCATGTCGCATGTTACATGTCGCAGACTCCAGTGACGGCCTGCGGCCTGCGACTTGCGGCTTGCGCCATGTCAGGCCAGCTTGACGAAGTATGCCTCACAGGCCCGATCGAGCAGCTCCCTAGTCATCGCCGGCGCAAGCCCGCGATACTTGGCCTCGTCCAGGATCTGATCGCACAGATCGCGCGGGTGGCAGGCGCGCAGATCGCGCCGGACTTTGATATAGTGCTCCTGGAGCAGATAGCGCAACCCGTCGTCGCTGTAGGGAATCTTCTTGGCCCGGCAGACCAATTTGAAGATCTCGCGGTACTCATCCGGCGACGGGTTGGCCACCTCGATCTTATGGCGGATTCGGCGCAGGAACGCGTCGTCGACCAGATCCTTGGGCGACAGGTTGGTCGAGAACACGATCAGCACGTCGAACGGCACCTCGAGCTTCTTGCCGGTCTGGAGCGCGAGGTAGTCGACCTTCTTCTCCAGCGGGACGATCCAGCGGTTGAGCAGGTCCTGCGGGCGGCACTTCTGGCGGCCGAAGTCGTCGATCAGAAACAGGCCGCCGTTGGCCTTGAGCTGGTAGGGCGCCTCGTAGACCTTGGCGATCGGGTCGAAGATCAGCTCCAGCTGCTCCAGAATGAGCTCGCCGCCGACGACCACCTGCGGGCGCTTGCAGACGATCCAGCGCCGATCGGGCTGGGGCGGGGCCGCCGCAGGCGGCGCAAACGGCGAGGCCGGCTCAAGCGGCGGCGCGGCAGGCATGTCGATGACGCGATGGTTGAGCGGGTCGAACAGCTTGATAATCTGGCCGTCCACCTCGATCGCGTGCGGAATGATGACGTAGCCGCCCAGCATGTTCGAGATCCCCTCGGCGATCGTCGTCTTGCCGTTGCCGGGCGGGCCATACAGGAACAGCGACCGGGCCGAGTTGGCGGCCGGCCCGATCTTGTCGAGCATGCGATCGCTGACCACCAGGCCGCCGAACGCCTCGCGAACCGTGCGCGCGTCGACGACCAGCTCGCCCATCGCCTGGCGATGAACCATCGCCACGAACTCATTCAGCGGCACCGGGGCCGGGCCGGCGTACTGCGAGCGGTCGAGCACCTCGTTGACCTTGATGCGGCCTTTGGTCGCCACCACATACTGGAACGAGCGCTCGCCAAAGCCGCCCTGCGCGCCGACGATGTCGAGATACTCCTCCAGCTTGAGGAACTCCAGCACCTTGTCGAGCACGCCAAGGAATGGCAGCCGGGTGACCTCCGAGATCTGATGGGCGGTGATGTTGCCGTAGAAGTAGACGACTTTCAGCACCAGATCGGTCACAAAGCCCATGCCCAGGCCGGTCTCGGCGATCGAGGTCGGCTCGGGCGGGAGCGCCGGCAGCGCAGGGCGCGGCGCGCTTCCCTGCGCGACAGGGGGTGGCGCACCGGCGGATGAGAACTCACGCAGCTGAAAGCTCATAGGTCCTCCTGCTCCGCCGCAGGCTGCCAGGGAACCGGCCGGACATCGGCGAGCGCTTCGAGCGGGCTGATCATGATGATATGCTGGTAGGAGACCAGCAGAAGGCTGCTGTGGTAGAGCAGCGACTCGTCGGCGGCGCGATAGACGCGCGCGTCGGTGACGGGCAGGAAGCGCGACGAGTCCTCGCTCAGATCGTCCTTCAGACGCTTGTCGGGCCGCACATAGACATGTCCGACGATCACCTGGTCGGCGGTGCGAATGAGCGCGGGCAGTGTGTCTTTGGTAACGCGCGGCGTGTAGAACTTCCCTTTTTCGTCAAAACGCATGTCCATGGGCTCCTCGCTGCTGAAAGGCTTAGCGGGATGGCGGCTGTGATTGGGATACGTACAAAGCAAAAGCCGGTCGCCGCGTTGGGCGATCGGCTCTCAGTATAGGGGCGCATATGCCAGAAGGCAATAGTACGCGGGAGCTACTTGATAGAATAACTGATGAAACGCCCATTATACCCCAGGCAGCCTGGCATTTAGCCTGCAGCAACAAAAAGATAAGAAGTACCGCCCTGCCGAAGGCTGAAAGCGCTCGCTGCATTCATCCTATAACGACCCGCCGGAGGACAACGATCACTCTTCGCCGAGATCCTCCTCTTCGCCGATATCCTGCTCGATATCGTCGAGGCCCAGCTCCTCCTCCTCGCCGCCGAAGACCTCTTCCTCGGCCTCCTCGCGGACGTCCAGGCCCTCCTCGTCCTCCAGCAGATCTTCGCCGTACTCGTCGTAGCGCGCGGACGCGAAGTAACCGCCGTGCAGCGCACTCTCGCCGAGCTTGCCGGGGAACGAGACTCGCCCGCGCTGGCTGGGGTCCTGGTAGACCTCACGGATGAGCACGCGCAGCTGGTGGCCGTTGGTCTGGGCGACGGCGGCGGCGTAGCGATTCCCGCCGATCATCAGCTCGCTCATACGCTGGGCCAGCTTCGGCTCGACCCGCCCAATCGCATTGCCGGCGGCGTCGAGGACCAGCACGTTGCGGCCCTCCAACTTCAGCTCGACCTTCTCGCCGGTCACCACCGCGTCCACGACCGGGCCGCGCGGCACGTCGACCAGGGTCGTCAGCGCGGTCTTGCCGGTCTCGGTGATGAACAGCCGCAGGTCGACGAGCTGGCGGGTGGTGCGTACCGGGGCGGTGGCCACCGAGCGAGCCAGCAGATCCTCCAGGCGCTCGAGGTTCTTGCGAGCGATCGAGTTGGCCGGGTTGATCCGCAGCGCGTTCTGGTAGGCGTCGCGCGCCTCGCCCAACCTGCCCAGCTCGAAGTGGGCCTTGCCGAGACGATTGAAGGTGTCGGCATCCTCGCCGAGGTTGATCAGGTGGAGGTTGGTCTCGACCGCCTCCTCCCAGCGATTCTTAGCCGCCAGGTCGACCGCCTGATCCTGAAGGCGGCGACGCAGACGCAGCTTTTCGTCCTGCTTGGTCAAGCGACACTCCTTATTACAAATAGATCGCTTCGTAAACGCTCAAGTCGCAGGCCGCAGGCCGCATGTCGCAGGTTGTAGCTTGCGACTTGCGACTTGCGACGCTTGCTTCTTGCGCCTTGTGTATCGCGCAGCAGCGATCTTTCCAAAACGGTATGCCATCGGCTACAGGTTGGGGCAGACCCCCGCGTTGTTAATGCAGTAGATCAGCGCCACCAGCTGGAAGCTATTGAAGAGCGAGTGGGCGATGATCCCCGGCAGCAGGCTGCCGGTGCGGTGCATTCCCCAAGCCAGCACCAGAGCCACAAAAAAGATTGGCGTGACCAGCGCGATCGCCCCGCTAATACCCGGCGCGTGGATGAGCGAGAACAGCAGCGCGCTGCCGAGATACGCCAGCGGCAGCCCCCAGGCGCGCGACTGAAAGGTCAGCCGGATCGCATTGAACACGTAGCCGCGAAACAGCACCTCCTCGCCGATCGGCGCAATCAGGCCGCCGCCGATCAGGAACAGCGCCTGGCCGAGCGTGGCGCCGGGTGTGAGGCCGAACTGTTTGGCAAACTGCTCGGACTGGTTCTGCTGAATGCCGAACCACGCAAAAGCGCCGCTGATGATCACGCTGCCAGCGTACATCAGCATGGCCATTCCCAGGCCCAGCAGCACGAGCCGAAGCGGCCGCGGCGCCTGAAAGCCAATCTCGGCCAGCGGATCGCGCCGGATCAGCGCGATCCGCAGCATCGGCACGCCGACGCAGACGATATTCTGGGCCAGCAGCGTCAGGAACAGGCCGTCGGGCCCGAGCAGCCGCAGCAGCTGGTCCTGGCCAATATTACCCCTGCCGATCGAGATGCCCTGCTGGACCGCGCGAATGCCGACGAAGACTCCCGAGATAATCGTCGTCAGGACGATCACGACGACGAAGATGATCACAAGATCGATCAGCATCACGCCGGCAAGCGGCCATTTGCGGGGCCGCGCCGGCGTCTCTCCAGGCGATGCGGTGTAGGGCGTGTCGTACTGCGTCATGAAGCCGGCACTCCTCCGCCGACGAGCTGGCCCTGGAGCGACCACGGGCCGGTCTGCGTGACGTGGACGTGGGCGAGCCTGCCGGTCCAGTCGCCCGCGTCGGCGAAGAACACCAGCCGGTTGCCGGGCGTCCGTCCGCGCCACTTGCCGCGGTGCTCGCCCTCGACCAACACCTCGACCTGCTGGCCGAGCAGGCGGGCGTTGCGCTCAGTCGCAATGCGCTCCTGCAGCTGCTCTAGCTCCACGCGGCGAGCCTGCTTCTCGGCCTCGGGCACGGCCAGCGCCGGGTCCTGCTCCATCTCGAACGCCCGCGTGCCGGGGCGCGCCGAGTAGGCAGCGATGTGGATCTTGTCGAAGCGAATCTCCTGGGCCAGCGTCAGCGTCGCCGCGAAGTGCGCGCGCGCCTCGCCGGGATGGCCGACGATCACGTCGGTGGTGAGCGAGATATCGGGCATCGCCGCGCGGATCTTGCCGATCAGGTCGCGGTAGCGCGCCACGGTGTAGCCGCGGCGCATCAGCTTGAGAATGTCGTCGTGGCCGGCCTGCACGGGCAGGTTGATCTCGTGCTGGCAGTGCGGCAGCGCCGCGACGGTGGCGATCAGCTTATCGGTGATCCAGGTCGGGTGCGAGGTCAGGAAGCGCAGCCGCAGCAGGCCGGGCACCTCGTGGACGGCGCGCAGCAAGTCGGCCAGGTCGGGGCGGCCAGGCAGATCGTGGCCCCACGAGTCGACGATCTGGCCGAGCAGGGTAATCTCCTTGGCGCCGCGCGCGACGATCCGGCGTACCTCGTCGACGATCTCCTCGAGCGACCGGCTGCGCTCCTTGCCGCGCCGCAGCGGGATCACGCAGAAGGCGCAGCTCATATTGCAGCCGTACTGGATCGGCACGTGCACCGAGACCGGCGGGTGGGCCCAGCTCGCGACCGGCAGCGCCGGCTCGTCGAGCTGGTAGAGCGAGTGCGGCGCCAGGGCGACGACCTCGTCCACCGCCGAGGGCGAGACGAAATGATCGACCATCGGCAGGCGCGACTGAAAGATCGACTGGTTGTCGGGGCCGACCATGCAGCCCCAGAGGACGATCTGGGTATCGGGCAGATCGCGCTTGAGCTGCTGGAGGTCGCCCAGCTTGCCGAGGATGCGCTCCTCGGCCGAGGAGCGCACGCTGCACGAGTTGAGCACGATGAAGCTGGCGTCCTCGGGCCGATCAGATGGCGCGTAGCCGACCCCTTGCAGCGCCGCCTCGAGCCGCTCGGAGTCCGACACATTCATCTGGCACCCGACCGTCCAGACGTAGTAGCGGCGCTCGCGCGGCACGACGCCGCGCGAGGGGCGCGGCCGCTCCGCCTGCAGCTCTTCTTTCGGAATCAGCTTGAGTTCGATCATGGGCACACCTAAATGGTCGCTTTTCGCGACGGCGGGGCATTATACCTTATCTAGATAGCAGCCGCAAACCAGCAGCCAGGAGTCAGGAGTCAGAAGTTTCACTGAGATTCGGTGTGGGTCGCAGCCCACATTGATCGGTCATAGCACATTCTGAATTCTGACTCCTGACTCCTGAATACTTTGGCTACCAGACGATAATCGGCAGGTCGTTCGCCACGCTCACGTCGGCGGCATCGCGCAGGACCGACAGGCAGCGGAACGGCGGGCTATTGGGCGAGACGCCGGCCTGCTGGAGCAAGCCGGACAGCTCGGCCAGCTCGCGCTGCAGGCCGACCGACGAGCCGAAGCTGATGAAGGCGTCGGCCGCGTCGTCGCCCTCGGCGACCTCCTCCTCGTCTGCCTCCAGCCAGATCGGCTCGGCGAAATCCACTGGCAGGTAGTAGCCGCCGTCGGCCTGGTGGTTGATCAGGTGGGGAAAGCGCGTCGTCTGCTCACCGTCCCAGATCGCCACCAGCAGCGGATCAGGCTCGCCGTCGGCCGGCGGGCCGGCCGCGAGCAACCCCGCCACGTCGCGGCCCTGATCGAGGTGCGCGGCGAGCTGGCGCAGCAGGTAGAGGTCGATGAAACGCTCGATCTCACCCTCCCAGATCTCGACGCCCGGCCGCGCGAGCAGGTCGACCTCAACCCCCTCCTCACGCAGCAGATCCTGGATGTCGGAGAGCCACTCGCGCTCGTCTTCGTACATTTCGCGGTCCTCGTTCGGGCGAGTGGTGAACATCGACCCGACCACCAGATCCAGCTTGGTGATATCCCCGTCAGACATATCATGCTCCTTACGGCGGCGTGTCCGACCACCGCGGCTCCGGTATTCATCAGAAAAACAGCAGAAGTATACCACGAACTAGCCGCCTTCCTGCCCTCGGACACGCCGGCTGTTGCGCGCGGCAGGCTGGTCATGTTATGCTGTATCCGTCGATTATGTGCGGCAGGCGAGGAATTGAGAGGAGCGCTGTACCCGGCCCGCTCGTCCCCACCCGCCCGCGCACGCAAATCCCGAGCTTGAGGCCGACAGGAGACGCGGAAACCGGCTATGACCGGGTATCTCACCCACACGATACAGCCTGCGAAAGATCGCTGCGCCGCCTGCGGAGCGCTGCTGACGCACGGCTACTATTTTCTGCGCGACCGCTCGGATCGCTACTGCCCCGAGTGCATCGCCGCGCGCCCGCGCTGCGATGCGTGCTCGGCGCCGGTGGGCGATCGGCACTGGACGCTGCACGACGGCCGGCTGCTGTGCATCCGCTGCCACGCCACGGCGATCTTCGACCCGGGGATCGCGCGCCAGCTCTACGACGAGACGGTCGCAGCAGTGGTCGCGCAGCTCGGGCTGGCGCTGCGCGTCGGCGTGGAGTTCCGGCTGGTCGACGCCCCGGCCCTCGCGCGGGTGCGCGCCGAGGGCAGCGACGGGCATGCCCCGGACGAAAAGACGCTCGGCCTGTATCAGCGTCAGGGCCGGCTGCGGGCAATCTACGTGCTGTACGGGCTGCCGAAGCTGCTGTTTCGCACCGTAGTGGCCCACGAGTACGCGCACGCCTGGCAGGGCGAGACCTGCCCGCTGCTCGACGACAACGGGCTGCGCGAGGGGTTCGCCGAGTGGGTCGCCTACCGGCACCTGCTCTACCTCGGCTGCACGCGCGCGGCCCAGCGCATGCTGACCTCGTCGCACCCCTACCGGCCGCTGATGGAGCAGGTTCTGGCGCTGGAGGAGCAGGTCGGGCCGGCGGGCGTGGTGCGGCATATTCTCACCGTGGGGCGCGGGGTGGTGGCATCATAACGCGGGTCGCAGGCTTCACGTCATAGCTCAAGCGTAGCATTGGAATCGCCGCGGTATCGCGCCACCACGATCGTCATGTCGTCGTGCATCTCCGCCTCACCGACAAACGCCCGCACGTCGGCAAACAGGTGCGCGAGCAGCGCCTCCGCGCTGCCGAGCGGACCGCCAGCGATCGCCGCCACGAAGCGATCGAAGCCATAGAGCTCGCCGCGAATATTTGTGGCCTCTACGATCCCATCGGTGCTCAGCACCAGCACGTCGCCGGGCGCAAGCCGAATGGTCAGCTCATCATACGGCGGAAGATGGGCCAGCGGCGTGCCCAGCGGCAGACCGCCAAGCTCCAGCACCCGCGTCTCGCGCCGGCTGGCGATGATCGGCGCAATCGCGCCAGCGTTGGCGAGCGACACCACCTCATCGTCGACCAGCCCAGGAAGCAGGTAGCCGTCAACACGCCGCGGAAGCAGCGGAAGATCTCTAAGTGTCAGCGTTCGCCGACTCAGCCTGATATCCTGCTGCGTATAGATCACCAGCTGTGCGCCGAGCGCCGCAGCCGCATACGTCGCCCCGCGAACCAGCGGGCCGGCATAGTGGTTGGTCAGGTGCTCGCTCACAATAATGCAGAGCGTCGGCGCGGTCGGGCGATCGGACATAGCGAGTGCCTAGAGCAGTCGTCAGTAGCCAGTGTTTCAGTAGCGGTGACGCACGGGAACGCGATCGTGCGCTACTACAGCCAGGGGCAGAAAGATTGAACCCATCTGAACGCCGCCACGGAGGGCGATTCACCCGCAGTGCTCGCTCAACATTTCTGCTCTCGGCTATAATCCGGCTCAATCTTTCTGCCCAATGCCGTAGTCTTTCCAGTGAACGACAAAAGTGGGCGGCCAATCAGATCGATGCAGACGTCGATCAACCGGTGTAGCTCCGCGAGACGACATGGGTGCCAGCTGCACATAGCTGGCACGAGGCACCGTTTAGGTCGCAAGATACCGATAGTTCTATTCTAGCACACTCGGCGGCGAACAGCAGCGCGGCTGCCGGCCTTGACATGCGCTCGCAAAGTGCGTACGATACCCGCGTTCCCAGGCCACGCCCGACGCCAGTTAGGATTCATAAAAGTATTCTTTATGAACCCTTACAGAAGAAGACACGATGCCTACTCTTACGCTCCAGATTACCCCCAACCAGCTGACGCTGGGCCTGCTGGACGAGCCGCAGCTCTGCTACGCGCTGCTGACGATCGACGCCCAGGGAGCGGGCGACCGGCGCCCGGTCAACTGGGCGCTGGTGGCCGACGCCAGCCGCTCGATGCGCATCCCGATCGTCGACGAGGCGCAGTTCCGCGCGCTGCTGCGCGACGGCGGGGCGCAGGAGACACTGGTGGACGGCGTGCCGGTCTGGCAGCTGACCGCGCCGGTGCCGGCCGACATTCGCGCCGCCGCGCCCAGCGCGCTCGACTTCGTGGCCCGCGCGCTGCACAGCGTGGTCGAGCGACTCGACGGGCACGACCATTTCGCGCTGGTGGCGTATGCCGAGGAGGCCGTGCTGCTGAACCGCAGCACCTCGGGCGCCGACCGCGTCGAGCTGGTGCGCGGCATCTCGCGGCTCAAGAGCCTCAATCTCGGCGAGCAGACCGACATGGCCCAGGGCATCCAGCTGGCACTGAACGAGCTGCGGCGCGGGCGCGCCGCCCGGAACGGCCCCGCGCGCGCCGAGCGGCTGCTGCTGCTGACCGACGGCTTCACCCAGCGCCCGGACGAGTGCCTGCGGCTGGCGGGCGCCGCCGCGGGCGAGGGGGTGGCGATCAGCACCGTCGGCCTGGGCGGCGAGTTCCAGGAGGATGTGCTGACTGGCCTGGCCGACCGGAGCGGCGGGCGCGCGGTGTTCCTGCGCAAGCCCGACGACATCCCCCGGGCGGTCGCCGCCGAGCTGGGCGCGGCCCGCGCGGTGGCCGCGCGCGGCGTCGCGCTGCGGGCCGATCTGGCCGACGGCGTCGCGCTGCGCCGCCTCACGCAGATCCGCCCGGCGCTGAGGACGCTGGCCGACGACCGACGACCGACGACCGACGACCGACCAGGGACGGACGATCGATCAGTCGAAATACGTCTGGGCGATCTCGAAGCCAACATGCCGATCACGCTGCTGCTGGAGCTGCTGGCGCCGCCGCGACCGGCTGGCCCGGCCTTGCTTGGGCGCGTCGCCGTGGCCGGCGACGACGCGCCTGCGGCGACGGCTGAGCTGCGCGTGGACTACCGGGGACAGGCCAGCCCGCCATCGCGCGAGGTGCTCGACGCCGCGGCGCGGGCCAACGCCGCCCGCCTACAGCGGCGCGCGCTGGAGACGACAGCTCGCGGCGACGCCCCCGAGGCCGCGCGGCTGCTGCGCGCCGCCGCGGCGCGGCTGGACGACCTGGGCGAGCGCGCGCTGGCCGAGATCGCGCGCGGCCAGGCGGCCACGCTGGAGCAGGGCGGCCCGGCCAGCCCGCTCGCGACGAAGGAGCTGGCGTACGCGACACGGAGGCTGGGCGAATTCAACGGATAGAGCGGATGACTAGCGGATCGAGTGGCAACATGAACAACCTCATCACGACCCAAACGACCGGCGGCGCATCCTCGGCAGCGCGCCCGATGTCGAGGAGCAGCCGGGCGCGCAGGAGCGAGACGATGTGGTATGATGAGACATACCGATTGTTGAGGACAGATACACGTTGCTCGCGGTGCGTTATTCCAACCATCACAGGTGGATACTATGAGGCCTAGCCCCACTGATCTTGCCGCCGAGTTGGAAGAGCTGATACAAAATGGCCTGCTCCGGCTGGAGTGCACGGCCGGCGTGCCGACCTGGGAGCCAATGCCGGGCGCGCGCCACCAGAAAACGATCGACCGCATCCGCGCGACGATCAAGCCGCTTGCGGATTCGCTCCAGACTGGCGGAACGTGCGCGTGTGTTCATCTCTCGGATGTGCTCGTCAGATTTCCGGAAGGCTCGTTCCGCAGGCCCGACATCGCCGTCTTCTGTGAAGATCCGCCGGAGATCGATGAGGCGCTGACGATGATCCCGGCGGCTGTGATCGAGGTCGTGAGCGTCGGCTACGAGTACAAAGACCTGGCCCTTGGCGCGCCTTTCTACCTCGGGCAGGGTGTGCGTGATATCATTGTTCACGATCCGCGCTCAGGTACTGGATGAGTCGCGCGGCGTCAGCGAGTACTGGATTGTCGACTGGCGATTGCAG